>ENA-UOOE01000480-UOOE01000480.1-fermentation-metagenome-genome-assembly--contig:-NODE-480-length-39546-cov-9.218100_pt1 | contig 39546 bp, 40 predicted proteins | sample MGYA00245776_ERZ724021 | MGnify/ENA primary metagenome ERZ724021 (study PRJEB28704, sample SAMN03018321) | fermentation metagenome | biome: anthropogenic terrestrial biome; feature: soil; material... | reverse complement strand
AAATCATGATTTGTTTGGGTTTTTCTTGTGAATAAATGTGTTTTTTCACATTATAAACTTCTATTCATCCAAAATTGTAGATCCATAAGGTAAATAAGCCTTACTTGTCCATTTGGAGAAAAAACTTTTTTATTCTGTAACTGTAAGTTAAAGCAGAATTATAGTTGGGGCAAAATCGAGCGTAAACAGAAACATATATTTGTCACTAAAATGAACTCCTTCCACTCTTTCATTGTAATCAAAATATTTTATAAAGTAATAAGTATCACTACAGTAAAAAAATTTCATGTTAGTTGACTTTTTAATAAAATTGAACTATTCTGCATATGCGCTTTGAATAAATTGTTTTATTTTACTTGCTGTTCAAACATGCTTTACTAAGGAGGCAATTTTAAAATGAAATTTGCTGTTCTTGGAAGTGGAAATGGCGCCAGAGCTTGGTGTGCTCAAATAGCAGCAAAAGGGTGTTCTGTAGTTATGTGGGAACCTCTCGAAGCTACTGAAGACTATCTAAAGCTAAAAGAAAAGAAAGAAATGTTTCTTGAGGGTGATATCCAATTAGGGGGAAAACTTGCTGGAGTTACTATGAATATCGAGGATGCTATGAAAGGAGCAGATTGTATTCTTGTTATTGTTCCTTCGTTTGCACACAAACCTATTTTTAGGAAAATGATCCCCTATCTTGAAGATGGACAACACGTTATCGTAGTTCCAAGTAATTTTGCGGCCTATCGCCTAAAAAAAATGATGCTTGATGAGCATTGTAATAAAAAAATATATATATCAACAACTGAAACAATGCCTTACGCTTGCCGGATTAAAAATTTCGACACTGTTGTTATATTTAAAAGAAAATTTTCTATTCACATTGCTAGTACTCCTTTATCAGTCGGCCCCGAAGTACGCAAGTTTCTGAATGATATTTTTGATGGTTATGTTAGTTTTCTTCCTGCGGAGCATATACTTGCGCTAGACTTTTCGAACGCTAATTTTGTAATGCACCCTTACCCGCTGCTTCTGAACTACGGGCAGATAGAGAAAAATCCCACTACGTTTAGGCACTATATAGACGGTATTACACCATTAATCAGTGAACAGATGGAATATCTCGATCAAGAAAGAATTTCAATCGGTTCAAATTTAGGATTTACATTAACATCAGCTTTGGATCTTATGAAATTATACTATGGTCAAAACGATACAAAAAATCTATATGAGTACGTTAACAGTGCTGAAACTCCGTATGCTGACCTTATCGGGCAAAATGTGAAGAGTCGTTATATAACAGAGGACGTACCAGGCGTTATCATGCCAATAGCAAGACTGGCTAAACAGATTGGAACCCCCTCTCCACGCTGCGATACTATCATTGATTTGGCATCACAGCTTCATGGTACCAACTATTGGACACAGGGTACCACGTTAAATTCAATTGGAATTGAAGGGAAAAGTTCACAAGAGATTATAGAAATGATGATTTAGTTTTAATCAAATTGGTAGATATGTGCTTAACATGCGGCAACTAGCCTAGCATATAGGGCCTTCTAGTCGTCCAATTAGGAATATAAATTTAGAAAAGATAGGGAGATGATTGGTATGAAGAAACGTTTATCGCTTTTGGTTCTGGTTGTTTGTTTTTTAGTACTATTCTCTACTATGTCTTTAGCCGCGGTTAATTGGAAGTGGGTACACTATTTGCCAGTTGATTCCATGGTAGACAACCTTTCAAAAGATATGATTAAAGAAATAGAAGAAAGAAGCAATGGTCAAATAAAATTTACTCTTTTCCCAGCAGGGCAGCTGGGAGATTGGATGGAAATGTCAGAACAAATGATGCGTGGTTCTATACAAATTGGCATTCTTCCTGTCTCTCCAGTATATAATAAAGCACTTCAGATCCGTGTTCTTCCCTACAGTGTCATGAACTGGAATGAAGCTCGAAAAGCTTTTACTGGCGCAGATCCTTTCCTTTTTAATATTCTGTCTGAAGAAATGGAAAAAGTAGGATTTAAGGCTCTTGCTGTTGTAGCAGAGGGATTTGGTGGCGCTGGTTTTGCTGATACCCCTGATTTTGATCTTGTTGATCCTGATGCTAATAAACATGGCTATAAAATGCGTGTCCCTGCTGGAAATCAGGCTTTCGAATCTCTTGCACAACAATTAGGATTCATACCTGCCTCTGTGCCCTGGGGAGAAATTTATATAGCTCTTCAGACTAAGCTTATCGATTCTCAAATTGGTGGTCAACCATATAATACTTATGCTTCTTTCCTTGATATAACTAAAACTTGGGTTCAGTATAATACTCACTTCCAACACTCATTTGTCTATATGAATAAAAAAGCTTGGGAAGCTCTTTCTCCTGACCTTCAGAAAATAGTTAAAGAAGTCGCTCAAAAATACGCCGATACAAGTTTTGCAATTGCAGAAGCTGAAGACAAATCTTATATGGGAAAAATGAGTGAGGCTGGTATAAAAGTTATTATCCCTACCGATGAACAACTTAAGAAAATTGCTACAAAAGTACGTAAAAATACATGGCCAATTATGGAAAATGTTGTGGGTAAAGAAGTAATGGATAAAGCGCTTTCTGGGCTTGGGATTACAAAATAAATCAGTATATTTAAGGAGATCTCGCGATTAGGATATTCTCGGGGTCTCCTTATTGAAGGGAGAAGTTAGCATGAAAAAAGTCTTTTTGTCTTTTTGGCATTTTATGCTACGAGCCCAAAGAGTTGTGATGCTTCTATCAATATGTTTTTCGACGATAGCAGTTTTTATTGAAGTTATTATGCGTTACTTTTTCGAAACTCCTTTAATAGGTATAGAAGAATTAGCAGCTTATGTTGCTTTTTGGCTTTACTTTATTGGTGGCTCATACGGTGCCTATGAAAGAAGTCATATTTCGGCAGATCTTTCTCAACTTATTTTTAAAAATAAACTTAACTACGCCAAATCACATGCAATTACAAGCCTAATTTCCGCTTTAGCAGCTTTTTATTCCCTGTCATGGGCTTATAAATATGTTAAGTGGGGTTGGGTAATGAATGAGCAATCGAGAGCCACTTTTTTAGGAAGTACCTATCCTGTGTTTTTTTTCCAATTGAGTATTTTTGTCGGATTAGCATTAATGAGTTTCTATTTTTTCATAGAGTCCTTTCAATGGTTTAAAGCTGCTTTTATGGATCGTCATGTACCTGAAAATTTACTCGTCGCTAGAGAGGAGATTGACTCATGGATTGGATAATTGTTTGTTCTTTAGTTATATTTGCGTTCATGATTTTCTCTGGCGTGCCAATACCGTTTGGTTTTTTAGTCTCTATAATTTTTTTAGAAATTGCAAAAGGAATGGATCCTTCTTTTCTTTTACCTATAGGTTTTACTAGCCTAAATTCGGTAACCCTTCTTAGCATGCCTTTTTTTATTGCCCTTGGTTACATCGTAACGGAGGGTAGCATTGCTCGCCGTTTACTCGATTTTGCTAATGCTTTTGCAGGTCGAATTCCAGGTGGGCTAGGTATAGTGGCATGTGTAACATCTGCTGTTTTCGGTGCGATTTCTGGGGCAGCTGCATCTTCGGTAATCGCTATTGGTACCATAATGATTCCTGAAATGGAACGACATGGATATCCCAGAGGTTATTCGGCAGCCCTAATCTCTGCTTCCTCTGTTCTAAGCACATTGATTCCTCCCAGTATCACTATGATCATGTATGCATTTGTAACCAGTCAATCCGTTGCAGCTTGTTTCCTATCAACAGTGATACCAGGGTTAATTTTAACAGCGCTTTTAAGTTTCGTTAACGTCTATCTTGTTAAAAAAATGCCTTCTGTCAGAACGCTCCCGAATGTTTCTTTTAGAGAAAAGATTGCTCTCATTGGAGAAAAAACGAAAACTGCCCTCGGAGCTTTGTTGCTTCCAGTACTTATTTTAGGAGGGATCTATGGGGGGGTCATGACTCCAACCGAAGCAGCTGCTGTTGCTGTTATTTATTCAATTTTGTTAAGCCTTTTTATATATCGCGAGCTTTCGTTTGGGAAAATATTATTATCTCTTCGTTCCTCTGTTACTGCTACTGGTACGATGATGCTTATGACGTTCTTTGCAGCAATTTTAAGCAGAATATACACGATGGAGCAAGTTCCACATGCAGTTTCCACTATCTTATTGAGCCTTTCTGATAACAAATATGTCCTTTTGCTTCTCATTAACGTGTTTCTTCTTTTTGTTGGGATGATTGTGGATGCACTGAGTGGGATACTTTTGGTAACACCGTTGCTTTACCCTGTTATTTTAAAGCTTGGCATTCATCCCATACATTTTGCAGCTATTATCGGAGTTAATTTAGGAGTAGGAATGTTAACTCCTCCTATGGCTGGCATTCTATATATGGGGGCTAAAACAGGAAAGGTTGCTGTTAACAAAATGATGAAACCTATAATGATATTTATAGGATGTTGTTATGTCCCAGTTATTTTGGCCACAACATATTGGGAACCTCTCTCTCTTTATTTGCCTCGTCTTGCAGGGTTAATTCGCTAAAAAATAATTAAAAAAGATCCTTCACCACCATAATTGTTGAAAGGATGATAATAATGAGGATAAATTCAATCGAAATTATTGAAACAAAAATTCCATTAAAAGATCCATATAAACTGTCAAGAAAATATGGCGTGGTGGAGTTTACACACCCTACAATTGTAAAAATTTATACTGATAACGGCACCGTTGGTTACGGAGAAACGGATGCATGGGCTGGCTTTACATCTGAAACACCGGAGACCGTCGCTGCTGTTCTAAAACATAATATCGCACCTGCAATTCTTGGAGAAGAATCAACGAATATCCTTAAGTTACACAAAATCATGAATTTTGTTATGCGTGAAAATCATATGGCTAAAGCAGCTATTGATATAGCTTGTTACGATATTCTTGGCAAAGAGGCAGGGATGCCTGTTTATCATTTGCTGGGGGGGAATTTATATGAGTCTTTACCTATTATGGGAGGCATTGGAGGAGAAACATGCGAAGAAGCTGCTAATGCTGCTATGAAAACAAAAACTAAGGGCTACCATTCCTTAATGATTAAAGTTGGTCGTAATCCTGTTCAAGATGCTCAGTGTGTTCTTGCTGTCCGAGAAGTTGTAGGGCCAGACTACCCCTTGATTCTTGATGCGAATCAAGGGTGGGATCTTGCTTCTGCTAAAAAGTTTATTTCTATTGCCCAAGAGGCAAATCCAGTTCTATTTGAACAACCATTACTTGGGGAAGATATAGAAGGAATGGCAGAGTTACGTAGGTGTTGCGATGTCCCTGTTTCCGTTGATGAAAGTCTCACTTCTTTTGAGTGTGCTCAGAATATAATTCGTCTTAACGCTGCTGATGTTTTTAGTGTTAAAGTTTGTAAGAATGGTGGAATAAAAGAGTCAATGAGAATTATTGAACTAGCAAGAAATAATGGAATCAACATTTTATTTAATTCTATGTTAGAAGAAGGAATAACACAAGCAGCTTCTCTAAATATGGCTCTTGCCACTGAAAATATATATACGTATGGTCATGCTTATTTCTCACCGCTACGTTTAGAGGCAGATATTACTACCTTTAGCGATTTAATTCGAGACGGCAGAGTTTATGCCCCAGCATCTCCTGGCCTTGGTATCAGTTTGCTAGAAGATGTTCTTGATCGCTATGTCATCGCTCGTACAGTTATAAAGAAATAGATACACTATATGCAGTTTAGCAAACTTCTACAGAAAATCGTCTAAATATATTAACCAATAAGTCGTAGAAGATTTTTCTTCTACGACTTATTGGTTAACTTGTTGGTGTCAAAATAAGAAGAGCTTTACATTGTTTCCCACCATAAGCCTTTCCTCCATGAGATTTGTTCCCATCAAAGAAAATACAATCTCCAGAAGAAAGGATAAATGTATTGCTTTCATAATAAAAATGCATTTGCCCCTCTAAAACATATATAAACTCATCAGAGTTATGTATGAAGTTCGGGTTTTCTTCGGCTGTTCCAGCTGAATAAGTAATTAAGTATGCGCTCCACATTTTATTATGCCAAGCATCACCAAGCATTTCATAGCGATATCCCTTACTTGTCTTTCTCGATGAGATGGGCTTTTTATCATCTTTGCGAATAAGAAGGAAACCAGAGCTAGTTTCGCTAATGAGGGCAGCTAAAGACATCTCTAAATTTTTAGCAATTCTCGAGTAAGTTGAAATTGGGGTGCTTACTTTGCCTAGTTCGATCTTGGAGAGCATTGCTTTTGATATGCCAACTTTATCAGCTAAATCTTGTAAGGTCATTTTGTGACTTTTTCGTTGCTCTCTTATGCGTTTCCCTATGAGTATTTCCATCTCTTCCATTCACAATTCCCCTCCGATTAAAACAATAAGAAACCCAATAACAAGCTTAGCATACAATCGTGGGCACTAAGTTCAACACTCATAAAAACAATGATTATATTGACTCATAAACGACTGTTTTCTTTTTAACAAAATAATAATAAAAACATTTTTAAAAACTGCATTCTATATGAAAATTTGACTCTATTATTACATGGCGGACAGGAATGTCAAGTTAATTTTAAAAAGGCATAAAAGACCAACTTGCAACCAATCTGCCATAATGTACCGCCCTAACTTCTGAAGAAGCAATAAAAGAGCGTTGCGTTTTCATTTTACCCAGAGTTTCCTTGCTTATTTATATCAATTAATTTAATATTTTAACTGGATAGATGTGATTTGTTTTTAAGTATTGTGTACCCTTTAATCTTTGACATCGAATTGAAGAGAAACAACAAAAATATAAGCAACTTATTTTAAGGATGGCGATCTATCTATATGGGGAGATCGTATTGGTTAAATTTATTTATTGGAAAGACTTGGGAAGAGTTTCTTAAGGCCGGTGGTAACGTTTCCGGCTTCAGGGAAACACGTAAAACAACATGTAAAAGGGTCAAACCTGGAGATTACTTTATTTGCTACATAACTGGCGTTCAGAGATTTATTGGGGTTTTAGAAGTGACATCAGAGGCTTTTATTGACGATAAACCGATATGGGAAAATCAACCATTCCCCGTCCGATTCAATGTCAAAGTTGTTCATAAACTTACTCCCGAGACAGCTGTTCCACGTAACTTAATAGAACATCTCGATTACGAAAAACTGACGTCATCAAGCGCTTGGGGTGGGTTCCTTAGAGGTTCACCACAAAAATTTCATCCGCACGATGGTGAATTGATTATTAAAGAAATTATCAAGGCAAAGAATAATCCTGTACCGATAGATTTTGATAAAAAGAAGTATTTTAGAGCACCTAAAACGTATGAAACGAAGAACGGAATTGTAACGATACCGGAAACCGAAAACAATGAAGAGACTCATTCGCCCGAGTTGAAGTCTATTCAAAAAACTGATGGAAACAATGTTACCCATGAACAAATTCAATGGTTGCTTCTTGAGATTGGCTCTAGGCTTGGTTTAGATGTATGGGTAGCGCGAAATGACAAAAACAAGGAGTTCGACGGGAAACTCTTTAAGGATATAAAAGGTATGCGAACCGAGTTGCCGAATCAGTTTGATGATGCCACCAATAGAACAATTCAGCTGATTGATGTTCTCTGGCTTCAAGGAGATTCTATTGAGGCCACTTTTGAGGTGGAACACACGACGTCCATATATTCCGGCTTGCTGAGAATGTCGGATCTTATATGCATGCAACCTAATATCAATATAAAGCTTTTTCTGGTCGCGCCAGATGAAAGGCAAGATAAGGTTTTCGGGGAAATCATGAGGCCTACTTTTGCAAAATTGAAGAAGCCGCTCCCCAAAATATGCAAATTTATTCCTTATTCTACATTGAAAGAAACATTTGATAAGCATAAAGACATGCTTGACGTTATGAAGCCAGATTTTATACAAAAAATAGCTATAAGTTGTGAAGGAGACGAGTTTTAACCCTCTATTAAGTTCAAAATATGGTCACGTTCCCTAACTCTAGCTCAAATTAAATTTACATTATGTCAGAACTATAGTCCTCTCAAAGGTAGGAATATAGCAAATCATGCCTCATTTTGGTACGTATTAAAAAGTATCAAAATGTATTGTAAAGTATTAATATGTATTGACAATACGTGTTGATGCATTGCAATAAGAGTACCAAAAAGGTGGCTGTGGATTGGGTCGTACGATATCATCAAGAGAAAACATTGCCATACTGAAAGCAAAAGGATGGGAGAAGGTTGCTTCCATTGGAGATCCTGTCCAATTAAAACACCCTCACAAAAAAGGGAACGTTACGGTAAAACATCCAGAGAAAGATATTTCAGGAGCCTTACTAAAAAGTATTGAGAAACAAGCAGGAATACGACTCAAGTAATGATTCCTGCCCCAGAGGAGGAATAAGACAATGGCAGACCGCTATATTTACTCAGCACTTTTCACTATGAAGAAAATCAAGTGGGAGTAACATCCCCCGATTTGCCTGGGTGCGTTACGGTAAGTAAAGACGAAACAGATGCTATCAAATGCGCAAAAGAGGCGTTGGGGCTACATATCTACGGCATGGAAGTCGATGGCGAATCAATTCCCGCTCCGTCATCTATTAAAAATTTGCCACAGAAAAAAGGAACAATCTGCGTACTTGTTGATGTTTGGATGCCACTCATTCGCGCATCTGTAAAAGAGTACAGCGTAAAAAAGACGCTTACAATACCTGCATGGATGGATCGTGCCGCCAAAGAAGCGGGAATAAAAAATTATAGTTTGATGCTTCAAGTTGCAATTGCGCAAGAACTCGGTATAGATATTAAAGCTGAAACGCCATTTTCACACCCCGCCCCCACCATTGCATGATTTAAAACAAACCATACCGCTACTTCCCAACAGGAAGGCGCTGCTGCACATTTTTGCGTGTTCTGAAATCCCGGGCCTTGATAAACAGAGGCTGCGCCATCTCCGCCAACCGTGAAACAATCCGCGCGCCTCTTTCCCCCAACATCTTCTCAAGCTGCGACATAGAGCACGCATTCGTGGTAATGATCGTCTGTTTCCCCGACCTGTATCGCGCGTCGATAACAGAAAAAAGCCTCTCGCTTACCCAGCTTGTAGACCGCTGCGCCCCCAAATCGTCGAGAGCCACGCAATCCGCATCCTTCACCACCTGTTGAATCGCGTCTGCGGTTCCTTCATTGTAGCCTGACCGAATTTCGTCGAGCAAATCTACCACCGGAACGAATAGAGCCGCCTTCCCTCGACTGACCGTTTTTTGCACCATAGCGATGGCAAGATGGGTCTTCCCCACGCCAGTTCCTCCACCCAGAATTAAGGAGGCGCCGTCTTCCACACTCGCCATTGCCAACCCCTTCGCCGTCCTGATCATGGGGTCTCCGGCCGTTATGAACGTACCGAAAGTGCAGCGTTTCATGGCCTCTGGGATCTTGCTCGCCCGAATGAGTTGTTCCGTTTCCCGCTGTCGTTTTTCCCTCTGGCGATTCACACAATTCCCCACCTCAGCTACAATAATCTGCCGTCTAAAGATTTTTTTCACTGAAATCGACCATCGGAGCCCCTTATATTTACACAATGTGATTCCCGGACATTTGGCACAGAACAGTTGCTGCTCTTCAGCCTGTCTGAAATCTCCCATGGAGCCATATAAATCCGATTTCGTTATAGATGGATTTTTGAAAAGTCGCCGCACATACGAGAGAACTCGTTTTGTCATGGCAACTCACCTCCGTATTTTTCAATCAAGGCCTCCTGCCGCCTGGCCTCCCACTCTTTCAAGTCGGCCGATCGTTGCTTTTCATATGGATCTTCAGATGTGGAAACCTCTTGAGTTTCAGACTCGCCCTTTCGCCTCGATGTTTGATATTTCAAGCTTTCGTAAATGTATTCAAGAGTCAGGCTGTGGAGCGGACGGTTCAGCTTTTCATATCGTGCCACCGCCCTTGCGATCTCATGGTTCACACGTGCGGGTACATGAATTTTCTCGAGGACTTTGAGTGCGGAAAGTTCTTGTGGGGTAATTTCCTTCCTTCCCGTTTTGAGTAGGAAATACTCCACCGTTGCACGCATTACTTGAGGAACTTCTTCCAGTTCCACTGTCGCTTTAGGAATATATTGCGTGGAAGCGGTTGGTTGGGATTTTGCGTTTGATGTTCCGTACAAGCCACCTGAAGGACGCGCTTCTGGAGAGAATTTTTCTCTCTTCTCTGAAAGAGAAGTATCTAGTTCAAGTGATTCTAGTTCCGCCACTGCCTTTGGCGCACCCCCCTGGTGTACGTCATGCGCCCTTGTAGGAGATGCATTTCTCGCTCGGTGGCCAATGAGTGTATATTCCGAAGAGAGCTGAAGCTTATTTTTGTATCGAGGAGTTCTCCTCAAATATTTTTTCGATTGCAGTCGTTTTAAGCTCTCTTGAGTGGAGCGCACGGAACACCTCGCATATGCGGCAATTGTTGCCACTTTAGGAAAACATTTTCTCTCATACGTAGACGCAAAGCTGCAAAGAACGGCGTAAACGGTTTTGTCGATAGGAGAAAGGTCTTTATCACGAATGATGCACCGGTCTACACACGTCCACCAAAAATCACGAGTGTCGTTTAGAAGTGTCTGGTCTGCCACAAAACTTCCCCTCTTTCTAATGAATTGCCACGTAACTGAGACAATGCAGCCACGAGAAACTCTCCGTGAGCTTGAAATATTTCCGGCGTTCAAGCAGTTCAGGCGGTTTAAGCAATTCGAATCTACATTCGGCCTGTGATTCAATTTGATGTTGGATCTGAAGCTCGGGCCTATATCTGCCCGAACTGTGGCTCGACATGCTGCTCAAAAAATTCCCGACGCTCAAACTCGCCAATATTTTTAAAAAATAGAGTCTCTCTATATGTATAAGTGTGCTCGTGGCATTGAAAAAACAAAAAGTGAAAAGTTTTTGGAGTTTTGAGTGGGAAAAGTAACCATGAAAGGAAGTTTTCTCTTTGGGGATTTCAGTACAAAAATTTAAAGCATGGGGAAGCCTGAAAAGGAAACTTCTCTTTGAAGTTTTCGAGGCAAGCGACATTTAGAAAATTATTTTGCAGGTAAGGGCGAAGAGGTACGGGAATTTTTCTGCGCTTATATTTTGAGCAGAATGGTTTCCCTGAATAAAAGCGATACTTTGCAGTTCGTATATTTCTTTTTATGAGCAGCAAGGGAATTTGTGGCTTATATACGATCAGCAAAAAGTTTTGTGGCTCGTAGAAGCCATTTCATGAGCAGCAAAAACTAAAAAAGAAGGAACAGCCCCTTATCGAGATCCACTCCTTCTCTTTTGTTTTTTAACTTCAAGCAGACCGGTAACGCCTGCATTATCTACTAAAAAGCCGCTCCGGCTCCGGCCGCTTTAGCCACTTCGGCCTCTTCCATAGCCTTTATAGCAGCCCTACGCGCCCTCGCAACATCCCGGGCCCGTCAGTCTGCTCTTCCCACCCGACACCGGCTCCACCTCAATCTGCGTGCTGATCCTCTCTCGCAGCGCGGATACATGTGAAATCACGCCGATCAGCTTTCCTTCCTGCTGCAAGCCAGCTAAGGTTTCGAGAGCGGTTTCCAAGGCATCTTCATCTAACGTTCCAAACCCTTCGTCCAGAAAGAGAGAATCGACCCTCACCTTCTGACTCGCCATCTTCGAGAGTCCAAGGGCCAGGTTAAGGCTCACAATAAAGGTTTCTCCACCAGAGAGGTTTTTCGTCGATCTGACCTCCCCCGCCTGGTAGTTGTCGATAACATCAAGCTCCAGCGGTTGTTCCTCATTTTGTATCAAAAGGTAGCGATCTGTCATTTTGGCAAGCTGCCGATTGGCATGAGACACCATCAATTTGAAGGTCTGCCCCTGCGCAAAATTCCGATACTTTTTGCCATCTGACGACCCTATCAGGCTATGCAGTTTAGCCCACCGATTGCACTTTTTTTTCTGCTCTTCAATAGCCCCCTGCTTCTCTTTCATGCGCTCTTTGGCCTGGCTGTTCAAGGCAAGCTGCTGCTTCAACCCCGCAATAACGTCACGAAGAAGCCTCAGTTTTTCTTCCCACTCCCTAAATTGGGGCTCAAGCTCTTCACGCCCCTCATCTGTCACCTTTTTGGCAATTTCAGCCGCCAAACGCTCTTTGCGGTCTTCCTCTTTGGCCTTGAGTTCCGTCTGCCGGTTGTCGAGGCTCCTTGCCCTGTTTGCCAGCGCCGCCCGTTCCGAAGATGTAAGGCGAGCCTGCAGGAACCGCGCCTCGTCGCAGAACCCACCCGCATGCAAAGAGATATGAAACGCCGATTCGAGCTCGTCAAGCAGCGACGCTCTCTCCCCAATCTTCGTACTGAGCGACTCTATGCTTGCCTTCGTTGCGGTCAGCATCTGTTGCGCTAGGTTAAGCCGATTTCGTGCCTCTCTCTCAGCCTCCTCAGCCTTGGCAATCTGTTGGCTCATACGCTCTTCTTCTTTGTCGGGGTCTTTATCTCCGTAGAGATTCTGGCGCTCAGCCATTGCGCTCGTATATCCATCTTGAGCCGACTGTAAGGCCTGCTTTTTCTCTGCCAAATCCATCTTCTGCGTCTCAATTTCACCATCAAGCTTACCCAACGTCTTTTCAAGCTGAAAGAGCTCTCTTTCTACTTTTTCCTTCTCATCGACATGGGTCTGCAATGCTTCAAGCCGTTCGTGCAACGCCCCACGCAATGAAGAGATGTCTGTCTCTGATGTGAGATCGACGCCGAGGGGGTGCAGTTTCTCTGATATAGTTACCTTTAAGCGCTCATAGTCGTCTCTCATCTTTTGTAGCGTCTCATTCAAGTCTGAGAGATCTTTTTCTGCCCTTTCCTTCTCTTGTGTAACGAGCCGAACATCGCTTTCCAACTCTTTTAGTTTGCTCGTGGACTCCCGCTCAGCTGCTTCACGCTCTTTTACGTCCTCGCCCAAAGCTTCTGCCGCTTCTATAAGCCCCGTCAGCTCATTGATCCTTTTCTGCGTTCCATCGGGGAGAGGAATATTCCCCTCAGCATAGGGATGGGCCGTAGCTCCACAGAGTGGGCACGGTTTGCCGTCCTCAAGTTGGGCTCTGTAATCTTCAAGTTGCGCTATCTTTTTGAGGAGGTTCATTTCACGCAGCAGGGCTTCTTTTTCGGCGCGATATTCTCGAAGTAACCGCCCTGCCAAGAGAGTTTCAAGCTCTTTTTGCGTCTCTTCGTGAGCCTTGACAGTCTCTTCAACCTGCTTTTTGAGAACGTCATTCTTTCTGACACACTCCGCCAGCCTTTCGCAACAGGTGACACGGTCTGCCTGAACTTGTCGTACCTCCGCCTCTTTCTGGGTCACGGCCTTCTTTTTGTCAAGAAGATAGGTCAACTGCTCTTCTATTCCCGTCAAACCGCTTACCAGCCACTCATCTTCGGAGTGGGTCTCAAGGTATTCATGAACACCTTTCAACTTTTCGCCGGCTCTACTGTGTTCCGCTTCCTTTACGCCCCTCTCCTTCTCCTTTGCCTCAATCGCCTCGGCAATCCCCGTACACTTCTTGGCGCACGATTCCACATCTTCCCCTTTCAGGGCGAGATTTTGGTCGAGCAAACGCACATTTTTAATGAGAGGAACCTCTTGGTTCAGCTCTTCTTTGGCCTTTTGGGTCTGCTGCTCTGCTTTTTTCAAGCTCTCTTCACACTCTTTAAAGGAACCCTCAAGCCCGGGAAGCTCCTCTTCCAGCTTTTCCAACGAGGCGCTATCATCGCTCTGAACCTTCCGAACCTCTGCCAGTCTGGCATATTCGCCGTCAAGTTCGGCCGCTTTCTGGGCATGGTCAAGGCGCTCTCGCTCCGGTTGGAACTCTTCCATTTCGGATGCGAGCTTTGCGGATTCCTCAGCGAGAGAAGCGATCTCTCCATGAAGTGTTTCTATATCCTTCAGCCACAAAAGGGCGCGCTCCGTCTCCTCCCGTTGAGCGGCGAGGGTGGTCTCTTCTTCTCGTTTTTCGGCTATCTCGTGCCCAATCTCGCATTCCCGCTCGGGAGTGAGAAGTTCAATGCCAGAAGCCTCGGCTTCCAGCAGGCCTAACGCATCTTTTTCGCTACTATGACGCTTCTGGACACGTCGTGAAATTTCAGAATAAATCTCGGTGCCAGTTATCTGTTCAAGTATTTCTGACTTCTGCTCCGGGTTGGCCTTCAGGAAGGTATCGAAGCTGCCCTGCGCAAGGAGAACCGACCTGGTGAAACGGTCGAAATCCATTCCAATTTTATCTACAATAACGCCCGGAACCAGGCTTTTTTTCGACTCGATAACTGTGCCTGGCCCATCGTCTTTCACTTCGCTGATCTCATGATGTGCATCGACGAGGTTTCCATCAATCTTACCGTGGGCGCGATGCTGCTCCCAGAAACAACGAAAACGCCCTGCCTGAGATTCGAAAACAACCTCTGCAAAGCACTCCGCCGTCTGACGAGACATGATTTCGTTGCCGCTCTTTGTGATCCGCCCGAGTCGAGGAGTTGCCCCGTACAAAGCCAGGCAGATTGCGTCAAGGATGGTGGATTTGCCGGCGCCCGTCGGCCCCGTGATCGCAAAGATGCCGTGCGTCATATACGCTGGATCTGTAAAATCGATTCGCCACTCTCCGTAGAGAGAGTTCAGGTTTTTAAATCGGAGTTCAAGAATTTTCATGTCCAGCCCCCTTATTCCGCATTAACGTCGTCTTCATAAAGAGACCTGACTATTTCGTTGTACGCTGTGACAAGCTCTTCCCGCTCTTCCTGAGGAACATCGTGATCGTCGAGGCAGCGTTCAAAAATGTCGTTCACTGTCAGATCGTCGAGGGTCTCGTTTTCTTCAAGAGCCAGAGTGGCATTTTCCATAACCTGCCTGTTTTTTATTCGCCTAATTTCCATGGAACTGCCCAAGATGGCCTCTTCCATGACCTCCCGCAGATTCCCCACGATGCTCGTGCCCGTATAGTCGATCTCAAGCCACGCAAAGCTGCCCTGCCCCTTAAGTTCCTCAATTCTCGACTCTATTTCATCAAGGGAACCCACGATGCGTTCCAAAGGCTGAAAGCACGGAACCTGAATGTCCCGAACGTCTGGCGTCGTGCTGTTGAAGTCAACAATAATCACCCTTTTATTTTGACGGGCCTCACCGTAGCCCATAGGGATGGGAGAGCCACAGTAACGGAGGTGATCAGTATTTCCCACACGCTGAGGGACGTGGAGATGTCCCAGCGCAAAATAGTCGATGGATGGAGGGAAGCGGTCGGCCGCCACATGAGCCAGAGAACCGACGTATAACTCTCTGACACCGTCTCCGTCCACCGTTGCGCCCCCGACCGTAAAAAGGTGCCCCATAGCGATGATAGGAATGTCTATGTCGCTACTCTCCTTGAGTTCGGCGCGCTTTTGCTCTGCGATGTGGCAGACGACTTCATAGTGATTTGCAACGCCTTCGATGAGCTTGTCATTTTTGTCTTTAATTGTTTCGCCAGCCTCGACAACGCGAATATCTTTATCCCGAAGGTACGGAACCGCACAGACGATGGCTTCCGGCTTTTGGGTCCTATCTCTCAGCACGATAATTTCGTCTTCAGGGTTATCTGTTATGGAACCCACAACGTGGACGTTCAAGGCCTTGAGAATCTCTTTGGGGGCATTCAGAAAGGAGGGGGAATCGTGGTTTCCCGCAATGATGACAACGTGCCGGCAGCAGGAACGGGAGACTGTGCAGAGAAAGTTGTAGTAAAGCTCCTGAGCGCGGTTGCTGGGGGTGCTCGTGTCAAAAACATCTCCGGCGACAAGCAGTGCATCGACATTTTCGGCTTCGATAGTTGTGCCGAGCCAGTCTAGAAATTGGGCAAACTCGTCGTAGCGTTTGCGCCCGTAAAGGGAGCGTCCCAGGTGCCAGTCTGATGTATGAAGAATCTTCATTGGGCTTCCTCCTATGAAGTAATTGAAGTAGTCTCTTCTGCTGATGCGGCTGAAACTGCTGACAAAGCCGTCGCGGCCAAGGTAGCTGAAGCTGCCAGAGTAACCGAGTCAGTCGAATATGCCACCACAAACAGTACTAAAGAAACCGCCAGCACCGCCCCAACGGGACCAGCCACGGTTTCTCTTTGAATTATAGCTGAGGATTTTACATTCTCAGCCTCTTCTTACGCATATTTTTGTCCAGGCCGCCACAGGCACGAGCACGTGATAAAGGCATAATCACATGGCAAAGACGTAAACACGCACCAAATATGCAAATTAATATATATTGTACCTCAAGTTATTTCCGGCGAGGCAGAAAGATGGGCTATAAACAAATAAAAAAGGAATGAGCCCGATGGTACCCAAGCGCCTAAGCACCGAAGTGTCGAACCCATTCCTCTCAAATTACTTAGCTATTGATTAACATTGAGGTGCTGAACAATGTGTTTATTCATTTCTCCCACGGAGAAATATATCTAAATGCCTCAAGACGAACACGTCTCTGTTTGTATGTCACAGCAATGTGCTTCTAAAGGTAGGTAGGTCAAATCACATTGCATACCACCCTTTAGAGAGCACGCATTATAACCTAACAACCTCATAAGAGACACGACTTGCCCTGCAGATTGACCTGAATAGCAACAGACAACCACCTTTTTATCTTTCGGAATTTCATCCAGATGATCTCCTACCTCACTCCAAAAAACATTGATAGCGCCTTCCAGATGTTCTTTTTCAAAATCCTCTGGCTTCCGAATATCAAGAATATAAACATCTTCTCTACTCATAAGCTCTTTCAACTGGTCGCAACTGATAAGATTATTGCATCCTTTTTTAAGATCTTGAAAATAAACCGCAACTGCCTCTTCGATGGTCTTCAAAACAAAACCTCCTTTTATAAGTACTTAGATAACGATAATCAATATCAATAATAATTTAAAAAACAAGAGATTTCAATAACAAAAACATTTTATATATAAAGAACGGATTGCCTATGCAATTCTGACCAAATGAGTGCGAACACCCAAACAGCAAAAGTGCCTGTAGTAAGTACACGCAACTACTATGATCGGGCATTCCTTAGAAAACTACCGAGCACTCAATACCCAAACGGAAGCAATCTGACTTGATTTGCTGGCTTACCCGAGCGAAAAATTCCTCCGTCATATACTCTTCCAAACTGTATTTTTTGTAGACAAAATCCGCATAGTGGTAGTTCATGCGATCCACCAAAATGTAGTCAACAGCCTCTGTCAGCAGATTAATCAGTTTTTCCGCACCTGGAAGAATCGGGGCAATCATTGCATAGGTCCGGATTCCCTGCCGATGTAATTCAATAAGAGCGTTGATTCGCTCTGGTATAGATGGCGCGGCAGGCTCAAACAATTTTCTTATATCGTCATTTGCAGTTGTTATAGTAAGCCCTATTTCCACGTTTTTTGCTTCTTTGAGTATATCCATATCTCTAAGAACCAAAGGAGATCGGGTCTGGATCACCACGGGCCAATCTTCGCTAATTAATATCTGCAAACATTGCCTGGTGAGTTCATATCTTCTCTCTAAGGGCTGATACGGGTCACAGACACCGCTGATCCAAACTGTCGCCTTCTTTTTCTTGCATATTTCTTTTTGCAGCAACTCTGCAGCATTGACCTTCACGTCAACGAACGTACCCCATGGTTCCTTGTGACCAGTGAACTTTTTCATATACCGGGCATAGCAGTATGTACAGGCATGTTGGCAGCCGACATAGGGGTTAATGACATAAGGGTAAATTTTTGAGGCTGAAAGAATGCTCTTGGCGTGTATCTCCCGAATAATCATGAAAACCTTCTTACGTGCGTGGATTCTGCACTACTGGTAGGGAATCTACCGTCGAGATCTTCCAAGTTTAGAACATGCGCCCATACCTTATCTTTAGAATCCATATTGCCCCACCCCTCGTTTGCAAAAGACGCCTAACAAAAAAACGCTATTGCAAAGATTATCGCACGACCTTAATCAACAACAAAGCTCTATCCGGTGAGACGAGGGGATTTGAGAAAGCTGAATCAAAAAATAATCGCGCAACACCACAATAAACCTAATAATATTGCCATAAAGCTCGACTGAAAGTCCACATATCGACACCAACTCTTGAAGCCAAGAACGGTTCGATCTCACAAAAATCGAAAGTTTCACTTTGGGAAGCAAAAGCAAAAGGCTATACACCGTGCTCAAAATGCTATGCCGCTGACTGAAAGAAATGGAAATGTGCTGAAAAAGGTGCGGAGCAGATCGCAAAGAAGGCCGCCCTCCAGCAACAATAGGTTTAAAAAACGCCTGACAAATCCCCCCTTCATGATAAAAAATAGTAATTAATTACTTTTTTATGGAGGTTTACATGAGCTCATCAAGCAAATATCTTTCGGGAGAGAAACGACGGGTGATGACGGTAGAAGCGGTGATCGAGTTGGCTGGCGAACAAAATCCGAGCGAAATTACCACAGCCGCCATAGCCAAACACATGGGATTGACTCAAGGTGCACTTTTTCGTTATTTCCCCAACAAGGATGCCATCTTAAGAGCAGTTATGGAATGGGTAGCCGAGCGATTAATGTCTCGCATCGACAAGGCGGTACACGCAAAAGCCTCTCCTCTCGCCGCTCTTGAAAGCATGTTTATGGCACATGTGGACTTTATAACAGAGCATCCTGGTATTCCACGTATGCTATTTTGTGAATTGCAACGTTCTGAAGAAACCGTTCCCAAGCAGATGGCACAAACGCTTACCATGCGTTATAAAGAGCGCCTCAATCATTTCTTTGAACAAGGTAAAAACTGTGGAGAGCTTGACGGAAAGCTTGATAGCGAAGCTGCAGCTACACTTTTCGTAGGCTCTATTCAAGGGGTGGTCATGCAATCGTTAATAGCTGGAGATGTGAGCCATATGCGCCGCAATGCACCAAAAGTTTTTGGCATCTACCAGCGAGGCATTAGGAATACACTATGAAAAAATTGCCTTTCCAAATACGCACACTGGCACTGATAGCTGTACTTGTGCCTCTATTTGCGCTTTTTGTCTATGTGGCCTTGCGTTCGGGGCCACTTGCTCCAGTATCAATTGTGTTGGCCACAGTCGAGAATAAGAGCCTCTCTCCTGCTCTATTCGGTATTGGAACCATTGAGGCTCGTTACACCTACAAGATTGGCCCAACGTTCGCGGGCCGGGTCGAACGTTTGGATGTACACGTAGGTGAACATGTCAAGGCGGGACAAGCGCTTGGCGGAATGGATCCGGTGGATCTTGATGAGCGTATTAAGGCTCAAAATGCCACCCTGAAGCGAGCAACGGCTCTCTTAAGTGAAACGCAGGTACGTAAGGATTATGCCAAAACACAGGCTTTACGTTACGAGCAGTTACTTAAAGCGGGTTTCGCCAGTGAGGAGATAGCAGACACTAAACGACAAAAGCTGTTGGTTGCGGAAACAGCGCTAACTGCAGCACGTGAGGAGCTTTCCCGTGTACGTGCCGAGCGGGAGGCACTAGAGGCGCAGCGCAGTAATTTGTCTCTGATTGCACCAGTTGACGGATTGATTATTTCACGTAATGCCGATCCAGGAACCACCGTAGTTGCTGGTCAAGCTGTCGTGGAATTGATCGCCCCGTACTCACTGTGGGTCAACGTCCGCTTCGATCAAATTCGTGCGCGAGGTCTTGCCGCCGGTTTATCAGCCCTGATCACATTGCGTTCCCAGGCAGGTGAACTGCAAACAGAGCGTGTTCTGCGAGTCGAGCCATTGGCAGATGTGGTAATTGAGGAAGTATTGGCCAAAGTTGTATTCGACCACATTCCCGATCCTATGCCGCCAATCGGCGAGCTGGCCGAAGTCACGATTACATTACCAACGCTTGCGGAAACTCCAGTTGTCCCTAACGCCGCCATTCATCATATTGATGGCAAATTAGGCGTGTGGCAAGTCATAAATGGTGACCTTCGTTTTACTCCAGTTTCACTAGGAATCGCTGATTTGGAGGGCCTCGTACAGGTACAAGAAGGGCTCAAGATTGGTGACCAGGTAGTGATCTATAGCGAAAACGCATTGAACGAACGCCGCCGAATTCGCATCGTTGATCATATCCCGGGGGTAACGCAATGATCAGTTTGGCAGGGCGAGATATCATGCACTCTTGGGGAAAGTTCGTCTTTACCGCCATGGGACTTGGACTCCTGATTGGCGTTACATTATCCATGGCCGGCATCTATCGTGGCATGGTGGATGACGCTAAGGTGCTGCTCGACAACAGCGGTGCTGATCTCTGGGTAGTACAGAAAGACACGCTTGGTCCTTATGCTGAATCATCAAGCATCTACGACGACATCTGGCGCGAGATACGAGGCATGCCGGGAGTGAAACAGACAGCGAACATCACCTATCTCACTATGCAGGTGCGCAAAAGCAAAGAAGAAAGAGATGTGCGCGTCATGGTTACCGGCGTCACACCTGGAGAAGCAGGAACGCCGGGCTGGCCACCCTATCTTGTAGCAGGACGTCAGATCACTCGGAGCCATTACGAGGCCGTTGCTGATATCGCCTCGGGATTTAAACTTGGTGAACATATCCAGATCCGTCGTAACCAATACACCGTGGTCGGCCTGACCAGGAGGATGGTTTCTTCTAATGGTGATCCGATGGTGTTTATCCCGCTTAAAGATGCCCAAGAAGCCCAGTTTTTAAAAGACAATGACGCCATCCGAGAACAGCGCCGACGCACAGCTGAAAATCCAGCTTTTAACCAGCCTGGAATGCCTAGTTTACTTGATACGGTTATTGCCTCGCAAAGTACCAACCCCTACGTCAATGCGATTTTAGTTCGGATTGAAACAGGCCATGCTCCAGAAGAAGTGGCTGAATCGATCCGACGCTGGAAGCGCTTGACGGTCTACACTCGAGATCAGATGGAGGAAATTCTTGTCGGCAAGCTGATCGCCACCTCGGCAAAGCAAATTGCGATGTTCCTTGTGATTCTTTCGATTGTGAGCTCGGTTATTGTCGCCTTCATCATCTACACGCTGACACTTGGGAAAATAAGAGAAATCGCAGTGTTGAAACTGATCGGCACAAAGAATCGCACCATTATCGGTTTGATCGTACAACAGTCCATCGCGCTGGGCTTGATCGGTTTTGTGGTTGGGAAGATCTCGGCGACCCTGTTGATGGCACCTATTTTCCCCAAATATGTGCTGCTAGAGCCTCTCGATTCAGTCCTTGGTTTTATCGCCGTGATTATGATCTGCATTCTGTCGAGCATTATAGCCATTCGTGTCGCTCTTAAGGTCGATCCGGCTGAAGCCATAGGAGGTTAAATATGACGGGTAAAGGCGTTCGCATCTCGGGGTTAAGAAAACGCTATGGAAGTGGCGATACTGCTGTAGACGCATTGAAGATGGTAAACATGCATGTTGCGCCAGGCGAAGTTGTTGGGCTGATTGGACCTTCAGGTTCCGGCAAGAGCACGTTGCTTAAATGTTTAGGGGCTGTGATAGAGCCGACTGCCGGGCAAATGATGCTCGGGGATGATGTTATTTATCACGATGGCTGGAAAATCAAAGATCTTCGCGCGCTACGTCGAGACCGTATCGGCTTTGTATTTCAAGCGCCATATCTGATTCCTTTCCTAGATGTTACCGACAACGTTGCCCTGCTGCCTATGCTGGCGGGGAAACCTAACGCCGAAGCGCGTCAACAAGCAATAGAATTGTTAAAAGCGCTTGATGTGGAGCACCGCGCCAAGGCCATGCCCTCTCAACTCTCTGGCGGAGAACAACAACGAGTAGCCATTGCACGCGGCTTGGTCAATCGCCCGCCGGTAATATTGGCCGATGAACCGACTGCCCCACTTGATAGCGAGCGTGCGCTGGCGGTCATCAGAATCTTGAACGATATGGCCCAAAGGTTCGAGACTGCCGTTATTGTGGTTACCCACGATGAAAAAATAATCCCCACCTTTAAGCGCATTTATCACATCCGTGACGGAGTAACCTATGAAGAGGAAGGTCAAGGGCGCAGCTTTGAGTGAAAGCTTCCCAAGGAAGCCATTTAACTACCAGGCGGTGCAGAGAGAAGAAAGAGAAAACCCGCCACCCTGGGAATACCCCAAAGAGACGGGTTTGTCTTTTATAATTGGTGGAGGCGGGGGGAATCGAACCCCCGTCCGACAAGGGCCAGCCATGGAAGCCCTACGAGTGTAGTTCCTGATTTAGTGTCGGATGCAGACTCCCAGGAACAGGATTCTGCGCTCCCAAGCCCCCTTGTCTTTCTCGCAAAGCCAGAGACACTCTCCGCGAGGCATTCACCTTATTGTGACGCCTTTCAGCAGACCGGTGACTGATCTACTGAAGACGTGGCTGAACTAAGCAGCCAGTGCGTAATTATTATTGTTGACGTTTATTGTTGTTCCGCCGTTTAGCGAGGTTGCGGAGTCCTCGACTCGCTCTTCCAGACCCTCCATCTTGCCGTCGAAACCAGTCGCCCCCTTAATCTCTTCCATCACGCCTGATAGCCCGGGCCATCGCCCGTTTTGCATCTTTCTCAGCAATGGCATCACGCTTATCGTGTTCGGCCTTACCCTTCGCCAAAGCCAGTTCAACTTTAGCATGCCGTCCATTTTTCATATAGAGAGACAAGGGTACGAGGGTTAAACCTTTTTCGCGAACCTTACTATTTAACCGAACAATCTCAGCTCTATGCACCAATAGCTTTCGATCTCGTTCAGGTTCATGGTTATAGTAACTTCCTTTTTCGTAAGGGGAAATATGCACTCCTATAAGCCAAAGTTCTCCGTTGCGGATCATAGCAAAACTGTCTTTTAAATTTACTCTACCCGCACGCACAGACTTTATTTCGGTACCTGTAAGTACAATACCGCACTCAAAAGTATCGAGGATAAAGTAATCATGGCGTGCCTTTCTATTAACCGCAATTTTATCGATAGCCAAAATATTTCCCTCCATTGCGGATTTTAGCAAAATAGTCAGCATTAGTCAATTTAAATTTTTCCCTTAAAAAAAATCCTGGCCATATCAGCCAGGATCTATTTTTATTTATGGTCGGGGCGAGAGGATTCGAACCTCCGACCTCCTGGTCCCGAACCAGGCGCGCTTACCAGACTGCGCTACGCCCCGAACGGCGAGATTGTATCACGCAGAGATCAGCCAGTCAAACCCCTTATCGAGCCCGATCGTCTTCACCATTCGGGCCATTTGAAGCCTCCTGAGACCCCTTGCGGAGGTTCCTCCAGTTCAAGCGACCGCCTGGATGTGTCTCCTCTCCTATAGGGATTTCTGTCCATCCCCATGGGGTTACCATAACAAAGCGGAACACGATCCCCTGATTGAAAAGAGCCTTAATATGGGCCGAATAACGAAGAAGGTCGCTAATCATATAGCTATCGCTCACAAGCCAGACACGCTGACACACCTCACGGCCAAAAAGAGAGGCATAGTCAATAGCCATGCGAATTCCATCCTCAAACTGAGCTGGCCCTAATGCCAACACTACCGCATCACAATGTCCCGAAGGTTTTCGCGTAGACGGAATCAAGTCGGCGAACTGATCTATCCATTCGAGGCGGGAGTACAAATTATCCATATCCACCTCGAAGGGTTCCTCTAGGTACGGCATCAAAATATCCCTTTCGCTTTCTTTACATTCCTCTCCAGACAGAATATCTTCCATCCAAAGCTGTATGTCTGTTATAAACTTCAGCAGATAGGCCGGATATCCCTTACCAGACATGGCTACCAAAACATCGCGCACCGTCCACTGTTCAGATCCGTTGTTATTTTTTTCGCCCTGAGGCTTTGTCATTCGAGTACCTCCAAAAGTACAAATCAAACGTTATTGAGGAGAAGCATAACATAAAGTGTGTCTGATTACACGAGTTATATTACAATATTTTTTATGGTACAAGAGAAAAATTCCAATATTAAGGAGGAATAAGATGAATCTCTCTAAACTATCCTGTCAGGAAACCCTCTTCCTATTCATAGATATCCAGGAACGACTTCTTCCAGCTATATCCAACGATCGTGAGGTGAAAGCCAATACTCTCCGTCTCCTTCAGACGGCTGCTGTATTCAAGATCCCCCTCGTCTATACGGAACAATACCCGAAAGGGCTCGGCAGAACAGACAGTGATATTTTGGAAGTCCTTGAAGGTCACGCTCCCGCTTTCGAAAAAACTCACTTTTCTTGCTGCGATGAAGAAGGTTTTGTGAAAGAATTAGAGTGGCATAAACGGAAACAAGTTGTCCTTTGGGGTATAGAAAGTCATATCTGCGTTTTAGCCACAGCTATGGACTTATTGAGGAATGGATTCTCGGTTTGGCTTGCAGCCGATGCCTGCGGCAGTAGAAAGAATGATAATCACGAGATGGCTTTGCAGACTATGATTCAGGCAGGTGCTCTTGTTGTTCCTACAGAGACAGTGATTTATCAGCTGATGAAGAGGTCTGGAACTCCGGAATTCAAGGCTCTTTTGCCTTTATTCAAAGAATAAAAGACGCCCACTGAGGGGGGGATTGTTGTGTCTGTCGATAGACAGAAAGCATTGGAGCTTCATCGAAGAGCTCGCGGGAAAGTAAAGACGTACCCGACTATCAACATTCGGAACGAGGACGATCTGGCTATAGCCTATGCGCAAGGAAGCGTTTACCCTGCTTTAGAGATTCAGGAAGATCATGACCGAACCTATGAATATACAGGGAGAGGGAACAGGCTCGCCATTATTTCTGACGGAACGGCCGTGCTAGGCATGGGCGATATTGGGCCACATGCGGCCCTTCCTGTTATGGAAGGGAAAAGCCTTCTCTTCAAAAACTTTGGAGATATTAGCGCCATTCCTATGTGTATCGAAACTCATAAAACAGACGAGATTATAGAGTTTGCCCGCCACATAGCCCCTTCTTTTGGAGCTATTGACATTGAAGATATCTCAAGCCCTGCCACTTTCGATATTGTAAAAGCGCTGCAATCCATTGAGATCCCTGTCTTTTCCGACGATCAGCAGGGCACGGCAGCTGTAGTCCTGGCCGCTCTCACCAATGCGCTGGCCGTGGTGGGTAAAAAAATAACTGAAATCAAAGTGGTTATACAAGGAGCTGGCGCTGCGGGAATAGCGGTGGCAGATATGCTTCTTTACGTGGGTGTTCCCAACGTAATAGTTCTGAACAGCAAGGGAATTCTTGGGGCAAACAATCCTTTTATGAATCACATACAGCAAAATATGTCAGAGCGCACCAATCCTGAAAAACTTCGTGGCGGGCTGGAAGAGGCCATAAAAGGTTCTGACGTGTATGTCGGCCTTTCCTCTCGAGGAACACTCCCACCCAGCTTCATCAAAACCATGAACAAAAAACCCATTATTTTCGCCTTGTCCATGCCTACGCCGGAGATCACGTGGGAGGAAGCTGAGGCTGCCGGGGCATCTATTATCGCTATGGGATTGACGACAGCAGCCTATAACGCCATGCCAAACCTCTATATTTACCCAGGCCTTGTACGGGGATTGCTGGACGTTCGCGCTACAGGGCTGAATAAAAATATTCTCATCGCAGCTGCTCAAGCTGTAGCAAGCGAAGTGGACAAACGGCGTCTGAACGAGCGACACCTTCTGCCAGACCTGTTCTCAGACGAAACAGCCCCACGAGTGGCAGAAGCTGTAGCACAGGCCGCCATAACGGAAGGGTTGGCACGAAAACCCGTCCCCCCAAAAAAGATTTACGACGATACATGGCAGCGACTTTTCGGAGGATACTTACTTCGGATGTAAAAAAAAGAGTGGGGGCCAATAAGCGCCCCCACTTTCAGTATAAATTCAGTCCTAATCTTCCAGAACTACGATAGGCTTAATGAGATCTTTTGGTTTATCCTTCATAAGGAGAAGGGCTTCCTCCATTTTATCGAAACTCTTAAACTCATGGGTAAGCAACAGGGACGGATCTAACCGACCATGTTCAACGAGGGAGGCCAAACGCTCCATACGAACCCGTCCGCCAGGGCACAGGCCGCCTCTGATAGTTTTGTGAGCCATGCCGCATCCCCACTCCAACCGAGGGATTAACAGGTCTTCCCCTTCTCCATAATAGTTAACATTAGAAATGACAGAGCCAGGTTTTGCCATCTTAACGCCCTTCTTGATCATATCAATTCCAGGGGCGGCTACAACAACTCTGTCCACGCCTTCTCCATTGGTGAGCTCCATAATCTGTTCTACAATATCTCCATTTCGGTAATTAATAATGTCTGTAGCGCCATAGGCTTTGGCAACTTCTACGCATTTTGGCCGGCTTCCTACCGCAAAAATACGTCCAGCACCAGCAAGGGCGGATCCAGCTACTGCCATAAGCCCCACTGGCCCAATGCCTAAAACGGCAACGCTCATTCCAAACCCAATCTGCGCCAGCTCTACTCCATGAAATCCGGTGGTTACCATATCAGTAATCATAACAGCAGCTTTGGAGGAAACGCTATCAGGTAGCAATGCAAGATTCATATCAGCATCGTTTACATGGAAGAACTCCGCAAAAACTCCATCTTTGAAGTTAGAAAATTTCCATCCGGCAAGAAGACCATTCGAGTGCTGAGGAAAGCCTCTCTGTACAGCAATGGAACGCCAATCAGGAGTAATGGCAGGAACAATAACCCTGTCTCCAGGCTTGAAATCCTTGACTTCCGCCCCAACCTCCGTTACAACCCCAACTGCTTCGTGGCCGAGTATCATATCTCTTCTGTCCCCAATCGCACCCTCAAAAACGGTGTGGATATCTGATGTACACGGAGAAACAGCGATAGGACGGACTATAGCGTCATAAGGACCGGCAACTGGCTTGTCCTTATCAATCCAACCTGTTTTACCAATTCCCAACATAGCAAACCCCTTCATAACGTAAACCTCCTTCCTAGATTTAATACTTCTCAATTTCATTGAATAGTTACTCTATTCACATAACGTTTATAGATTATAGTAACAAAAAAAATATATATTGGCAATAAGAATAAATATTTTTATCTTCTTGTAAGATAAGATTCTTTTTTGTTCTATATTCTATATGCAATTTCCTCTAAAAACACTCTTTTCTCTACGCTATGCGCTGGAATTTTTGTTATTTGTATTGTATTTCCCTTTAACTTTTATTCAAATTTATGCTATACTTTTATATGTGAATAAATTATCAAAACTACGAAGGGAGCGATTTTAGTGGAGCGTCTTCTCGAAGGGGCATTCGCGGTTGTCACTGGAGCTAGCAAAGGTATTGGAAAAGGGATAGCAAAAACCTTTTTAAATCATGGAGCTACTGTTATCATCACAGGTCGGACAGAAAAAGATCTCCAGAACACAGTTAAAGAGCTATCGAATTTCGGCGCTATCTCCTATATAGTCGCTGATATAAGTAAAGCCACCGATATTAAAAATATGGTGCATACTGCAATAGAAAGACATGGGAAAATAGACATTCTCTGCAGCAATGCAGGAATATTCCCCATGTCCCTTATAGAGAACATGTCAGAAGAGGAATGGGATTACATCAATACAGTTAATGTGAAGGGGATGTTCTTGGCTGTCAAGGAATGTATTCCCTATATGAAAAAGCAGGGGGGCGGCAATATTGTTATTACATCTTCCATTACAGGCCCCGTTACTGGATATACTGGATGGAGTCACTATGGGGCAACTAAAGCCGCCCAGCTCGGATTTATGCGATCTGCCGCAATAGAGCTAGCCCGATACGGCATTAGGATCAATGCCGTGCAGCCAGGGAACATTGAGACTGAAGGGCTGCTCAGTATGGGAGAGGAATACTATAACACCATGAAGAAATCTATTCCTCTCGGATTTTTAGGAAAACCTGAAGATATAGGAAACGCCATGGTCTTTTTAGCCTCTGACCTGGCGAAATTTATTACAGGGCAGACTATTGTCGTTGATGGAGGGCAAATTTTACCAGAATCCTCCGATGCTATGGAAGTACCCATTGAGAAATAAATAGTAGCATTTAACGGCCAAATCTCGCTGTTGCGGCGCGGCTATGAAAATACCTACTGAGAAATAAATAACCTTACGTTTTCAGCCACTGTTCTCCGTTATCAGGACGAGCAGTGGCTGTTTTTCAAACCAGGCACCATTTCATATTGAAGGAGGCGGCGTTTTAAATCCGTGCCGCTGGGGCCGGCGTACCCACCGAGTCTTCCATCTTTACGTATAACTCGATGGCAGGGGACAAAAAGAGGCCAGGGATTTCGCCGGAGAGCATTTCCTGCCGCACGAGCGCCATAAGAATTTCCTGCCAAGGAAGCTATCTCCTGGTAGGTTCTCACCTCTCCCCTTGGAATACATGATGTTATCTCCAATACTCTCATGCTAAAGGTTCCTAGAGGGGCGATTTGGCAGAGGTTAATGTAGAAGGGGTTCCCCTCCCAAAAAGCTTTCCATGCCTCAGTTACCGATGCAGGTGGTACAGCGTGAGAAAAAGCCGACTCTTTTTTGCCGTTAGGCGAAAGAGAAATAACACCATCATCACACCACTCCACTATCCAGTTTCCTAGAGGAGAAGCGAGGAGACTCCACTGTTTTTCAGGTATCTCTCCATATCTTTGCACAACCTTCATGACTCTTTATCACCACCGGAAACGAGATAATAAAACCACTGTTCCAGCTATTGTTACCCAAAGAGAGTGCCGTTCACTTTTCCACACCGTCGCCCAGTTATATGGTCCTCTTAAGCGATCCTTCGGCCATGCGACAGGGAAAAAACACCCTGTCTCTTGGCAGTATTCGTTATATCGCTCCCCAAATTTATCTCGAAGAAAGCTCTCTTCATGAGGCACAATCCAAATTCCATATATGAGCGCAAAAGAGAAGAGGAAGAGTGCGACAACCCAAGGCCCTGCTAATACGGCCCATCCCAGACCTATAAGGCCGTTCCCTACGTAAAGGGGATTTCGTACCAGAGCGTAGGGCCCCCACGTAACGAGCTGGTCGGCTTTCACTTGTTCTCCACGATATTTCTGAATACACCCCACAGCCCAAAAACGCAAGAGTTGGCCTATCGCTACAAGCAGAAGGGAGGGAAGAACTCTTCCCCAAACAGGTCGAGCCCCTAAGAGGATGAGGAGATACAGTCCTGTCCACAACCCCCCTCGTAAATGGAAAACTTTGGCGCGAAATGAGTTATGCGTCATGATGAGAACACTTCTCGCTTTCTTCTTTAAATATTTGCTCGCTCGTACCCCAACCTAGCAATCGGATAGCCACGATAGTACCCATCCCTATAGCCAGGTATTCTGTAAAGAAACGCCATAGGATTGCCATAATGCCTGCAATATTCCATGGAACCAACAATCCAAAAAGAGCAGCTCCTCCACCTTCGGCTACACCGCTCGCTCCCGGAGTTGGGATAAAGTAAAGGACGAACAAGAACACGGCCTGAGTCATAAAAGCTTGAAAATAATTTACCGGCAGACCTACAGCCCAGATGAGACAGGGAAGGACAGAGAAAAGGCAAACCAGATGCAGCGCCGAGAAGAATACGGCTTGAAGAAAGTAAGGAAGGCCCGACGAGAAGAACAGCCTAAAATTCTCGTTGTAATTATCGATCTCGTGATTCACTCGACGAACAATGCAAAGCACTTTTCGAGGTCTAACCAGACCGATTTTTTTCAGCCAAAGAGTTAGTATTTGCCCCCACTTCTTCATAAGTTTTGGGCGAGTCAGGCTGAGAACTACCAAGAGCCAGGATACTGTTACAAAAATAGCCACATAGGTAAATATGCTCTTTAAAAAAAGACCCTCTCCCAAAAAATCAGGGACAAGAATGAGGGAGATGGGCACCACAATTCCAAGCAACAAAAGGGTTAATAGAGTGCGAGTAAGGGTAATTGCAACTCCTTTGCCAATAGGCATCTTATGTTTGTAAAGCACAAAAACCTGAAAGGGGCCGCCCCCGCTCTGCATTGGCGTGACTGCACAGCCGAAGTAGTGAAGCCATGTAAGAATAATCCCAAGGCGAAAAGTCACTTTTTCAGACGCAGCTCTGGCGATAGCACAAAACCGTAACGCATCAAAACACCATGCGCAAAATACGAGGGCGAGAGCCATAAGCAACGCTATTTTCTTTGCGGAAAGGAGCATTTTGACTGTCTCCTCGTCCACACTTGAAAGAAGGACTATAGCGCTCACGCCGAAAGTCAATGTTAAAAAGATGACAAGTCCTTTTCGTAATGTCAAAAGTTACACACCTCTCATGGAGTCCTTTTTCATACCCCTCTTTGAATCTCACTCGCAGAGAGACTGTATATAGAGGGCAGCCTCGTACAGTCCATCCACAACTGTTCCTGTTGGCAGGTCTCCGTTACTCTTCTCTTCCATCGTTCTGCCATACCCAGTTCGAACCAATATGAAAGGACATCCTACATTTTGAGATAAAAGCAGATCCGGTTCGTTATCTCCCACAACCCAACTCAAGGAAAGGTTCAATGCCAAGTCCCTCACCGCCTGCATAACCAGGCCAGGGGACGGCTTCCGACAAAGACACTGTTTCTTATACGGAGGAGCCCCAAAAAGGGGATGGTGAGGGCAATAATAATATCCATCAATGGAGGCACCTTCATCCTCAAGCATACGTTCAATTTCTTTATGACAAGCCTGAACGAAGGGTTCATCAAAATATCCTCTGGCAACGCCGCTCTGATTAGAAACAACTACAATGCTAAAACCTATATCTCTTAAAATTTTTAAAGCATCAACAGCATGAGACACAAGCTTAATTTGACTCATTTCAGACAGATACGGAACATGCTCTATTAAAGTGCCATCCCTGTCCAGAAAAACCGCCGGCTTCATAAGATTATTGTACGGCACTGCGAGCTAAGGAAAGAAGCCCCTCTATGTATGGTGACAGTCCGTCAAGAAGAGGTATGACTTCATTCCGAATAATATATGCTAGTTCCAGCATCTGCGCCTTCTCCAAAGCTAGAGATGCCTTTTTCAACGCCCTCTCAAGGTGTGCCCATGTTTCTTTAAGATTTCCGTCTGCAAGATCTTTATCCTCAGCGCCGAGCAAGAATTGAGAGTTCCGCATAGTATGCAGCAACCACCCAATTCCCTCTATCCCCTGCTGGAGGCTCTTTAACGCCTTATCCGTTTCTTCTCCCTCGAGAAACTCCACGATGCGTTCCATGCCGTTCAACAAGGCAGGAAAATAAGATTCCGCACTCTCCAGAGATTCCAATACACACTGACGAATGGAGGTGCTTAAAAAATCAACTTTTTCCACGCCTTGACGGGAAAGAAAAACGTCTTCTTCAATCTCTTCTCCGTCCGCCTTAATAGAGCAAAGAATCCGCCCCTTGTCCAGAAGCCGTTGCTGTACCTCTTTCAATAGGAGCTCTTTATCATCTAAATTCAGCTCTAGTTCTTTTCCGTCAATGGTTATTATCAATATTTGTTTCCTCCCTCTAACGCCCGCAAGGTAAAACGCCTTTCCACCAATCGATCATATCCACAACTGTTTCTTCGAGCTTCCGGCAAGGGAACCAGCCTGTATCTTTCTTTATTTTGGAAAGGTCATTCCAGTAAATAAGCTCGTCAACAGCTCGAACCAGTTCTGGGTCTTCCACAACGTGGACATTTTTCTCACAACCTTGTAACACCACGTCAAGAAGGTGCTGCATAGAAACGGCTTCAGCGCCGGAAATATTATACGCTTCCCCGCTTTTCCCTTTTTTCTGCAAGGCCAGAAAACCTTCTACCGCGTCTCGCACATCAAGGAAAGCCCGCTTCGTATAAAGATTCCCTACTCTGAACTTCGGAGGAATAAGGTCCAAATCTATCTGGGCTCGGCGCATGGTAAAATCGGAAACCACCTCCCCCCTCCGTCGCCTTCCAACGCAATTCCCGATCCGCATCCGGATAATGTCAAGGCCTTGAGCCTTAAAGTAGGTATACCCTAACAAATCTTGACCAGCCTTAGACATACCATACACATGAGCTGGGCGGAACGGCTGATCCTCCGTAACTGGCGCCTCAGATGGATCAATGAAGCCGTAGGCAGCCGTGGAAGAAGCGAGCAGAACCCTCGCCTCATGAAGACCGAGCTTGAGCATTGTTTCGAAGAGATTGAGAGTTCCTATTATATTAGACTCTACTGTATATTCAGGTTGTTTGTAGGAAACCATGGGATAGCTCTGAGCCGCCAAATGGTAAATTACGTGCGGACGAACAATATTCAAGGCTTCTTCCAGATGATCCCGTTGCCGGAGATCAATATTGAAAAGACCTTTCGCATGCTGGCGAGGGACGCTCATATCGTTGGTGGGGCGAAAATAAGAGCCCCAGACCTCGAAGCCCTGACGTGCCAGAAATTCCGAAAGATGGCTTCCTATAAAGCCGCCAATTCCCGTAATAAAAACTTTTGTAGACATTCACAACACCTTCTTTAAGCCTTCAGAGAGGCTACAAAACGAGGAATTTCTTCTTGTGCTCTCTGATAATCTTCTGGAACTCCGATGTCGATAAAATATCCTCTGGACTGGAGAGAATGAACTGGCTGCTTTTTTCGCAAGAGCGTCGGCAAAACCTGTTTCTCCCAAGAAAGACGCTCTTCTGGAAGAGATTCTACCACGTGTTTCTTGACTACATATACCCCGCCGTTCACAAACCATTCTCCTCTTTCATCGGCAGGAATAGTAACATCCCCAAAGCGCAATACTTTCCCCGCCCCATCGATCTCCACTGGATCCATTCTCTCTATAGATGGCCATTTTCTAAGCCCTATAAGGACATGAGACCCACGTTCTCGGCTTGTAGAGAACATAGACGGAATATCCACATCCAGAATTGTATCTCCGTTCAGGAAAAGGAAATCATCGTGGCGTATCTGCGGAAGAGCGAAACGCAAAGCCCCCCCTTTATCCAGAGGTGCTGGCTCGAGGCTGTAATTTATAGAGAGCCCCCAGGCCCTTCCGTCTCCACAGTATTCCATAATTTGCTCGGCTTTATAGCCTAAAAGCAAAAGACATTCACCAATCCCTCTGCGCGAAAGGAAAGAAAGCAACCAATGAAGAAAAGGTTTACCCTGAATAGGAGCAAGGGCCTTTGGGCGGTCCGAAACAACAGATCGCAGACGAGTGCCGAGACCTCCTGCCAGAATTACAGCCAATTCATGGTTCATGAGGGAATAAAGCCTCCTCTACTAATTTGCATAGAATATGTCCCCATGTAATATGGAGTTCCTGAATGCGGGGAGTGTGTGGGGAAGGAGCCGCTAACAGGACAGAGGAAAAAGGCGCCATGTCTCCACCCTTCTCGCCAGTCATTCCGATAGTTTCGAGGTTGTTTTCACGCCCCCACTTCATGGCTTTTACCACATTGGAACTTCGGCCGCTGGTAGAGATGCCCACTAACACATCTCCCGGCTCAGCCAAGCCTTCAAGTTGCCTCACAAAAATCTCCTCGTACCCAAAGTCGTTGGCAACTGCCGTCATAATGCTTGTATCTACCGTCAAAGCCATAGCTGGCAAAGCCCTGCGGTTCCTCTCAAAACGGCCAACCAGCTCTGCCGCTAAATGTTGAGCGTCAGCAGCAGACCCTCCGTTGCCGCAAAGAAATATTGTTCCACCATGGGAGAGAGATTGTATGAGGATATTAGCTGCTTTTTCAACCTTTTCGGATAGAGCCAATGCCGCCTTTTTAACGCATATAGCCTCTTGCAACTCTCTTTGTATAACTCCAATCATGGGACCAGCCCCTTCAAAACCTTCTTAAAACGTTATTCTACCACGATGAGAGGAGAAAACCCGAATATGTGGTGCAAAAATTCTATCAAGACATTCACTTCTTTGTCCGATAATTAATATAAAGGATTATACAGAGTAAGGAGGATACGCTATGGCTAGTTCGAACGATCCGCTCTTTACAATGCCTGGAGTTGCTACAGGTATAGATTGGGGAGCAATGCTCGATAAAGTTATGGAAAAAGCGAAGAAGCCCGAAGAGGTGTGGCTCAGGCAAAAAGATACACTGGAACTCAAAATTGGGCTCTACAAAGAGCTCGCCGCCTCTATTAAACAAGCAAGTACGGCGTTATCCCCCCTAAAACTTGAGAGCACTTACAGCAGCAAACAAGCTGAATTTATTGTTCTAAGCGGAGGGGCCAACAGTAACGCAATTGTTACGGCGGAGGTTTCATCTAAAGCAGCTATCAGTCGCCATGAGATCGAAATATTACAAAAAGCGACGCGGGAGACTCGATTCAGCTCTCAAATTAAAGGGACCATGGCTGATGCCGGACTTACAGCAGACGAGACCTTTTATATTTCTATTGGAGGGAAACGAGCCCAAATAGATGTCTCATCCTCGGATTCCCTCCAAAAAGTAGTGGATAAAATTAACAAGGCTACAGATATAACACTAGATGCAGATGGACAGCCCAAAGGAGAAGCTTTGGGGATAACGGCTCGTATTGTAGATAACAGGATTATCCTGGAGAGCCCCGAAACGGGGTTGGGTGAGAAAACTTTTTCATCCACAATCACACGAGGGGCTGATGGGGACCCCGACCTTCTGGATTTTTCTTTCGATAAACAGGCCCCTGCCAACGGCAAGCTTGTTGTGGCTCAAGGTGAAACGACCTATGTGGAAGGTACAGATTTCACAGTGGAGCAAGGAAGTAACAAAATAACGTGGATTGATGGCGGGAATAAACCGGCAGAAGGGTCAAAATACAAGGTATCGTATACAGTTAACGCTAACGTCTACACACTTGATCAGGGAGATAGCGCCCAGGTTTTGAATGTACTTGGACTTAATGCCAATGATGTCGACCACTATATTGCCGCTCAGGATGCCGAATTCATAGTGGATGGGATGAAGATTACCCGTTCGAGCAATACTGTGAATGACATTCTTGAAGGGGTAACCCTCTCTATCAACGGGCCTGGTAAAGTGACCATGGACATATCTCTTGATGCGGAAAAAGCCGTTACGTCAACTCAAGAGTTCGTCAAAGCCTATAATGAAATTATGGACTGGATTAATATCCGCCTCTCCGAGGAGCTTGTTAAAAATCCTAAGTCTGATTTTGAGCGCAAATGGGGAAAGCTCCATGGAGACTCCACCCTTTGGCAAATTAAAAGTCAATTGCGCTACGATTTAGGAAACCCGGCCCTCATTCCCTTTACAAAAAGGACAGGCAGTCAGGCTGTTTTAGGGACTCTTAAAGAAGAAGGTCTCACCAACGATACATCCTTCACTCTCTCTGTGGGAGACCGCGGCGTAGCTATTGCAGTGAAGCCGGAGGATACCCTCCAAGACGTAGCCGACCGCATCAATAATGCTCATGACTTACGATATAACTCTGAAGGAGAACCATACTCCCCTCCCCTGGCCACAGCTCGGGTGAGCGAGGATCGACTTGTCATCGCTGCCGGAAGCGGGAAACAGGCGTCCGTCTCCGACCTCAGTGGAGTGTTGGGAATTTTAGGGATGAATGATCCCTATACCCGCCTTTCCCAGTTAGGTATTTCCACAGAAAAGGCCAACTTTGGTAAAAGCGGTAAGTTAGAGTTTAATACAGATAAATTTATGGAAGCCATGAAAAGGGACCCTGAGGCAGTTCAGACCTTCATGACCACCGTCATGAAGCGATTAGACGCCACTATGGAAGGATGTGTCAGCTCCTCCACAGTCGCCGTAGGGGGGACATCGAAACCCAAGGGAAGAATCCCGAGCCAAATCAAGTTCTGGGAAGATCAGATCTCTTCTCTTGACAAGCGCATCTCAAATTTCGATGAACAGCTCGCCGTTAGGCAGAAGCGCATTTACAAACAATACACTGATGCTGAAAAAAGGCTGGCTCAGCTTCAACAGCAGCTTTCGTGGATATCTGGGATCTCTTCTCAGCTTGGGATGCAACAAAACAACAAATAAAGGAATAGGATAAAAAGCAAAAAGGACAAAGGAGAGGCAAATGAAGCGCACCTCTACATGCTGGATTCCATGTCCAGCTTTTGGGGCGCTGAACAAAAAGCCTCTCCTTTTTATGAATCTTTTTATTTTTCTCCTATACCGCCACCAATGATTTGGCGTAATGATTCCGGTTGCAGCTGGGCAAACCCAATTCTCCACGCAAGAATAGCCGCTTGCGTGCGGTCCCGTAAGTCTAGTTTCTTAAGAACGTGACTTACATGGTTCTTCACTGTTTTTTCTGAAAGCACCATCTTAGAAGCCACTTCAGCATTACTCAACCCTTGAGACAGCCAGTATAATATCTCTTTTTCTCGGGGTGTCAGTTCATAAAGCTGGTCGTTCTCCTCTTTACGCCGTGAGAAAGAAGTGAGCAGCTTTCCTGCAACGCGAGGATCTACGTAAGGCTGGTTTCTGTTGGCCGATCGGATAGCCGACAAAAGTTCTACTCGCCCAGACGCTTTCAAAACAAATCCCAAAACTCCAGCTGAAGAAAGAGCCGACAGGCTATCTTCATCATCGTAAGCGCTCACAGCCACGTACTTAATATTATGGGGATAACTGTTCAGCTCCCTCACGAGCTGAATCCCATCGATTTTGGGCATATTAATGTCGAAGAGAAGCACATCTGGCTCCCTGTCTCGGACCACCTTCAGCGCCTCTTCCCCATCTCCAGCTTCACCGATCACCTCTATATCCGACTCCAGTTCTAACAACTTTTTGACGCCATCTCGAAAGAGTCGATGGTCATCCGCGATAACCAGGCGTATCGGATCCATAGCTCCACCTCCACGTACTCTTTAAAAATCATTTCACCATAACTATGGTATAGTTTAGTTGTTTTTGTAAAACTATACCGTACTTCTATCTTCCATATAGTTGGGACTTCAGCCCTAATTATAACTTATTTTATAAAGAGAGGCACAAATTTACAGATGATTCAAGGAATAAAGGATAAAGAACTAAAAATACAACCAACTATCCGGAAAAGAATCGGCAAAGCGCTAGGAGATTACTCCATGATCAACGATGGGGATAAAATAATGGTGGGACTCTCTGGAGGAAAAGACAGTCTCATGTTGCTCACAGCCCTCGCGTTGTTCCGGAAACGATCACCTCGCCATTTCGGCCTCGCCGCTTGCACAGTAGATATTTCCGGGGGACATTTAGACACCAAACCTCTAACCAACTTTTGCCACTCTTTAGAAGTAGATCATTTTATCACTCTCTACCCTATATCGGAAATAATAAAAAACAGGGACGAAAAATCTCCCTGCAGTTTTTGTGCAAACCTTAGGCGAGGAATTATCAGTTCCGTAGCTCAAGATAAAGGATATAACGTTCTGGCTTTAGGGCACAATCTTGACGATGTGGCAGAGACTGTGCTTATGAACTTATTTCAAACTGGCCGATTCAAATGTTTTCAACCTCGCTTCTGGCAAAGTCGAACAAACGTCTGGGTCATCAGGCCCCTCATCTACGTAGGTGAGGAAGAGTTGCGCAGTGAAGCGGTGCGACTCAATCTGCCTGTCGTTCAAGAAGTTTGTCCTTTTTCTCTAGATACTCAGAGAAGCCGCACCCGCTCTCTCATTGAGGAGCTTGAGAAAGAAGCTCCGTGGATCAAAGTCAATATTCTTCACGCCCTCTCCTCAATACGTTCTTCCGACATATGGCAAAAGGAAAAAGAGGAAGACTGATAGGAAAACACTTGGTCCGTAAGTTTGTGCCACGCTTGCAAAATGGAGAACAGGGGAAGGCTGAGTACAAGTCGCCAAGAAGACAAAGAAAAGGGAGGAGCTCACATACGAAGCTTCTCCCTCATCTATTATTTTTTTAATCGGGTGTCTCTACTTCAACAAACCAGAGACAATCATGTCTATAGCTTCGTCCGCCGAAAGCCCTTTCGCCATAAGTCCGGCTATTTTATCGTCGGCAATTCGACCTATAGCTGCCTCATGGGTCACTTCCGCTTCCGGGTGAGATGCTCGCACCACAGGAGAAGCATCGGCCACAGCATGACCTTGAATCACTTCCGTGCAATCAACATGGCCTTTCGCACCTGAAGCCGCCCCATCAATCATGCCAAGGAAACTCCCTCTACTGTGATCCTTCAAAACGGTACGAGTCTTAATAAGCGCCGAACTATTCTGTCCAGACAATTTTACAACATCCTGAATTTTAACTTGATCATCATGTTTCCCATAGACCTTTGAGGTAAGCTCTACATGGCTCCCCTCTCCAACAGCATCTATATCGATCTTAATATCAAGGGTACCGATCTGCCCTTCTACTAACGTAAAATCATTTACGTACCGGCCGCCATTCTGAACTGTCACTTTCGTTACAGGCCGAACGTCCATCTGGCTCTTCGGTCCGTGAAAATGGAGCTCTCTATAAGCAACATCCGCTCCCTCCCCTACCTCCACAAGGCCTTCCATGGCGTGAAGGAATTTTTCTGCATGAGGGAACACACAGTGAGCTAAAAACTCCACCTTCGCCCCGCGGCCTACTACAATATGACTTACGATAACCTGCCGCCCATCTTTGCGGACATCGCCAAAACAGAGATGAACAGGCTCTTTCACCTGCGTCCCTTCTTCTATCTCAATAAAGGCCTTTACTCCATCGTCTGTTTCGTAAGCCTCAATATGGACTCCTTCTATTTCATGATAGTCAACAACTTTATTCGCTTGAATAAAGGCATACGCTCCTTTGCGATGGTTGAAATAGCCATGGTTGGGAGATTGGGCAGCAATAGAAAGGATCTCTTGAAACTCTTCGCTAATCTTTGCCACGGCGAATCACCTGCTCTTCACATCCGTCACAAGGGCGGCACTGAGACATAAAATAGCGTTTTACAGCTGAGGCACTGCCTTCCAATATAATTCGGCCATCGCACATAAGGTATGATCTGTCACAACCTGCCGCCACATCTTCCCGGTGGGTAATCACCATTACGCCACTTCCACCATCTGCCAAGAGACGCAAAAGCCCCATAACCTCCCGCAAAGCGAGCAAATCCACCCCTGAATCCGGTTCATCCAAAATAGCCAGTTGAGGTTTCATTAAATAAATGGAGGCAAGTTCTATGCGTTTCCGCTCCCCCCCTGAAAGGCTCTTATCTATACAGCGATCCAGAAAAGAAGAATTCATTTGAATAAAAGACATGGCTTCTTCCAGATCTCGTTCTGAACAACTTTTTGCTCCCGTGCGAAGATAGTCTCGAATTGTAATACCCTCATATCTTGCTGGGAGCTGCCACGCCAACGTTATACCTGCTCTGGCACGCTCGGTAATAGCCCACTGGGTAATATCCTGGCCCTGGAAAAAAATAGTCCCTTTAGCCGGAATATAGTCTGGCACCCCCATCAGCGCATAGGCGAGGGTCGACTTCCCTGCTCCATTTCGACCTAATACACCTGTCACTTCTCCAGCCTCTACGCGGAGGCTTAAATCCCTCAGTATCGTCGCATTTCCCCGACGAACTGTTATGGAATGTACATTCAGGAGAGACGTATCCATACTTCCCCAATCCCTTCTATTCAGCT
>ENA-UOOE01000476-UOOE01000476.1-fermentation-metagenome-genome-assembly--contig:-NODE-476-length-39743-cov-3.836525_pt1 | contig 39743 bp, 40 predicted proteins | sample MGYA00245776_ERZ724021 | MGnify/ENA primary metagenome ERZ724021 (study PRJEB28704, sample SAMN03018321) | fermentation metagenome | biome: anthropogenic terrestrial biome; feature: soil; material... | reverse complement strand
AGTGGAAATTATTGCTAAATCGCTAGTGGATAACCCAGATATGGTTCAAGTTAATGAAATTGCTGGGGAGCAATCCATTATACTTGAATTAAAGGTTGCGTCAGAAGACATGGGAAAAGTAATTGGAAAACAGGGAAGAATAGCAAAAGCTATCAGAACTGTAGTAAAGGCAGCAGCAATCAAAGAAAATAAGAGAGTTGTTGTGGAAATAATATAAGAGAAGAGTTAGGCTCAGCCTAACTCTTTTTTGAAAAGGAGAATTAATAATGAATGAATTTTTAACTATAGGACAGATTATTAATACCCATGGACTAAAAGGTGAACTTAAAATACATTCATTAACTGATGACATAAGAAGATTTAGACAACTAAAGAAGGTATATATTGATGGTGAGGAAAGAATTATTAGTTGGTGTAAACTCCAAAATGATAAAGTAATTCTTAAAATAGAAGGAATAGATTCCATAGAAGCAGCTATGAAATATAGAAATAAATATTTAGAGGTATCCAGAGAAGATGCGGTAAAACTTCCAGAAGGAAGATACTTTATAGCCGATTTAATAGGCTGTACGGTTTTTGACGAAACCGGTGAAGAAATAGGGAAACTGTATGATGTAATACAAACAAAAAATAATGATGTGTACTGTGTTAAGGGAGAAAAAGAGATATTAATTCCAGTATTAAAAACTATTGTAATCAGCGTTAATATAGAAGAAAGAAAAATAGTAATAAAGCCGGTAAAACAATGGATGTTAGAATAGATATTCTTACTCTTTTTCCCGAAATGTTTGATATATTTAACTACAGTATTATTGGCAGAGCTATAAAAAAGAATATAATACATATTAATACAGTTGATATTAGAGATTTTACCTTAGATAAACATAGGAAGGTAGATGACTATCCATATGGTGGAGGCGCTGGTATGGTAATGGCAGCCCAACCTATTGTAGATGCAATAGAACATGTTAAGAAGAATAACAATGGCAAGGTAATCTTTTTAGGACCTAGAGGAAAGACATTTAATCAAGAAATAGCTAAAGAACTGTCTAAAGAAGAACATCTAATTTTTTTATGTGGACATTATGAAGGAATAGATGAAAGAGCATATAAACAAATTGATTTAGAAATATCTTTAGGAGATTTTGTTCTAACTGGGGGAGAGATGGCCTGTATACCAGTTATAGATAGTATATGTAGGCTTATTCCTGGAGTTTTGGGGAAAAGTGAAAGTTTTATGGAAGAATCCTTTTATAAAGGAGTTTTAGAATATCCCCAATATACAAGGCCAGAAGATTTCAGGGGAGATAAAGTGCCAGAAGTACTTATATCTGGGCATCATGAAAACATAAGAAAGTGGAGAAGAATGCAATCTTTAAGCATCACCATGGAAAGACGACCAGATCTATTTCAAAGGTTAAATTTAAGCCAAGAAGATAAGAAATTATTGAAAGAAATTAATAAAAAATTGTAAGTTGTATATTGAAAAATATATATACATATGATAGAATTAATTTCGTGCTAGTACGCGCGTTCCTCTGTCACTGCTTATGGGGCATGAACGTGAAAAAAGATGAGGAGGGAATGCACAAATGTTAGATGTAATTAAAGCTATAGAAGCAGAACAAATTAGAACAGATTTACCAGATTTCAATGTTGGTGATACTCTTAAGGTTTATGTAAGAATCAAAGAAGGAACAAGAGAAAGAGTTCAGATGTTCGAAGGAGTAGTTATAAAAAGACAAAATGGCGGACTAAGAGAAACATTTACTGTAAGAAGAGTAGCTTTAGGTGTAGGTGTTGAAAGAACATTCCCAGTGAATGCTCCAACAATTGAAAAGATTGAGGTAGCAAGAAGAGGTAAAGTAAGAAGAGCTAAGTTATTCTATTTAAGAGATAGAGTAGGTAAAGCTGCAAAAGTTAAAGAAATATTAAGATAAAAATGGGGCTTTTATAGTCCCTTTTTTGTATATTGGGATGGTGATTATATTGGTAAAAGAATTAATAGAATTAGGTAAATCAATTCTTATTGCAATTGTAGCAGCATTTTTGATTATAACATTTGTTTTTGAAACTGTTAGTGTTGATGGACTTTCTATGTATCCAACACTTCACAATAAGGATAGATTAATTGTAGAAAAAGTTTCCTACTATTTTAGAAAACCAACTCCTGGAGAAATTGTAGTAATAAAATATCCTGCAGACCCTAGAGAAAAGTTTATAAAAAGGGTAATTGCTGTAGAAGGAGATAAGGTTAAAGTAGAAGATAATAAAGTATATGTTAACAATAAACCACTAGATGAAAATTATATATTTGAACAAAGGATGCAGGATTTTAATGAAGTAACAGTACCAGAGAATACTATATTTGTTATGGGAGATAATAGAAATAACAGTTTAGATAGTAGAGATCCGAGAGTAGGTTTTGTTAATTATAATATGGTAGTGGGAAGGGCTGCACTTAGAATATATCCATTTGATAGAGCAGGAAGACTTAATGCAGCATTACAAAATAGATAACCATTAGAAAGGGTAGATAATTATGGCAATAAATTGGTTTCCAGGTCACATGGCAAAAACAAGACGAGAGATAAAGGAAAACTTAAAGTTAGTAGATGCAGTAATAGAAATAAGAGATGCAAGAATTGTAAAGTCCAGTGCTAATCCAGAAATAGAAGAAATATGTGCTGGAAAACCAAGGATAATCTTATTGAATAAAAGTGATCTTAGTGAAAAACCCATTACCAATCAATGGATAAGGTATTTAACAAAGGAAAATATAAAGGTTTTATCTGTTAACTGTGTAAATGATGATGGTATAAAAAACATAAAGCCAGTTTTAGATGAATTATTAAAAGAAAAACATGAAAGATTAAAAAATAAGGGATTAGTAAAAATTACTGATGGTAGTTGGAATTCCTAATGTAGGAAAGTCATCTTTTATAAATAAAATGGCAAAAAATAATATTGCTAAAATTGGAGATAGGCCAGGAGTAACAAAGAGTAAACAATGGATAAAGACTAAAATAGGTATTGAGCTTATGGATACTCCTGGTGTGTTATGGCCTAAGTTTGAGGATGAAACTGTTGGATTAAATTTAGCCTTTACAGGAGCTATAAAGGATGAGATTATGGATATAGAGACTTTAGCTTTAAGGCTTATAGAAAGATTACAAAATGATTATGCTGAAAAATTAAAAGAAAGATATAAACTTACAGAACTAGATGAAAATCCACTTGTGAATATGGATAACATAGCCAGAAAAAGAGGCGCTGTAATATCAGGTGGAGAAATAGACTACAATAGGGTTGCTATTATGCTTATGGACGAATTTAGAGGGGGAAAGTTAGGTAAAATATCACTTGAAAGGCCAATATCTATTAATGATGCTGAATAAAGAGAATGGAGCATTGCAAATGAGCTTAGAAATATTTAAGGATAATACACAATTATCTGATATGAAGTTTTCGGATATTAAGGATATTATTCTTGCCTTAGAAAAAGAATATTCTATTGAAAATAAGGATTATTTACTTAATATAGGAAGTATTTTAAAAAAAGATAAAAGAAAAACTGTGCAAAATTTATCAGATAGAATTTTAAGATTTATAGAAAAAAATGAAGAAGAAATAAATAGAGTTATGGATATGTATAATTTCGATAAATCCTTTGGGAAGTATACTTACATAGCTGGAGTAGATGAGGTAGGAAGAGGCCCTTTAGCTGGGCCTATAGTGGCTGCCTCTGTGGTGCTAAATTTAAATTATAATAGCGATAGGGATTTAATACTTGGAATAAAGGATTCAAAAAAACTTTCAGCTAAATCCAGGGAAGAATTATCAGAAATAATTAAGGATAGGGCCTTATATTATAATATTGCAGAGATAGATAATGATCTAATTGATTCTAGGGGCATAGGCTGGTGCAATAATGAAGTTTTAAAGATGGCTGCAATTGATTTGGCTATAAAGCCTGAAATAGTGTTATCCGATGGGTATGCTGTAAAAAATATAGGTTTGAAAAATGAGTTTATTATAAAAGGCGATAACAAAAGTGCCTCTATAGCAAGTGCTTCAATTATAGCAAAGGTATATAGAGATAAAAAAATGAAAGGATATTCAAAAAAATATCCTTATTATGGTTTCGAAAAAAATGTAGGTTATGGAACCCCAGAACACATAGATGGACTAAAAAAATATGGTCCATGCCCCTTACATAGATTTAGTTTTCTTAAAAATATACTTTAACAATTATATCTGAAAGGCATCCTTAATTAGTTTGATGGAGAAATCATCATTTTTATGATTTAATACTATCTCTATTACATCAAATCTAAAATTAAACTTATGAAGTTTCTTTTTTAAAATATACATTTCAGCAGTTTTATATATTTTATACTGTTTTACGAAGTTAACTGCTTCTCCAGGGGTGCCGTATAAATTCCCGTACCTAGATTTTACTTCTATAAAGCTTATATATTCTCCGTCTTTTCCTATAATATCTATTTCACCCTGCTTACATCTGAAGTTTTTATCTAGTATAATATAGCCATTTTGAATTAAATAACTTTCAGCTAAACTTTCACCTAGATTTCCTACTTCCTTTTTATAGGAATGCATAAATATTCCCCTCTCATTTTAAATAAATAATAGTTAGCATATATAGTATATACTATTACCTTGTAAAATAATAGTAAAACCATAAAAGTTTTACTATATTCTCCTTTTGTTCTTATAAAAAAAATTATTTTGTCAAGAATCTAAAGGAGGTGATTTTATTGGCTATTAAAATTAATACTGCTACCTTTACAGGAATAGAGGGTGTAATGGTGAATGTAGAGGTAGATATTAGTAGAGGGTTACCTTCCTTTAATATAGTTGGTATGGGTAATATTGCGGTAAAAGAATCAAAAGAAAGGGTAAGAGCAGCTATAATAAACTCAGGTTTTCAATTTCCCATTGGAAGAATTATTGTTAATTTAGCTCCTGCTGATTTGAAAAAAGAGGGATCTTTATTTGATTTACCTATAGCAATTGGCATATTATTAGATACAAATCAAATTGGGACTGATGATGTAGAAAAGTATATTTTTATGGGGGAACTTTCTTTACTTGGAGAACTGAGGAGAAGCAAAGGGGCTCTGCCTATAGTTTTGGAAGGAGTAAAAAGGGGAATATATGATTTTATAGTTCCAATAGATAACAAAGATGAATGTTCAATAATTAAAGAAGCAAACATATATCCATTAAGTAACTTAAAAGAGGTTGCCTGCTATTTGCAATATAGGGACTTGGCCCCTTATAAAAGTAAACAAAAAATAAATAATAAAAACAAATATGCTATGGACTTTTCTGAAATTATTAGTCAAGAAAGTGCTAAAAGAGCCGTAGAAGTTGCTGCAGCAGGAAATCACAATATAATATTATTTGGACCGCCAGGCACTGGTAAAACCATGATTGCTAAAAGAATCCCAACTATATTGCCAGATATAACCTATAAAGAGGCCTTGGAATGTACTAAGATATATAGTGTTTTTGGCACTTTAAAAGAAAAAGAAGGATTGATTACAAGCCGTCCATTTATAGATCCACACCATACTATATCGAAAATAGCCCTTGTAGGAGGAGGTATAAATTTAATACCTGGGGAAATAACTTTGGCTCATAATGGAGTATTATTTTTAGATGAGATACTAGAATTTAATAAAGGTGTTCTTGAAGCTTTAAGACAGCCTTTAGAAGATAGAAAGATAAAGATAAGTAAAGTTTCTGGTACCGTTGAATACCCATGCAATTTTATGTTGGTTGGTGCTTTAAATCCTTGTCATTGCAGCAAAATACCATGTGAATGCTCAGAACGGGATAAAAAAAGATATATTAATAAATTGTCAGGACCCCTTTTAGATAGAATGGATATTTATACTTCTGTTGGAAAACTGGAGTATAACAATATAAAATCAAGTAAAAGGGGAGAAAGTTCTAAGAGTATAAAGAAAAGAATTAACTTTGCAAGAAACATTCAAAAGGAAAGATTTAAAGATTATCACATATTGACCAATGGTGAAATGAATGGAAGTATGATAATGAATTACTGTAAGTTAACAAGTAAAGCTACAGGGTTTATGGAGAAAGTTTATGATAAGTTTCATTTCAGCACTAGGGTTTATACAAGAATATTAAAGGTTTCAAGAACAATTGCAGATTTAGAGGGAAGAGAAGAAATAGAAGAAGCTGACTTAATTGAGGCTATTCAATATAGAAGGTTTCTGAATAATATAGTTTAAGGAGAATTGCTGTGAATAATTATGATATATGGTTTTCCATGGTAAAGCTTTCTTATAAAATAAAATTAGAGTTGTTAAAGAAATTGAAAAATACTGAGGCTATTTGGTATTATTCTATGACAAAAAGCACATATATTAATGAAGAAATAGGAGAAGATAAATTAAAAGCTTTATTAAAAAGTTTTTGGAATGTAGAAAAGATAAATAGTATAAAAAGCATAATGGAAAGGGAAAATATAGCTATGATAACCTACAATGATAAGTTATATCCTGAGAATCTTAGAAATTATGAGGATTCTCCTGCTATACTATTTTATAAAGGTAATTTAGAGAAGTTAAATAAAAATAAATCTGTAGCTATAGTAGGTTCTAGAGGTTACAGCTATTATGGTGAAAATGTTACAAGAATAGTGGCTGCCAAATTGGCAGAGAAAAATGTAAATGTAATAAGTGGCATGGCTAAAGGTATTGATTCATTTGCTCATACTACTTCATTAAAAGAAGGCGGTTACACCTGCGCTGTGCTAGGATCAGGGGTTGACGTTATATATCCTAAAAGCAATACTTCCCTTTACCATGAGATTACAAAAAATGGATGCATAATATCTGAATTTTTGCCTGGTACCCCGCCCTATGCATATAATTTTCCCTTAAGAAACAGAATAATAAGCGGAATTAGTGATTTAGTTATCATAGTGGAAGCTTCAAATAAAAGTGGCTCATTGATAACCGCCTCTTGTGCATTAGAACAGGGGAAAGAAGTAATGGCTGTGCCAGGATCTATATTTTCGGAAAACAGTAAGGGAACAAATAAATTAATAAAAGATGGGGCATATCCTTTAACTTCAGTTGAAGATATTTTCCATATTTTAAATATTTCATATGTTCACAAAAATGAAAGAAAATATTATTTTGGCAATGCAATGGAAGAAAAAATATTTAGCATTGTAAAGTATAGCCCTATACATATAGATGATATATTGAAAGGAACTAATATTGACATTAAACAATTGTATGAGGTATTATTTGAATTGCAACTTAAAAATCAAATAACTTGCCTTTCTGGCAATTATTATGTTAGAATTGCAAATAGTGTTTAATAGATTATCAGCAATGTTAATCAAAATAAAAAATAAACTATCATATAGGGGGTGTAACTCTGATATTTTTTATCGGAGAATAAGATGGGACAAAAACTTGTTATTGTGGAATCACCAGCAAAAGCAAAAACTATAGGAAAATATTTAGGTAAAAATTATGTAGTAGAAGCATCTATGGGTCATGTAAGAGATCTTCCTAAGAGTCAATTAGGTGTTGACATAGATAATAACTATACACCAAAGTATATTACTATAAGAGGTAAGGGAGAATTACTGGAAAAGATAAAAAAAGAAGCAAAGAAATGTGACGAAGTTTATCTGGCAACTGACCCTGATAGAGAGGGCGAAGCAATATCCTGGCATCTTTCCAAGGCATTGAAATTGGATGAAAAAAAGAAATGTAGAATAGAATTTCATGAAATAACTAAAAGTGCTATAAAAAGTGCTATAAAGGAGCCTAGAGAAATAGATATAGATTTAGTTAATGCCCAGCAAGCTAGAAGGGTATTAGATAGATTAGTTGGTTATGAGATAAGCCCTATATTGTGGAAAAAGGTAAAGTGGGGATTAAGTGCAGGAAGAGTTCAGTCTGTGGCTTTAAAAATGATATGCGATAGGGAAAGAGATATTGAGAAATTTATTCCTAAAGAATACTGGACTATAGAATGTAATCTTCATAAAGAAAGAAATAAGAGCAGTTTTCTTGTTAAATTATCATCTAAAGGAAAGAAAAAAATTGAAATAAATAGTAATGAGGAAAGTAATTCTATAATAGGGGAAATAGAAAAAGGGGAATTCATTGTAAAGAATGTGAAAAGATCACAGAAGACTAAAAACCCTCTACCTCCTTTTACCACAAGTACTTTACAACAGGATGCTTATAAAAAAATAAATTTTTCAACTAAAAGAACTATGTCCATAGCTCAACAATTATATGAGGGAGTTGATGTAAAGGGACATGGAACCATTGGATTAATAACTTATATGAGAACAGACTCTGTAAGAATCTCAAAAGAAGCTCAGGAAACTGCAGGCAAATTTTTAGCAGATAGATTTGGTGAACAGTATATTCCTAAAGTACCAAAGGAATTTAAAAGTAAGAAGAATATTCAAGATGCACATGAAGCAATTAGACCAACTAATGTGGAGATTACTCCAGAGGTAGCAAAGGAAAGCCTAAGCAATGAACAATATAAATTATATTCTTTAATATGGAAGAGATTTATGGCTAGCCAAATGTCACCTTGTGTATTAAATATTACTACCATAGAAATAATAAATGGTGAATATGGATTTAAAGCTACAGGTTCAGCTATAGACTTTGATGGATTTATGAAGGTATATGAATATTCTATAGAAGAAGAAAAAGAAGTTGTAAATTTGCCACAGTTAGAAATAGGTGAAAAATTAATTAAAAAATCCATAGAAGGGAAACAGCATTTTACACAGCCTCCAGCAAGATTTTCTGAAGCTTCATTAGTTAAAACCTTAGAAGAAAATGGTATAGGAAGGCCAAGTACTTATGCTCCTATAATTTCTACATTATTAGAAAGAAAATATATTGAGAGAGAAAAAAGGACATTAAAAACCACTGAATTAGGTTTTATAGTAAATGATATATTATCTGATTATTTTAAACCTATTGTAGATGTAGAATTTACTGCAGAAATGGAAAATAAATTAGATAGTGTAGAAGAGGGAAAAGAAAACTGGACTAATGTTGTGGATGAGTTTTTTAGCCCTCTTAAGGTTTTAATAGATAAAGCGGAAAAAGAAGTAGCTAAAGTAACCATAGAAGATAAAGTAACAGATGTAATCTGTGAAAAGTGTGGAAGAAATATGGTTATAAAACATGGTAGGTTTGGAGATTTTTTAGCATGCCCTGGCTATCCAGATTGTAAAAATACAAAACCTATTGTGGAAGAAATTGATGTTAAATGTCCAAAGTGCGGTGGGAACATATTAGTAAAGAAAAGTAAAAAGGGAAGAAAATTTTATGGCTGTAGTAATTACCCAAATTGTGATTTTGTAAGCTGGTTTGAACCGGTTAAAGATAAGTGTGCTTTATGCGGAAGTCATATGGTGAAAAAATATAACAAAGTAAAAGGAAATTACTTTGAGTGCGTAGATGCAGATTGTAAGAATAAGGTATATCAAAATGACACAAATTCATCGAGTGATTCTTAAAGAGGGTAGCCATGTGATAAAAATTAATATTGTTTAACAGAAATATAGTGTAGATAGCAATTAAAATGTATTATTATGTCGAAATTATATAATAAAATAATAAATATAGCATAACATGGTTGTATTTTGCTATATGGTATGTTATTATTATTAATAGCAAAAGAACAATTCTAAATATTAAAAAAAATCACAATTATTTAACAAATACTATATAAAATATTATATTTATGATATAATAATATTAAAAATATGTGATAAACATTTTTGTAAATAGCTGCAGTTAAAATAATATAGTGGTTTATAAAATAGAGGAGGAATACATAAAATGTCATCACTTTTAAATAAGACAAGAAGATTAAATAAGATACTTCAGAAATCAGGAACAGAACCAGTTGTTTTTGACGATATATGCAAACTATTAAGCGATGTTTTAACATGCAATGTTTATATTTTAAGCAAAAAAGGTAAGATTCTTGGTTATGACTTTTCCACAGGATTTGAATGCGATGTAGTAAAAGAAAAAGTAATTCCAGAAATGAGATTTCCAGAGTTCTACAATAATAAGCTGCTAAATATTCATGAAACCTTAGCTAATTTAACTAACAATGGAAAATGTGTTTTTGAGGAAGATGGAGAAAAATGTGGAATAGACAATAAGCTTACCACAATTGTGCCTATAAATGGTAATAGGGAAAGATTAGGCACTTTATTAATTGCTAGGTTTGATGATCCTTTCACAGATGATGATATTGTACTAGGTGAGTATAGTGCTACTATTATTGGACTTGAAATTCTTAGAGCAAAACATGATGAAATAGAGGAAGAGGCAAGAAAGAAAGCAGTAGTACAACTTGCTATAGGAACTCTTTCATATTCTGAATTAGAAGCTGTTGAACATATATTTAGCGAATTAGATGGAAACGAAGGACTTTTAGTTGCTTCAAAAATAGCTGATAAGGTCGGAATAACAAGATCAGTAATTGTCAATGCTTTAAGAAAGTTTGAAAGTGCAGGAGTTATTGAATCTAGATCACTAGGCATGAAGGGTACTCATATAAAAATTCTTAATGATAAATTACTAGACGAATTAAAGAAAATAAAGTAATATAAAAAACAGGATGTGAAAGCATCCTGTTTTTTAATGAATAGCCAAGAAGAAATAGTGGATAATAAATAAAAGCTTTTTAGTTGAGTTATATAAAATTTAAAAATTATTATTGAACATGACAACTTCATGTGATATACTACTTGAGGTAAGAAAAATACACACATTGCCTAATTTGTAAATGGTGCCTTAGGGTAATTTATAAATATGAAGGTAATGGAGGTAAAAACCAAGGAGGTATAAATTTATGTCAGTTATTTCAATGAAACAATTATTAGAAGCAGGTGTTCACTTTGGACATCAAACAAGAAGATGGAATCCTAAAATGGCTCCATACATCTTTACAGAAAGAAATGGAATCTATATTATAGATTTACAGAAAACTGTAAAGAAAGTAGAAGAAGCTTATAACTTCATAAAAGAAGTTGCAGGAGAAGGAAAAGATATTCTTTTCGTAGGAACTAAAAAACAAGCTCAAGAAGCTATTAAAGAAGAAGCAGTAAGATGTAATATGTACTTTGTTAACAACAGATGGTTAGGTGGTATGTTAACAAATTTCCAAACTATAAAAGGAAGAATTAAGACATTAGAAGAATTAGAGCAAATGGAACAGGATGGAACTTTTGAAGTTCTCCCAAAGAAAGAAGTTATAAAGCTTAAGTTAGAAGAAGAAAAATTAGAAAAGAACTTAGGTGGAATAAAGAGCATGGATGCACACAATGTTGGAGCTATATTTGTAGTAGATCCAAGAAAAGAAAAGAATGCTATTTCAGAAGCTAAAATATTAGGTATACCTGTAGTAGCTATAGTAGATACTAATTGTGATCCAGATGAAGTTGATTATGTAATTCCAGGAAACGATGATGCTATAAGAGCAGTAAAATTAATAACTGGGAAAATAGCTGATGCTGTTATAGAAGCAAGACAGGGAGAACAATTATCTGAATAAAAATTAAAGGTAGATGAAGATTTTCTTCATTTACCTTTTAAAAAATCGTAAAGCACGGGAGGGTATAGATTATGATAACTGCGCAGATGGTAAAGGATTTAAGAGAAAGAACTGGAGCAGGTATGATGGACTGCAAAAAGGCCTTATCAGAAACTAATGGAGATGTAGAGAAGGCTATAGAACTTTTAAGAGAAAAAGGATTAGCTGCAGCAGCTAAAAAGGCTGGCAGAATAGCATCAGAAGGCTTAGTTAAAACATATATATCCGAAGATAAAAAATCAGGTTCTATAGTAGAAGTTAACTGTGAAACTGACTTCGTTGCAGCAAATGATGACTTTAAAACATTGGTTGCAAATGTTGCTAAGATGGCAGCAACTACTACAGAAACCACTACAGAAGGATTTATTGAAGAAAAATACATAACCGATGAAAATATATCAATTAAAGATGCTGTTACAGCATTAATTGCTAAACTTGGCGAAAATATGTCTGTAAGAAGATTCAGTAATTTCACAGTTGAGAATGGAGTAGTTGAAAGCTATATTCATGGTGGCGGAAGAATTGGAGTTTTAGTAAAAATTGAATGTGAAAAAGAAAGTGAAGTATTATCTGAAGTTGCTAAGGATATAGCAATGCAGGTTGCAGCTACAAATCCTCTATGCTTAAATAGAGATGAAATTGATACAGATGCTTTAAATAAAGAAAAAGAAATATACAGAGTACAGGCATTAAATGAAGGGAAACCAGAAAAAATCGTTGATAAAATAGTTGAAGGAAGGATTCAAAAATATTATAAGGAAAACTGCTTAATTGAACAGGTTTGGGTAAAGAATTCTGATTTAACTATAACAAAGTACCTTCAGGAAAAATCCAAGGAAGTTGGAGCAGAAATTAAGGTTACTGGATATGTAAGATATGAAAGAGGAGAAGGAATCGAAAAGAAACAAGAAGATTTTGCTGAAGAAGTTAGAAAACAAATGCAGCAAGGGAAATAACTTAAAAGAGAACACTGCGTGTTCTCTTTTTTTAAAATGAAAATTCGGTAAATTTTAAAATTACTATGTAATTTTTAACAATTTGGAGGTATAATATATATGAATAATATTAAATATAAAAGAATAATGTTGAAGCTTTCAGGAGAAGCTTTGTCAGGTAAAAATGGATATGGAATAGATTTTGAAGTAGTTAAAACAATATCAAAAGAAATAAAAGAACTTGTGGATATAGGAGTAGAAATTGGCGCAGTAGTTGGCGGAGGGAATATCTGGAGGGGTAGAAATGGTGAGGATATGGATAGAACTACCGCTGATTATATGGGTATGCTTGCTACTTGTATAAATGCATTGGCATTACAGGATTCTTTAGAACAGTTAGGTGTTAACACAAGGGTTCAAACAGCTATAGAGATGAAAGAAATAGCAGAACCTTTTATAAGAAGACGTGCCATGAGACATTTAGAAAAGGGAAGAGTAGTAATTTTTGCTGCAGGAACTGGGAATCCATATTTTTCAACAGATACTACAGCAGCATTAAGAGCAGCTGAAATAGAAGCAGATGTAATACTGCTTGCCAAAAAGGTTGATGGAGTATATGACAAAGATCCACATAAATATTCAGATGCTAAAAAATTTGAAAAACTTTCATACATAGATGTATTAGATAGAGGTTTACAGGTTATGGATTCTACTGCTACTTCATTATGTATGGACAATAATATTCCTATATTAGTTTTTGGACTTGATTCTCCAGAGAATATCAAGAAAGCAGTTACTGGAGAAAAAATTGGAACTATAGTGTCTAAAGAATAAGGAGGTATTTTTAATGATAAAGGAAATAATATCTATAGCTGATGAGAAAATGGAAAAGACAATTAATGTGTTACAAAAGGAATTGGCTTCCATGAAGGCTGGAAGAGCTACCCCTGCTATGTTGGATAAAATAGAAGTTGAATACTATGGCTCTATAACTCCAATAAGTCAGATAGCTAGTATATCTGTACCAGAATCAAGAATTCTACAAATCCAACCTTGGGATAAAACTGCAATAAAAGCAATAGAAAAGGCTATATTAAAATCAGATTTAGGATTAAATCCAAATAACGATGGAACAGTTATTAGATTATTAATACCAGAACTTACTGAAGAAACAAGAAAAAATATAGTTAAAACCATAAAGAAAACTGGAGAAGAAACTAAAATAGCTATAAGATCTATAAGAAGAGATTGCAATGATAAGATAAAAGCTCTTAAAAAAGAATCAGATATATCAGAAGATGAAATTAAGAAGGCAGAAGAAGATATTCAAAAGAGAACTGATAACTTTATTAAGGAAGTTGACAAAATATTAGAGGTAAAAGAAAAAGAAGTTATGACTGTATAATAAATTTAATTTATAAACCTGCGGTTACGCAGGTTTTATTAGTAAAATAGAGATTGAAATGGAGAGAGCTGTATGTGGAAGTTTTTTAATGATAAAGCTAAGGATAAAAAGCCTTATATATCATTAGATATGAATAATATACCAAAACATATTGGAATAATAATGGATGGAAATGGCAGATGGGCAAAGGAAAGAAAACTTCCTAGAACCATGGGACATAGAGCTGGAGTTGAAGCTATCAGGGGAATAGTAAAGGAATGCGATAAAATAGGGGTTAAATATTTAACTTTGTATGCTTTTTCTACGGAGAACTGGAAAAGACCTAAAGATGAAATAAATGCTCTTATGAGGCTATTAGTTGAGTATTTAAAAAAGGAAATAGCAGAATTACATGAAAACAATGTAGTGGTAAATACTATTGGAGATATATCAAAATTGCCAAGGATATGCCAAAACGAATTAAAAAATGCCTATGAAAAAACAAAAAACAATAGTGGGCTTATATTAAATTTAGCTTTAAACTATGGCGGCAGAGATGAAATTGTAAGAGCTGTAAAATTATTATATAAGGATATTAAAGAGGGTAAGGTTTTGGAAGAGGATATAGATGAGGATACAATTTCTAATTATCTTTATACAGCAGGAATGCCGGATCCAGATTTAATAATTAGACCAAGTGGAGAAAAAAGGCTTAGTAATTTTCTCATATGGCAGTGTGCCTATTCAGAATTTTGGTATTCGGATATAAAATGGCCTGATTTTAACGGTGAGTGCTTACATAAAGCAATTTATGACTTTCAAAATAGGGATAGAAGATATGGCGGTATAAAATAAAAACAACATTTAGGAGCTGATAAAGTGAATAAGAGATATTTAGGAGCCATTATATTATCACCTCTTTTAATTTTTTTATTTATTGGAGGGGTATTCTTAAAATCTTTAGTTCTTATTCTTTCATTAGGTGGAATGTATGAATTCTATAAGGTATTAAAAGAAAAGAATATACATGCTTTTAGCATGGTTGGATATATATTATGTATAATATACTATTTAACCTTGGGGGAAAAAATAAATACGGATTTATTTTTTTATATAATTATTTTGTCAACTTTAATATGCTTAACTATACCAGTTATAAATATAAAATATACTTTTATTGATGTGGCTACTACTTTATTGGGATTTTTGTATATACCAGTATTTTTTAGCTTTATAGTATTAGTAAATAATAAAGATTATGGCAATTATCTAGTATGGCTTATATTCCTATCCTCCTGGGTATGCGATACTTCCGCTTACTATGCAGGAAAATACTTTGGTAAGCATAAGCTGTGCCCAAATGTAAGCCCTAAGAAAACTATTGAGGGATCTATAGGAGGATTTTTTGGAAGTACATTATCCTGTGGTTTATTTGGAGTGTTTATAGTTAATAAAGGTGTAAATATACCTATAATACATTTCTTTATACTAGGAGCATTATGTGGAATACTAGTTCAATTTGGAGATTTGGTGGCATCCTCCATAAAAAGATACACAGGAGTAAAAGACTATAGCAATTTAATTCCAGGTCACGGTGGAATATTAGACAGATTTGATAGTATACTATTTTCTTCAGTAGTGGTATTTTATTACTTAAGTTTTATAGTAGGAATTTAATAAATATATAAGTAAAACACCTAGAGTATATAAAAACTCTAGGTGTTTTACTTATTTTAAATAATAGATAAAAAATAATAAAGAATAAATAACGGAACCTTCCCATAAGGTAAGCTGAAATTTAATTTGAAATTTTTCGTAATGTTAATGGGGAAAAATTATCTGTAACTGTCAATTGTCAATTATAAAAGTGCATTGCACTTTTATATTAATATATACATATATTTCAGAATATAATATTATATAGTATTTGTGTGGAGAAATGATATTTGTTATATAGTAAAAATAGAAATAAGAAACTAATATATTGTTTTTTTGCCCTTGTGATATTTGTAATGCTGACTTTATTTATAAAAATATATTTTAAACCTTTTTTTATAATTATGTTTTTGCTTTTCCTTTGCAGTCCAATATACAACCTTTTAAATGAATTGCACATAATTAATAAAAAAGCTATGGGAATTATAAGCATAGTATTTGTGAATATACTTTTATTAATTTTTATAATTTATATTGGCAATTGGATATATAGCGTTAAGGATATAATTATTGACAGTATAGTAAAGGTAGTAAATAGTTTAGATAAATTGAGTAAGAGCTTAAACATAAATTTTGCAGGACTAAATAAGGAATTGGAAAAATATTATTATAACATTCTTAATAGTAATTTTTTAAGAAAAGGGGCAGTTTATACTACAGATAGCATAGTAAATTATTTTGTAGGTAATATAGTTGCTTACTTTATTTTGGTAGATAAATATGTTATATTTAACTGGGTTAAAAATTTTATTCCACCAAAACAAGTAAATTTCATAGAAGAGAAGTTTAAAGATATTAAAAATATATTTAAGGTAGAAATACTTTTAATTTTAGTAACTATGATAGAAACAATATTTGGCTTCATGGCTTTGAATATAGAAAACTATATTATATTAGGTATAATCTGTGGTACACTGGATTTATTGCCTTATGTTGGAACAATAATTGTATTTATGCCTTTAATATTTTATAAGATTTCCACAGGGGATTTTATTATTGCCTTTGGATTGATTTGTCTTTATATAATGCTGTTTATTATTAGGCAGATTATGGAGGCGAAATTCATGAGCAGTAAATTAGAGGTGCATCCCATATTTACCATACTAGCCTTGTATATTGGACTAAAGGTCTTTGGTATAATTGGAATTATCACTGCACCACTATACATAATAGTATGTAAAAGTATATTGGAAATGTAACTTTACTAAAGCTAAGCCGATAAAGGAGATGTTATATTGAAAAATATATGTATACTTGGGGCCACAGGCTCTATAGGAACCCAAGCTTTGGATGTGATTAGAAGAGAAAGAGATAGTTTTTCATTGAGTGCTATTTCTGCAAATAAAAGCTGGGAAAAGATAATTGATATTATTAATGAATTCAATCCAAAGTTTGCAACTTTAATGGATAGCATTGCTTACGAAAAAGTAAAGATTTATTGTAAAGAAAATAATAAAAATACGGAAGTACTTTTAGGAATAGAGGGTTTAAATACTATAGCGTCATTAGATGAGGTAGATATGGTTTTAACTTCTGTAGTTGGAATGATAGGATTATATCCAACTCTAAAAGCTATACAGTCAGGAAAGGACATAGCCTTAGCTAATAAAGAAACTTTAGTTGTGGCAGGAGAAATAATAATGGAAGAAGCCCTTAAGAACAATGTTAAAATACTTCCGGTTGACTCTGAGCATGGGGCTATATTTCAGTGTCTAAGAGGAAATTCTTATAAGGATGTAAATAAGATACTATTGACTGCTTCAGGAGGCCCTTTTAGGGGAAAGAGCAGGGAGGAGCTAAAAAATGTAACTGTAGATGAAGCGTTAAAGCATCCAAAATGGAATATGGGTAAAAAGATATCTATAGATTCAGCTACTCTTATGAACAAAGGATTAGAGGTTATTGAAGCTCATTTTCTATTTGATGTAGATTACGATGATATTCAAGTGGTTGTGCATCCAGAAAGTATAGTACATTCCATGGTAGAGTATAAGGACGGAAGTATTATTGCTCAGCTGGCTGCTGCAGATATGAGACTGCCTATTCAATATGCTTTTAATTATCCAGAAAGAAAAGAAGCTATTATAGAAAAGCTAGATTTTTATACTATAAAAAGTCTAACCTTTGAGAAACCAGATATGAAGACCTTTAGACCATTAAAGCTTGCCTATGAGGCAGGTAAAGCAAAAGGATTAATGCCTGCAATTTTAAATGCAGCTAATGAAGCAGCGGTAGAACTATTTTTAAATAAAAGAATAAAATTTCTCACTATAGGAGATATTTTAGAAGATGCTATGGAAAAATTCTGCTCAAAAGAGAAATTTACTATAGAAGAAATAATAGAAACAGATAAAAGGGTAAAAGAATATGTAAACAGTAAGTATTTAACATAAATATTTAAGGAGGAATATATGTGAATATAATAAATATAATTGGTGCAATCTTCGCCTTTGGCTTATTGGTAATTGTTCATGAACTTGGGCATTTTACTTTATCAAAACTAAATGGAGTTAAAGTAGAGGAATTTTCTATAGGTATGGGGCCTAAATTATTTGGTTTAAAAAAGGGAGAGACTCAGTATAATGTTAAAGCATTGCCAATAGGTGGATATGTAAGAATGTTAGGCGAGGATGGAGAAACAACCAATGATGAAGGAGCATTTTCTAATAAATCTTCATTACAAAAATTAAGTATAGTTGCGGCAGGTCCTTTTATGAATTTAATATTAGCAATAGTATTATTTGCAATTATTGCAGCTAATAGAGGATATATGGCTCCTATAGTGGATAAGGTAGAACCTAATAATCCAGCACAAATTGCAGGTATGCAAAAGGGAGATAAAATATTAAAGGTAAATGATAAGAAAATACTTACTTGGGAGGATTTTGTAACGGAGGTTTACACTAATAATGGTAATTCTTTAAACATTACTTACAAAAGAGCTAATGAAACAAAATCTGTAAAATTAACTCCAGTAAAGAATGAAAAAGAAAACAGATATATGGTAGGTATTTATCCATCGATTATAAAGAATCCAACTATGAGTGAATCCATTTCTTATGGTTTCGTGGAAACAAATTCCCTCATATCACAAACCTTTGGATTTTTAGGCACTATTTTTAAGGGAAAGGTTTCTCTAAATGATTTTGGAGGACCTATAACTATTATAAAGGTATCAGGAGAAGCAGCTAAGGCAGGACTTTTCAGCTTATTATCCTTTGCAGCATATTTAAGCGTACAATTAGCTATATTTAACATAATTCCATTTCCAGCTTTAGATGGAGGTTGGATTATTTTATTCTTAGTAGAAATCATAACCAAGAGAAAGTTTGACAGCAATAAAGTTGGAATTATAAACTACATTGGATTTGCTTTACTTATGACATTAATGGTGTTAGTCACTATAAAAGATATACTATACCCCGTTAAGTTCTAGGAGATGATTAAATGGAAAGAGTAAGAACAAAAAAAGTAAAAGTGGGAGACCTATATGTGGGAGGGGATGCTCCAATATCCCTTCAATCAATGACAAATACTGATACTAGAGATGTAGATGCAACAGTAGAACAAATTCTAGCATTAGAAAGTGCCGGCTGTGAAATAATAAGATGTGCAGTGCCTGATGAACAGGCTGCTGATGCAATAAAACATATAGTAAAAAGAATAAATATACCTTTAGTAGCAGATATTCATTTTGACTATAGATTAGCTTTAAAATCTATAGAAAATGGAGTATCAGCTCTTAGAATTAATCCTGGGAATATTGGAAATCAAAATAGAGTAAAGGAAGTAGCAGAACGAGCTAAGGAGAAAAAAATTCCAATAAGAATAGGGGTGAATTCTGGGTCTTTAGATAAAGAATTGCTAAGAAAATATGGAGGTGTGAGCCCAGAAGCTTTAGTGGAAAGCGCCTTACAGCATGTAAAAATATTAGAACAGGTTAATTTTTCTGATATAGTAATATCTATTAAATCTTCTAATGTTATGCAGATGATAGATAGTTATAGATTGATTTCTGGGAAAGTAGATTATCCACTTCATCTTGGAGTAACAGAAGCCGGGACTTTATGGAAAGGAGCTATAAAGTCAAGTATTGGTATAGGCACACTTTTAGCTGAAGGCATAGGTGATACCATAAGGGTATCTCTTACTGGAGACCCAATAGAAGAAATTAAAACTGGTAAGGAAATATTAAAGTCTTTAGGGCTTTCCCATAAGGGACTAGAATTTATATCTTGTCCTACCTGTGGCAGAACTGAAATAAATCTAATAAAGATCGCCCAAGAAGTGGAAAAAGGATTAGAAGGAATGAATAAAAATATTAAAGTTGCTGTAATGGGCTGTGTAGTAAATGGACCAGGTGAGGCAAGGGAAGCCGATATAGGAATTGCTGGAGGTAAAGGAGAGGGACTTATATTTAAAAAAGGCAAGATAATTAAAAAGGTTAAGGAAAATGAACTTGTAGAAGAATTATTAAAAGAAATAAAAGATATGTAAGGTAAAAAATAAAAGTATGTATCTGGTCGATTATTACTGTTTAATTTATAATAAATGGATATACTATAAATATAAATGTTAACTTTTTCTTGAAATAACCTATTCGTTATGTTACAATTAAAACTAGTAAGATTACTGATAATTATTTGACGGAGAAGAGTGGGTATAAGCCCGCTCTTTCTATTTGTATAAAACGCAACTTTTGTTGCGTTTTTAAATTAATGTGGTATGTAAGTTATAATTTGCTGCAAAATAATAAATAAGGAGGGATTGCTATGATGAATGAAGATTTAATCAAAAAACTTATTATATTAATAGAGCCTATAGTTACTAAGTTAAATTATGAATTATATCATTTAGAATTTGTAAAAGAAAGCGGAGAAAATTATTTAAGAGTATATATAGATAATGAAGCTGGAGTAAAACTTGACGATTGCGAAAAAGTAAGCAGAGCTGTAAGCGAAATGTTAGATGAAGTTGATCCAATAGAAAAGAGTTATTATCTAGAAGTATCATCGCCAGGAATTGAGAGGGAATTACACAACGATAAACATTTTGAAAGATATTTAAATAGCTATGTTACTATAAAATTATCATCCATATTCAATGGAAGTAGGAAATATGAAGGTAAATTAATAGGCTTCGATAGTGCTTGTATAAAGATAGAAGATGCAGGAAAAGAGATAGATATCCCAAGAGAAAAATTGCATAAAGTTAAATTGAAAGTAGAATTTTAAAAGGAGGTTTAGTAAAAGATGAATGAGGAGTTTGTAGAAGCACTTAAGGAAATTGTTAAAGAAAAGGGAGTTAGTGAAGATTTAATATTTAGCACTTTAGAAGATGCTTTAGTTGCGGCATATAAAAAGAATTATGCAAAACAAGGTGCTACAACACAAAATGTAGTAGTTAATATGAATAGGGAAACTGGAGAGATACATGTTTATTCAAGAAAAACTGTTGTAGAAGAAGTTTTAGATGAAGTAAATGAAATATCTATTGAAGATGCAAAAGAAATAGATCCAAGATATGAATTAGGAGAAGTAGTAAATGTTGAAGTAACTCCTAAGAAGTTTGGAAGAGTAGCTGCTCAAGCAGCAAAGCAAGTAGTTATTCAAAGGATAAAAGAGGAAGAAAGAAGAATTGTCTATAATGAGTTCATGGAAAAAGAATGTGATATAATAAGTGGTACTGTTATAAGAAAGGATAAATCTAATGTATTTGTAGATTTGGGGAAAATAGAAGCTGTACTTGGACCTAATGAGCAGATGCAAGGAGAAACATATAGTTTTAATGAAAGATTAAAGTTATATATAGTTGAAGTAAAGAATACTACAAAAGGTGCCCAGGTTATAGTATCAAGAACTCATCCCGGCTTAGTTAAGAGATTATTTGAACTTGAAGTACCAGAAATATATAATGGTATTGTAGAAATAAAAAGTATAGCTAGAGAAGCAGGTTCTAGAACTAAAATATCTGTTTATTCCAATGATGAAAATGTTGATGCTATGGGAGCTTGCGTAGGACCTAAGGGTATAAGAGTTCAGAATATAGTAAATGAACTTAAAAATGAAAAAATAGATATAATAAAATGGAGCAAACTTCCAGAAGAATATATTGCAAATGCTTTAAGTCCAGCTAAGGTTTTAGATGTTCACGTCGATGAAGATAATAAATCAGCAAGGGTAATAGTAGAAGATAATCAACTTTCATTAGCTATAGGCAAGGAAGGTCAAAATGTAAGACTTGCTGCAAAACTTACAGGCTGGAAGATTGACATAAAAAGTTCTTCTCAGGTTTCTGATTAATAAGGCTTTAGAAGGAAGGTGGTTAATCTATGAAAGTTAAAAAGATACCTCAAAGAATGTGCACTGGTTGTGCAGAAATGAAACCCAAAAAAGACCTTATAAGAGTAGTTAAGAATAAAGAAGGAGAGGTTTCTATAGACTTAACTGGTAAAAAGCCTGGAAGAGGTGCTTATATCTGTAAAAGTGTAAGTTGTCTTCAAAAAGCCTTTAAAAGTAAGAAATTAGAGAGAAATCTCGAAACCACCATAAGTGAAGAGATTTACAGTAAATTAAAGGAAGAGATTGAGAATGAAGGATAAGTTTATTTCCTTTCTAGGAATATCTAAAAAAGCTGGTAAGTGTATAGAGGGATATAATAAATGTGAAGAAGCTTTAAGAGGTGGTAAATGTTATTTAATAATTGTATCAGCAGAAGTTTCTGAAAATACCAGGGAAAAGTTTGAAAGAATGGCCCATAGTAGAAATATCCCTATTATCAGTGGGTGTAGCGGAGAAGATTTATCTCACATATTGGGAAGGGATAAAATAAATGTAGTTGGGATATCAGATACGTCTATGGCTGCGAAATTGTTAGAACTATGGAAATAGAAAATGAAAATAGTTTCGGGGGTGAATGTTTTGTCAAAAATAAGAGTATATGAATTAGCTAAAGAACTAGGAATATCCAGCAAGAACTTAATAAGTTTGTTAAAAGATGAGTTTAATATAGAAGTAAAAAATCATATGAGTGTAATAGAAGACGAAGATGCTCAATTGATAAAAGAATTGTATGCAGAGGCTCCAAAAGATGACACAGCTATGGATATTTCAAAAGATAACAAAGATAACATTGAAGAAAAGTATGGAGAATTACAAGAAGAAGTTATAAAAAATAAAACTAAAACTAAAAAAATTAAAGGAAAGAATGAGGATGAAGAAATAGAAACTTATAATGAGCAAACAGAAGAAAAAGCCAAACCAGATATATTAATAGAAATGAATGAAACTATAACCGTTAAAGAATTTGCAGATAAACTTGGAAAACCTTATACAGAAGTAATCAAACAGCTTATATTCATGGGAGTTATGGCAGGAATGAATCAGGAAATTGATTTTCAAACTGCAAAAAAATTAGGTGAAAAATTTGAAGCTGTTGTGGTAAAAAAGGAGCAAAATTTAGAGCTAGAAGTAGTAGAAGCGGAAGAAGAAGATGAAGATAATGACAAAGGCAGCGTAAAAAGACCTCCAGTAGTAACTGTTATGGGTCACGTTGACCATGGTAAGACTTCTCTTTTAGATGCTATAAGAAAGTCCAAAGTAGCTTCAACTGAAGCTGGTGGAATAACTCAGCACATAGGTGCTTATACAGTAAATATAAATGGTGAAAAAATAACATTTTTAGATACACCTGGTCATGAAGCTTTCACATCTATGAGAGCAAGAGGAGCACAGATAACGGATATAGTTGTATTAGTAGTAGCAGCAGATGATGGCATTATGCCACAGACAGAAGAGGCTATAAATCACTGTAGAGCAGCTAATGTTCCTATGATAGTTGCAATAAATAAGATGGATAGACCTGGTGCAAATCCTGATAGAGTAAAGCAGCAGTTATCTGAAAAAGGACTTATAGCTGAAGACTGGGGTGGAGATACTATAGTAGTTCCAGTATCAGCTCATACTAGAGAAGGAATAGATTCCTTACTTGAAATGATACTTTTAACAGCAGAAATGGAAGAGCTTAAAGCAAATCCTAAAAGAAAAGCAAAGGGTACTGTAATAGAAGCAAAACTTGATAAAGGAAGAGGTTCTGTAGCCTCATTACTTGTACAGAATGGTACTTTACGTGTAGGGGATTCTATAATAGTAGGATCAACTTATGGCAGAATAAGAGCCATGTTTGATGATAAAGGAAAGAAAATTAAATCAGCAGGTCCATCAATTCCTGTGGAGATATTAGGATTATCGGAAGTACCTTCAGCAGGAGATAGATTCCATGTAGTTAAAGATGAAAAAACTGCAAGGGATATGGCAGATAAGAGAAAAGATAAGGAAAGAAGTGAGTATTTGCAATCAACTCACAAGGTATCCTTGGAAGACTTATATAGTCAAATTAAAGAAGGTAAAATAAAAGAATTAAACATCATTGTGAAAGCCGATGTACAGGGATCTGTAGAAGCCGTAAGACAGTCCCTTGAAAAACTTTCAACAGAAGAGATAAAGGTAAGAGTTATTCATGGTGGAGTTGGCGCTATTACTGAGACAGATGTTACTTTAGCCAATGCTTCTAATGCAATAATAATAGGCTTTAATGTAAGACCAGATACAAATGCCATTGCTGCTGCTGAAAAAGAAAATGTAGATGTAAAAACTTATAGAGTTATATACAATGCTATAGAGGATATCAAAGCAGCTATGATAGGTATGCTTGAACCAGATTATAAAGAAGTAATATTAGGAAGAGCAGAAGTTAGGAAAACTTATAAAATTTCCAACGTGGGAACAGTAGCAGGCTGTTATGTTTTAGATGGAAAAATTACAAGAAATTCTAGTGTAAGAGTTATAAGGGATGGAATAGTAATAAATGAATCTATTTTATCATCTTTAAAGAGATTTAAGGATGATATTAAGGAAGCTGCTGCAGGATATGAATGTGGAATAATGATTGAAAAGTTTAACGATATTAAAGAAGGCGACATAATAGAAGCTTATACTATGGAAGAAATAAAAAAAGTTAAGCTATGATTAGGAGTGAGTTTTTATGGCTAAGTATAGAGGTGGAAGAATAAACGAAGAAGTAAAAAAAGAAGTCTCAAATATAATTCAACATGAAATTAAAGATCCAAGAATGAGTGCCATGGTAAGTGTAACTAAGGTAGATGTTACCAAGGACTTAAGATATGCTAAAGTCTATGTAAGCATTTTTGGCAATGAAGAGACAAAGAACAATACATTGGCTGTCTTAAAAAATTCCAGCGGATTTATTAGAAGAGAAATTGGTCATAGGATAAATTTAAGATATACACCAGAAATAATTATAGAATTGGATGAAACCATAGAACATGGTATGCATATAGACGCTCTGCTTGCCGAAATAAAGGAGAGAGAAAGCCATGATAATGAATAAAATTTTAGACCATATAAAGGAAAGTGATACAATAGGTATAACCTTCCATACTTCTGCAGATGGTGACTCTATTGGTAGTTCCTTAAGTCTTTTACAGGGAATTAGAAAGCTTAATAAAAATGTATATATAATCTGTAAAGAAAGTATGCCTAAAAATTTCAGCTTTTTACCTTTTGGTGAAGAAATAGATGGAAATACATCAGAAGTTAAAGAAGGAACAAATTGCGTAATTGTTTTAGATTGTGGCAATTTTGAAAGAGTAAATGCAAATATAGATTTGAATAATAAAAATTATACCCTAATTAATATAGATCATCATATTTCCAATAATTTATATGGAGATTTAAATTTTGTAGATGCTAATGCATCTTGTATGGCGGAAATAGTATATCAAATGCTGAGATCTTTAGGTGTAACTGTGGATAAAAATATGGCTTCTTGCCTGTATACATCAATATTGACAGATACAGGCTCCTTTAGACACTCAAATACCACATCTATTACCCATAGCATTGCCGGAGATTTAATAAATACAGGCATTGACTTTAGTAGCATACACAGAAAGGTATTTGATAATAAAGAATTTAATAGATTTAAATTATATGGATTAGTATTTGATAAAATGGAATTAATTGATGGAAATATATGCCTTATGAAAGTCACTGATGAGATGTTCCAAAAATTAAATATAGATCCTAATACAGATACTTCTGACGTAGTTTCCTTTGGTAATAGTATTGATACCGTAGAAGTAACATTGCTATTAAAAGAAAAAGATGGAGAAGTAAAGATAAGCCTAAGATCTAAATCCAAGGTAGACGTTAGAAAAATTGCAGAATCATTTGGAGGCGGAGGACATATAAGAGCAGCAGGAGCAGCTATAAAGGATAAATCACTAGAGGAAGTTCAGCACATTCTATTACAGCTGATAAAAAAAGAGTTAATATAAATGAATGGAGTATTAAATGTTTATAAACCTTGTGGTATGACTTCTTTTGATGTAGTAAGAAGAGTTAAAAAAATATGCAAAATCAAAAGGGTTGGTCACACTGGTACATTGGATCCTTTAGCTTCTGGTGTGTTGCCTATATGTATAGGTAATTCTACAAAAATAGTTGATTATATAATGAATGAAAATAAGATATATATAGCTACTATGAAACTTGGAATAGTAACTGATACCTATGATAGAGAAGGCAAAGTTATTCATGAAAATCCAGTAAATATAGATGAAAATTCTGTCATTAACTGCATTAAGTCCTTCCATGGAGAAATTGATCAGATTCCTCCTATGTATTCAGCACTTAAAGTCAATGGGAAAAGGCTTTATGAATTGGCCAGAGAAGGAATAGAAGTGGAAAGAAAAAGTAGAAAAGTCCATATATATTCCATGGATATTCTAGACATTAATATGCCTTTTGTAACTTTTAAAGTAGAATGCTCAAAGGGAACTTATATAAGAAGTCTTTGCTATGATATGGGTAAGAACTTAGGAGTAGGGGGAAGTATGTGGTCTCTTGAAAGAACTAAGACAGGTATCTTTGCCATTGAAAATTCTGTTAATATAGAAGATTTAAATGAGGACAATGTACAAGATTATATAATTCCTATGGATAAGGCTTTATTTAAATATAATGCTATAAATATGGATAAAAGATATGAAATACTATTATTAAATGGGGCAACTCTTACTAATAAATATGTATTACAAAATATAGATGAAAATATTATTCTTAGGGTATACATAGAAAATAGATTCATTGGTTTAGGCAAAAGAACTGCAGAAGGGTTTAAAATTTTGAAATTACTTGTATAGGAGTAATGATTATGGACATAATAGAAGAGAAAATAAGGCAAAGTTTACAATATAATACTTATGTTGCACTTGGGAGTTTTGATGGCTTACATTTAGGACATATGCAATTGATAAAAAAGGTCATAGCTCTTGCCAAAAAAAATAATGGCAGGAGTATGGTATACACTTTTAAAAATCATCCTTTATCTATTATTAACAAAGAAATTATGCCAAAACTTTTAATGGATAAAGAAACAAAAATAAAAATTTTAGAAAATAAAGGGATAGATATATTAAGGTTGGATACCTTTACCAAGGAGTTTATGCAACTTTCTCCTGAGGAGTTTGTATTAAATATTGTGAAAAATTACAATGCCAAGGGTGTTGTAGTTGGATTCAATTATAGATTTGGTTACAAAAACTTAGGAGATGTGGAGCTGTTAAAGGAATTAAGTAAAAAATATGATTTTCAATTATTTGTGGTAAATCCAATAAAGTATAAAAAGGAAATAGTATCTAGTTCTAATATCAGACATATAATTTCAGATACTGGTGATATGGATAAAGCACGTGCAATGCTTACAAGACCTTTTTCTCTTTCAGGAATGGTTATAAAGGGAAGGCAAATTGGCAGGGTTATTGGTTTCCCTACAATAAATTTGGATTATAACAAAGAATTTGTAATACCACGAGGTGGGGTATATTTTACCATAGTAAAATACAATGGAAATTATTTTAAGGGAGTAACCAATGTGGGATATAATCCTACAGTAGAAAATGAGAAATTAAGCATAGAAACTCATATATTGAATTTTAATAAAGAAATATATGATGAAAAAATAAGATTATATTTTATAAGCAGAATAAGGGATGAAAAGAAATTTAAATCATTAGATGAATTATCAGAAAGAATTAAAAAAGATAAAGATTACGTGGAAAAGCAAAATTTAGGATTAATTATAAAAAGAGATTTACAATCTTAAGGTTCTTTGCTATAATTAGTTTCGTGAACCTTAATCTAAGATTTCCGTGTTGCCGTCGGTATTCTTGGACTAAGGGGATATAACAATTGGAGGTGTTGGATAAATGGATAAGGCATTAAAAAATGAAATTTTAAAAAAACATGCAAGACACGAAGGAGACACTGGTTCTCCAGAAGTTCAGATTGCACTATTAACAGAAAGAATTAATCATCTAAATGATCATTTAAAGGTTCATAAGAAGGATTTCCATTCAAGAAGAGGTCTTTTAATGATGGTTGGTAAGAGAAGAGGTCTTCTTAACTACTTAGAAAAGAAAGATATCAACAGATATCGTGCAATCATTAAGGAATTAGGCTTAAGAAAATAAGAAAATCTACTAGAGCGGCTTCCACCGCTCTATTATTTTGAAATTAGCTTATTTATATTTATATTTGTATAAAAAAATTAATAAAATAGGATAATAATAGTGTATAAATTGAAGGGAGGTAAATTATGAGTCATGTACTTGAAACTACTGTAGCTGGTAGAAAGTTTAAGATAGAATCTGGGAAAGTAGGTGCTCTTTCAGATTGTGCTATACTCGTAAGTTACGGAGATACAGTAGTATTAGTAAATGCAAATGCATCTAAAGAACCTAGGGAGGGTATAGATTTCTTCCCATTAAGTGTTGAATATGAGGAAAGGTTATATGCTGTGGGTAAGATACCTGGTGGCTTTATAAAAAGAGAGGGCAGGCCTTCAGAAAAGGCTATACTTCATGCTAGAGCTATAGACAGACCATTAAGACCATTATTTCCTAAGGGATACAGAAATGATGTGCAAATAGTTTGCACGGTCTTATCTGTAGAACAGGATAATGCACCAGATATTTTAGCTATGAATGCAGCATCTTTAGCTTTATGCCTATCTAGTATTCCTTTCACTACACCAGTTGCCACTGTTTCTGTGGGCTTAATTGATGGAGAATTTATATTAAACCCTACACAGGCTGAAAGAGAAAAAACAAAATTAACTCTTACAGTTTGTGCTACCAAAGAAAGGGTTATGATGATTGAAGCAGGGGCTGATGAAGTAGATGAAGACACAATGTACAATGCTATAAATTTTGCTTTTGATAAGTGTCAGCCAATAGTTAAGTTCCAAGAAGAAGCAATGAGTAAATTTGGAAAAGAAAAGGTAGAACCAGTAATATATAAAGTAGATGAAGATATGGAAAAGGAAGTAAGAGATTTTTCATTTGATTTAATAAAAGAAGCTATGTATATTACAGATAGAGATAAAAGAAATGCTGCTATGGATGCAGCTAAGGAAAAGATTGATGAAGAATTTAGTGAAAAATATCCTGATGGTAAAGCAGATATAGGGGATATAGAATATAGAATACAAAAGGAAATAGTAAGAAATATGATTCTTAATGAGAAGAGAAGACCAGATGGAAGAGCTTTTGATGAAATAAGACCTATCAGTTGTGAAGTAGGATTACTTCCAAGAACTCATGGTACTGGATTATTCACAAGGGGATTAACTCAGGTAATGACTGTAGCTACTATAGGTCCATTAGGAGATGTACAAATACTTGATGGCATTGGTGATGAGGAATCTAAAAGATATATGCATCATTATAATTTCCCATCCTACAGTACTGGTGAAGTAAGACCACTTAGAGGACCAGGAAGAAGAGAAATTGGCCATGGTGCTTTAGCAGAAAAAGCTTTAGAACCACTAATTCCTTCGGAAGATGAATTCCCATATGCAATTAGACTTGTATCTGAAGTTTTAAGTTCTAATGGATCAACTTCACAAGCCAGTGTGTGTGGAAGTACTTTAGCACTGCTTGATGCTGGTGTTCCAATTAGAAGACCTGCTGCAGGAATAGCTATAGGACTTGTAACTAGTGAAGACTTATCAAAAGAGGAAGTTCTTACAGATATTCAAGGTATTGAAGATTTCTTTGGAGATATGGACTTTAAAGTAGCTGGAACTGCGGAAGGAATAACTGCTATTCAAGTTGATACAAAAATTCATGGATTATCAAAGAATTGCATAAAGATTACTTTAGAAAAAGCAAAAAAAGCTCGTTTATTTATATTAGAAAAAATAAAGAATTGTATTCCTGAAGCTAGAAAGGAACTTTCACCATATGCTCCAAGAGTCTATAAAATGTCTATTGATCCCGAAAAGATAAGAGATGTTATAGGCGCTGGCGGAAAGACAATTAATAAGATTATAGCTGAAACAGGCGTAAAAATTGACATAAAAGAGGATGGAAAGATATACATTATGTCAAATGATAGTGTAGGAGCAAATAGAGCATTAAAGATAATAGATGATTTAACAAAGGATGTAGAAGTAGGGGAAATATACTTAGGTAAAGTTACAAAGATAACTAACTTTGGGGCCTTTGTAGAAATTTTACCTGGTAAAGAAGGATTGGTTCATATATCAAAGCTTGATTTTACAAGAGTAAATAAAGTTGAAGATATAGTATCCTTAGGAGATGAAATTCTTGTAAAGGTAACAGATATTGATGAGCATGGAAGAATTAACCTCTCGAGAAGAGATGCCATTAAAAAAGAATCAGACGAGAAGGATGAAATAAAACAACAAAAATAGAAGGGCTTTGTGCCTTTTTATTTTTTAAACAATTATTTTATGGGAGGAACATAATGTATAATTTGATACAACTCAGTAATGGTTTAAGGGTAGTTTTAGAAAAAATAGACTATGTTAATTCTATAAGTGTAGGGTTATGGGTAAAGAATGGATCAAGAAATGAAAGCAAAGAAAATAATGGCATATCTCATTTTATAGAACATATGCTTTTTAAAGGTACTGATAACAGGAATTCTAAAGAAATAGCAGAATGTATTGAGGATGTAGGTGGACAGTTAAATGCTTTTACTGGTAAAGAAGCTACCTGTTATTATATAAAAATTCTAGATACTCATTTAGAGTTAGCCTTAGATGTAATATCTGATATGCTGTTCAACAGTAACTTTACTGAGGAAGATATAGAAAAAGAGAAAGGTGTAGTTATAGAAGAAATAAATATGGATGAAGACTCTCCAGAAGATGTGCTTGTAGATTTGCATAATGAAGCTATATGGGGAGAAGACCCTATAGCACTGCCTATATTAGGTACCATAGATACAGTTAAATCCTTTACTAGGCAGCAAATTATAGATTATGTGGATTCTCACTACATACCTGAAAATTGTGTTGTATCTATAGCAGGAAAATTTAATGAAAATGAAATAGTTAATTTAATAGAAAGTTATTTTGGAGAATGGAAAGTAAATAATAAGGAAATAACTCATTATTCAAAACCACCTATGTTAACTAATCATTTATTTAAAAAGAAAAAAATAGAACAACTTCATATAAGTCTTGGGCTGCCTGGAGTAGAAATAGGAAGTGAAGATGCTTATGCACTACTTTTATTGAATAATATTTTAGGAGGAGGAGCTTCTTCACTATTGTTTCAGAAAATACGAGAAGAAAAAGGAAGATGCTATTCTATATACTCTTATTTAAGTTCCTTCAATAATACTGGAGTGGTTACTATTTACACAGGATTAAATCCTAAATATGCCGTGGAAGTTATAAATCTGATAAAAGAAGAGATTATTAAATTTTCAAATAGTACTATTTCAAAGGAAAGGCTTATTAAGGGAAAAGAACAGCTAAAGGGAAGTTATATTTTGGGATTAGAAAGTACCAGCAGCAGAATGTTTAATAACGGGAAATCTGTATTGTTTTTGAATAGAATAAATAAACCAGGGGATATAATCAAAAAGATAGATAATATTGACAATGATAAAATTAAAAAAGTTATGGACATTACTTTTAAACAAGGTATAATTAATTCTGCATATGTAGGTCAAGATATAGATTTAGATTTGATAAAAATATTAGTTGAAAAGGATAGAATCCCATTTAACAATTCTTCAACAACCTTAATATAATATATTAGTAATAAATCTTTAATATATTTCATATTATTTTATGAAATATGTTAAGGAGGTATTGTTATGGAAGAGGATATAAAACTATATAGTGATATGGAAAAATACGAAATAATTAATATTAATGATGGAGATAAATATAACTACTTATCCAATAATGATATTATAATTGATGAAGAAGGCAATTTTAAATTACTAATTTTAAATGATCCTAAGACAAAGTTTACTATATTTGGGAAAAGTGAATTTATTGAGGTACCTTGGGAATTCGTTAAAAAAATTGGTTCAAGAACTATAATTATAGATGTAGACGAAAAATCACTAAAAAAGACCCGTGTATAGTTGTGGAGGAATAATATGAAAATCTTAGTTCAAAAATTTGGCGGTACATCTGTTTCCACTCATGAAAGAAGAAAAAGGGTTATAGAAAAGATTATAAAAGCAAGAAATGAAGGCTATGCTCCTGTAGTAGTAGTATCAGCAATGGGACGTAAAGGAGAACCTTATGCTACGGATACCCTTTTATCCTTAGTAAGTGAGAAGCTTAACCATGAGAATACTTTATCCATAGATTTGCTTATGAGTTGTGGAGAAATAATAAGTACAGTGGTAATGACAGATGAACTCTTAGAAAAAGGAATAAATGCTGTTCCTATGACTGGTGGACAGGCCGGTATATTTACTGATGATAATTATAATAATGCTGCTGTGGTAGATTTAAAGCCTAGTAAAATATTAGAAATTATAAAGCAAGGTAAGGTTCCAATAGTAGCAGGATTTCAGGGTATAAGTGAAAAGGGATTTGTTACAACTTTAGGAAGAGGAGGAAGCGACGTAACTGCTTCTTTACTTGGAGTTTCATTAAAAGCTGAACAGATAGAAATATATACAGATGTTGATGGCATAATGACTGCAGACCCAAGAATTGTTTCAGATGCTTCTTTAATAAAGGAAATAAGTTATAATGAAGTATTCCAGTTTGCAGATCAAGGAGCTAAAGTTATACATCCTAGAGCAGTAGAAATAGCTATGAAGGGAAATATCCCATTGGTAATAAAAAATACGCTAACTGACTGCAAAGGAACCATAATTAACAATACTGGAGATGTAAATTTAGATAATATTATAACTGGTATTACTCATATGAGTAATAGAATACAAATTAAAGTATGTAAAAATGAGAATATAAACAATGCTAATTATAATACATTATTAGGTATTTTGGCAGATAACTCTATTAGTATAGATTTAATAAATGTTTTTCCTGAAGAAAATATATTTACTATTGATGGGGAAAGCTTTGAAAAATTTGATAAAATAATGAGTAATATAAATTTAAATTATTCACATATAGATAATTGTAGTAAGATAGCCATTATTGGGAGCAGAATGAGAGGAATACCTGGAGTAATGGCAAAAATTCTTTCTTGTTTAAATTCAGAGAATATAAAAGTCCTTCAAACAGCAGACTCCCATACAACCATATGGTGTCTTGTAGAAGGCAATTGCACAGAAAAGGCTATAAATGCACTACATCATGGATTTAAGCTGGGAGATAATAAATAAAGAGCAAATAGGTGCATATTCTTTTCTCTTATGCGCAAAATAAAATTGTGCTAGGAGGGAAGAATATGTGTAATGAAAATGAAAAGGATGCTAGAAAAAATGAATTAGACAATATAAAAGAATTAGGGATTACAAATATTCCTAAGATGGATGAAAAAATATATGTTTTACCTATAATAGGTCAAATAGAAGGTCACATGGCAGTAACACCTCAAACAAAAAGTACAAAGTATGAGCATGTAATACCACAATTAGTAAATATAGAAATGAATGATACTGTTGAAGGAGTATTAGTCATATTAAATACTATTGGAGGAGATGTAGAAGCAGGGCTAGCCATTGCAGAAATGATAAAAAGTTTAAGCAAGCCAACAGTGTCTCTAGTAATAGGAGGAGGTCATTCTATAGGAGTTCCTCTTGCAACTTCATCGGATTATTCTTTTATATCTCCATCAGCTACTATGATAGTTCATCCTATAAGAATGAATGGTCTTATAATAGGAGTACCACAAACCTTTGAATATTTTAATAAGATGCAAGAAAGAATAATAGAATTTATTGTAAGAACATCTAAAATGTCTAGAGAGGATTTACAAGAATTGATGAAAAAAACAGATAATTTATTGAATGATATGGGTACCATACTAATAGGGGAACAGGCGGTTAAATGCGGTCTTATAGATGAGGTAGGCGGCATAAAAGAGGCCTTAAACAAGTTAAATGAATTAATAAGGGGAAAAGAAATGGAAAAGGAAAAGCCATAGGATATACCTATGGTTAATTTTTGTATGGACAAGCTTTAGCAGGATTATTAAAATAGTGTATAGAAATATAAAAATGAGGTGATAATCTATGGGAAGAAAAAAACGAAGACAGAATGATGATAATGATATAAAGGGAATAATATCAATTACATTAGGAATACTGATGCTGATAAGCGTATTTTCACCATCAGATTCCGGTTTAATAGGTAAGTTAATAAAAAAAGTGCTTATTGCTGTCTTTGGGTTAGGAGCTTTTATCTTTCCATTTTTAATAATCTTTGTTGGAGTTTGTTTTATATTGAAAAAGGGTAAAATAAGCTTCAATAAAAAATTCTATGGGATAGTTATTTTTTTATTAAATACACTTTTGTGTATTCAAATGGCAGATATAGCTACTAATGATGGCAAACAAACTATCTTTGATGGAATTAAAGCTATATATAATTCTCAAAGTATAATACACGGTGGTATAATATGCTATGTTATAGATATACCTTTATACAAATTATTTGGTAAATTAGGCTCTTTTGTTATTTTTATAGCCTTATACATGATTTCATTTATTTTAATAAGTCAAATATCTCTTTATACTATAGTAGAAAAATTAAAACTTCATAGAAAAATAAGAAAAGAAAATCAAGATATTATTGCTGATGAAAAAGCAGAACAAAAGGATTTAGTAGCCTACGATAGTGAAAAGGAAAATGGAATTAAAAAAGATAATAAAATTAAAATAATAGATTTTATTAAAACTGCTACTGTAGAAAATGAAGATGAGAACCAACATCCACACACAGATGTTAAACTTAGCAGTGAAAATACAAAAGATAACTATAAGGGAGAAGATAAAAAGGATATAAGCAAAGAGCTGGAAGAGGAAATAAATAAAGGTAATACTAATTCAAATATAGAATATAGATTTCCTAACATTAATTTATTAAATCAAAATGTAGCATGTAAATTAAATAAGGAAGATAAAAAAGAATTATTAAATAATGCAAACAAGCTGGAAGAAACGCTGTCCAGCTTCGGTGTTGAGGCAAAGGTTATACAGGTTACAAAAGGGCCTTCTGTAACAAGATTTGAGCTTCAGCCTAGTGCAGGTGTAAAGGTAAGCAAGATTGTTAATTTAGCAGATGATATAGCTTTAAATTTAGCAGCTTCTGGAGTTAGAATAGAAGCCCCAATACCTGGTAAATCTGCTGTAGGTATAGAGGTGCCTAATAAGGAACTAAGCCCTGTATTTCTAAGAGAAGTATTAGAATCTGCAGAATTCTCTAATTTTAATAAAAGTTTAGCCTTTGCTCTAGGTAAAGACATTGGAGGCAATTGTGTAGTTTGGGATTTAGCAAAAATGCCTCATTTACTTATAGCTGGGGCAACAGGTTCGGGTAAAAGTGTTTGCATTAATACTCTTATAATAAGTTTACTATATAAGTATTCACCGGAAAATGTAAAGCTATTAATGATAGATCCTAAAGTAGTAGAACTTAATATATATAATGGTATACCTCATCTTTTAATCCCTGTAGTAACTGACCCTAAAAAAGCTGCTGGAGCTTTAAATTGGGCAGTAAATGAAATGACAAAACGATACAAGCTATTTGCTGAAAATAATGTAAGAAATATAGAAAGTTATAATGAATTATATGAAAGGGGTAAAATTGAAAATAAATTACCTTTAGTAGTTATAATTATTGACGAGTTAGCGGATTTAATGATGGTTTGTCCAAATGATATTGAAGACTATATTGGACGTTTAGCTCAAATGGCCAGAGCTGCAGGAATGCATTTAGTAATTGCTACTCAAAGGCCTTCTGTAGATGTAATTACTGGAGTTATAAAAGCTAACATTCCATCTAGAATATCCTTTGCTGTATCCAGCCAAATTGATTCAAGAACAATACTTGATATGGCAGGGGCTGAAAAACTATTAGGCAAGGGGGATATGCTGTTCTATCCTACAGGAGAGTCAAAACCTATGAGAATTCAAGGAGCTTTTATTTCAGAGGAAGAAGTAGAAAAAGTGGTGGAATACATAAAAACCCAAAAATGCCAAGTGGGATATGAAAATAGTATCATGGAAGAAATCAATACAGCCACAGCAGTAAACGAAGAGGATAAGGATGAATTGTTAGAAGAAGCAATAAAAATAGTAGTCCAAACGGATCAAGCGTCTACCTCTCTTTTACAGAGAAAACTTAGAGTTGGGTATAATAGAGCAGCTAGAATTATTGAGCAATTAGAAGAAAGAGGAATTATTTCGGGAAAAGATGGTAGTAAACCGAGGCAGGTACTTGTAAATAAAGATGAAATAAAGTAAGGAGGCTTGTATATGAATAAGTTAAAATTTGGAGTAATAAGTTTAGGTTGTGACAAAAATAGAATAGATGCTGAAATTATGATAAATAAAATTAGCAAAGATTATGAAATCACCAATGAACCAAGAGAGGCAGATGTAATAATAGTTAATACCTGCGGTTTCATAGAAGCTGCAAAACAGGAATCAATAGATACTATATTAGAGATGTCCAAATACAAAGAAGGAAATTGTAAGGTTCTTATTGTAACTGGCTGCTTAAGTCAAAGATACGGAAAAGAACTACAAGAATTGCTGCCAGAAGTTGATGTTATGATTGGTGTTAATGACTATGACAAATTAGAAGAAGCGGTAAAAAGAGTTATTGAAAAAAGAGAAAAAGTTTATTATTGTAATTATAGTGACAATGTAATTAATGAAGGAGAAAGGACATTAACTACTCTTAGTCATTATGCATATTTAAGAATTGGAGAAGGCTGTGATAATTTTTGTACTTATTGTGTAATACCACGTATTAGAGGCAGATACAGAAGCAGAAATATGGAAAACATATTAAGAGAAGCAAGGAATCTAGCTAAAAAGGGTGTTAAAGAAATTATATTGGTAGCACAGGATACTACCAGATATGGCATAGATTTATACGGTAAAAAAATGCTGCCTGAACTTATAGAAAATATATCAAAGATAGAAGAAATAGAATGGATTAGGGTTTTATATTGTTATCCTGAAGAAATAGAACAGGATTTTATAGATACAATAGCTTCAAATCCAAAGGTATGCAAATACTTAGATATGCCTATACAGCATATAAGTGATGATATATTAAAACCAATGGGAAGAAGAAGCAGAAAAGAACAGATTTTAAATACTATAGATAAGTTAAGGAAAGGTATACCAAATATATCTTTAAGAACTTCCTTAATCGTAGGATTTCCTGGGGAAAATGAAGATAACTTTAATGAATTAAAAGAATTTGTTAAGGATATAAAATTTGAAAATTTAGGCGTATTTAAATATTCCAAAGAGGAAAATACTCCAGCTGCTCTTATGGAAAATCAGGTAGATGAAGATATTAAGGAAATTAGACAAAAGGAATTAATGATGTTACAACAAAATATATCCAATAGAGCTAATAAAGATAAAGTAGGTAAAATATACAATGTCATAGTGGATAACTTTAATGGAGAGTACTATATTGGTAGAAATTATGAAATGGCTCCTGAAATTGATGGTGCAATTTATTTTAAATGTGATAAAATATTAAATATAGGAGATATTGTTTCTGTAAAAATTGAGAGTAGCTCAGAATATGATTTAATAGGAGTTGTATATTATGAATTTAGCAAATAAACTCACATTAGTAAGAATGTTCCTAGTTCCTATTTTTTTAATTTTTATTGCGGTTAAAGGCATTCCTTACGGCAAAGAAATAGCCACCGCTATTTTTATTTTAGCTGCATTAACAGATAAATTAGATGGATACATAGCCAGAAGTAGAAATCAAATAACTAAATTTGGTAAGTTTATGGATCCTTTAGCTGATAAATTACTAGTAACATCAGCATTGGTATCTTTGGTGGAATTGCAGGTTATTCCTACTTGGGTTGCTATGATTATTATAGCTAGGGAATTTGCAGTAACTGGTCTTCGCGCTGTAGCAGCTGCAGAAGGAATAATTATTGCTGCTAGTGGATGGGGAAAAGCTAAAACTGTTACCCAAATTGTAGCAATTGTACTTGCCTTAATTAGTATTGATGAGGGAAGTGTAAATGCACCAGCTACTTTTATGATGATCCCATATAGCTATATAGTTATATTAGCTAAAATAGCTATGACTGCTGCAATTATAATTACAATTATATCTGGATTGGATTATTTTATTAAAAATAAAGGGGCTATTAATACAGATAAATAATTAGATGTTTAAAAATAATAATTATGTATATAATCAAAGATAGATAAAGTTTATAATAAAAAAAGTGCATTGCACTTTTTTTATACGTTGACCTAATTTGAAGTTTATTGTATAATGTAATAGAACAAGTGTTCGAACTATGAAAGGATGGTGAGCCCTTTTAAGGGATAGTATGGATAATGATAAGGCTAAAGCTATAGAAGCTGCTATGGGGCAGATTGAAAAACAATTTGGTAAAGGCTCAATAATGAAATTAGGGGAACATAGCGTATTAAATATAGATGCAATATCCACAGGTTGTTTAGGAATGGATATTGCGCTTGGTATAGGAGGAGTTCCTCGTGGCAGAATTATTGAAATTTATGGACCGGAATCTTCAGGTAAGACTACTGTGGCATTGCATATAGCAGCTGAAGCTCAAAAGACAGGCGGTGCAGCGGCATTTATAGATGCTGAGCATGCACTAGATCCATCATATGCTAAAAGGCTAGGAGTAGATATAGATAATCTAATAGTATCACAGCCTGACACTGGAGAACAGGCTTTAGAAATCGCTGAGGCTCTTGTAAGATCAAATGCTGTGGATGTAATAGTAGTGGATTCTGTAGCTGCATTGGTACCTAAAGCGGAAATAGAAGGGGAAATGGGAGATTCCCATGTAGGGCTGCAGGCAAGACTTATGTCTCAAGCTTTAAGAAAATTAGCAGGATCTATAAATAAATCTAAATGTGTAGCTGTATTTATAAATCAGTTAAGGGAAAAGGTTGGAGTAATGTTTGGTAATCCAGAAACTACTCCAGGAGGAAGAGCATTAAAATTCTATTCTAGTGTGAGAATAGATGTAAGAAGAATTGATTCAATAAAACAGGGCGATGAAATTTTAGGGAATAGAACAAGGGCTAAAATGACTAAAAACAAAGTTGCTCCTCCATTTAAAACTGCTGAGTTTGATATTATGTACAATGAAGGAATATCAAAGACCGGTGATGTTTTAGATTTAGGTGTTAAAGAAGACTTTGTGCAAAAAAGTGGAGCTTGGTTTTCTTATAAAGATGTAAGACTAGGACAGGGAAGAGAAAACGCAAAACAATTTTTAAGGGAAAATCCTGATTTATTATATGAAATTGAAAACTCAATAAGAAAAAAATATGACTTGCCAATTATGAAGAAACCAGAAGAGCCTAAAAATAGTGAAGTTAAAGCAGAAAATAAATCTACCGAAGCTAAATAACTATTAGGGTTTATGTAAATAATTAAGAATATATATAACTTGACATAATGACAAAATTAATATAAAATTAATACAAAATCTGGTTTAGCGAAATCAT
>ENA-UOOE01000472-UOOE01000472.1-fermentation-metagenome-genome-assembly--contig:-NODE-472-length-39901-cov-4.277569_pt1 | contig 39901 bp, 33 predicted proteins | sample MGYA00245776_ERZ724021 | MGnify/ENA primary metagenome ERZ724021 (study PRJEB28704, sample SAMN03018321) | fermentation metagenome | biome: anthropogenic terrestrial biome; feature: soil; material... | reverse complement strand
AAAAAATTAAAGTGGCATGGAAACTTTATAAATATATTGAAATAATTATAATATGTAATAGAGGCTAGATAAATGATTAAAGAATTAACCATGTCTCTTGCTTTGCTTCAGCCCATCTCTTCTCCAGTTATTTATGATTATCGGGATGAAATCCCATCCACTAAAACTTTAGTAACTTCTGCGACAACTATTAAAGGCTATTAGGAAGAAAACAAAGATGACTTTGATAATGTTTATGACGCTTATACGTATCTTATGTACATCTATAATCAGGAAAAGAACTATAATATTTCCCCTGTGAAATTGCTAGCATTACCATATTATGTTGATTATCCACAAACAGTTTTTCTTTCTAGTTCAAGCATTTCAACTATGTCTTATTCTGTCATCACCTCTTTGTCAGTTACTTTGTCCAAGTCTGTTGAAGCTTCTGCTGGCGTTAATTTTGGCATTGTTTCCGGAAAAATCGTAACAGGTTTAGGAAAAAGTTTAACTGGAACCCTTTCTTATAGTTTCACTTATGAAACAAGTACTATTTCTACTACAGGAACCCAAATATATGTTGATGGTGTGAATAACAAGTTTGGTGTTTACGCCATGGCTTATTGTGCAGTAAATTGCTCACGTTATTATGTTCAACTTTGTCAGCAAAAGGTGGCTAATTATTATTCGAACAATCCTACTATACTTGATGTAACATATACAGATTCTCAAATAGCCATTCCAAGTTATGAGAATTCTTATTTAGTTAAAACTTTTTATTTTGAAAACCTAGATGAATATTCTAATTGGGTTTCTGAATGGGGATTATAAAATGAAGAATAGAAAGATTTGTCTTTTTTTCACTATTATTTCTACCTTACTATTATTTTCATGCAATCAAAATATAAGCTCATCATCTTCAAATGAATTATCAAATAGTGATACTTATAAAGGGAGCTTTTATACTTATTCATCTGGGAAAACATATTCATGGGAACTATTTCCTATTCATGGTACCTCTATTGTTAATTTTAATATTCCTATTCCTTTAATTACTTGGAACTATATGTATTACACCTCTGATAGCGGAACTTTTGTTTCTTCTTTAAAAAAAGCTGATATCACCGGTATCGATATAATGCGTGGCTTTGATAAACTAGATTATCAATGTTCTTGGTCACTTGATTCTGTCCGTACAGGATCAGGAACTAATTCATCTGTTAATGCTTTGATTTTAAATTTGTCTCTAACTGGTGAAGCCAAAGATTTTTATAGTATTGTTATTCATTTAGGAAAAAATTCAGTTGAGCTGAAAACATTTGTCTATTTTAAGAATATTGATAATAACAAGATTTCTTTTAATGCTAATACTTTAGGTTCTAATTTTACTTTTAATTATTTAAGTACTTCTTGTTGGCCTAGTAGTTCAATTAATTCCACTGGTGATATTACTTCTGACTATGTTTTAGATCTGAGTTCTTCTTCTAATGAGTCACAGACTTTTAATTTCATGTCTGGTGATGTTTACAGCAGAAACGCTTTTCTTAATAATAGGGTAACTGATACTTCCTTCAATTTAAAAAATGAATTTGCCACCACTAATCAATTAACTGATAATTCCGCTGTTTACAATGTCCGTCAGATTCTTCAAACAGTTTGTAATCAAGACAATCTTTTTAGTCCTGCAAACCCAGAATATGCACTATTCCCAAGTAATCTAGCCTGCTTTAAGATTGATGATCATGTAGTTTATTCAATCTATAAAAACGGAAAAGAAATTGATTTGACTTCAACTAAAGATCTTTATGATTATTATAATATTCTCGTTAGTTATCAGTCTTACTATAATTTTTCGTCACCAAACTGCACTCCTGTCATTCCTCATTATTGGGATTAATGATTCACTTTTAAAAATAGGTGTTGTAACAAACACCTATTTTTATATATTGTTTTATTACCACTTTCTTCTTTCTGATATTACAAAAGAAACTAATAAAGTTAATATTTGGATGAAGATTACTGCTGCGACAATCACAAAGCAAAATCATGTCAGAAAAGGAAGATAACCAAACATATTTGAATCCAATCCTCCCTAAATAATGAAACTAAAAAAAGAAAACTAGGATTGTAGCTAGTATTATTGGTATTCCTTGTCTTAAAAGAAGGTTTAGGAAAGCTTGTTTCTTTTCATATCCTGATTGATAAAGAATTTCTATTTCTTTCTTATGATCAAAAATTTCCATTTTTGAATAGATTATGGCAATGAAAAAAGAATAAATGATAGCTAGAATACTAATTAGAATGCCTTTCCTTTAAAGGGAACAATAAATGCTAAAATGCAAAAGATACCATCTAAAACCATGGAAATTATAATAATTGGAATTCCTGTCTCTAGAAGAAAAAATTGAGAACAAATGGTAATCATAAAATAATCAAGGCATAATACCTCACTATCAAATAACCAATAAGTAATCCTAGTTATTTAAAGCTTATATTTGCAAGCAAAGAAGCCAAAATAAAGAAACCATTGGCTTTAAAAAATTGAATATGATTTAAGCAAAGTAAAGCAATAACATCTTTGTAGGTGTTGTAGAGATCAAAGAACATTAGACCGGTAAGAAGAAGGACTAAAACAAAGGAAAGTGTAAGAAGAACAGCCAAGCTGTTAGCTTCTAAATGGTCAAGTTTATCTAGTGAGTCATCATAGATGTCTCCATAGTTTGCTCTAAGCGTTTGGTGTTTTTTAAAAGCATAATTGGTAAGGAAAAGGCTTGAGAAAAGTAATCCCCAAAGTATAAGCATAGGGAAGAAAAAATAAATTAAGAATTTTAAATTATATAAAATATCAAAATTTATTCTAAAAACTTAAAAAGTCTTTTGATTACTGTTTTTTTACTTTAAGATTATCAGTCTTTTAGATATCCTTGGTATTTTTCAATACCTAGAAGAATCTCAGCTTTTTTAATTTCTTCAGCAGTTGGAGGCAAGATTCCTTCTAATTTGTAAGGAATCCCAAGCTTTCTATATTTCGGTACACCTAAAGTATGATAGGGAAGTATTTCTACTCTTTTAACATTAGTTAAAGAAGAAATAAATTCACCGGTTTCTTTTAAGTCTTCTTCTTTATCATTGATACCAGGAACTAGAACCTGTCTAATCCAAATAGGAAAACCAATATCAGAAAGATAATGGAAAAGATCAATAATATTAGTATTATCTTTTCCAGTTAACTTCTTATGGACAATAGGGTTAATAGCCTTAATATCAAGAAGGAATAAATCAGTGTTAGCTAGTAATTTATTAAACTTAGAAAAGAAAGGCTCCTCTCTAGTGAAAGGTTGACCAGCAGTATCGATAGCAGTCTTAATGCCAGCCTTTTTACAAAGAGCAGTGAATTCAATGAGAAAATCCAATTGAATTAAAGGCTCCCCTCCCGAGATAGTAATACCGCCATGGTTCTGCCAATAAGGCCTATATCTAATCAGTTTATTGAAAGCCTCATCAGGAGTAATTGGATTAGTCTTAGTTAGAAACCAGGTATCAGGATTGTGGCAAAAAAGGCAACGCATATTACAGCCTTGTAAAAAGAGGACGGACCTGACTCCAGGTCCGTCTACTAAAGCAAAAGATTCGATTGACTGATAATATCCAATAGTTTCTTTAGAGGTGATCATGGCAAGTTCTTGCTAAAACATCTTCCTGTTGCTCACGGGTGAGATCAATGAATTTGACAGCATAACCAGAGACTCTAATGGTGAAGTTAGCGTATTCTTCTTTCTCTGGATGATTCATAGCATCAATTAGCTTTTCTTTCCCAAAAACATTGACATTAAGATGATGGGCGCCTTGGCTAAAGTAGCCATCTAGTACTTGAGCTAAGTTAGTCTTTCTTTCATTATCGGTATGTCCTAAAGCGCCGGTATTGATAGTCTGGGTATTAGAAATACCATCAAGAGCATACTCATAAGGGACTTTAGCAACGGAATTAAGGGAAGCTAGTAAGCCGTTTTGCTCCGCTCCATAACTAGGGTTAGCTCCAGGAGATAGAGGCTTACCCTGAACTCTGCCATCTGGTAGAGTGCCAGTAGCCTTTCCATAAACGACATTGGAAGTAATGGTTAAAATTGAAGTGGTGGGTTCGCTGTTTCGATAAGTGTGGAATTTTTTGATCTTGGCAATGAAAGTCTTGAGAAGGTCGATGGCTATACCATCAACTCTATCATCATCGTTTCCGTACTTCGGGAAGTCACCTTCAATTTTAAAGTCAGTAGTAACGCCATCTTTATCACGGATAGCTTTAACTTTAGCATATTTAATAGCACTTAAAGAATCAGCCACATGGCTAAAGCCAGCAATACCAGTTGCAAAAGTCCTCTTGCAGTTAGTATCGATCAAAGCCATTTCAGCGGCTTCATAATAGTACTTATCATGCATGTAGTGGATGATGTTTAAGGCATTGACATAGACAGAAGCTAACCAATCCATCATTTTGTCGTATTTAGCTAAGACCTCATCATAATTTAAGTATTCGCTAGTGATAGGTTCATAGTTAGGTCCGACTTGTTCATGGGTGATTTCATCTTTCCCGCCATTGATGGCATATAAGAGACATTTAGCTAAGTTAGCTCTTGCCCCAAAGAACTGCATAGATTTACCAGTCTGAGTAGCAGAGACACAGCAGCAGATAGAATAGTCATCTCCCCAGATAGGCCTCATCAAGTCATCATTCTCGTATTGGATAGATGAAGTCTTAACTGAGATTAAAGAGGCATATTTTTTAAAGCCTTCAGGAAGCCTGGTGGACCAAAGGATAGTAAGGTTAGGTTCTGGAGCAGGACCCATATTTTCAAGGGTATGGAGGAATCTAAAGTCATTCTTAGTGACCATGTTTCTGCCATCATCTCCCATACCGGCTACTTCTAAGGTGGCCCAGACTGGATCACCGGAGAATAACTGGTTATAGGAAGGGATACGGGCAAACTTGACCATTCTGAATTTCATGACTAGATGATCAATTAGTTCCTGAGCTTCTTTTTCGGTGATAACTTTGTTCTTTAGATCTCTTTCAATATAGATGTCAATGAAGGTAGAAATTCTACCAACTGACATAGCAGCACCGTTTTGGGTCTTAATGGCGGCTAAGTAACCAAAGTAAGTCCATTGAATGGCTTCTTTAGCATTATTAGCCGGGAGTGAAATATCAAAGCCATATTCTTTGGCCATAATTTTCATTTCTTTTAAGGCTTTAATCTGCATCTGAATTTCTTCTCTTAGCCTAATATCTTCTTCAGTTAAGGAACTGCTTCCACAGTTAGAGAAGTCTTTTTCCTTTTCTTGAATAAGGTAATCAATGCCATAAAGAGCAATACGGCGATAGTCACCAACTATTCTTCCTCGCCCATAAGTATCCGGAAGACCGGTGATGATCTTATTGTGACGGCATTTAAGAATTTCAGGAGTATAGACATCAAAAACACCATCGTTATGAGTCTTTGTATATTCAGTAAAAACCTTATGTAGTTCCGGATCTGGCTTATAGCCATAGGTAGTCAAGGCTTCTTCAGCCATCTTAATGCCACCATAAGGCATAAAAGCCCTCTTTAAAGGCTTATCAGTCTGCAGTCCGACTATTTGTTCGAGACCTTTAGTTTTATCGCTGATATAGCCTGCTTTATAGGAAGTCAAAGAAGAGACCACCTTAGTCTCCATATCCAAGACTCCGCCTTTTCTTCTTTCTTCTTTTTGAAGAGCGGAGACTTCTTTCCATAAGGTATCAGTAGCTTTAGTAGGCCCTTCTAAGAATGACTCATCTCCCGAATAAGGAGTGTAGTTATTCTGAATGAAATCTCTAATATTGATTTCGCTTTTCCAAAGGTTACCTTTAAATTCTGTCCAGGCAGTATTGTTTTGACTCATAGTTATGTTTCCCCCTATTCCCAAGTATTAATTTTAGTCAATAGTAGCAAAGAAAGACTTAAAGTTTTTGCTAAACGCTTATAAAAAGGGGTAAAAGTATATTTTTTTAGTTTCTCAGCCTAGTCATTTTAACAATTAATCGCACTACTTAATGAAAGCAACTTTATTTTTTAGTAGGACAAAATCAAGGAAACGCAAAAACTGGTATTTAAAACTTTGTTCATCTTTTAATTCAATAACCGAACTATTAATTGTAGAATAAGATTATATAGTAATAACAAGGAGATTTGTTTATGGCTAGTTATATTATCAGTTGCTGCTCAACTAGTGATTTAACGAAAGAGCATTATGAGAAAAGAGATATTCACTATATCTGTTTTCATTTTTCTATTGATGGAAAAGAATATGAAGATGATTTAGGTCAGTCAATCCCCTTCCATACCTTCTATCAGGAAATGGCTAATGGTGCCATTACCAAGACTAGTCAAGTTTCAGCTGGTGAATTCTTAACTTATTTCGAACCTTTCTTAAAAGAAGGAAAAGACATCATACATGTCTCCCTTTCTTCCGGTTTGAGCGGAGTCTATAATTCCGCCACTACTGCTGCTAGTATGCTTAAAGAGAAGTATCCGGATCGAAAAATCTATATTGTTGATTCCTTAGGTGCTTCATCAGGATATGGTTTAATCATGGATAAACTTGCTGATTTAAGAGATGAAGGCAAGAGCATCGAAGAAGTAAGAACCTTTGCCGAAGATCATAAGCTTAATCTCCATCATTGGTTCTTCTCAACTGACTTAAAGTATTATGTCCGTGGTGGAAGAATCTCTAAGACTAGCGGTTTCTTTGGTAACCTTCTTCATATCTGCCCGCTTCTCAACGTGGATGAAGATGGACATCTAATTCCCCGTGAGAAAGTCAGAACCGTCAAGAGAGTTGAAGAGACCATTGTCCATAAGATGGTCGAAAACGCCGATGATGGCATCAACTATTCCGGAAAATGCTATATTTCTGAAGCTGATTGCATGAACTATGCTAATGAAGTTAAAGCTTTGGTTGAAGCACAGTTCAAAAAGCTTAATGGACCGGTAGAAATCTATTCTGTTGGCACTACTATTGGTGCTCATACTGGACCTGGAACATTAGCTTTATTCTTCTGGGGCAAGAAGCGTTCTAACTAAGCAAAGCAAAAACAAAACAGCGGACCTCTTACTACAAGAAGCGGTCCGCTTTTTAATTAAGAAAATAAAAAAAGAGGCAGAAGACTGTCTCTCATATTTAACTTGGTAGCGGGGGCAAGATTCGGACTTGCGGCCTCCAGGTTATGAGCCTGACGAGCTACCACTGCTCTACCCCGCGATATAAATCAGCTTAATAAGTATAGAGAGTAAAACCTGTTTTTGCAAGTTTTATTTATAAGATGATATTAAAATGGTCAAAAAACATTCAATTATTGCCTAAAATAAGGCAAATACTTTTAAATTTGATAAAATTTCTTTTATGTCTTTACATTTTTAGTAGCTAGTAAACTGACTTTCTTTAGTTTTACTACTTGCCTCTTAAAAGACTCTTTTAAAGTGATAGAATATCATTATATTTTTGGGGAAAACATGAAAGCACTGATTGTCATCAACGGATATTTTGAGAATAAGAACAATGACTATAAAGCCAAAAGACTTCAAGAGGAGTTCCTTCCTTATGGAGTTACTTTTGATATCAGAGATGCTTTGTCTCTTTTAGCTTTTTCAGCTGGCGATGAAGTTAATATTAAGGATACGGATGATTACTCTTTCTGTATCAATATGGATAAGGATAAGTATCTAGCAAAAGCCATTTCCTTAAAAATGCCGATGTTTAATTCCTATGAGTCCTTAGAGTTATCGGATGATAAGATGGCTTCTTTATTGGCTCTAACAAAAAGCGGTATTAAGGCACCCTTAACCGTCTCAGCTCCTTTATGCTATATCGATAACCCCGACAGCAAGAAGGTGGCTTCTTTTCTAAATCAAGTAGAATCCTCTCTAGGCTACCCCTTAGTCTTTAAGGAATGCCATGGCTCTTTAGGAAAACAGGTCAGACTTATTAACAACCGGGAAGAGTTAGAAAAGACCTATCAGGAATTCTATAAAGTCCCTCATCTATATGAGAAGTTCCTTTCTAAGCATCAAGGTCACGATTACCGAGTAATGATCATCGGAGGTAAGCCAGTTGCCGTGATGGAAAGAGTTAACGAGCATGACTTCAGATCCAACATTGCTCTAGGCGGCAAAGGTTATGATGTCACCTCCACGATTGACCCGAAGTTTAATTCTTTAGCCATCAAAGCCTGTCAGGCTTTGAAGCTTGATTATGCCGGTGTTGATGTGGCTATCGGCGAAAAGGGAGAACCCTACTTCTTAGAAGCTAACGGCAATGCCTTCTTCACGGAGATTGAGAAGATTACGAAGGTCAATGTCACTAAGAAATTAGTTGAATACATCGTTAAAAAATTAGGAATCTAAAAAAATCATGTCACCAAGTGGATGACATGACTTTTTTTATTTGGCTTGAGGAGTCTGAGTATCGGCTTTATTGAAGAGCGATTCAGTTAAGCTTTTCATCAAAGCTTGTGATTTCTTGATCTTGTTTTCTCGGTCAATCTTTCTTTGTCTTCTTCTAGCCATGACTGCATGTTTTCTGATTTCGTTTAAGATAGCTAAGATAATAATCAAGATTACTGCAGCTAGGATAGTGAAGTAAGCCCAGGTAGGAAGAGCCGTGTTCTTGAGCTTTTCCCACATCTTAACCATTTTGGAGTTCTGAGTTCCAAAATCAGCCATGACAGCTAAAGTAGGTAAGACGGTTTCATCAGGATACATCGTATCAAACTGGCGGTCTTTTTGATCAGCAGTGACATAGAAAGTCGTATCCGCATCAGTCTTATCAGTAAGTGTTCCCTTAAAGAAGTAATTTATGCTCTTAGAATAGTAGGAACTTTCTAGCTGTTCATCGCTTAAGTCATAGACTTCGCTGGATTTTACTAAAGTAAGTCCATCAAGCTTGGTTTCATCGATTCCGCCTTCTCCGTTATTAAGATCCTCATTCCATCTTAAGTCGTACCAGGATTGAATCATATTAAGGACATCATCGCCGGCAATAACTGAAGTATAGCCGATATAGTCCATATTCTGGCAGACATTTTCAGGAGTAGAGATGAAATCAACAAAGGCTTCGGCTAGTCCTTTATCGTGAACCTCTTTAGGCATGAACCAGCCATCAAACCAGATGTTAGCTCCGGTCTCAGGTAAAGAATATCTTAAGATGGTAGGATTATAAGTTGAATCATTAGCTTTAGCTTCATTGAATTCATCAGCCTGATCCATAGCATAGGCGGCATCACCAGACCAAGCTAAATCAATAGCAAAGTACTGGCCTCGAGCCATATCAGTCTTACCGGAATCGACTTCAAAGCCAAAGGCATTGTTCTTTAAACTAGTCAGGGAAGAAAGAACTCGGCTGATTGATTCATCATCGCAGAAGTTAAAAATCTTAGTTACTTTGGCGTTGTAGTCTTCATCTGATAGTTCACCACTATCATGAAGAGACTTTAAGGTTGAGAATCCTTGATAGCTGACCCCATCTAATTCAAAGTCACTATCAAATGTCTTCATGACACCAACTGAATAGGTATCACGCATAGAATCCTTAATGGCAATGAGGTTAGAGTATTTGCTATCCCATAAGGAAAGCCAGGATTTCATATCCGTATTCATCTCGGATGCCGTTATGCCTTTAGAATCGAGTTTGCTGAAACCATTGTTATAGAGTAGACCTAAGGTTCCCCACATATAGCCTCGAGAGTAGTCAGTCAAAGTTTCATTATTGACTTTGATGGCAGCCATCTTGGATTTGACATAAGGTGAGACATAGGCATCATAATTAGGAGTAGAGCCATCATCGAATTTAACTAAATCATCTTCGCCGATCATCTTCTGAATGATGTAATCGGAAGAGCAGATCAAATCGTATTTAGTCTTGCCGGTCTGATATTCGGAGAGCATATTCTCGTTTGTATCATAGCAAGAGTAGTTGACTTGGACTTTTCTTCCTAGGTCAGTTAAGCAGTAATCTTCAAATTTAGAAATCAAGCCTTTGGTGGTTGTTCCGTCGTCGTTTTCTTCATCTTCGGCAATATAGTCTTCGCAGTTATAGACGTTTAAGTATTCGCTTTCTTGCTGATTGGCAAAGAAAACATTACTGCCTTTAATGGCAGCATCGGAGAGGCCAGTGCAGTCGCTTCCTATTAAGAAAGAGACAGCTAAAAGCACACTGACTTTTTTAATTGAGCGGGTTAGCATTGAAGCCGATTCTCCTTTCAGCATGTGACTTACCAAAGGACCTCTTGCCTTTAGACTTGGAGTTGACTCTGATGGAATAGATAATAACGATAGTTAAGACAATTAAGAAGATAATGGTTGTTAAAGCTCTTAATTCCGGAGGGACAGCACCCTTCTTGATCTTAGACTGAACTAAAGTTGACAAAGTTTCAATCTGGGAGCCACCGGATAGCAATCCTGAACCTCTGGTAAAGGCAGTGACGATGAAATCATCAAGAGATAAAGTAAATGATAGAAGCAGAGCAGCCATGATTCCTGGGATAATCTGAGGAATAATGACTTTATGAATAGCTTGGTTAGGAGAAGAGCCTAAATCCAGAGCGGCTTCATATAAGGCAGGATCCATCTGCTGGATCTTCGGCTTGACGTTAAGATAGACAAAGGGAACAGATAAGCAGCAATGACCGATTAATAAGGTCCAGAAGCTAAAGATAGAATTGCTACCAAAGAAATGCTGACCGACAAAGACAAACATAACAGTCAAAGACATAGCAATGACAATTTCGGCATTGACGACATTAATCTGATTGAGTCCTTCAATGAAATGTCTAACGCCCTTTTTGCAGTAGAAGACACCAATAGCACCTAAAGTACCAATAAGAGTAGAAAGCAAAGAAGAGATAGCGGCAATAATCAAAGTATTGCCTAAAGCTGTCATAATCTCCTTGTCCTGGAAAAGACGAGGATAAAGGTTCCAAGACCAGCCAGCCCATTGACCAGCATAAGTTGCTTCAGTAAAAGAAAAGACAATTAGATAGAGAACAGGAAGATATAAGAATAAGAGAATTAGATAGATGTAAGTATACGCAAATATTTTCTTGGCTACCATGCTGCACTCCTTTCGTCATCATGTCCCTGGAATTTCTTCGTGGAGAGCATGACAACAAAGATGATGATCAACATAATCAAAGACATAAATGAACCACCATTCCAATCGGAGTTAGAGAAGGATAAGTAAATAGAGTTGCCAAAGAGCATAATTTGTCCTTCACTTAAGGTATCAGAGATAACATAGGATGAGATAGTAGGCATAAAAACCATCATACTAGCAGAAACAATTCCCGGCATTGCCTGAGGAATGATAGACCTAGTAAAGGTATGAATGCCGTTACAGCCTAAGTCCTGAGCCGCTTCAATCTGGGAATGGTCAAGTTTAAGCATGGTTGAATATAAAGGTAAGACAGTGAAAGGAATATAGTTGATGATTAGACCAATCATCGTGCAAAAGAGCGGATGTTCACCAGTAGTGGTATTACACCAGCCTAAGAAGATTGAAAGCAAATCTCTTAAGGCTCCGGTTCTTAAGACGAAGTTGATCCACATCGGCATAACAAAGAGCATGACTAAGACATAGTTTTTATTGTATTTAGGATTAGCAAGAATATAGGCTAAGGGAAAACTAATCAATAAACATAAGGCGGTGTTTAATAGACCAATCAGGATGGATACCAAGAGAACATTTAATTTCGTGGTTGAAGTAAAGAAGGAAGTGAAGGCCTGAAAGGTGAAATAGCCATCAGAATCAGTAAAAGCGTAGTAAACAATAAAGAGAATCGGAACTAAGACAAAAAGCAGAAGAAATAAAGTGAAAGGCAGTGCCAATGACTGTCTAGCAATTTTATATCGCATAGTCGTCTAACTCTCCGATAAAGCGCATAGCGATATCTTCACGTTTGACTTTGATACCGACAATATCACCAGGGTTGAACGTATAAGGAGTATTGATGAAGAAGTCTTCATCAGTCTCAGATCTGACAAGAATGGTGTAGTAGTTTCCCTTATAGACTGAGTTGATGACAATACCGGAATCCTCGGATTCACTAGTATCATCGGAAATCTGGAAAGCATCCGGAGAGACCGTTGCAACAATTTCAGCGTTAGCAAAATCATATTTCTTCTTATCATAGGTGACAATGCCATCAGGATCGACCGTAGCTCCAGGGAACAGCTTAGATAGATCACAGGCAAAAGGCTTGTCATCGATGTAGCAGTTATGATCCTTACCGATATAGGCATCAGTATAGATATTGCTATCATCATGTTTCTTCATCAGGTGAATGCCATCAGGATAGATAGTTAAGAAGACCGACTTAGAAACATCATAATCATCAATAGACTGAGCCAAGACCTCATTATGTCCTACCATAATGACATACTGGTAATGAATACCCTTGAAGACCTTAGAATCAATCTTGCCTTCAAGAGAATTGCTGCTTGGAGTATTAGCTAAATGGATATCTTCAGGACGGACCACGACATCCACATGCTCATTAAGATCAAAATCATCCACGCATTCGAAAGTCTTGCTAAGGAACTTAACCTGCTTCTTGCCGACAACGGTGGCATTGTAGATGTTGGAAGAACCAATGAAATCAGCGACAAAGGCATTTTGAGGCTCATTGTAGATTTTTTCAGGAGTACCAATCTGCTGAATGATGCCATCGTTCATGACAATGATGGTATCAGACATAGTTAAGGCTTCTTCCTGATCATGAGTTACATAAATAAAAGTAATGCCTAAACGCTTATGCATTTCCTTTAATTCTAGCTGCATATCTTTTCTCATCTTCAAGTCAAGAGCACCTAAAGGTTCATCAAGAAGTAGAATCTTCGGCTCGCAGATAATAGCTCTAGCGATAGCAACTCTTTGCTGCTGACCGCCTGAAAGAGTAGAAATATCTCGATCCTCAAGTTCATCAAGATCAACGATTGAAAGAGCTCTGACAACTTTATCATCTATCTCGGCTTCTGATAAATGTTTGTATTTAAAAGCCTGGACAGGAGTCTTATAAGTTTCATCGAGCTTAGAATCAAAATCCTCGAGACGAGTGCTCTTTTCTTCTTGACTGATAATCTTATCTTTTTTAATTCTATTAATCTGAGACTTTAAGAATCTAATTCTAGGTTTATCAATCTTTAGAATCGGTTCACCAGTCTTAGACTTCAGAGGAATCGGAATCTTCTTGTTCTTTAATCCGAAGGCGACATTGTCGTAGACATCAAGATTAGGGAACAGAGCATAGTGCTGGAAGACAGTATTAATAGGTCTCTTATACGGAGGAACTGGTGTAATATCCTTGCCATCAAGGAGAATATCACCAGAAGTCGGAGTCTCGAATCCAGCTATCATACGAAGCGTAGTAGACTTACCACAGCCAGAAGGCCCAAGGATTGTAACGAACTCACCCTTACGGATGTTCAAATTCATCTTGTCAATGACAGTAACGCCGTCGAAGATTTTAGTGACGTTTTTAAGTTGAATAATATATTGAGAATCACCTTGAATTTCGGTTTGTTTCATATCCCCTCCAATTTATGATTTAAATTTATAGATTATTTTGAGTAAAAATACAATAGTTTTTTGATAAATATTTGTTTCAAAACCTTTTTGTAAAAAACCAAAAATTAAAAGCCAAGACCCCCTACCGAAAAAACTTTAGTTAGTTTTGATACAAACATTAAAAATTAGAACACTTCAACCTTAATAAGCAAATATAAGTTGTACATTATATCCTCACTAAAAAATCTTCAAAATCTTTGATTAAAAAAACAAATATGTTACCCAACAAAAACCAGCCTTATTTTTTTATAGTGTTTGTGGTATGATTTTTCTATCAATTAGGAGGGCTAAGATGAACACCAGTTTTTACCAAGCTTTTGTCTTCGATATGGATGGCACAATCGTTGATTCAGTCAACGACATTGCCTCTAGTGTTAACTATGCTCTAAGATTAAGTAACCTTCCTTGTAGGACTAGAGAAGAATATATCAGTTTTATTGGAAACGGTTCAGTTAAGTTAGTTCAGCGAGCCTTAGGAAAAGATCATCAAGATAAATATGAAAAAGTCTTTGCTGACTACTATAATCATTATAAAGTCCATTATAATGACACCACTAAGCCATTTAAGGGATTAATTGAAGCTCTTAATTATGCTAAAGAAAAGGGTATTCTCCTCTTTATCTATACAAACAAACCCGAGAAGATAGCCTTTGATGTTGCTGATAAGTCCTTTGGTAAGAACTACTTTACTAAATTAGTCGGTATTCCTTTAGGTGGTGTAGTTAAACCAGATCCTCAGGCTTTCTTTAAAGCCACTGAGGAATATCATCTTGATATGAAGAAAGTAGCTTATTTCGGAGATTCAGGAACCGATATCTTAACAGCTACTAACTTAGGAACTAAGAATATCTATTCTGTTAGCTGGGGCTATAAGACTAAAGAATTCTTAGAAAACTTCAATCCTCACCCTAAAGCAATCCTAAATAATCCTCTTGAAATCAAAAAAGTTGTGGATAATCTCATCTAAAACGGTTTAAAGTTGCTTTCATGCTAGTACTTATTTAGAATACTATACATATATATTTCAGTTTCATATCTAAGGGGGACTTATATGATTATTCTGACTGGTCCGTCTGCATCTGGTAAGACTGCTACCTGTCTTTATCTTCAAGCCCATTATGGAATCAAGAAAGTAATTACCCATACCACAAGGCCCATCCGTGACGGAGAGCTCAATGATGTGGATTATCATTTCGTGAGCAAGGATGAATTTGAGAATTTGAAGAAGGACAATGCCTTTATTGAGACGGTTTCCTATAACGGAAACTTCTACGGCACTTCAAGAAAAGAAGTCAGAATCGATAAATGCATGGCCGTTGAACTAAACGGCGCTAAGACCTACTATTCACTTCATGATTCCCATATTGTTATCTTCTTCATGAAAGCTAACGAAAGCTTAAGACATATGAGAATGGAAGAAAGAGGCGATGCTCCTGAGAAGATTGTCTCTCGATTAGCTAACGATAAGACGGCTTTTGATATGACTGATGATGATAAGAAGATCATCGACTGCGTAGTTGATACGGAAGAAATGGATATTGCTGAAGCTGCTAAATACATTTTTGAAAAGTATATCGAAATTCTTAAAACCCGCCATATCGACTATCACGAAGTTATTAAAAGACTCTAAAAATATATAAAAAGGCCTCCTGTTATTAAGCATTGTTGCTTGCAGGAGGTCTTTTTATTTTCTATTTATTTACAGTATTGGCTTCATTTGCTTCTTTAGATACTGTAGCTTTTGCTTTTTCATTTTCAATCTCTTTGAATTTCTTTTTGAATAAGACAGCACAGCAGATACCGTTTGCAATTGAGGTAATCAGCCAGGATATTGGGTAAGTCAAATAGAGGTAGAACATACTATGGAACTGCTCCATCTTAAAGAAAGTAAAGACGTAGATGATTCTTAAGACGCAGATTCCGATAAAGGAAACAACAGCTGGAAGCAAGGAATCACCTAAGCCTCTTTCTCCGGCTGCTAAGATATCAACAAGCGCCATTAAGGAATGAGTCGACATCAGGACTAAGATATTGAGTTCTCCGTTTTTAACGGCATCATCGTTAATAACGATTAATTCTACTAACTGTTTCCTAAAGATGATTTCAATGGCGCTCATTAGGACATCTGTAGCTAAACAGAAGATTATCGACCACTTAAAAGATTTCTTGATTCCATCGATGTTTTTGGCACCATAGTTTGCAGCGATAAAGGCAATGCCAGCCTGAGCAAAGCCATCCATGCCACAGTAGGTGAAGTTGTTGATTCTCGAAGCTGCTGAATCACCGGCAATTATAGCTGTTCCAAAAGAGTTGATATTGGTCTGAATGATGACATTGGCGATATCAAACATAGCAGACTGAATCCCTGCCGGAATACCGATTTTAATGATATCGACCAGTTCTTCAGTATGAGGTTTCAAATACTTAAGCTGTAAAGAAGCAAAGCCTTTCTTATTTCTATATAAGCTGATAATGGTTAGGATTGAGGAGATAGCCTCTGACATAACAGTAGCGATAGCAAGACCTGATACTCCTAAGCCACAGTATTTGACGAAGATGATATTAAAGACGACATTGATGATTCCGCCGATAGTCAGATAGATGAATGGTTTGGTAGTATCTCCCATACCTCTTAAGCAGGCAGCACCAAAGTTATAGAGAAGCAGGAATGGTACTCCAATGAAGTAGATAACCATATAGGAGTTAGACATATCAATCAATTCACTAGGTGTATTCATCCATTCAAGGAAGATCTTTGACATGAAGACACCAATGATAGCTAGGACTAATCCGCAGATTAGGGCTAAAGTTGTTGAGGTCCCAATAGCTCTTTCGACTTTTTCTTTATTTTTAGAGCCGACTGCTTTACTGATAACGACATTGACGCCAACGGCAAAGCCAATGAAGAGATCAACAATCAAGGCACTAAGGGAACCAGTGTCGCCAATTGCGCCAACGGCATTCTCACCGACAAAATTTTTGCAGACGATGTAATCAGCTAGGTTAAAAGATAACTGAAGCCAACTTGATACAATTACTGGGATGGCAAAAAGGATAATGTTCTTAGCATAGTTTCCGTTAGTCATTTCCAACTCAATTTTCTTAGCCATGCTGTTACCTTCAATTATCATCTTTGCATAATAAACTAGACTAGTTTAGTCTTTTAAAATACTTATTCAATATGAGAGCGGTTAAAATTATTAAAACGCCTTTAAATACGCTATTTTTATTGATAAATAAATTTTAGTCCTTCTTGTTTTTTACACTCCTTATCACCTTATCAATGACAGCGAAAGTCAAGGAAAAGAAATTATTTATTTAATGAAAGCCAAAGAGGTTTTTGAAATTCCTTTAATCTTGATAGAAACCACTCTAACTGTATTGCCTCTTACTCTCTAAGTTGCTTACTCGTTCTTAAATGACTGGATTTCTTATCATATAATGCAAACGGATATGAAAAGAACTGATCGGGTAATCTTAGCTATCGATTTGAAGTCTTTCTATGCCTCGGTTGAATGCTTAGGCCGGGATATGGATCCCTTTACTACGCCTCTTGTTGTCGCTGATGAGGATAGGGGAGATGGCACTATTGTTCTAGCTGCTTCACCATTCATTAAGAAAGAGTATGGCGTCAAATCGCGTTGTCGCCTCTATGAAGTACCTAAGAACATCAAAGGTTTAATCATTGCTAAGCCCCATATGAAAAGATATCTAGAGGTCAGCGCCGATATTAATTCCATCTATCTTGATTTTGTTGCTGAGCAGGATCTATTTGTCTACTCTATCGATGAATCCTTCCTTGATGTCAGCGAATATTTGAAGATTCATCACGATACACCCATAAGCTATGCTAAAAAGATCATTGAGACTATTAAGTCAAAGACGGGTTTAACAGTGACCTGTGGCATTGGTAAGAACATGTTCATGGCTAAAGCCGCCATGGATATAGAAGCTAAACATAAGACAGACTTCTTAGCTTCTTGGGACTATTCTGATATTCCTTTGCATCTTTGGCCTATTAGTCCTTTAAGCAAGATGTGGGGAATCGGGCAAAGACTAGAAAAGAGACTGAATGATTTAGGCTTTTATACAGTCGGTGACATTGCTGTCTCTGACCCTAATTACCTGAAAGAGAAACTAGGAGTTATCGGAGAAGAAATCTATTATCACTCATTAGGCTATGATGATGCTCTTCTTCAAGATACATATGTCTCCAATAATCATTCTTTATCAGTTGGACAAGTGCTGTTAAGAGACTATTGCTATAGTGAAATACCAGTAGTCATTAGAGATATGTCTATTGAATTATCTGACCGCTTATTTACATGCAAATCCTTAGCAAACAACTTTATTCTCTACGTTGGATACAAAGACCATACCGGCTATGGAAAGAAGGTTTCTTTCTTTACTCCAACTGACTCAGCCGAGAATATAGGAAAACGTTTAGTGGAAGCCTTCTTATCAGATCCTGATACGAAAAATCTTTACCGACAAATCAGTATTGTGGCCTTAGATATAGTGCCTAATGATAACTATCAAGGCTCCTTATTCGAAGATTATGAAGGGGAGAAACGAATCCGTACTTTGGAGCAGACATTGGTCTCAATAAGAGAAAAGTTTGGTACTGTCAAAGCTTTGCCCTGTTCAGCTTTGACTCTCTCTTCAACATTTATAACCAGAGCTAATCAGATTGGAGGACATCACGCATGAGAGGCATGAAGAAATGGCAGCCGTTTAAATCACTTAACGGTCAGTATGAGGTTCTTGATCAGATGAAGAAGAAAAGAAGTGAGGTTTCAAAGCCTGAGCTTTCAGAAGATGAGATTGAAAGCCTTAACCGTTCTTTGAATGATTTGAAAAAAGGCGATAATACCAAAATTGTTTTTTACCACGATCATGAAATCTATGAAAGGCAAGCGATTTTTGTCCGCTGTGATGTTTTAGAAGGACGAGCCTTTTTCTTAGGCCTTAGTGTGACTTTAGGTGACTTACTAAGTGTCTCTCCAGTATAGAAATTAGTTATTTTTAGAAAAAAACGCTATATAGATTAAATATATAGTGATGAGGATAGTGAAATAATTCTTTACTTAGATTTAGTAAATCACTATACTAACCCTAGGCTCTTTTTTCCGAAAGAGCATATACTTTCTTGCCGGTCCCTGATGTAGGATCCGGCCGAAAGACCATAGGGAGGTATAGGAAACATGAAGAATTACGAAATCATGTACATTCTCATGCCGGATCTTGATGCTGATGCAACTAAAACTGAAATTGCTGCATTACACAAGATTATCTCAGACAACGGTGGCAAGATCACTGGTGTTAATGAGTGGGGTATGAGAGACCTGGCTTATGAAATCAAGAAGCAGACCAAGGGTTACTATGTTGTAACCGAGGCCACCTGCGAACCGAAAGCTATCAATGAATTTGATAGAATCGTTCGCCTTGATTCCAAAGTTATTAGATTCCTGATCACTGTCGCTCATAAGTAAACAGTAAAGGAGAACGTTGTATGGCTGGACTTAATCGTGTCGTCTTAGTCGGTAGAATGGTGAGAGACCCGGAGCTCAAGAGAACTAATTCTGGAACTTCCGTCACCTCATTTACTATCGCTGTCGATAATGTTACCAAGGCTGGAGCCGAAAAGACTACAAGCTTCATTCCTTGCACAAGTTGGAATAAAACGGCTGAAAATGTCGCTAAGTATTGTGCTAAGGGTTCGCTTGTCGGTATTGATGGCAGGCTTAATCAGAGAAGCTACGAAGATAAAAACGGACAAAAACGATCAGTCGTTGAAGTAATCGCTGAGTCGGTTCAGTTCCTCGAAAGAAAGAATGCAAATTCTGAATCTGGATCTGATGGTAACGAGACTAATGGCCAACCTTCTGATAATGGCAATCATGCCACCCATGAGGGAATTGATTCCTCGGATGACGATTTGCCGTTCTAAGCCTAATAGCAGTTTCTGCTGTTAAGCGGAAAGGATAACTGAATATGTATCGTAGAATGAAACCTCGTAAAAAGATTTGCTATTTCACCAAGAATCATATCAAGTATATCGATTACAAGGATGTTGAACTCTTAAAGAAGTATGTCTCACCTTCTGGTAAGATTACTGCTAAGAGAATCACTGGCACCTGCACCAAGTATCAGAGAATGCTTGCTGTCGCTGTTAAGCGTGCTAGATATATGGCTCTCTTGCCGTTTGTCGCTGACTAATCAGCAACTAATTAGCTCCGGATGCATCACCGGAGCTTTTTTTATTCCTCTAATAGAGATAAAATAAACCATATGATTAAAGCATACAGTAAAGACGCTGATTACTCCTATACGGAAGGATTCTTTCCGACTTTTGAGATGATCAATTTCAAGAAAGAATATTTTAAATGCTTGTATGTCGCAAGTGATGCTATCAATAGTGAAGGCTATCTAAAACTAACTAAATTAGTTGACCCCAAGAAAATAATTATTTCTGATAAACCTTTTAGTATTGTTAAATCCAAAGATAATTCTCATGTCCTAGGTGTTTTTGAGAAATTCACTTCTAAACTTGATGAGAACACCTGCCATTTAGTGATGGTGAATCCTAGCGATATGGGTAACCTAGGCAACGCCATGCGTTCTCTTTTAGCTTTTGGCTACCACGATTTAGCTTTGATTGAGCCTTGCGCTGATATGTTCAATCCTAAAGCAGTAAGAGCCTCTATGGGTGCTATCTTTAAAATCAGAGTACAATTATTTAAAACCTTCGATGATTACATTAAGGAATACAAACGCCCTTATTATCCTTTTGTCCTCGATACTTCTAATCCTTTAGGTAAAGTGAAATTTAAGAAGCCTTGCTCTTTAGTCTTCGGAAATGAAGCTACAGGGCTTCCCTCTTCTATCCACAATGAAAACAATGTCCGGATTGAACAATCGGATGAAGTTGATTCTTTAAACTTAACTACCTCAATTGCTGTTGCTTTATATGAATTAAAAAAGAACTAGAAAAGGCTAAGCTGAGTAGAAGAATCATCGGCTTTGATATCAGGGCTTTTTAAAGTACCTATATCAAGGAGCGTTTTAGTTTCATCTAAATAGAAAGAAGCCTCGTCTTGATTGATAGCAAAGGGCATCCGATAGTGGTAGTAGGCTACTTCTTCATTCGGTTTCTTTGTCAAAATGACAAACTCGTTGTGACTATATAAGCCTAACAAATAGAAAAGCTTTTCCTTAGCCTTGAAGCGATGTTCGACATGAAATTCATCATCTTCAAAGAAAGCCGTAATAGGTATTAGGCATCTTTGCTTCTTAAAGAGGTCAGCAAAAAGAGGTCTTTCAGAAACGGTTTCAATCCTGGCATTATAGACAGGCTTGTCATACAAAGTAAAACCAAAGCCCATTTCTCTTAAGTAGGGTTTCCTATCAATAGCCATAATAATAGGAGCCTTATTTAAGACCTTAATATCTTTTTGCTTTAAGATAATATCTGAATAACCGGATACAGATTTAAGCGAAGTGAATTCATCGCTTTCAATCTGATAGTGACGACACATTAAAGCACTAAGCCTTTCATGATTGTGGCGGCAAAGAGGAAGTAGAAGCAAATGGAGATGACATCAAGAATATTTGAAATCAAAGGCTGAGACATGACGGCCGGATCAAGATGAATCTTCTTAGCTAGCATCGGAAGAGAGACACCCAAGAACTTAGCTAAGATGATTACCACTAAGAAAGTCAAAGAGACGACAGCGGCAATACTAAGATAGAAGGGAGTATAGTTTCCGCCATACTGGGTATTGACTACTTCAATATCGCCAGCTGAAGGAGTGACTAGATGGCAGTATAATTCAACCAAGATCCATCCAAAGGAGAAAAGAGCCATAACAATAGCAGTGATAGCCGCGGCTTTGAATTCCTTAAAGGCTGTCTTAAAGTACTGCTTAGGGGAAATATTCCCTAAGGCTAACTCTCTAACAATTACAGTAGCCGTCTGGTCAGAGGCGTTGCCGTTAGTTCCCATCACTGAAGTCAAGAAAGGCGTTAAAAGCGGAATAGTAGCAATAGCACTATCAAGGTAGGACATTGCCATTGAAGTGAAAGTGTTCAAAACTAAGAGAATAATAATCCAGAAAGAGTAACTCTTAACAAGCTTAAGGACTGGTGTCTTTAAATAAGGCTGCTCAGTAGGAAGCATAGCAGATGAAAGCTGAATATCCTCAGTGTTTTCAGCGTTGGCGACATCCATGACATCATCGAAAGTGATGATACCTAGCATTCTTTTGCTGCTATTAGTGACAGGCATGACGGAAATATCATATTTTCTAAAGTCCTGAAGAACGATTTCCTGATCAGTATCAGCTTCAACAGAGACAAAGTCATTCTTCATCAAAGACTTGAGAATATCAGTGGAATCTGCTTCTAAGAGCTTATCTAATGTGATAACGCCGACTAGTCTTCTAGTGTTATCAGTGACAAAGATTTCCCAGACAGTTTCTAGGCCTTTGCCGTTAGTCTTAATCTTTAGAAGAGCATCATTGACAGTATCGGTATCCTTAACTGAAAGATACTCAGGTGTCATGATGGTACCGGCACTATCGTCTTTGAATCTCAAATAAGTAGAAATTCTAGCTCGGTCTTCATTGTTGGTAGCTTTTAAAACCTTGTTAACCAAATTAGCCGGTAAGTCATCGACAAAATCGACGAGGTTATCAGTAGCCATGCTGTCAACAATGTTCTGCAAGTCAGCGGAAGAAAAAGCCTCTACGACTCTTTGCTTGGTTTCCTGACTTAAGAAAGTAAAGATAGGGGCAGCATCATCGGATTTTATGGACTTAAAGAAGAAAAGCAAATCCTCTTCTTCTAGGTCATTCAAAGCTATAGAAACGTTATGAGGATCATATTGAGAGACAGTCATCTGAAGCAAGGAAGTGTTGCGGTTTTTTACGATAGCCTTTAAAGTCTCAGGATAAAGCGGATGGTTGACCTTTCCGGTTAACGAATTATCAACCTCAATCTCTTTATCTGAATCGGCGTTTAACTCCTTGAGGAGTTCATCAGTCATCTTTTCGTCTTCATTCTTTTTCATGATGATGTCCTCCTTTTAAATTAAACCAACGGCCATGGTCAATAAACCAGGGTCGATAGAATTGATGATGGCTTCAGCTGTTCCAAAGTAGACCAAGAGAGTAAGAATATCCATCAAGGAAGCAATCAAGGGTCCGCTCATAAAAGCAGGATCAATATGGATGACTTTAGCAAACATAGGTAAAATTACGCCGAAGAGCTTAGCAAAGGTAATACCAAAGAGGAAGGAAACTGAGACAATAGCGGCGATAATCATAAACCCGTTCTGGGTAGTGCCAAAGTAGGTGGCTAAGTTAGCTTCCATCTCAGCGGTGGTATTAAGAATAGGAGTATTTAATTCCATCATCACCCAGCCAAAGTTAAAGACGGCAACCAACAAAGCTGTTAAGAAACCAGCTAGTAATTCTTTTCCGGCGACCTTAAAGAAATCTTTGTTCTTGATTTCTCCTGTAGCTAATCCTCTAGTTACTGATGAAGTGGTTTGATCACCGGCATCACCACAACTATCAGCTAAAGCAGGAATAAAGGAAATCAAAATTGGTAAAGTCATTAGGGCTCTTTCAAAGCTAGAAATAATCATAGCTGAGAAGGTATTGAGAACTAAAAGAATAATAAGCCAGATAACATAAGACTGAGCCAACTTAAAGGTCTTAGTCTTCATATAGGAAGTGCCCATCTTGGCGACACCGCCTTGTCTTAAGACATCCTCAGTGTTCTCTTCTTCAATGACATCCAAGACATCATCGAAAGTGATGATACCTAACATCTCACCTTTTCTGGAGATAACTGGAAGGACAGCTAAATCATATTCTTTGCAGATAGGGATAGCTTCCTCCTTATCGGCAATAGGTGAAATATAAGGGAAATCCTTTTGCATGACTTCACTTATTTGCTTATTTTCATCTTCAAACATCAAGTCTTCAAGATTTTGAATACCCAAGACAATGTTATTACTATCAGTAATAAAGATGGTTCTAACAGTTTCAAGTGTATTTCCGAGAAGCTTTACCTTTTGAAACACAGTCTTAATCGTATCAGTAGGAGGTACAACCAAGTAATCGGTTGTCATGATGGAACCGATGGTATCATCAGAGAAGCGGGCTAGTTTTACAACCGTTGCTCTTCTTTTAGCCGGTAAAGCTAAAAGTACTTTATCTCTTAATGATTTGGTGAGATCTTCAACAAAATCTGCTAAATCATCAGTAGGGACATTAATTAAGACATTAGTTAAGATTTTACGAGGTAAGTTATTGCAAAGGTACTCTCTAGTCTCAACAGAAAGATAGGAAAATATTTCTCCTAAGGAATCATAGTCATCGACCATTGAGAAGAAGATATTAGCTTCTTCATCAGAAAGCTCGTTTAAAGCTTCAGCTATATTAACATCGGAATTTTCCTTGTTAATTTGAATAACGCTGGCTTTATCATTAGTGATTAAAGACTGGTGTAATTCATCTGCTGAAAGGGGATTATTGACATGAGTGTCAGTAACATCCTGCTCATCGATGGTCTTTTCTTCTTTATTTTCTTGCTGGTTATCAGTCATGTTTAATGCCTGTTTATTTTATATATTAACCTATAGCAGTTAAAGAAGAATAGGGTTAGGCCAATATATGTTCTATTTTGTAACCTTAGCTATTAACTCATCCAGTTCTTTTACTGTATGGGCAATTAAGCCAGGGTTTGCTTTTTCAATCTCTTCACAGCGGTTGTTAGGATAGCCATAAGTAGCTGAGATAATGTCAACAGAGACATCTCTCATCATCTTTACATCAGCGATAGTATCGCCAATATAAATTACATCATCTTTATTAAGCCCATAATCATGAAGTAATTTGATAATGGATTCTTCTTTGTTGCTCTTAGTCATAGCACCAGTATAGTTTTTAACAAAATACTGTGATAAACCTAAATCTTTTAAGGAGATATCTAAAGTTTCTTGGCTTCTTCCAGTTAGCATTACTACTAATAAGTTCTTCTCAGAACTATATTTCTTTAATAAATCCCGCATTCCAGGAAATGGTTCTTTTAATAAGATTTTTGATTGCTCTTTATAGACATCTAAAAAGTAAGACCAAGCCTCTTTAAAGCTCTTTTCATCTACAAACTTCGCGATGATACCTTTTTCCGTTGGCCCATAATATTTAATAATGTCTTGCTCTGTGAAAGTTGGATTTGCAAACTTCTTGATAGCCTGATACATCGTATATCTTTCCAGCTTGACACTATTACCGATAGTCCCATCGAAATCAAAGGCTAGAACAGTCTTCTTTTTCATACTCGACCATTGTAACAAACTATTTAGCAAATGGGTTCAAAAATCGATATTATTTTTTGAACTTTATTTATATAAAGGCAGTATTGGCTTTTTAGGCTCTAAATTATGGTTACATTTACCGATAATTTAATGAAAAGACATAACGGATATATTAGAATAGATGAAACCTAAAAAGGGAAAGACATGATTAATCTAAATTCTGATACTCATTATCTTTTAATAGCTGACCAATGCTATCAAAAACTCTTACTTCAGTTTAAGAATAAACACCCTGAAGCTGACTTTAAGTTTTTAAGTCGGGAAGAGCTCATTGACAGGCTTTCTTTTACCTATGGTAAAGATCCTATTCCTTATCTACTCACTAAAGGAGAACTTGATTATTCAAGACTTAAAAAATTTCTTAAGGTTCTTAGAGTAGCCGATTTATCAAAATCAAAGGAACTATTCCAAGTTAAAGCTGACTTAGATGAAAAGGGATATCTAGAGACTGATGATCTAGCCTCTTATGAACTCCATAACAGCAGCATCCTTCTTTTTGAAGATGATGAAGACTTTGAATTAAAAAATCTTCTTGAAAGGAAAGGCTATTCGTATCGTTTGGTTCATTTTGGCGATCTTGATTTTCAAGTTACTTATAAAGGCCAGCCTTGCCTTTATCTTTTCTCAGATAAAATGATGCAGTTTATGTATATCTATAGTGATATCAGAAAGAAAATAATTATTGATAAGGTTGATCCTAAGAATATAACCCTTCTTTTAAACAATAGCGCTGATTATTACTATGCTTCCTTAATGGCTGATATTTTTAAAGTGAAGACTGATTTAAAAAGAGAACAGCCTCTTATATGTGATATTAAAGTTAAACAGATTCTCGAACAGTTCAAGAAGAGAGAACCGATTGTCTATAGCGCTGACTTAAAAGAAGACACTCCAGAATTCATCATCAAGAATATCATCGACACCTATCAGTTAGATAAGCTTCCTAATAGGGAATTTGCTTTCTTGAATCTCCAGGAGATCTTAAGTGCTTATACTATTTCCTTTCAGGATAACAGTGGAGGAATAAAGGGAAGCACTAGTTTTGATTTTAGCCCTGATTCTTTAATCTATGTTACTAACTTTGAACATGATGTCTTCTATAAGACTTATGATGACACTAACATTTATACTGATACAAAGCTTTCTCTTTTAGGTGTTAATCCTAGTTATGTTTTAACTAAACTAGATCGAAGGAAGAAACTTAATTATCTTTCTTATCTGAATATATCTTTAGCTAGTAGAGTAAAACTTCATCTTGATGAAAAAATTTATGAATCACAGTTTATTGATGAGATGAATTGGGACATTGTTAGTAAATCTATTAATGATACCGGCTCATATACAAGTGAAGCAAAAGCTTTATTATCAAGTAAAATCAAAGATGACATCTTTAGTTTACCTGATAATGAATATAAGGACTTTGATCATTCATATAAGACTATTACAGCTGAAATAAAGAAGCCTGATGAATATTCCATTACCTCCTTAAATTCTTATTACACTTGTCCTTTCTTATATTATCTGCAGAACATCCTTAAGTTAGATAATAACGATCCTGACGATGACACATATGCTAGAGACTTCGGAAACTTCTGCCATCATATTTTTGAAAATATCTATGCTGCCGATTTTGATTTTGAAAAAGTCTTCCAAGAAGCCAGAAACGAATTCATTGAATCCCGGAAAAAGAATAATATTCCTACCACTAATAGAGAATTGATGTTTCTAGATATCTCTCATGACTGGTTAAATCAGTACACTCTTACCGCTAGACTCCAGTTTGTTGATTTATCAAAAGTAGAAGAAAAACACGAATATCCTATTAAGCTTATAGTCAAGTCTAATAAGACTAACAGCACTTATCATCTAAAAGGCCGTATTGATAAGCTCGTTTTTACATCTGGCTCATCCGATAAGAAGTATTACACCATTGTGGACTATAAGACTGGAAGTGAGAAATTCTCACTTCCTGAAGTCTTCTTAGGTGGCTCTTTGCAGCTCCCTTTATATGCTTTAGCATTAGAAGACAATAAGGAGAAGTATTCTCTAGTTGATCGTGACTTTGCCGGCTTTGGTATCCAGCATATCATCAAGAAGGGAACGATTAAGGATAGTAACGGAAGACTATCCGATAATGCTTTTAGAGGTGTCCTTAAAATCAGAGGTATTGGTTTAGCTTCTAAGGATTATTGCTCTGTTTTTGATAAGAGTATGATTAAAGTCAATGGAGATTTAAAAAAGAAAGGCGATTATCTCTATCCTGGTCAGACCTTTTTAGATGAGAAATCAGAATTAGTTGATGGCTATACTTTTTCTAATTTAAAAAGCGATACTATTGAAGCCTGTTCTAACACTTTAGACAAAATAACTAGTCAGGATTTCTCGATTGCCCCAACTATCATTAAGAATAACGGTATATCTCAATGCTCGTATTGTTCCTTTAGGAATATCTGTTATCGTTCCATTGATGATATTAAAGTCCTGATTGATCAGATCAATAAACATTTCTATTCTCCAACCAAAGATGATAAAGACGATGAAAGCGAGGACGAGGATTAATGGGTTTCAATTCACAGCAGCAAGAAGCTATTGATGCTAGCTATAAGACTAATGTCCTGATTTCAGCTGGAGCCGGAAGCGGGAAAACCAAGATTCTATCAACTAAGGTTTATAAGCTAGTCCATGAAGATAATATTGATCCTTCTTCTTTATTGGTCTTAACTTTCACTAACAAGTCAGCTTTTGATATGAAGGAAAAGATCCTGGAACAGTTTGATAAGAATGATAGGGGCTCTTTAGATTCCGATAAGATACTTTCTAGCCATATTCAGACTTTTGATTCTTTCTCTCTTTATCTAGTTAAGAAGTATTCAACTTATTTAGGAATACCGGATAACATCAATATTATGGATGAAAGTATTCTTGAGACTAAGAAAAATGAGATACTTGATGATATCTTCGATGAATACTATATTAAAAATGATAAGCGATTCTTTAATACGTTGAAGAAATTTAATATTTGCGATGATAAAAAAACAAAAAATGTTGTCCTTGATATAGATAAGAAATTTCAATCCCTGTTGCCTAGTGCTGTTAAAGATTTTACTGAAAACTATGATTCTAAATACTTAAGCGAAGACTTTCTGAATAAGGCTTATTCTGATTATCTTGAGAGCTATTATCAGATTATCAAAGAAAGGCTATCATTTATTCTTTTTGCTTATGGGAAAGATATTACTGATCCCGCTGCCATTTATAAAGATTTAGATAAAATAGATTTAAATACTTATTATCTTCATGGCGATTTTGAAGAGGAGACTTTAGAAAAGGTTTTAAATGAAATTAGGGATTTACTTAAGGTTCCTAAGGATAAGTTTATTTCTTCGATTAAAGAAACCATTGAAGAGGATCTCTTTAATAGAAGGAAACCCAAAAAGTTTGAAGATCCCAAAGATAAAGAGGTTTATAAAGCTTTAGTTGGGGTCCTTGTAGATGATTTCAAATCAATCGAGTATGGTAAGGTTAATCCTAAAAATGACTTAACTAAAGCTGATGACTTTGAAACTCAAAAAAGAATCCTTCTTTCTTTTAAAGATGATATCAAGCTCCTCTTTACCATTGTTAATGAGTTGGATAAAAGGCTGATGGAATATAAGAAGAGTGTCGGTGGCTTTGCTTTCTCTGATATCTCTAGAATGGCCTTGTCTTTGCTTACCAATGATGATTTTAAAGTGGCTGGAGATGAAATCAAGAACCGTTATAAGTTCATTCTAGTAGATGAATATCAGGATACTAATGATTTCCAAGAGCTTTTCTTAAACAGTATCTCTGAAAAAGCGACTTTATTTTGTGTTGGCGATGCTAAGCAATCCATTTATGGCTTTAGAAATTCCAACTGCCAGCTTTTCATCAATAGAAAAGAGAAGTATTGGGCAGATAACAATCCCGATAAAGAAAAAGTCATTGAGATGAATACTAACTACCGATCCTTTAAGAAAGTGCTTGATGATATCAACTTAATTTTTTTAAATTACATGACTTCCAGTCATGGTGGCATTAGCTATGATGAAAAAGAAAGACTTCACTATGATAGTAAAGTTAATCTTTATAGTCCTGATAAGCTTTCTCCAACTGGAGAATATGGTATCAACCTTATAACTATTAAAGGAATGGATAGTTCTTCTAAATCTGAGGGAGAAGAGGAATGCCAAGCTATCATCAATGATATCATTACTAAAATTAGAAACCATTATCAGGTCTTGGACAAGGAAAAGCACATTTTAAGAGACTGCACTTTCTCTGATTTTGCTATTCTGATCAGAAAGAAAAGAAACTTCACTCCTTATGAAGAGGCTTTTAACAAGGCCGGTATTCCTCTTAACAACGATATTGAAAGCCATCTTTCTGATATTGATGCTATTTCCTTATTACAGTCATTGATTGCTTTACTTTCTTTTGAAATGAAACTTACTGATGAGAATGTTAGGCATCTGTTTATGTCGGTAGCTAGAAGTTACATCTATGGCTCTTTAGAGGGATATGATGATACTAAAATCTATAAAATCCTGTCTGATACTTCAAATAGTCTTCTCTATCATGACCCCATCATGGTAAAGATCAATGCCTTCATTAAAGAAAATCAAGGCAATAGTTTCTCAACTATCTTCCTTAATCTTCTAGATTCTTTTGGAGTGATTAAGAAACTAAATAGGGTCGGAGATATTGAAAACAATGTTGCTAAAATAGATTCTTTCTATAACTTGATTCTTTCTCAGGAGCAAGTCGGTGATGGACTGAAAGAATTTGTCACCCTCTTTAAGTCAATCAACAAATACAAAGTCGATATGACTTCTAAAACGGTCTTAGATATAGAGAATGCTGTTGAACTGACGACAATTCATAAATCAAAAGGCTTAGAATATCCAATTGTTTATCTTCCTACTACTGATAATTGCTTATCAAAAGCCGGAAATAAGGATAAACCTGATTATGAGTTTTCTAAAGAATTAGGTATTCTCCTTCCTAATTATCAATTAGGTGAAAGTATTCATACCTTCCTTAATCAGTTAAACAAAAACACTTCTGCTAGTTCAAACGAAGAAATAAATGAGAATGTCCGTCTTTTCTATGTAGCTTTGACTCGTGCTAAGGAATCTATTTATATAGTTGGAAATGCCAAGCCTAAAGAAGGCTTGATTGATATGGTAGAACATTCCTACCACTATAAGAAACTAGATAAAGAGTATTATTCTTCCTATATTCCTGCTTTAGAAGAAAATGATTTTTATAAGTCTTATCAGAAATGCCTTTCTCTTCAAAAGACCAGCTTTGAAAATCTCACCGAGATTGATGATCCTGAAAAGAAAGACTGGTTTGATATTAACGTCAATCAAAAGATTGAAGCTGATATTGACAGTGATTTAGATCAGCTTTCTTATCTGCTTTTTAAAAAGCAGTTAGAAAAGCTTGATGGAACGGAAGAGGAAATCTATCAGGTTTTCCTGCATCATTATTTTGGGACCGAAAAGATTTCAACTAAGACGCTTTTAGAGGGCAAACAGTATCAAGACAAACTTAATAGCCTTCATATTGATGCAAACGAGACCTCTTTAGAAAACTATCTTTCTAGATTCTCAGCCGCGCTAATCAATATTGATGAGACCTTCTTTTTGAGTCCTAGTGATATTAAGAATCTCGATGATCCTAAAATAAAAATAGCGAATATGTTTGTTGCTGATTTAGCTTATGTTATTGATAGAAAGCAAGATGAATTAATTACGACTATTTATCAGTTCAATACTAAAGTGTTTTCTACCGATACTAAGATAGAACCTCTTAATCAACAAGATAACAAAAAATACAAATTCAATATTGATGACTCAGATATAACCTATCAAGTGAATGAAAAGAAACGAGCTTCGAAGTTCTCTATCAGCAACGATTCCTTAACTGTCAGGAAGAAGGACACCGGTCTTCTCTATCATCGTCTTTTAGAGCTAACCGATTTTAAGACTAAAGATACTTCTTTCATCAAAGACCTAAATGAAAGAAAAAATATCGATAAGGTATTAGCCTTACCGATATTTGCTGATTTAGCTAGTGCTAAAGTCTATCACGAATACGGATATTATGATCAGGAGCTTAAAACGACTGGCTTTATTGATTGCCTGATTGTTAGAAAAGACCATATAGATATCATCGACTACAAGCTTAAGAATTTAACGGACGAGGCATATCAAGAACAGCTAGCTACTTATTCTCGGAATATTTCGGCTCTTTATCCTTCTCTTCCGGTTCATTGCTACTTGCTATCGATACTGGATGGTACTCTTCAGGAGATTCAAAAGTAATTTCTTTGATTCTTAGACGGAAGGCTTCGGTCTTTACTTTAACTTCGCTTCTATCAATGAAGTAGATAGTTACTGCTTCCCAGATGAAGACCCAGGCAGCTATATCTAAGACTTCGCTGATTATGCTTTGAGTCATTTCATTCATATTTAGGTTCTTGAAATAGAAGCTTAATAGGATGTTAGCTATCAGGAAAAAGAGACCAAATAATAGAAGGATGAAAGAAACGTTTCTTTTTCTTCTTAGAATCACTCTTGAATTGAAGAACTGAATATCTAGGTTATCAGCAAAGATATGATTGGCTTCTTCTATCGTATAGCCATCGTAGTCTTTGATGACAAAAGCTAGTTTTATCTTATAGACATTAGGAATCATTGCTACAATTCCACTTAATTTATCCTTAAACTCTGAAGAAAAGAATCTGGCTTTGCCATTACCGATAGTCTGATCAAGCATATCTTCTAAATGGGTGTAATGAAATTCAATAGTGGCAGTTCCAGTTTTATCATCTAAGACAAAATATTTATTAAGAATATCGTTTTGCTGAGCGAAGATTTTTCTTCCTAAGACATTCTTCTTTGTCTTCCTATCAGGCTCTTTAAGTTCCATAGTAGTGACTTCCTTTTTAGATATTTTATGCTAATTCCGTCTTACCTGTATACAAATTATAGTAAGGGCCTTTATTATTCAGCAATTCTGTCTGTGTTCCTCTTTCGATGATTTTACCATTATCAAGAACCATGATTTCATCGGCATCCCTGACCGTGCTTAAGCGGTGAGCAATCACAATGACTGTTCTTTCTTTCATCAGTTTCTTTAAGCCTTCATGGGTAAGCTGTTCACTTCTAGTATCAATATTAGAAGTAGCTTCATCCAAGATTAATACTGGAGGCTGATTTAAAGTGGCTCTAGTTAGACCTAATAATTGTCTTTGACCCTCTGATAAGTTAGCGCCATCATCGTAAAGCATAGTCTTATAGCCGTTTGGCATTCTCTTAATGAAACTGTCAGCATAACTGTTTTTGCTGGCTTCTATGATTTCTTCTTCGGTAGAATGCCTTCTGACATAGCGGATATTATCATCAATAGTTCCGGTAAAGAGATGAGTGTCCTGAGTCACCATCGATAATGCTCTTCTTAGTGATTCTAGTTTCATATCATAGATATTAATTCCATCGTAAGTGATGCTGCCGGAATCAGTCTTATAGAATCTAGTCAGTAAGGACATAATGGTTGTCTTTCCAGCTCCAGTTGATCCGACAAAAGCAATTTTTTCTCCTGGATGGACTTCAAAAGAAATATCTTTCAGTATCTGCCTTCCCTTAATGTAGCTAAAGTTGACATGACTAAAGACAATATCACCGTGGATAGGTTTATTTACAACAGTTCCATCTTTTTGAGGTATCACCCAGACATATCTGTCTTTAAAGACTTTGTCATGAGTGGAATCTATTTTCTTTAAGGTGACAGTTCCACTATCTTCTTCATTCTTCTCATCCAGGAAATGGAAGATTCTTTCAGCGCCGGCAAGGCCAGAAAGAATACTATTGATATGCATAGTCAGGTAGTTGAACGGCTGACAGGCAGTTCTGACAAAGACCAAATAGGAAGATAGTCCTCCGATTCCGCTAGTCAAAAGCCCTTGAGTCAAGAAGATACAGCCAACGACTGAGGAAATAGCAAAGTTGAAGTAGCTCAGTGACACGTTAAAAGGAATAGAGAGCTGAGTATGATAGAAGGCATTTTCGCTAGCTATCTGCCATTTCTTGTTGGAATCTAAGAAACTATCCAAACTGGCCTGCTCATGATTGAAGGCTTTCTCGACTTTGATTCCTGAGATGTCCTCTTCAATCTTGGAGTTGAGTTCGGCTAAAGCATCCTGCTGCTGAGTAAAGTATTTCCGAGCGGCTTTGGAATTAAAGAACATAAAGAGGAACATGATGACTAAGAAGAAGATGACAATTAAAGACAGATAGACATTGATGAGGAAGAGACAAACAATGGTTCCGACTAATTTTGTTAGTGACAAGAAGATATTAGCTAAGGAATCGTTCATCATGATGATTAAGGTATCGACATCGTTGGTGAAGTAAGTCATGATGGAGCCATGGGTATGAGTATCAAAATAAGAGATAGGAAGTGACTGCATCTTATCAATTAAATCTTCTCTGATTTCAAAGAGGACTCTTTGAGTAAGCCGTACCATGCTTTGAGCATAGATGATATTTGCTACTACTCCTGTTGCAAAGATAGTTAAAACAATCAGGCAGTATTTAACTAAGTTGCTGCCATTATTGTAAGCTAAGTCATTGATGACATCCTTGGTATAGAAGTTACCTAGGACTGAAGCTAGACCGCAGATGACTACTAAGAAAATAATGAAGGCAAAGATAATCCTTCTCCCTTTGAAATAGGAGAATAGCCTTTTTATTGTAGGACCTAGTTGCTGTGGCTTACTGTGTGATAAGGTTTTCATGCTTTTAAGCCCTCGGTTTGAATCTTGTAGATGGATTGATAAATAGGATCTTTCTTAATGAGCTCGTCGCTGGTTCCGATATTATTCAGTTTTCCTTCATTAAGAACAATAATCTTATCGGCATCTTCGATAGTGGATACCTTCTGAGAAATCACAATCTTAGTCATATGAGGCAGGTCATACTTCAAGTTATGTTTTACTTCGGCCTCAGTGATTCGATCAAGAGCCGAGAAAGAATCATCAAGAATAAGAATCTTTGGCTTCTTTAGAATTGCTCTTGCTAAACAGATTCTCTGTCTTTGACCGCCCGAGACGTTTGAACCAGTCTGTCCCATCTTAGTCTTAAAGCCAGCCGGGAATTTTTCCATGATGAAGTCATAGCAGCCGGCTATCTTACAGGCTTTGATGATCTCTTCTTCGGTGGCTAAAGGATTTCCCCAGCGGAGATTATCTTCGATGGTTCCGCTAAAGAGAGTCGGATTCTGAAAAGAAATTGCGATATTCTTTCTCAGTTCTGCTAAGGAGTAGTCTTTAATGTTGTTATTAGAGACTTCAATACTACCGCTTGTGACATCATAGAAGCGGTCAAGAAGATAGACTAAGGTAGTCTTTGAGCTACCTGTCTGCCCTAGGATACCGACAAAGTCGCCATCATTGATTTTAAAGGAGATATCAGATAAGACGTTTTCTTTTGCTGAATCATTATATTTAAAAGAGACATCATTAAAAGAGACTGAACCATCAGTGATTTTTAATTTGGAGTCTTTCTTATCTACTATCTCATTCTGAGAATTAAAGACTTGAGCAATACGGTAGGTGCTAGCCTCAGATCTCGTGAAAGTCATAAAGACATTAGAAAGCATATTCAAAGAAGCTAAGACTTGCATGACATAACTTAAGAAGGAAGAAATATTGTTAATCATTCTTCCGGTGGTATCAGATAAAGATAGTTTTCCACCGACAAAGAGGATTCCTAAGATACAGGCATAAGTCATGAATTCCATAATCGCCATATTCCAAGCACCAATAGAGAAGGACTTAGTCCCGATATCCTTAACTTCATTATTTACTTTAGTGAATTTGGAAATTTCATATTCCTTCTTGGAGTTAGCCCTAACTAGCTTCATAGCGACTAAGCTTTCCTGAGTGGTCCTGTTGATTTCATCTAAGGCTCCCTGAACTTTTACAAAAAGAGGCTTAGATATTAAAAGCACCACCGTTAGAAGCACGGCAAGAAGAGGAACGATGATACCGAAAACTATCGATAACTGCTTTGACATAATGATAGCAAAGACAAAGGAAAACACTAATTGAAGAGGAGCTCTTAATAAAGGCCTTAAGACTTGGCAGAAAGTATCGGAGATAATCTGAACATCGTTAGTCATTCTTGTAACTAAGGAATTTATTCTAAATTCGTCCAGCTCCTTAAAGGAAAAGTCCTGAATCTTCTTAAATTCTTCTTTTCTTAATTCATAGCCGAAACCCCGGCCTGCTTTTGCAGTGAATTTGGCAGTTATGATTCCTAATCCAAAGGCCACAACTGCAAATCCTACCATAATTCCGCCCATTCCTAGGGTGTATTGAAGATTTAAAGTATAAGAAGCAATATTTCCGCTCTCATCAAAAGTCGGAGTCATACCATTATCAAGAAGCTGATTCATCAGGAAAGGAATACTGATCTCTAATCCACACTCAATAATGATTGCAATGACTGCCAAGATAAAGTATTTACGGTATGGCTTTAGGAATCTTAGAAATAGGGTTTTATTTTTTTTCATTTTGGTTATTAATATTCATATATTTATTCTACTAACTTAAAACAAAAAGTCTATTTTTAAGTCTTCATTATTGTGTTAAATACTTTGAGCGTCTTATTTGAAATGGAAATCTGAATTGCTATACTTATCATAAGGAGTAAAATCAAATGAAAGATTTAAAAGGTACTCAGACTGAGAAGAATCTTCAAGCCGCTTTTGCCGGTGAGAGTCAGGCTCACACCAAATATGCTTATTATGCCTCTGTTGCTTCTAAAGAAGGACACACTGAATTCGCTGAATTGTTCAATGAGACTTCTAGAAACGAGAATGAACATGCTGAAGTTTGGTTCAAGTTCTTACATGATGGCGGAATTCCTACTACTGAAAAGAACATTGAAGATGCCGCTACTGGCGAGCATTACGAAACTACAGTTATGTATCCGGAGTTTGCTAAGACTGCCAGAGAAGAAGGCTTCCCTGAAATTGCTGCTAAGATGGAATTAGTCGGCAAGGTCGAAGCTCGTCATGAAGCTAGATATAGAGCTATGCTTGATCAGCTTCATACCAATAAGGCTGTCATCAAACAGGGAGCTGTTATTGTTTGGAAATGCCAGGTTTGCGGACACATCCATGTTGGACCTGTTGCCCCTTCAATCTGCCCTATCTGCGGACATAAGAATTCCTTCTTACCCGAAGTAGTCAACTACGATTGGACGGCTAAGTAAATAACCAAAAAGGGCTGCTATAAGGCAGCCTTTTTCAATGGGTTTATAATTATTTCTTTTCGTCAGTAAGGAGGATAGCTTCTTTATCGTCATTCAAGTAGACGGGGTAATCTTTATCAAACTGCAGGCTTCTAATATACTTTTTTGTAAAGGTACCAATTAAGGGATAGGTAGAACTTTTCCCTTCGCTATCAATATAGGTTCCATCAATCTGTTTCTTTTCAAGATTCGGAGTCAGTTTCATCTTCACGACTTTTCCCTTTTTCTTAAAGAGCTTATCAATACTATTTTTAGAGATGATTAAACCAAAGATGATATAGCCAATGGCAGCAACAGAAATAAAGATTCCTAATATTAATAGACTGATGATATTGGTACCAGTTTCTTTAGTGATAGAAGCAAAGATTGTTAGTGCTAATCCAATTAAAAGTATAAAAGCAAAATATAATGATGTTAAGAAGTTGCTCCAATAATAGCCAACCATTCTTTTTGCTTTGATGCGAGTGAATTGATCCTGCTCTTCAACATCTGATTCTATTCCAATCATTCTTTTAACGCCTTTAGCAGTTAAGAGAACGGGAGTGTTCTTCTTGCTGGAGTAAATAAAGACTCTTTGGCCTCTTCTAAAAAGGCCAGTGTTATAGAAAATTAAGAAAAATCCCTGAGCTCTTCCAGTCATCATCTGCCCTTTACTGTTGAAGAAACTAATGCCTACTACTCCATATTCGGATTGATAGACCCTAGCTAGATCTATTTCGCCATCTTCACCTTTCCATCTTTTCACTGAAGAAAAAACCATGAAGATATCGATGAAGGCAAAGAGAGCACCGATGACATAGAGGAGGATAACAGTTACTAAGTCATAGGTCTTAGAAGAAGCAGTTCCTAATCCCTGGATATATGAAACTAGCATGATGGTTCCTAATGCAAGGAAGATAGCTGTTGGAAGTAAGAAACTAATAGTTGTTAAGGTCAAACCATATATATCAGAGGCTTTGAGATTCTTATTTTCGTTGCTGTCATTTTCCATAATTAAATTTTCCTTAACTGAAATTATAGTCTAAGTAAAAGCAAAAGAGGGAATGATTAAGGAAATTTAGCGACAAGTTAGCCTTTTTATCCATGAAAATGTTTTTATGAAGTACCCTATTTTCTTTGACTTTATATATATTAATATATAAAATCTATGTATGTGGAGTAGCCACAGGAGGCTTTTTATGGAAGATAGTAAGAAAATGTACAAGGATCGTGTAACCATTTACGAAGTTGCTAAGGTAGCCGGTGTATCTTTAGCGACAGTTTCACGTGTTATCAACAATCATCCTAATGTCACTGATAAAACCAAGAAAGCTGTCAATGAAGCTATTCAGAGATTGGGCTATAAGCCTTCTGCTTTAGCTCAGGGTTTAGCTAATTCCAGAAGCACTAATATCGGTATCATGATTCCTTCTACTGGTTATGCATATGTTTCTAACATGCTCGATGGCATGATTGATATTGCTAAGATTTATGGCTATGTCACCTCTATTTTCATCACTAAGAGAACTAAGGAAGATGCCGCTCAGGTTATCGAATCCTTAATCAAGTCCCATGTTGATGGCGCTGTTATTTATGATGATGAATTAGGGACTGATGAAATCAGATCTATCCAGAACTATCATATTCCGCTTATTGTTATCGGACATGATATGGAAGGCGATGCCTTAGGCTCAATTATCATTGAGTATAAGGATCCTGTTATGGATGTTGTTAAAGAGCACCTCTTATCCGGTAAGGATGATGTCTATGTTCTTGATATCGTCAATGAAGGTAAGATGGTTGATGATATTAGAGATGGTCTAGTTGAATTTGCTAATGCTAACGGCAAGCATATTCAGACTTTGACCTTCAACGATTCTTACGGCATTGTCTATGCTGGCATGAAGGAATTCTTTATGACCCATAAGAGCGGCTATTTTGTTGCTCCTCGTGATTCTTTAGCGGCTGCTGTTGTTAACGCTGCCTTAGAAAGCGGTCTTAAGGTTCCTGATGATGTTGAAGTCTTGGCTGAAATCGGATCTAAATATTCCTATATCATCCGTCCGGAGATTTCTTCTTTCTCTATTGATATGTTCAAGGTCGGCTCTATTGCTGTCCGAATGCTGACTAAGCTTTTGAATGATGGAGAGCCTCTCGGGCAGAAGACCTTTAAGATCAGAGCTAAATACAACAAGAGAAATACTACTAAGTAGTTTTAGCTGGATGTGCCTTCTTTTAGAGGAGAATTGAAATGCATTCATTGTTTTTGATGACGACGACCTTAGCAATGGAAATTTTCATTCCAGTTGGTGTGGTAGCTATAATTGCTATCGTCTTTTTAGCTGTCTTTATCTACAAGAGACGTTATCGTCACAATTCTGATAGCATCCGCAAGGATTACGATATCTATCATTCTCAACTGACCACAGACTGCAAGGCCATGGTTTTAAGATTAGGGACTTTAGGTAAATATTCCGACTACTATCACACTCTTTATCTTGAAAGAGACAAAAAGTATAACGATATTCTCAATATCCGTGATAATGATATGGCTATCTCCTTGAATTCCTTGGATACTTTAATCAAAGCTAAGAACTATAAGTCCGTTAAGGAAGTCGAGAAACAATGCGATATTTCCATCAACGAATTTATTCAGTCAGTCTCTAACTTCAATGTCGATTTAACCTCCTTGCTGAGAGAAGATACGGATACTAGAGAAGCTTCTTTATCTGAAAAAGAAAAATTCCGTAAGATTAAAGATTTCTATACTATCCACCAAGGAGAACTGAAACCTCTTGAGAAGAGTTTCAATATCATCTTTACTAACTCGGAAAAGAAGTTTGCTCAGTTCAATACTTTTACCGATCAGGCTAAGTTTACCGAAGCTAAGGCTGTTCTTCCTGAACTTGACAAGATTCTTGATGCCTTGCTGAAGATTATGGATGAGCTTCCCTTACTGGAAACCTTAGTATCTTCTGTAGTCCCGGAAAAGCTTAAGAGCCTTAGAGCTGAATATGATCAGCTAATTAAAGAAGAATACACTCTTGATTATTTGAATATTCCCGATGAGATAGCGGAGATGGAGAACGAAATTTCCCAGATCTCTCAGCAGTTGATTCTTCTTGATACTACCGATGTCAAAGAAAGACTCGATAAGATTCAGGAAAGAATCACTGATACTAAAATCAAGTTTGAAAGAGAAAGACAGGCTAAGCAGAAGTTTATTGCTAACCAAAGTACTTTATCCGGTTCATCATTTGAGGTCGAAAAGCAGTATAGCCGTTTAATGAATCAGCTTCCCGATTATCAGAAGACTTATGTCCTTGATAAGAAATACATTGATCAGATGTATGCCTTAAAGAATGATATTGAAGCTATTGGCTATCTTAAACGTGAACTTGATAGTTATTTAGATACTTCAGCTAAGCAGCCGTATACAGTCATCACTAAAAAGATGTCTGATATGCAGCTAGAGATGGATAAAGTCAATCATACAATGGCCGATTATACTGATTACCTTAACTCCTTAAAGAATATCCACCAGCACCGGCCCCGGTCTGCCGGACTGTGCAATCTG
>ENA-UOOE01000471-UOOE01000471.1-fermentation-metagenome-genome-assembly--contig:-NODE-471-length-39959-cov-27.711633_pt1 | contig 39959 bp, 36 predicted proteins | sample MGYA00245776_ERZ724021 | MGnify/ENA primary metagenome ERZ724021 (study PRJEB28704, sample SAMN03018321) | fermentation metagenome | biome: anthropogenic terrestrial biome; feature: soil; material... | reverse complement strand
CACTGCTTAGAAGGCAGTTGCTCTATCCAGCTGAGCTATTGGCGCGTATCCCTTCCTCATGGAGCGAGTGATGGGAATCGAACCCACACAACCAGCTTGGAAGGCTGGAGTTCTACCATTGAACTACACTCGCAATTAGCAACGGATACTAATATACCATAGAAAGCCTCTATTTGTCAAGAGTTCACCCGCAAATTCAGCAATTTTTTCTTAATTCGGTCAATATTTCGAGAATCTTATTCAGATTCGTGCAAATATTGCATGATATAGAAATTATCGGAAGTAAGATTGGAAATAAGAAATGTAACCCACAAAAGAAAACATGTTTTCAAAGAAATCCCCGTTGGAAAGTTTTCCGCACTTTTCCCCCACCCACAGGGGGCTTAACGCTTTATGTCATTTGCGCAACAGGCGGATGCGGTAAAATTTTTTGCAGCAATTTCTGTAACGTACTTCCACCCAAACCAAACGGCTGGACAGCCCGGCAGCCTGGTACCGACATCGCTGCACCATTTTTATCAAATTCCAGCACACAAGCATCGGACGAAATCACATCATCAATAAATGCAAGATCAGAATAAAAATCCACACAGAAAACCGGATTCCTCTGGGACTGCCGTGAATGGACTGTATAAGCGAGCATTTCTTTCTGTTTCTTTTCAGAACAGGTATCTGCCGCTACAAAGAAGAAAAACGGTACCCTTGCCTGCAAAATATGCGGCAAGATTTGTTCTTCATAAGTTTCCCTGCTGAAACAACTGTCATAATCGCACCATGCAGCATAAAAGCATTTGCTCTGCTGCATGAATGCAGCTTCATTCAAAAAATGCGTACTGTCCCAATGGATACATGTCAGTGTATTTTTCACTTCCAGCATTGCACGGGAGAGTTCCGCTGTCACATGACAACCCTCCACAAATAGGATAAAAGCGCAATTCCGGTATTTTTTCAAAACTGGTACCAATTTGAGTGGAGAATAATCCTGACTGCAAAAAAATATATAGCAGGAAATGCCCATGGCAACACCTTGGCGAATCACATCATCCAACATGTCAACCGTAAGCGTTCCGCCGGTATCCATCCGAAAAACAATTGTCCACGGAACATTGTGACCCGCTGTCTTTTCCAGCGCACGGACTTTTTTGGCTCCAACGGTCCAGCTATTATAAGCCAAGTTCATACCAAATGTCTTGAGCTGCTTTTGATTCGCATACACAACCAAGTCATGAATCCATTTGTAGTAGGAACTGCGTTCATTGCGAAGCATTTCACCGAAAATGTCAAAGAAATAACGCTGAAATCTTCCTTTTGCAAAAAAAGTTCCCAAATCCACCAGCTGCCGAACGCTGCGTTTTGGATCACGCTCAATATCTTTGAATCCCTTATCCACGGCAGCGCTGATGAATGTTCGTGTCATTACATCTGATTTCACACTGCTCACCCGCCTTTATTAGCTTTTTAATGAATATCTTTGCCGTTTATTTTCTCAATTTTCTGAATGACAGGTAAAATAATGATTATAAATAACTATAATCTTTTTTGAGTTTTGCCAAAATAGACAAACATACACATATGTCTAAAAAACAGACGCTTGTGTAGAGTTGTCGTATTTCTGCGAAAAAGGAAAAGCATTTGTCAAAATACTTTTTTTCTGGTACTCTAACTATGATATAATAAAATGTGTTGAAAGTAAATGGCTGAATCAGATTCTACCTTTTCACACTTCAGCCTGCAAAGTAAAAGGAGAAGATACATAATGGAGGATGGTTACTGTCTATTAACAGATGCCACAGCTGAATTGAGTCCGGAACTTGCCCAGCAGCTTGACGTTGACGTCATACCAATGCCGCTTGATATTGACGGTGTTCCTTACCAATTTCAGTTTTTCAATGACAATTTCAGTGTTTCAGATTTTTACGGACAACTGCGTGCGGGAAAATTTTCCCATACATCGCAGGTAAACGAATCCGTTTATCAGGAATATTTTGAAAAATATCTGAAGCAGGGTATTGATATTCTGTACCTTTGTTTCTCCTCTGGCCTTAGCAGCACTTATCATGCAGCATGCCGCTGCATGGAACAGCTGCGCGAAAAATATCCGGAACGTCGGATGACCTGCATCGACAGTTTGTGTGCATCCGCTGGACTAGGACTGCTGACCTACACAGCAGTCCAAAAGAAACGGGCCGGTGCCACTATGGAAGAACTGGAAAAATGGGCGCTGGGACGCCGTCAAGCCGTATGCCACTGCTTCAAAGTGGATGAGCTGGACCATCTGCGCCGTGGTGGGCGCATTTCCGCCACAACAGCAATCGTTGGTTCTGCACTTCAGATCAAACCCATTCTCGTCGTGAATCCGGAAGGAAAATTGCAGCCGATTGCAAAGGTACGCGGCCGCAGACGCGCCATGGAGTATCTGCTGAACGCCGTGAAAAAGAATCTGCTGGATGATGAAGAAAGCGAGACACTTTTCATCGGCCATGGCGATGACCTTGGAGAAGCAATTGCACTGAAAAAAGCCGTGCAGGCAGAGTGCCCACATGTTAAAAAAGTCTTTGTTGTTCCACTCAGTCCCATCATCGGGACACACGTCGGCCCGGGCATGATTGATATTCTGTTTTACGGCAAAGACCGTATGTGCAAAATCTAATTTTTTCTTTTGGAATACAGATACATACAAAGCAAAAATGGATGACGCAATTGATGCTGTCATCCATTTTTTGTATCCGTCAGTCTCCCGTTAAACCAAGGTGCAAAGTGATAGCTCATCCTGCTGATCCTGCACCGTCAGGCTAACTCCGGCAAGTCCTGTTTCTGATGTGTTGATGATAATCTCGGCAAGTTTATCCTCTACTTTGCGGCGAATCAGATTCCGCAGGTCACGCGCGCCGCTCTTACCGCCATATGCGTGCTTAGCAAGCCAGCGGATGGCAGCCGCATCATACGTAAATGTAATTCTGCGCTCTTTAAGGGAATCCACATATTCATTCAGCATCAGCTTTGCAATTTTTCCAAAGTCCTCTTCCGAAAGCGGACGGAAAACAATAATTTCATCTACCCGGCTCAGGAACTCCGGCCGCAAAAACTCCCGCAGTGCTTTCAACGCATGTTCTTTGCTGGCATTCTCTTCACTGCGGTTGAATCCCAGCGCCGACTCCTGCGTGTTGCTGCCGGCATTACTGGTCATAATAATAATGGTATTTTCAAAGTTAACATTTCTACCCTGCGCATCCGTGATATGACCTTCATCCAGAATCTGCAGAAGAATATTCATGACATCAGGGTGGGCTTTTTCAATCTCATCAAACAGCAAAACACTGTAAGGCTGACGGCGGACTTTCTCAGTCAGCTGCCCGGCCTCATCATAGCCAACATAACCGGGAGGAGAACCAATGATGCGGGAAACGCTGTACTTCTCCATAAATTCACTCATGTCCAAACGAATCAGCGTTTCAGGTTTGTCAAAAAGCTCTTTAGAAAGCACTTTGGCAAGCTCAGTTTTGCCGACACCGGTCGGCCCGACAAAAATAAAGGAAGCAGGACGGCGGCGCGGACTAATCTGTACCCTGCTGCGGCGGATTGCTGCGGAAACAGCAGAAACAGCTTCTCCCTGCCCAATAATATGCTGATTCAAAATACCTTCGATATTGGAAAGTTTTTTAAGCTCACTTTCCTGCACACGGCTGGCAGGGATTCCCGTCCAAAGTTCAATAACATGGGCAAGGTCCTTTTCTTCTACCGGTGCACCGATTGCTGAAGAAGCCAGTTCAGAAATGCGCTGCTCAGTACGGGAAATTTCCGTACGTACCTTGGCAAGCTGCTCAAAATTTGTCTCCTCGCCGTCTGCCGTCATATCTTCTTCATCCCGGTGCAGTTTTGTCAGTTGATTATTAAGCTGATCATATTCGGACATGGATTTATTTCGCAGAGCCGCACATGCGCAGGACTCATCCAGCAAGTCAATCGCTTTGTCCGGCAGGAAACGGTCATTGATGTAGCGCTCTGCTAAAACTACTGTGCGTTTCGCAATCTCATTTGACACATGCACCCTGTGAAAATTTTCATAATAGCCTTTAATACCGAGGATGATCTGTGTGGCTTCCTCCACAGATGGTTCATCAATAGTGACCGGCTGGAAACGGCGCTCCAGTGCCGCATCCTTCTCAATATACTTGCGGTATTCTGTAAAAGTGGTTGCGCCAATCACCTGAATTTCTCCGCGGGAAAGGGCCGGCTTCAGAATATTGGCAGCATTCATACTGCCCTCTGCATCACCTGTACCCACCAGATTATGAATTTCATCAATGAACAGGATAATATTTCCCTCCTGCCGAATTTCATCAATCAGGCCTTTGATACGGCTCTCAAACTGTCCGCGAAACTGCGTGCCTGCAACCAGAGATGTCAGATCCAACAGGAAAATTTCCTTTTGCTGCAGATGTGCCGGCACATTTCCGTCTGCAATCCGCAAAGCCAGCCCTTCGGCTACTGCAGTCTTGCCGACACCCGGTTCCCCAATCAGGCAGGGATTATTTTTCGTGCGGCGGGAAAGGATCTGGATGACACGGCTGATTTCCTTATCACGGCCAATCACATGGTCCATTTCGCCGGATTTTGCCTTTGCCGTCAGATTCGTGCAATACGCATTCAGATGCCTGCGCTTCGTCTTGGCTCTGTCGGCCCTGCCCCTTTTCTTTTTCTCAGATGAAGATGAATCTTCAGAGGCATGCTCCTGTGCAGGCTGGCTTTCTGACCCACCATAAAAATTTTTCAGAAAAGCGGTGGGGAGCAATGCAGCACCGCCGGGGACAAAACCATCTTCATCCCCATTGTTTTCCGTATTTCCGCCATCCGGATTTACAAGATCATTTAGTTCATCCTCCATGGCCTCCATCTGTTCATCCGTCAAACCCATCTTATCTATCAAATCATTTACCGGCTTTATGCCAAGTTCCCTTGCACAGGTCAGACAAAGCCCCTGTGTTTTGCCAGCATCCTCCGAGGAAGAAAGGAATACCACCGCAGGACGCTTATGACACCTGGAACACAACATCTTCAAAATCACTTCGTTTCTTTCAGAATTTCCGGATTTTTCACAAGCTGTGGAAAATCCGAACACATATTATTATAGTCCATATAGGAGCCGGAAAGTTAAATAAATTATAAATAAATTCCGGCAACTACATCATTGGTCTAAATATTCGCTAGTTTTCTTTAATGCGCTTTTTCTTATCCATAACCTCGGCCAAGTCAATCTGGTCTTCCGGATCCGTACTTTTTAGGATGCGGAAAAACTCCCGGGCATACATCAAAAGCGCAAAAATCATAAATGCTGCTGTGATAACCAGCATAAGAATCGCTGTTTTCTGATGATAAAATTGGAAAACATCCATTACAAGGATTGTGACGAATGTAACATAAAATAGGATTGTAGCCAGCTTGCCATACCATTTCGCGGCACATGGTTTTTTCCCTTTTTTCAGCAAAATTCCGCCTGCCACCAGCATAATGCCTTCCTTTACAATAAAAATCATCAGAAATGGCAGCAGGACCCAATGCCGGATGGCGATGCTGATCGCCACTGCACCCTGTGTCAGCTTGTCAGAAAGCGGATCAAGCATCTGACCTAGTTCAGTAAACTGATTAAAATGCCGGGCCACAAAGCCATCCAGCGCATCTGTCAGCCCGGCAATAATTAATACGAGAACTGCTGCACGGATATGTCCCCCTAAATACAGGCACATAAACGGAATGATCAGCACAATCCGCAGCACTGTCAGCGTATTGGGAATATTAAAATTTTTATTTTTGATCTGCATCCGCTTTGACATCCCCTCTCAGGATCTTATCATACAACGTATAAACCGGATTCCTGACAGACTTGGGAAGTTTAGTAAATGCTTCTTGCATTTTCTGTGTGATTTGAGTTCCGGCTTTTTTCACATTGGAAGCGAGCTTGCTGTTGTTTGGCGTCGACGGAGCCGCCGCTTCCTGCATCTGCAACACAACAGAATCATGAAAGCCGGAAAGCGGAATGTTTTTGGGATATTTCAGAGCAAGCAATGGCAGTGCTAACCGCAATAGCGCACAAATCAGCATGACCGCAATCACACCTTTCACACCGCCCAAAATCCCGCCAAACACACGATTGACCGTATGCAGCACTGGAAGACGGCATACTGCAGTGAGCAGATGACCCACAATTCCAGCAAAAATCAGAATGAGCAGGAACGCCAATATCGTACAAATGATTTTCGCCGCAAATGGATCCTGCTTTTTCATAATGGGTATCACACCGGCAAGCCATTTCCCTAAATGAGGGGACAGCAGCACTGCTGCAATCATCCCTACCAGCCCGGCAAGCGTGCGTGCAGCACCTTTATTGGCACCTGCAATAATGCAGGCAATCAAAACAATGATAAGAATAATATCTATGGCAACACCCATGTCTATGCCTCCTGCTGCTTTTGCGAAATGCATATATATTGTTAGATTATACTATACTTTCCTTCATGCTACAACCGGTTTATTCCAGCTTTTCGAGCTTTATTTCTGAAACTTCCAGGACAAAAGCTTCATTACCGCTGCGCAGCGCGATTGCACGCGCATTGCTGCCCGCGCTGCAAGAACCAGCCGGTTGACCGGCATCTGTAAAGGCATGTACTGTTCCTTCGCTAAGTGCTGCCATTTTGTTTCCGAATCTGGATACACTTGAGATTGTCCCGTCAACCTGCGCCGAACCAATCAAATTTCCATTCAAGTTGATTGCTGTCAGGCTGCTGTTCGCTGCATTGTGAAATTTAGACAATCCCAGCACAGCCATTCCGCTGCTTAAATTCCAAGCAGAAAGTTCTCCGCCGTCATAATGATAAGCATGCAGGGCTTTACCGGAAGCATCCATAGCGGCCGTCTGCTTGTCGCCGACAGCAAGAATGCCGCCCGTATCTGTATAAGCCACATCCAAGAAGACTGTATCGCTGTAAGAAGCTGTTGGTTTGACTAGCGAACTGGAATTAAAGTCTAATTTGTAAACCACACTGACCATTTCCCCGCCGCTGGTACCAACAGCCGTCACAGCTGCTTGTGTGCCGGAATCATTGAGGGCAACTGCAGTTGGATAATATTCTGAGAATGAATATTCATAGGCAGTCTGGCCATTTTGCAGATAGACAGTCAGTTTTCCGCAGTATCCGTCCTGCTGTGTCAGCAGGGCATAACGGCCATTGGAACAGACAGCCCCACCCAGCAGTTTGCCATCCGCACTGTCGGAAACCAAAGTTTTCAGTTGATTTTCCAGCCGGTATCCGGTTCCGCCCAAGTTGTAAACCAGCACCCGGTTTCCACTGACGTTCATAACCGGATCTGAAAAGCTGTGCTTTTTGGAAAACAGCTGCTTTGCGGAACCATTATAAGCCTCAATTGCCGTATCGCTGGTGAGAAAGATATTTTTTCCGGCGGACATGAAATTCCGCGGCATGATATTTTCACTGCTAAGATGTAAAGGATAGCCATTTCCTGTACCCAGACCAAGCATTTCTGTCTGCATCCATTCTGAGATATTCTCCGGCTTAAGACTTTCCCTGTTCACCCAAACGGCCATAACAACTGCACAAATAAGCAGAATGATAATTGCCGTGTAGATGCCGCGCGGCGGTTTTTGTGAGCGTTGAACCGTTTTACGCCAGTTCTTTTGACTTTTTTGACTGCCGATAGGAGGCAATTCTCCCGGCAGACGGCTGTTGGAAGAGCTGTGTGCACGAATCCGCCTCAGCCGGTTTCTCTGCGAATTAATCTGCATGCAGATCCGCCTCCTTATAAAATACACGGTTTAGATAAAGTCCCTGCGGCGGCGCTGTCGGACCGGCCCGGGTACGATCCTTTGCAGCAAAAATCCCCGGAATTGCATCCGGCGCTATTTTTCCCTGCGCAACGTATAAAAGCGTTCCGGTCAAAATTCTTACCATATTATACAGGAACCCATCTGCGGAAACAGAAAAGCAGACCAAGTTGCCCTTCCGCCGGACCTCAGCCTGTGTAACCTTCCGTGTAAAGTTTCCGGATTCCCGCTTATCCAGCGTACAGAAAGAAGTGAAGTCATGGCTGCCTACATATTGTGCCGCGGCAGCATTAAGCTGCGTTTCGTCCAGCGGATACCAATAATGCAGTACCCGCTGATAGAGGAATGGGCTGCGCACCGGTGCATTCCAGATTTGATAAACATATTGTTTCCCCTTGCAGGAATAACGTGCATGAAAATCCTCCGGCACCTCACGGCATGCCTGCACCGCCACATCCGGCGGCAGGAAATGATTTAAAGCATCCACCAGCCGCCCACAGGGGATCCGACTCTGTGTATGAAACGAGACACAGAACATACGGGCATGCACACCTGCATCCGTTCGGGAGCAGCCTTTTAAATTCGGTTTTTCCTGCATTACACTTACCAGTGCATTCTGCAAAACTTCCTGTACGGTTACAGCATTCGGCTGAATCTGCCAGCCATGATAGCGGGCGCCGTCAAAACACAAGGTAAGTAAAAGATTACGCACAGGCCGCTCCTTTCCTGACAGTTTGTACAATTTCCACGATTTATCAATCAATTTTAAATAACAGTCGGCAAAAAAATGTTGAGAAGAATAACAACCGCCAAAACCGCTGCACCAAAAAGCAAGGCGATATAATCCAGCGCAACCATGTGCAGGACTTTCATCTTTGTGCGGCCTTCTCCGCCATGGTAGCAGCGGCATTCCATTGCCATTGCCAGTTCATAAGCCCGCCGGAAAGAGGAAACAAACAGCGGAATCAGCACAGGGATAAGGGATTTAATCCGCTGCATCAGCCCGCCGGATTCCATATCCGCACCGCGGGCTTTCTGCGCCGCCATAATCTTGTCCGTTTCTTCCAACAATGTCGGCACAAAACGGAGCGCAATGGTCATCATCATGGCAATCTCATGCACTTTCACATGCAGCGATTTTAAGGGCGACATCAGCCGCTCCATCGCATCGGTGAGTTCCGTAGGAGACGTTGTAAAAGTCAGAATTGAACTAAAGAGAATCAAACTGACAATTCGCACTGCAATGAAGATGGCATTTTGAATCCCGTTTGCCGTTATCTGCATAAAGCCAATCTGCACCAATACGGGTCCGCTTCCGTAAAACAGATTGAGCACCGAGGTAAACAGCACAATAAACAGAATCCCCTTCATGCTCTTAAAATACATTTTCACAGGAACTCCGGATACTGCCATCAGGCAAAACGTAACCACTGTAAGGAATCCCAAGCTCCAGAAATTATTGGCTACAAAAATATAAACAATGAATGCAATGGTCAGAAGCAGTTTGGCACGCGGGTCCAGCCGGTGGATAGGAGAACTTCCGGGAAAATACTGCCCCAGTGTAATGTCTCTTGTCATGCGCGGTCATCCCCTTTCCGCACCAAAGGAAGCAGCTGCGCCACTGCCTGCTCCACAGTCAGACATGTTTTGACCGGATAGCCGCGTCCTTTAAGTTCTGCCATAATCTTCGTCACCTGCGGAACCTGCAGGCCAATAGACTCCAGCTCCTGATCACGGGCAAAAACAGCTTCCGTCCGATCAAGCATCTGCAGATGAGAAGCATTCATCACCAATACGCGGCTGGCGACCCTTGCCACGTCCTCCATGCTGTGGGAAACCAGCAAAACCGTATTGCCGCGTTTTTTATGGTAATCTAAAATTTCACTCAGCAGGACTTCACGTCCTGCCGGATCCAAACCGGCAGTCGGCTCATCCAGAATCAGGACATCCGGATCCATCGCAATCACACCAGCAATGGCAACACGGCGTTTTTCTCCTCCGGAAAGTTCAAAGGGACTTTTATCCAACAGGTCATCCGGCAGCCCGACAAACTTTGCAGCAGCACGCGCACGCCTTTCAATCTCGCTTTCGGGAAGTGCCATATTGCGGGGACCGAATTGAATATCTTTAAGGACCGTTTCTTCAAAAAGCTGGTCTTCCGGGTATTGGAACACCATACCTACTTTAAAACGGACCGCACGGATTTTTTTAGGGTCTTCCCAAATATCCCGTCCGGAAAGCAGAACCTTTCCGGACGTCGGCCGAATCAAGCCATTAAGCATCTGGATAAGCGTACTTTTTCCGGAACCAGTATGCCCAATTACGCCAATGAATTCTCCCTGGTGAATTTTCACGCTTACGTTCTGCACCGCCTTTTTTTCAAAAGGGGTACCGGCACCATAAGTATAGCAGAGGTCCTGCGTCTCCAAAAGAGGAATCATGCGGAGTCCCCCTTTCCGGAAAGCATGGGTACCAAGGCATCGACACATTCGTCAATTGTCAGCACACACCGTGGAAATTTGCATCCAGCATTGCTCAGGCGGAATGCCAGTTCCGTAGCCTGCGGAACATCCAGTTTATGAGTTTTGAGCAGGTCAACTTGAGAAAAGACTTCCTCTGGTGTCCCCTGCGTCAGAATTCTCCCACTGTCCATAACAATCACACGGCCTGCCTGCACTGCCTCGTCCATATAATGGGTAATCAGGATAATCGTAATGCCCTTGTCATGGTTCAGCATCCGGATGGTGTCCATCACCTCTGCACGCCCGCGCGGATCCAACATGGCTGTCGGCTCATCCAGCACGATGCAGGCTGTTTCCATGGCAAGAATGCCCGCAATGGCAACGCGCTGTTTCTGCCCGCCGGAAAGTTTGTAGGGAGCATGGGTGCGGTACTCGTACATATCCACTGCTTTCAACGCCTCATCCACACGCCTGCGAATTTCTTTGGGTTCAATTCCGAGATTTTCCGGACCAAAGGCAACGTCTTCTTCCACAATAGAAGCAACCAGCTGATTATCCGGATTTTGCTGCACCATTCCCACCTGCCGGCGGATGTCATACGTTTTTGATTCATCGGCGGTGTCCATTCCGTCAACCAGGACCTTTCCGGAGGTAGGTGTCAGCATGGAATTAAACATTTTTGCCATTGTTGATTTGCCGGAACCGTTATGCCCCAGAAGCGCTACAAATTCTCCACGCCCGATGGACAGGTCAATTCCTTTCAGCACTTCATGCACAGGGGCATCCGGATGTTCCTCATTCGGTTCGTCATAGGTGAAATGGACATCTTCTGCTTTGATAAATTCCATTGGTTTCTCCTTTTCGTGTCGCGCGGTCACTGCTGACCTGAGCGCACGTTCCCTTTCGGGATTGGATAGACTGTAAATTTCAAAATAATCATGATTTCAGGCAGGAAAACAGGCAATTGCCGTGCTTCCACAGGGCAGGCTCCGCCCTGTACTGGTCACACGCAGGCCAATTTCCTCTGCATGAACGTTCCCACCAAATCGCGGCTGCAGCATCACACCCAGCAAATATTCCATTACGGCCGGGGAAAGACCGGTCGTATAGGAATTCAGCAGGAAAAACAGGGGGTGTTGACTGAGAAGGGGAATGCACATCTGCACAAGCGGGTAAAGCTGCTCTTCCAGTTTCCAGATTTCTCCGCCCGGTCCGCGCCCATAAGACGGCGGGTCCATAATAATCGCATCATAGTGGTGGCTGCGGCGGTGCTCTCGCTGGACAAACTTTGTACAATCATCCACAAGCCACCGTACCGGCTTATCTGCCATTCCACTGGCAGCAGCATTTTCTTTCGCCCACTGCACCATCCCCTTACTGGCATCTACATGACAGACCGAAGCACCCGCTTTGGCACAGGCAAGGGAGGCAGCTCCCGTATAGCCAAACAAGTTCAAAACGCTGATTGGCCGATTGGCATTGCTGATTTTCTCCATTGCATACTGCCAGTTGACTGCCTGTTCCGGGAAAATACCAGTATGCTTAAAACCCATTGTCTTAAGCCGGAAAGTCAGCCCCTGCCAACCTATCTCCCAGACCGGCGGCACTTTCCGCAGGATTTCCCAATGTCCGCCGCCGGAGCTGGAGCGAAGATAACGTGCATCCGCCTTCTTCCAGCGGGGATCTTTCCTCGGCGTGTCCCAGATAATCTGCGGGTCCGGCCGAATCAGCAGCACGTTTCCCCAGCGCTCCAGCCGCTCCCCACGGGATGTGTCAATCAACTCATAATCCTGCCAAACTGCAGTGCGCATTTGCTTCTCCTCCCCTTCAGGCATTTTAAAATAAGCGGCCCTGCATCAGGCAAGACGCTCTTTCAGCACCCCGGCAACGGAGTTTGCCAATTTGCGGATGAGCTGCGTGTCTTGACCTTCTACCATGACACGCAGCAATGGCTCGGTACCAGATGGGCGGACAACGATACGACCGTCTTCCCCCAATTCTTTTCTGGCCTTTTCCACCGCTTCCTGCACCACTGCATCAGAAGCGAAACGCGCTTTCCCATCCTCAGCAACTTCTACATTGACCAGCACCTGCGGATAACGGGTCATCAGAGTGACCAGTGAGCTGAGTTTTGCCTGACGACGTTTCAGGATAGACAGCAGTTGGGCAGCTGTAAGTTGTCCGTCGCCTGTTGTTGCAAAGTCGAGGAAAATCACATGGCCGCTCTGCTCTCCGCCAAAATTATAGCCGCCCTGCTTCATTCTTTCCAACACATAGCGGTCACCAACTTTAGTTGCTTCAAAGTGCATGCCGTTTTCCTCACAGAAACGGGAAAAGCCCATATTCGTCATAATAGTGCCCACGGCTGTGTTTTTCTCCAGCTTACCACGGGATTTCATATCTGCCGCGCAGATGGCCATAACAAAATCGCCGTCCACAAAGTTTCCCTTGTCGTCCACGGCGAGGCAGCGGTCGGCATCGCCGTCAAAAGCAACACCGGCATCCAAACCATTTTCCCGCACAAAAGCCATGAGATTTTCCATATGGGTTGAGCCACAGTTGTCATTGACATTTACACCGTTTGGGTGGCTGGAAATCATATGGCATTCTGCGCCAAGCTCGGTAAAAAGCAGTTCCGCTGTGCGGGAAGCCGCTCCGTTCGCACAATCAATACCGATGCGCAGACCGTCCAGAGAAAATGGAACAGTACTTTTAATATGGTCAACATAATCACGCACGACATTGGGGGCTGTGGTTACAGTACCGATATCTCCGCCAGTGGGAACCGGAAGCTCTTCCGTCTTATTGAAAACAATTTCTTCAATTTTATCCTCCAGCGCATCCGGCAATTTGTATCCATCCCCGGAAAAGATCTTGATTCCGTTGAACTGACAGGGGTTATGGCTTGCGGTCAGCATTACACCGGCATCTGCTTTATATTTTTCCACCAGATAGGCAACAGCCGGAGTCGGAATCACACCAAGCTGCACCACATCCGCACCGACACTGCACAGGCCGGCTGTAATGGCGGCTTCCAGCATATCAGAAGAAATGCGGGTGTCTTTGCCGATGATGATTTTGGGGTGGCGGTTCCCAGAATCCGTCAGCACATAGGCGGCGGCACGGCCAATCTTCAAAGCAAGTTCACAGGTCAGTTCGCTGTTTGCAACACCACGCACGCCATCTGTACCAAAAAGTCTTCCCATTCCGATTACACTCCTGTTTCATTCAATTTAATGTTTCTAATGTTTCGCTTCATTTCTGCCCAAGCAAAATAAAATTAAGCATTTAAAAAAGCCGCTGCTGCTCCGGAGGATTCTCTTCCGGCGGCTGCAGACCAAGATGCAGATAAGCTGACTTAGTTGCAACACGTCCGCGCGGTGTGCGCGCAAGAAATCCAATTTGCATCAGATAAGGCTCATAAACATCTTCCAACGTCACGGCCTCTTCTCCGATGGCAGCAGCAAGCGTATCCAAACCAACCGGACCGCCATTGTAGTATTTGATCATCGTTGTCAACATGCGCCGGTCATTAGAGTCTAAGCCAAGCTCATCGACTTCCATACGGTCGAGACCTATGCGCGCCGCATTGCAATCAATTGTACCATGATTCGTGACCTGTGCAAAGTCCCGCACACGTTTGAGCAGCCGGTTGGCAATTCGCGGTGTCCCGCGGCTTCGTGAAGCAATTTCCAGCGCGCCGTCCGAATCAATTTCAATGCCGAGGATAGAGGCAGAGCGTGTGACAATCTGTGCAAGTTCTTCTGGAGAATACATTTCCAGCCGGAGCACGACACCAAATCGGTCCCGCAGCGGCGCAGAAAGCTGACCGGCACGGGTAGTGGCACCCACCAGCGTGAATTTTGGCAGTGGGAGATGATAGCTTGCCGCCATCTGGCCTTTACCGGTAATAATATCAATCGAATAGTCTTCCATTGCCGGATACAGGATTTCTTCAACCGTGCGCGGCAGGCGGTGGACTTCATCAATAAACAGTACATCCCCTGCATTAAGGTTCGTAAGAATGGCAGCAAGATCTCCCGGCCGCTCAATTGCCGGTCCGGAAGTAACGCGCAGATTGACACCCAGCTCATTGGCAATGATACCGGCCAGCGTTGTTTTGCCAAGGCCCGGCGGCCCATAAAGCAGCACATGGTCCAATGTCTCTTTCCGTTGTTTTGCCGCTTCAATAAACACGGCAAGATTCTCTTTTACTTTTTCCTGACCAATATAATCTTCCATGCAGCGCGGCCTTAACGGATTTTCCGTTTCCTCGTCATTCGGCGTATACTGCGGTGCAACCATGCGGTTTTCAAGGTCAAAATCATCTTCCGTGTATTCCATCTGCACACCTCTTTCCCTGTCTCGTCAGCCCGGAGCAGATGTTCTGCCCGTGCAGACGGATGAAAAGCAAAGACTATCTCCCTACATATATAATATTCCTGCTCTTTTACATAATAATAAAGGTAAAGCAGACACAAACTCATTAAAAAAACAAAGTCCCATGCTGCAAGTTTGGTTACCGCACGCTGCCAAAGTTTTTCAGCGCAAGCCGAATCAGCTCCTCCACCGAAAGGCTGCTGTCCAATTTGGCAACCGCGCTGCTTGCTTCGCTGGCAGAATAGCCGAGCACTGTCAGTGCATTGACAGCTGCTTCCGCATTTCCTGCTGCAGACGGAACGCCAACCGGCAAATGCGCCATCTGAGGATCTGATGCCTGCATGGATTGAACTTTATCTTTCAGCTCCAGCACAATGCGCTGACCCAGTTTCGGCCCAACACCGCTGGCACGGGTAAATGCCTTGCTGTCACCAGTAGCGGCGGCGGCAGCCACCTGTTCCGGCGTCAGTACAGAAAGGATTGCCAGTCCGGCTTTCGGACCAACCCCGCTGATATTGGTAAGCAGTTTAAAACAGTTGAGTTCTGCCTGTGTAGCGAATCCGAAAAGATCCAGCGCATCTTCCCGCACATTTAACTGGGTGTAAAGTTTAACCTCCTGACCAACCGGCGGCAGGGCTTTCTGCGTATTCATGGTCGTGCGGCATAAAAAGCCCACTCCGCCGCATTCGACCACCGCCACATTGGGCTGCGTATGCGTAAGAATCCCTTTGACACTGTAAAACATAAGCCTGCTCCTCTATTGCCGAAACTTTTCCAGCGACCGGCGGCGCATCGCACTGGCACTGGCCTGCCCATGCGTAATGGCCATGGCCAGTGCATCAGCTGTGTCATCCGGCTTCGGCACCTCACGCAGGCAAAGCAGCCGGCGCGTCATCTCCATCACCTGCGGCTTTTTCGCCCGGCCATAGCCGGTAACCGCCTGCTTCACTTGCATCGGCGTATATTCATACACCGGGCATCCGGCCTGCTCACAGGCCAGCAGAATAACACCGCGCGCTTCCGCCACACCAATTCCCGTCGTTTTATTATTCTGAAAATACAGTTTTTCAATTGCCGCGGCCTGCGGTTTCCATTTGGTCAGCACGGCCGCTATATCATCATAAATCTGGCACAGGCGCTTTCCGAATGCCATGCCGGCCGGTGTAAAAACTGCACCGGATGCAAGCGGGACATAGTGTCCGGCTTCCGTTCGCAGAACACCCCAGCCCACAATCGCATAGCCGGGGTCAATCCCAAGGACAATCACGGCAGTGTCCCCTCTCCTGCTGCATATTTCCTACTCAGCAGTTACACGTCATTATACCACATTTTTATATAAAATCAAAACAGCAAACCGTGTCTTTTCTTCCTAAAAAAATTTGTAGGTTTCAATAAAATATTTGCCATTATTGTTTGTTTCGTGTATACTTAAGCTAAGTTCTGTAAAGTTTTCAAACCCGACGCCCATCATTTAAAAGCACAAGAAACAACCGGTGCTTTGTATCCACAGGAGGTCTTATCCATGCTTGAAAAAGTTGATCTGAAAAAAAGAGTTTCAAAAGAAGATTATAAAAAGCAAGTGAAACCCCTGCAGACGGCCCTGACGGCTTTGGATGCACCCATTAAAACAGCCGGCCTGCCCGTAATTATTCTGTTTGAAGGGTGGAGTGCAGCAGGAAAAGGGGATGCCATCTCTCATTTGATTTTAAACTTTGACCCGCGTTGGTTTTCGGTTGTGAACATTCAGCCCCCCACAGAGCTGGAACGGCGTGAACCAGCCATGTGGCGTTACTGGCTCACTCTGCCGAAAGCGGGCCAGCTTTCCATCATGGACCGCTCCTGGTATCAGGAAGTCGGCGTGCTGCGTCTGGAAGACGAGGTGGATGACCTGACTAACCTGCGGCATATGGATGAAATTAACAGTTTTGAACGTGGTCTTACCGATAACGGTTATTTGATTATAAAATTCTTTCTGCATATTTCCCAGAAAGAACAGAAGGCTCGTCTGGAAAAACTGGACGACAGCAAAAATACTGAGTGGCGCGTAACGTCGAAAGACTGGCGCCGGTGCAGACAATATGATAAATACTGTGATGTTTTTGATCAAATGCTGGAATATACGAACACATCGAATGCTCCGTGGCATATTGTTTCCGGCATGAATGAAGAAGCGCGTACACTCGATATCTTCCGCATTGTAAAAGAATCAGTAGAAGCAGCGCTAAAGCTACGAGAAGAAAAGGCCGCTCTTCCACCCTCGGAATCCCACACGATTCCGCCCAGTCAAGAGCATTTGGTTTCCATGCCAAAACTTTCAGAGATTAATCTCAACAAAAATTTAGACAAAGGAAAATACAAAAAGCAGCTGCAAAAGGAGCAGGAGCGTCTTGCGAATCTGCATAATAAAGTTTATCTGAAAAAAATTCCCGTCATTATCGCATATGAAGGATGGGATGCAGCCGGAAAAGGCGGAAATATTAAGCGTGTTTCTGAAGCGCTGGACCCGCGCGGATATGAAGTCGTTCCCATTGCCGCTCCGACAAAGGAAGAAAAAAGCCGCCATTATTTGTGGCGATTCTGGAAAGCCCTTCCGAAAAGCGGGCATGTCGCCATCTTTGACCGCACATGGTACGGCCGCGTCCTGGTGGAACGGATTGAAGGTTTCTGCTCCGCGGAAGACTGGCAGCGTGCCTATCGGGAAATTAATGAATTTGAGCGGCAGCTCTATGACTGGGGTGCTGTGATTGTGAAATTCTGGCTCCAAATCAGTCCGGAGGAGCAGCTTCGGCGTTTTAAAGAGCGTGAGGAAACCCCTGCCAAGCAATGGAAAATCACAGACGATGATTGGCGAAACCGTGACAAATGGCCGCAGTATGAAATTGCCGTCAATGACATGTTCCAGCACACATCCACTGACTTTGCTCCCTGGCATATCATTGAGGGAAATGACAAGAAGTACGCACGTGTCAAAACTTTAAAGCTGATTAACGAAGCTATTGAAAAACGTTTGGCAGAGGGCAAAAAGCATCACCGCTAATAAAAAATATCTCCGGTTGTTTCCGGAGATATTTTTTTATTTTAGTGTTAATTAAAAATTTTAGCAATCAATACCGTGTCCAATCCTGACTTCAGAGCCGCCCAGAAGAGCACTTGGGGGCATCTGCCCTTTTCTGCCTATGAATCGTTACCGTAAGCCGGACTGTAGAAGATACCAGCAAAACTCCCAGTGCCAGTGCTCCGGCAATTGCAAATGTGTGCAGGCCGACACTCACAAACCGGCCTGTATTACCGGATACTGCATACTCCATCGCATGATAAATGCCGCCGCCCGGAACCATGGGCAGCATGGAAATCAGCAAGAAACCCGTGGCGGGACTCTTATTCACTCTGGCCATAATTTCTGAATAAACGGAAATTGCAAGAGACGCCATAAAATACTGAAAAATGTCATGGTTGACAAAGCCAAAAAGCAGATAAACACTCCAACCAATCGCTCCGCCTAAAGAAGCCCAAACCATTTTCCAGCCCCGCATATTTACGCATAAACAGTAAGCAATGCAGGCTACGAAACTGAAAAAACTCGCCAGCAAAATCTTCAGCATCCGTCACACTCCCCACAGGGTCCTGGTGAAAATCATGGCAGCACCAACGCCCAGTGCAATTGCCATTGCAACCAGAAGGCTTTCCACGAAACGCAGCATACCGGAAAGGTAGTCTGCCGAAAGAATATCCCGCATAAAACTGGTGATGGCAATCCCCGGCACCAGATTCATGACGCTTCCAATAATCATGCGGTCCGCATTCAGATACGGGTCAAAATGGGCTGCCACAAAGCAGACTAAACCAATTACCGCACTTTCAAGAATGGTCGAAAAGAAAGAATTCGCACGGTACCGCTGAAAGAAATCCTGTATCCAGAAAACCAGCACGCCTGTCAGCCCGCTGACCACAGCATCAGCGGCATTGCCCCCGTAAAACAACGTAAATGCAAACGCAACGCCGGTAAAACCAAGTGCTTTCAGTGATTTGGAATTTCCAATATCATGTTCAATACTGCCGATTTCTGACCGTAATTTAGAAATTGGGGGGCACTGTTTGCAGGCCCGCCGGCAAAGGGAATTTAAACGGTCAATTTTTCCAAGGTCAATACAGCGGTCATCCACTCTGCAGATTCGCGTAATGGGAACGCCGTCGGGACGACATACTGTCACATTGATGCAAGTTGTCAATGCGAAAATATGACTTTTTTCCACTCCATAGGCATGGAAAAGCAAGTGCATGGATTCTTCTGCGCGGTAAATCTCCGCACCGTATTTCACAAGCAGCCGACCAATTTCTGTTCCTACAAAAACCAGTTCATTGTAATCCATAACTATCCTCCAGCACAAGCCTTTACAAATGAAGCCGCCGCCGCAGTTCTTCTTTAACATGTCTGCCCCTGAAAATCAACATGGCCGCAAGCATCATTAGGCTGACTCCCACACACAGCAGGCTTGGCAGCAAAACGGTGATGCAGCCTGTCAATAACAGCATCAGCTGCACAATTCCAAGCAGAGCATCCACCAATAAGTATACAATCAAACTTCCCGACGGAACACTAAACAAACGAAACATAAAAACCAGCGTTACCATCGCACCCATGCAGACAATGGGTATGACAAAATTAATGCTCCATGCATGCCAGCCTGTCACATAATCCCACAAAACACTGAGAGCGGAAACCAGAAAGACCTCCCACACCAACGTTTTGGGAACATTTCGCTGTTTATAAAGGGCCAGCCCTAATGTAAGCCACATGCAAAGCACACCGCCAAGTACGAACAGGCTCCATGGCCCGTACTGCCGATTCAGAAAGTTCAGCAGCAGACACACAATGCAAGCCGACACACTTGCCAGCGCAAGGATGGAAATCCAAAGCCGACGCTGCCGGTGCCCATCCGGCAATTCTGGAAATCCGCTCGGTTCCGGCTCCCCCTGCAGAACTGCATTGCACAGCGGGCAGCGTTCCCGGTCACCGCGCACACTGACTTTGCATTTTTCGCAGTATTTCATAAATATGCTCCCTATGGATTAATTATCCTCAAAAAAATCTGTATCAATTTCCACCGGTATCCCCATATTTGTCAGCGAACGAAAAAAATTCTTTTGAATTTCTGTGTTCAAAAAAGCAGAGGAAAAACTGAGCGTCATTTTCTCCTCATAAGTCAAACAGCACATCTGCACTTTCTGCGTACTGATGAATACCTCAAATTTCTCAATGTAGGGCCGCAGTTCTGCCGGCATATGCACAATACCAATATTAGAGACCGCACTGGTTTCTTTGCGAGTCTCCAAATAACTTCCCAAACGCATAACCCCATCTTTCACAGAAAGGATCATTGCACGAGCCAGTGGATTTTCAATCAGCATGATGTACTGGTTCACCCGATACTGCAGCTCCTCCGGAGAGAGTCCAGCTTTAAACTGCTGATCCAATTTTGCAAGAATGCTTTTCAGACTTCCGTCTCCCTGTGAAAAGTCGTACCCCACATCCATAACCCCAAAAAAGTTGCGTGCGGAAGCAGACCGAAAATGATTGCGCAGGTTGATTGGCACTGCAAGCACAATCGGACGACTGACATCTTTTACGGGCATCTCTTTTCGGATTGCCAGAATGACCAGCGCGCAAATCAGCTCCGTAAGGCTGGTCCCATAAGAGTGGCTGACATTCAGTAACTGTTTTGTCGGGACAGTCCCCACAATAACATTCAGCCGATAGTCCATCGTCCGCATTCCACGCAGCCGGTAAACGGTCTTATGAACCTTTTTAATTTTCGGTAGTTTCTGATAGTTGGCATAACGTGCAAAGCTGTCATCCATGCTCTGGCTCTCACTGGCATCATAGTCCAGTCCCGACAGTCCGCCAAGCGCTTCCGGATGCACACGTTTCAAATAGCGAAAAATGAGTACCCGTAAAAAATGCATAGCACCGGTCCCATCGGAAATTGCATGAAACACTTCCAAATTAACCCTGCAGCCAAAATAGGTAACTTCAAACAAAAGATTGGATACATCCTTGTCATACAGCTGTGAGCAGGGTGATTTGTATTCGCGCTGGACTACCGGCATTTTGTCTGTGTCTTCAAGGTAATACCAGAAAAGCCCGCGCTTAATAATCGTTTGAAAACCGGGAAAAGAGCCAAGTGTCTGGTCGAGCGCCTCCTGCAGTTTCTGCGGCTGAACCGGCTCCTTCAATTCACAAACGAAGCGAAAAACCTTTGTATCCCTCTGCCCGCTGGTACAGGGGAAAATTTTTGCTGCTGTATCAAGACCTGTCCACTGGAATTTTCGGTGACTCATTTTTCTTCACCTCCGTGCAGGAATATCAGCGGATACTTAAAAATTCATTGATATATTGATAGGCTGCCTTCACAGGAGCCGGCATCCCAATTAAGGAAAAAAAGCCATGCATGCAATCCCGAATCCGGCGAATTCGCACTTTTCCACCTGCTTCCGCCAGACGCCGTCCATATTCCTCTCCTTCATCCCGCAGCGGATCATATTCGGCACTGAGGATCAGGGTGGCCGGCTGACAGGAAAAGTCTTTTGCCAGCAGCGGGGCAAAATAGGGATTGTGCAAATCCTGATCACTGCTTTTGTAAAGATTAATGTAATCCTCTACCCGCTGTGCGGTCAGCATATTATCTTGGCCGTTGGAACGGATAGATTCAAAAGGAGATGTTTGGGGATTATGATCATACCACAGACTCGGATAAAGCAGAATTTGACGGGCAGGCAGGATGGCACCACGGTCTCTGGTCATCAAAGAAACGGCCGCCGCTAAATTCCCGCCGGCAGAATCCCCAATCAGCGTCACATCACTTGCCGTAAAACCAAAGTCCGCGACTTCCTGAAAAACGGTCTGCACTGCCGTATAGCAGTCGTGCAGGCCAGCAGGAAACGGGTGTTCCGGAGCAAGGCGGTAATCCACACTGATGACTGTATATTGAATCATGCGCGTCATCAGGACACAGACATCATTGTAAGAATCAATGTCTCCGCTCACCCAGCCGCCGCCATGAAAGAAAATGAGCAGACCGCCGGAAGTGCCACTGGGAGAAAAGATACGGACTGGGACCTCATGGTTGCCGCAGCGAATGACGTGGTTCCAAGGACGGTATGCAGGTTTCAGCAGCGGCAGATGCGCTGCCCGTGTAAAATTACGAACTAATTGATACTCTTTCTTAATATTCACCTTTGCAGCGTTTCTGGTCAGTGCTGCTATGACAAAACGCATCGGTTTTGACAATGCCATACGGCTCCTCCTTCTTCGGGATAAAAGCTTACAGGTGGTGTTTCAGCGGCTGATCGGCCGGCCGCATCCGCAGCGGCTTTGGCAGATATTTATCGAGATCAGGTCGGACCTCACGGTGCTGCGATGGGTCTTTTGAAGCGGAAATCCGCCCTGTCCGTCCGGTTTTGACGTGCTGCAAAACCGGCTTTTGCTTCTTTGGAAGCGGCTTTGCCTGCTTTTTCGGCCACTGTGCGTGGTCTGCCGACGGCTGTGCATAACGGTTTCCTCGTTTTTGTGGTTGATGAGTGGAAGCCTTCCTCTGCTGCGGCTGTTTTGTGCTGCTTTTCCCTCGATGGGCCTGCACAGACTTCTGCTGACGGCGTTCCCTTGCCGCCTTCGCATCCTTCTGACGTTCCAGCTGTTTTTGCCGCTGTTCTTCTTTCGTCATGGGAACCAGTTCCCGCATAGGATAAGGATGTTCCTTAATTTCCGGAATCTCTTGTCGAATCAGCCTCTGAATATGCTGAAAATTTGCTTTTTCATTGATACTGCAGAAAGAAAGCGCAGTGCCGCTGTGTCCCGCACGTGCAGTGCGTCCAATGCGGTGTACATATGTTTCCGGTACTTCCGGTATATCGTAATTGATTACGTGTGAAATTTCCTCGATATCAATTCCGCGGGCCGCAATATCCGTTGCCACCAAAACACGCACCTGATGGTTCCGGAACTTCGACAGTGCAGCCTGCCGTGCATTTTGCGTTTTATCCCCGTGAATCGCCGCTGCAGAAATGTTTGCGTGGGTAAGGTCACGCACGACACGGTCTGCCCCGTGTTTTGTGCGGGTAAAAACCAGTGCAGAAGAAATACGCGGGTCTTTTAAAACCCAGACCAGCAGCCGGCATTTGTTGCTCTTATCCACATAATAAACACTCTGGTCGATTCTTTCAACTGTTGTGGCAGGCGGCGTAATGCTGATTTTAACCGGGTTCTGCAAAATACCGGCTACCAGCGTGCGGATTTCCTTCGGCAGTGTCGCACTGAACATCAGATTCTGCCGCTTCTGCGGCAGCTGGGAAATCACGCGCTTTACATCGTGAATAAAGCCCATATCCAGCATCCGGTCTGCTTCATCCAGCACAAAAATTTCAACTTGTGAAAGATCAATGTAGCCTTGATTGACAAGATCATTGAGCCTGCCCGGGGTTGCCACTAACACATCTGCCCCCTGCCGCAGGCTTTTGACCTGTCCTGCTTGATTGACACCGCCAAACACGACACAACAGTTTTGATGCAGGCCTTTCCCATACTCCCGAAAATTGTCGAAAATTTGGATTGCCAATTCTCTGGTCGGTGTCAGGACAAGTGTACGGACGGGCCTGCCGTCCACTGGATTTTCCTCCAGATGCTGTAGGATCGGCACTGCAAAAGCAGCTGTTTTCCCGGTACCCGTTTGTGCACAGCCGAAAAGGTCACGCCCCTGCAGCACCTGTGGAATCGCCTCCTGCTGAATAGGCGTGGGGGTTTTGTATCCTGCATGCTCCAGATTCCTGAGAATAGGCGGTATGATCTTCAACGATTTAAAATCCATATAACTCTCTTTTCTAATTTCTTTCCTTCATCATAGTTCCTTGAACCGTTTGTCACAGAACGCCTTGATTTTCCCGGCTGCCTTGCATCCCATGCGTCGCAGAACATCTGCTTCCAAACTAATTATACCATGCTTCTTCACGCAAAACAAACAGGAACTGCCGCAGATTCCATTTTCCTTCCACTAACAGCCGCAAAAGGAATCGCATGGTAAAACAATTCTGTGGAAACTTCTCCATTAGCATAAAGCGCAAAAGCAATGGTTACTGCATGTACTCCACACCTTCAGCCGTAACCCGAGCGTAGATAAGCGGCATGACAGCCGGAGCCGTTTCGCCGATTGTAACCGCGCCTTCAAAGAGCTGTTCTGCCGCTTTGCATTTTTCAACATCTGCCGCATAAAAGCGGGCAATCGGTTCCCCTTTCCGCACGCGGTCTCCGGTCTTTCTCAGCAGCACAATCCCTGCGCTGCTGTCAATTGAATCGTTTTTCTTTTCTCTGCCAGCCCCAAGCTCCACGGAGGCAATCCCACATTTTTCCGTATCCATTGCTGTGATAAAGCCGTCCCGCTGTGCCGGCACCTCTAATTCTGCACCGGCTTTTGCAAACGCATCCGGATTATCCAGAACGGTGGTATCCCCGCCCTGCGCGGCAGCCATCTCCTTGAATTTTGCAAAGCCTTGGCCATTTTCGATTTGTCCACGTGCCATTTCCCTGCATGCTGCGAGCTTACCCTTTCCGGCAAGGTACAGCATATTAGCCGCCAAGTCTAAACAAACTTCTGTCAAGTCACTGGGGCCTTTCCCATGCAGGGTTTTGCATACTTCCTGAATCTCTAATGCGTTTCCAATATTATTGCCCAGCGGCCGATTCATATCCGTAATTAGTGCAGCCGTGCGGCGCCCCACCTGCTTGCCAATGTTCACCATTGCCTGTGCAAGACGAACGGAGTCTGCCACCGTCTTCATAAATGCACCGCTTCCGGTTTTGACATCCAGCAAAATACAGTCCGCACCGGCCGCAATCTTTTTGCTCATAATGCTGGAAGCAATCAGCGGAATGGAATTGACGGTAGCTGTCACATCCCGCAGTGCATAAAGTTTTTTGTCCGCAGGTACTAGATTTCCCGTTTGGCCCACCACGCAGCAGCCAACTTTCTGCACAATCTCTAAAAAACGTTTCTGCGTGAAGTCTGTGTGCAGACCGGGAATGGATTCCATTTTATCAATAGTTCCGCCGGTGTGACCTAAACCCCTGCCACTCATCTTGGCTACCCGCACACCGAGAGAGGCGACAATCGGCACGACAATCAGTGTGGTCTTATCCCCAACGCCTCCGGTGGAGTGTTTGTCGACCTTGATGCCGTCAATGGAAGACAAATCGATCCTGTCGCCGGAACGGGCCATGCACATCGTCAGCTGCGCAGTTTCCTGAGGCGTCATGCCCCGCAGGAAAATCGCCATCAACAGGGCACTGGCCTGATAGTCCGGAATGTCCCCTTTTACATAGCCAGTAATAAAGAATTGAATTTCTTCATTGCTCAAAGTGCCGCCGTCCCGCTTTTTTGCAATAATATCATACATGCGCATTCTCTAACTTCCCCTTTCTGATGTTTCAGCAGCCTTGGGATTCCTTTTGTTTAACAATTTTAACAATACGGCTGGTTCCAAGCCTGCTGGCACCCAGCTGCATGAATTTCTCTGCATCCTCCAAAGAAGCAATCCCGCCGGCTGCTTTAATCCGTACGTTTTTCCCAACAAATTTCTTAAACAGAGAAACATCCGCGAAAGTTGCCCCGTTTGCCGAAAATCCCGTGGATGTCTTGATAAAGTCTGCGCCGGATTCGGTAACGACTTCACACATGCGGATTTTTTCCTCTTCCGTGAGCAGGCAGGTCTCTAGAATCACTTTCAGAATATGGCCGCCACATGCCGCTTTGACCTGCCGGATTTCGGACAGGACTTTCTCATAAAGCCCATCTTTTACCCAGCCGATATTAATAACCATGTCAATCTCATCCGCGCCGTTTGCCAGCGCATCTCTTGTTTCAAAAACTTTTGTCGCAGTCGTGGAGTAACCGTTTGGAAAACCAATCACCGTGCAGACTGCCATGCGGTCCCCGACAAATTCCTTTGCCTGCTTCACATAACTTGCCGGAATACAGACGGAAGCCGTGTGGTAATGCATGGCATCCTCACAAATTTGCTGAATTTGCCCCCACGTTGCTTCCTGTTTTAACAGCGTATGATCAACAGCTCCCAGCAGTTTCTGCATATCCATTTCCATCGTCCTCTTTTCTTAAATTCGTAAATGGACTATCTTCAAATCCATTTTGTGTCCGTGCTTTTGCGAAGGGTATCTCATTTTCAACTGTTTCCGGCGATTTGGTGGAAAAGTATCAAAAGGAAAATTTTCTTGTATTCTCTCTTTTGGATTCATGATTGCTATTTCCTGCCGTCTTGTACGTTTGTTTTACCCCAGCTGAATCAGAAGCAGAACAGACTTAGAAAGATCTGCCCTTCTCAATTCTCAGCGCACACCTTTTTCATAAGGCAGACCGTCCGATTTTGGTGCAACAGAACGACCCACGAACAGAATCAATACAACAATGGTCAAAATATAGGGCATCATAGCAAGAATTTCGGGGGGGATTGATGTATGCGCCAATCCGGGGAAAACAGACAGCGCCTGTGCAAAGCCAAATAACAGGCAAGCACCATAAGCGCCCTGTGGTGTCCATTTGCCAAAGATGACAGCAGCCAGCGCAATGAATCCCTGACCGCTGATGGCAGTCGGCGTAAATTGCTGGATAACCGCCAGTGTCATGGAGGCACCGCCGAGCCCCGCGAGGATACCGGACGTAATCACACAGCCATAGCGGGTACGGTTTACATTGATGCCCAAAGTATCCGCCGCCGCTGGGTGTTCCCCAACGGAGCGAATCCGCAAACCCCATTTTGTGCGGTACAGCACAAACCACAGGACAATCATGGCAGCAAATGCCAGAATAACGGTAATATCAAAGTTAAAATTCTGCGCAACAATGTTACGCTGTGCGCCGCCCAGAATTTTTGGCAGCTTGTGCGGCACTGGCTGTGTCATCGTAGCACCGGAAAAAGTCAGGCGGCACAGAAACAGTGCAAGACCTGGACCAATCAGATTCAGTGCGATACCTGAAATGGTTTGGTCCGCTTTAAAGGTAACAGATGCCACCGCATGCAGCAAAGCAAACAGGCCCCCCGCAATCCCCGCAAGCAGAAAACCGACCCATGCATTTCCGGAGAAGTAACCAACTGCCGCACCAACAAATGCACCGACTGTCATCATGCCTTCAATGCCAAGGTTCACAACACCAGAGCGCTCAGAAATCACACCAGCCAAAGCACCAAAAATCAACGGCGCAGAGTACATGAATGTATTGCCAATCAGTAAGGATAGATTATTTAGCAGCATTGTGCATCCCCCTCTTTTCAAGCCGGACAGCCAATTTAGGAATCACTGCCGTCAGCGCAACAAAAAACACAATTGTACCAATCATAATGTTAATGATCTCACTGGGAGCACCAATATTGGCCTGAATAGACTGCCCGCCGTAAAGCAAGCCGCCGAAGAGCAGGCCGGCAAAGATACACCCAATTGGTGAACTGCCTGCAATGAATGCAACCGATAGCCCATTGAAGCCATTATTTTCAAATGCAGAAAGAGTAGAAATACGGTGCGGATCAGTACCTGTAATAACCATGGAAGCAGCAAGGCCCGACAGCGCGCCGGCTATCAGCATAGTGATGATGATATTTTTGTTGACGGAAATTCCAGCAAATTCTGCCGCATCGCGGTTTAATCCAACTGCACGCAGCTCATAGCCCTTCGTGGAACGATAAAGAAGCATCCAGACAAAGACAGCTGCCGCAATGGCTATCACGAAACCAAAATTCACATCTGTTTTCAGCAGGACTTCACGCAGGGCTTTATGTCCTTTCAGAACTGCTAAACCTGCATCGCTTGTTTTCCAGTTCGGCAGGAGCATGGTGTAACTTGACGGATTGACCGGATAAGCTGCCGTGGAATTCGGTTCATGGAATCTCGCGCTGCTGACAACCCAATTGGAAATGTAAAAAGCAATCCAGTTGAACATAATGCTGGTCAGCACTTCATGGATACCAAACTTTGCTTTCAGAAAACCAATGATGCCCCCCCACAGCGCTCCAGCTGCCACACCGGAAAGCACGACCAGCGGGATTTGAATGATGGGTGGAAAATTGCAAAGGTAGCCTACGAGATTGGCGGCAACTGCCCCGATAATGTACTGTCCCTCAGCCCCAATATTAAAGAGGCCGACCTTATAGGCAAAAGCGACACTCAGTGCTGTCAGCGTAATGGGGGTTGCCTTAATAATGACGTTTGAAATGTATTTGGGCTTGCTGAAAATTCCACTGAACAGCGCCCCAAAAGCCGCGCTGGGATTATAGCCCGCCGCAGCCAGCACAATGGCCGCAACAGCGAAGCCGCAGACGATCGCAATGATTGTCGATGTAATCGGCTTCTTTAAAATTTTAGCTGTCTTTTCCATTCTGTTTTCCTCCTGCCATAAGCAGACCAATGGTTTTTTCATCCACTTCGCCCTGCTTGAAACTGTCTACAATCCGGCCCTTGTAAAGAACGTCGATTGTATCTGAGATGCTCATAATTTCATCCAGCTCCAGAGAAATGAGCAGAATGGCCCGGCCGCGGTCGCGCTCACGAATCAGCGCCTTATGCACATATTCGATTGCACCAACATCCAGCCCCCGCGTCGGCTGCATGGCAATCAGCAAATCCGGCTCATTTTCCACTTCACGTCCGATAATGATTTTCTGCTGATTTCCGCCGGAAAGGCCGCGTGCCAAATGATTGGCACAATCCTCCGGACGCACATCATAGTCCCGAATCAGTCCTTTTGCAAACTTCTGAATCTCCCTGCGGTTGAGCATGCCATGTTTGCTGTACGGAGCCACACGGTATTTTTCCAGCACGGAATTTTCTGCAACAGTAAAATCCATAACCAATCCGCGTTTCTGCCGGTCCTCATGAATGGTGGAAATTTTGTGGTTGACCACATTGCGCGGTGATGTATTCTGAACTTCTGCGCCGTTAATTTGAATCGTGCCGCTTTCTGTTTTTGTCAGGCTGGTAATCGCCTCGACCAGTTCTTTCTGACCGTTCCCGTCAATTCCGGCAATTCCCACAATTTCACCTGCATGCACAGACAGGGACAAGTCCCGTACGGCCGGCAGGCCACGGTCATCTTTCACCTGTAAATGGTCAATTGCAAACACTGTTTTTCCCGGCTTTGCCGGTGTCTTTTCCACCACCAGTTTAACAGCTCGTCCCACCATTTTTGACGCAAGGTCTTCCTCTTTTTCATCCGCAACTTTTACGGTATCCACATATTTCCCACGGCGGATAATCGTGCAGGTATCAGAGCTTTCCTTAATTTCTCGGAGTTTATGCGTAATAATAATGATTGTTTTTCCGTCTGCAACCAGACTGTGCATAATTTCTATCAAATCTTCCGTTTCCTGCGGCGTAAGTACAGCCGTAGGTTCGTCCAAAATCAGCAGATCCGCACCCCGGTACAGTGCTTTCAGGATTTCCACACGTTGCTGCATACCAACGGAAATATCCTCTACTTTGGCGTCCGGGTCCACTTCCAGCCCGTATTTTTGCACCAGATCTTGCACATTTTTGTGGGCCTGTTTCATATTCAGCACACCCAAATGACTGGTTGTTTCATTTCCAAGAATGATATTCTGCGTCACGGTAAAGTTATCCACTAACATGAAATGCTGATGCACCATACCAATGCCGTGAGCAATTGCCACATTGGGATTTGCAATATTTACCTTTTCTCCATTTAGGTAAATTTCGCCCTCATCTGCCTGATAAAGCCCATACAGCACATTCATCAGCGTACTTTTTCCTGCACCGTTTTCCCCCAGCAAAGAGTGGATTGTCCCTCTTTTGACATCCAGGTCAACATGGTCCAGCGCACAAAAAGTACCGAATGTCTTTGTGATGCCATGCATCTGCACTGCATACTTGCTACTGACCTCCATTTTTATTTTACCTCCGCGTGGTTTTGCGTTTTTTATCAGAAAAAAGCAGGGCGTCAAAAGAGAACGCCCCGCCTTTGAAGGGAACTCGTTTCAGGGAAGTTTCCCAATATCCAAATTTTCAGCGGCTGAATTACTTGCCGAATTTGTCAAATTCAGCTTTCGTTGCCGGTGGAACAATCTTGCCGCTCTTAATATCATTTTCCACCTTCATGGCTGCCTGATAAGTTGCGTCACCCATCAGCTTATGCTCGGTCGGAATCCCAACTGCATTTTCTTTAAGGCCATAGGTGAATGTTTTTCCGCCGATTTTTTCGCCTTTCATTGCTTTCTTTGAAACGTCTTCAACAGCAGAATAAACCAGCTTTAAAGCGGAAGTCAAAACATTTTTCGGTGCCAGATATGCTTGATCGCGGTCAACACCAATCGCATACTTTCCAGCATCCTTAGCCGCCGCAATAACACCGACACCTACACCGCCCGCTGCATGGAAAACGATGTCGCAGCCGCTGGAGAACATGCTGTTGGCAATAGCCTTTCCTTTAGAAGAATCCGAAAAGCTCTCCGCATATTGTGCATCCACTGTAATTTTCTTGTTCATCTCTTTGGCCGCATAGGCAACACCGGCCTTGTAACCATATTCAAACTGGTCAATAATATTGCTCCGAATCCCGCCAACGAAACCGACTTTTCCGGTTTTTGTAGTCTTGCCGGCAATATAACCGACAATAAAGGACGGCTCCTGTGCGCGGAACATGACACCTGTTACATTACTGGGCATGGTCGCCTTATCATAGCTATTATCAACAATGGCATAGTTGATGTCCGGATTTTCCTTGGCGGCACTTCCAATTGACTTTGCCATTGCAAAGCCAATGCCCCAGATGAGATTTGCATTTTCATCGGCAGCCTTGTCAAGGTTCGTCGCATAGTCAGATTCCTGTTTAGACTCAACGTAATTGACATCTGCTCCGGTGTCTTTTTTTAAATTTTTAAGTCCTTCCCAGGAAGACTGGTTGAAAGACTGGTCATTTACCCCTCCTGTATCCGTGACCATACGAACCTTGTACCCTTTACCGCCCGCCGAAGCTCCGGCCGCCCCAGACGAGGCACTTCCTCCTGCTGCACTGGAAGCAGAGCCTGTGCTGCCGCATGCACCCATGGAAACAGCCATTGTCCCAGCCAGAACAACAGCCAGCAGTTTCTTCATCTTTTTCATGTTTTCCTTCCTCCTATAGAAGTACCATAAAAGTATATCAAATCCGCGCCCGCACGGTACCTTTTCGCAGGCTGCAGCGGATTCCCCAAAATAAATGGTAAAGCAGTAAAGTTCCCTCAAACGGCATAACTGCTTAGCCGACAATCTGCTGTAAACGCGAAGTGCCTGTAATCTGCTGTTTGACATGGAAAGCATCCAATATGGTGGCACCGATGTCTGCAAATGTCGGCAAAGTACCCAAATTAGCGCCTGCCTTTACACGCGGCCCGGCAATCACCCAAGGTGTGTATTCCCGCGAATGGTCGGTACTGGGGGTGCTCGGATCACAGCCGTGGTCTGCTGTAAACATCAGCAGATCATCCTCCCCCAAGTGCTCCATCAGTGCCGGTACTGCTTCATCCACTTTGGTCAGCCCCTTCGCATAACCCTCTACATCATTGCGGTGGCCGTACAGCATATCGAAATCAACCAAATTGACAAAACACAAACCGCAGAAATCACGCTTTGTAAGCTCAATGGTTTTCGCAATGCCATCATCATTTCCAGTCGTCCGGGTAAATTCTGTAATCCCTCTGCCCGCAAAAATGTCACGGATTTTGCCAACTGCAAGGACAGTTTTCCCCGCCTCCGAAAGCTGGTCAAGCATCGTAACGGCCGGCGGCTGCAGGGAAAAGTCATGACGGCGGACTGTACGCACATAATGCGGATAAGTGCCGGTAAACGGCCGTGCGATTACCCGGCCAACACTGTATTGCCCTGTCAAAATCTCACGGGCAATTTCGCAGTCATGGTAAAGCTCTTTCACCGGAACCAGATCTTCATGAGCCGCTACTTGAAAAACGCTGTCTGCAGAAGTATAGACAATCAATTTTCCCGTACGCAGGTGTTCCTGTCCATAATCTCGGATAACCTCTGTCCCCGAATACGGTTTGTTGCACAGCACCCCGCGCCCCGTCCGGCGGCTGAACTCCTGCAGGACTTCCGGCGGAAAACCATTGGGATAAGTCGGCAGAGGTGTTGCGGAATGAATACCCGCAATTTCCCAATGGCCGATAGTTGTATCCTTTCCTTTAGATGCCTCTTTCATACGTGCAAATGCCCCTTTGGGAGATCTCGCTGCAGGGCGGCAGGAAACGCCATCAATATTGAATAGCCCAAGGCTCTGCATGTTCGGCATCGAAAAGCAGCGGCTGGAGGCAGCAGCCGCCAGTGTATTGCTTCCCTCATCTCCATAGGCTGCAGCATCCGGCATTTCACCGATGCCAACGCTGTCCAACACAATCAGAAAAACGCGTTTCATCTTGTACCTCCATTTTTCTGTGCAAATGCAGAAAATACGACTGCTTGACAATCTTTTTAGTTATTATAATACATCCCTTCTATTTTCGCTATCCCTTTGCAGAAAAAACAAATAAAATGAGGTGACTTTTTGTTGTCTAAACAATTTCAACAGGTCTTTACCGTTCTTTCTGTAAATAAAGTCTCAGCAAGCGAAACGTGTTTTTCACACCATCAATATAAGAATGCTCATAACCATGAGATGCATACACGCAGGCACCTATCAAACCGTGTTTCAGATCATATCCAGCAGACAGTGCCGTTTCTGCACCGGAACCGTAAAGTCGTCGAAAAGGAATGTCAACATGGAAACTACAGTTAACAGAGAAACAAAAAGGGACTTAAAACTTACATGGGAATTGCAAGTTAAGTCCCTCCCTCAGATGAAATCTGTTGACTTTTTGTTAAGGAGCACTCCGCAGGTTTTGATGGAAAGAATACTGCGGTTGAGATACACGAGACTGGTATTTGCGCGAATTTGAAATGACATGGTTCAACTTTACTGTTTTTTGAAGATGAGGCGCCTTTAAAACAAGCTCTTGGTTTGTAAAACATGCATTGTCCCATTCTGCCACTGGCAAAGTGAACTGTGTCATAAACCATTTGTTTCCCGGCAGCATGTAGGAGACTACCATGTCAAACGTTGTGCGGCTGATCGGAACCATCGTGCTGCGATACAGCCACGCTTTATGCAAAATCACACTGTTATTGCTGGGATAAAAAGGGGTCCCATCTGTAAAGTGAATGCCATCATACGACTCAGAAAGAAACAGCGCAAACGAATATTTAGGTTTATATATTCCCGTCTGAAGCAAATAATACTTATCTTGATAGTAAATTACATCTTGATGCCATGGAGCATATCCAGCCGGCAGCTGAATTTCGCACTTCTGAGGATGAATCCATGTGTATCCATCCCGGCTCACTGCATATATCAGACGATGATAACAGTCCGTGTACCAGAACTGATATTCCCCATTGCGGTAAATTGCCGCTAAACTTAAAATACTGGTTTTTGAGGCCCGCATCAGTTGCGCAGATGACCAATGAATGCCATCTGTACTGACTCTCCGGTAATAATAATCCATTGAATAAACAGGCCGTTTCGTTTTTTTATTTCCGTGATTATACCGATACCAAAGTTCCATTGTATTTCCACGCATAACAAGCTCAGAGTCAGAATAATGCCCGCCTTGTCTGACATCCGCCGGAACTCCGGAAACCGGATTATGCAGTCCCTTCGGCACCACCCATGTTTTCAAGTCATTAGAGGTTACAATGCATGGATTTTCAAGTGAGGCATTCATAGCCGGATACGGCGTGTAAGACATCCAATAGCGATAGCCATTCCAGCCATTGGGAAAATAAAGCAGCTTGGGATGTGTCGCCTGTCCTGAACCGTCATACGTCGGCGAAAACATTAGATTGTAGAGATTCTTCACGGCTAAAAATTTTTTTGTTGGTTTTCCATGCACGCCATCAGATCGTAACGGTTGTACTGCAACGGCTACCTTTTTTGTGACACCTTTGCTCATCCTGTAATTCTGCACCAGTGTTTTTGAGGTTGGCGATACTTTCTGTAAACTGCTCTTTCTAACAGGTACTGAATGTATTATGAAAATCCCAACTTCAAACAGAATGACAATGATACAGACTGTCAAAATTCGTTTTATATATTTCATACTTTCACAGTCCCATCTCCATAATCTCAGCCTTTTGTATGAAAAAGCACTGCAATCAACAAAAGTTTCTATAGAAAATTTGGTTGCATTACATAAGCTACACAAGTCAGGAAAAATGTCCGCATATTGCATAGCTGCAATTCTAATATAGAAGCCAACTATTTTATCAAACTATGCTAGTTTTTCCTTTTATTTTACTGCAAAATATACAACATGTCAAGTGACGCATTGTGCGATAAAGATCATGACATAAAGAAACAAGCAGAAAGTTTCGCTTGCAAAGAAGAGCATAGTAACTTATAATAAAATAAAATTGTATATTGCAGGGGAGCCTGTCGGATCGGCTGAGAGGAAACATTTATGCTTCGACCCTTAAACCTGATTTGGACAATTCCAATGTAGGGAGCATATGTTGTTTGCTTTTTGCGGAGAAACCAATTGGTTTCTCCGTTTTTGTTCCCCCGCAGCAGAAAGAAGGAACTGAAAAAGCCATGGCAGAAATGAAAACTTCTTTATGTGCAAACGGTCTCATCTGGTTTGGCGCAGCATTGTCAATTGCCGAAATTCTAACCGGTACACTGCTTGCACCGCTTGGTTTTGCAAAGGGCCTGCTTGCTATTTTGATTGGGCATTGCATTGGCTGCGCTCTGCTGTATTTTGCAGGATTGATTGGCGCACAAACTCACCAAAGTGCAATGGGAACCGTAAAAATTGCATTTGGTCAAAAGGGCTCCATCCTGTTTTCAATACTCAACATTCTGCAGCTTGCCGGATGGACCGCTGTCATGATTGACAGCGGCGCTTCCGCGGCCGGTGCTGTTGTCAATATCGGTGGAGAGTGGGTGTGGTGCTTCATCATCGGGGCACTGATCACACTCTGGATCCTAGTCGGCTCCAAAACGCTGAACCGGCTCAATGCAGTGGCCATGGCAGCTCTGTTTGTCGTGACCATTTTGCTTTGTGCCGTCATTTTAAAAGGCCACTCCCCTGTGAAGCCCCGCGGAAGTCTTGGTTTTGGCGCCGCTGTTGAATTATCTGTGGCCATGCCGCTGTCGTGGCTTCCCTTGATTTCCGACTATACACGAACCGCGGCAAGGCCCAAAGCGGCCACCTCTGTAAGCGTGGTTGTCTATTTCCTAACGAGCAGCTGGATGTATAGCATTGGTATGAGTGCCGCTGTTTTTACCGGCGAAAGCGACATTGCAAAAATCATGAAAGCTGCAGGACTTGGAGCTGCCGCTCTGCTGATTATCGTTTTCTCAACGGTGACCACCACTTTTCTGGACGTTTATTCTGCCGGCGTCAGCAGTGAAAGCATCTCAGCCAAGTTAAAAGCCAAGCCGTTCTCTGTGGGAGTCTGCGTCATTGGCACTTTGTTTGCAGTCTTGATACCGGTTACAAAATTTGAAGACTTTTTATATTTAATTGGTTCCGTTTTCGCTCCGATGATTGCCATTCTGATTGCTGATTACTTTGTGCTGAAAAAAGACAGCTCTGCAAAATCGGCCGATATCTCCAATTTAATTATCTGGGCAGCAGGATTTGTTATGTATCGCCTGTTTATGAAAATAGAGACGCCAGTGGGAAGCACACTGCCAGTAATGCTGCTCACATTTATGATTTGTGCCCTTGTCTATCAAATAACTGGAGGAAAGAAAAATGCTAAAGCACATACTTGAAAATGTACGAACTAAAGCACCGATTATCCACAATATTACTAACTACGTAACAGTGAACGACTGCGCAAATATTTTGCTGGCCTGTGGTGCCTCTCCAGTAATGTCAGACGATATTGCAGAAGCTGCGGAAATCACTTCCATCTGTCAGGCATTAAATATTAATATTGGCACTCTCAATACGGAAACCCGTAAAGCCATGTTCGCTGCTGGGAAGAAAGCGAACTCATGCAGCCTTCCGGTTGTTCTGGACCCTGTAGCAGCCGGCGCTTCAAAAATGCGTACGGAAACAGCACGAGCCCTGCTGCAGCGAGTAAAGTTCACTGCAGTTAAGGGAAACATTTCCGAAATGAAAGCAATTGCCATGGGGACAAACACCACTAAAGGTGTTGACGCAGACCTTGCCGATGCCATTACGGACAATAACTTGGATAAGGCCATTGTATTTGCCAAAGATCTTGCATCGAAGACAGGTGCCGTCATTGCCATCACGGGCGCCATCGACCTTGCAGCAGATGCAGAAAGAGTCTACATCATGCGCAACGGACACCCAATGATGAGCCGTGTGACTGGAACGGGCTGCATGCTGTCCGCCATAACGGCAGCTTATCTGGCCGCAAATCCAGAACGCCCACTAGATGCAGTGGCAGCCGCCGTCATGGCAATGGGACTTTGCGGTGAACGGGCACACGCAAGGCTCTCAAAATGCGACGGAAATGCAACTTATCGGAATTACATGATTGACGAAATGTATCATCTGGACGGCGATACTTTGGAAAGCGGTGCAAAGTATGAAATTCGATAAAAAGGATTTACTGCTTTATGCAGTAACAGACCGCACATGGGTTGGAAAAGAAACTCTTTTTGAACAAGTTGAAGATGCCCTCAAGGGAGGGATTACCTGTCTTCAGCTCCGAGAAAAAGAGCTATCTGAGGAAATCTTTTATCAGGAAGCCGTGAAAATTCAAAAGCTGTGCCGACAGTACCATGTCCCGTTTTTGATCGACGACAACGTAGAGGTTGCCATCCGGTGCGGTGCAGATGGAATTCATGTCGGCCAGCAAGATATGGCTGCAAAGGAAGTCCGGAAAAGAATTGGTCCTGATAAGATTCTGGGAGTTTCCGCAGAAACCGTCGAGCAAGCCGTGCGCGCAGAAAAAGACGGAGCCGATTATCTTGGTGTTGGAGCCGTCTTTGCAACTTCTACAAAACCGGACGCGGATTCGGTCAGCCGAGAAACACTCACTCAGATTTGTAAGGCCGTTCACATTCCGGTCGTTGCCATCGGCGGCATCCAACAGGATAATTTGGTGAAATTGAAAGGGACCGGAATTTCCGGTGTTTCCTTAGTGTCTGCTGTTTTTGGCAGCCCGGATATCGAGGCTGCCTGCAAAAATCTGAAAGTTCTGTCAGAGCAGATGGTAGGCAAAACATAAACTGAAAATCTTCTTGGAAAGCAATTTTTGAGTAATCAAATTAAAAAACGAAGTGAGGGATTCGTTGATGAAAAAAGTTCTTACAATTGCCGGTTCCGACAGCAGCGGTGGTGCTGGAATCCAAGCTGATATTAAAACGATCACGGCTCATAAAATGTATGCCATGAGTGCAATTACCGCCCTGACAGCACAGAACACGACCGGTGTTTACGATATCATGGAAGCGACACCGGAATTCGTTGGCAAGCAGCTTGACTGTATCTTCACGGATATTTTTCCGGATGCTGTAAAAATCGGAATGGTATCCAGCAGCAAAATTATCGAAGCTATCGCGGACAAGCTGAAAGAATATCAGCCCAAAAACATTGTAATTGATCCAGTGATGGTATCCACCAGCGGCTGCAAGCTGTTGTGTGACGAAGCGAGAGAAACACTAATTTCCAAGCTTCTGCCGCTCGGAACGGTAATTACGCCCAATATTCCGGAAGCAGAAGTGCTCTGCGGTTTTTCTATCCAAAATGGAGCTGACATGGCTGCAGCCGCAAAGAAAATTGCTGAAAATTTGGGCGGTGCTGTTTTGGTGAAAGGCGGACATCTGGTTAATGCCGCCACAGACCTGCTCTATGAAAAGGGAAGAAAGCATTGGTACATCTCCAAACGGATTAACAATCCAAATACACACGGTACCGGATGCACGCTGTCTTCTGCAATTGCCTGTAATCTGGCTTCTGGAAAAAGCCTTGATGCAAGCATTCGGAATGCTAAAAAGTATCTTACAGGTGCTTTGGCCGCAATGCTGGACCTTGGCAAAGGCTCCGGCCCGCTTGACCACACCTATCGGCTGACGACATCTACTTAAAAATCTAATGATAAACAAAAGGAAAGAATCCGTGCAAGTCTTTATAGACTCAAAGCACGGATTCTTTTCTGGATAAACGGAAATTGTTGAACTGTTCACCTAGTAGGTTATTGCCTCTTAAAAGTCTGCTTTCCAAAGGCCATGTAAATTACAGTAAGCATAAACCGTACCGGATTCAGCCCCATCAAAATCTGCCTTGGGTTCTTCCCCCGGCTTCAAAAATTTGAATTTCACTTGGTTGTCGGTTACAAGGGCAATCCATTCAATGTAATGTTTCGCAAGCATAGGATGTGCAACAGAACCGACCTGAACTTTGATTTTTCCATCCTCTTTTGTAATAACCGGTACATGTTTCTCTTGGGCAGCATCAGTAGAATTGGCTTCTAATTTGGTCATTGCCTGACCGCAGCAGGAAAGTGTTCCCCCGCCATTCCGAATCAACGCAACAAGATTCCCACATCTTTCACAACGGTAAAAATCTACAACTGACATTCTAAAAACCCCTTTCTACATTCTATTTCAAATCTATTTGAAACCAACAGCATTGGTCCATACCGGTTGGTTCAAAAGCAACAAATACCAGAGCTTGGAAACACGGTCAACTGACAGCTTGTGGATTTAGATAAATTCCCAATAAAATGAGTAGATAAAACTAGGGCCTTTCACTTTTCAAAAATTTTACTTTTTTTGATATTGTCATTATAATTCAGAATTTCTAAAGATGCAAGTCTTTCTTATTTTTTTATGATAAATAGTCGTATAAGTCATTAAATATCAGAGCTATTTATTCATATTGCCTATATACTTGATATCATTTAGGAAAATTGTTCCTCTACTTTTTGCAAAGATCATCAAAATGGGTAAAAAAAGAGGCTGTCAGAATCTGACAACCTCCATAAATCATCTGTTCCATTTATTGCAGAGAAAACCGGGGCATATCCTCTGTACATGGAAACACCAAAGCGGCCACACCTTCACTTACTCTGCGGCTCTCAAATTGTAAAAAGAAGAAAGTCCTTGATAAGAAGCGGCACTGCCCAATTCCTGCTCAATGTAGAGCAAACGATTGTATTTGGCAACACGCTCACTTCTGGAAGGTGCTCCGGTCTTAATTTGACCGGCATTAACCGCCACCGCAAGATCAGCAATTGTGGTATCCGCCGTTTCGCCGGAGCGGTGAGATACCACTGCAGTATAACCTGCCCGCTGTGCAGTTGCAATCGCATCCAGCGTCTCTGTCAATGTGCCGATTTGATTCAGCTTAATTAGGATGGAATTGGCTGCACCCATCTGGATACCTTTTTTCAAGCGCTCTGTATTGGTAACAAACAGATCATCACCTACCAGCTGTACTTTTTTGCCCAGCCGGTCGGTAAGCTTTTTCCATCCTTCCCAATCTTCTTCCGCCAAGCCGTCTTCCAGAGAGATAATCGGATATTTGTCAACCAGTCTTTCCCAGAAGTCAATCAGTTCATCCGCTGACATTCGCTTTTGCTTTTTGGTCAGCAAATAACTGCCATCTTTCTGGTACCATTCACTGGATGCAGGATCCATCGCAATGCGGAATTGTTCACCAGGAGTATATCCCGCTTTTTCAATTCCCTCCAGAATGACTTTTATCGCTTCCTCATCATCTTTTAAGTCCGGAGCAAATCCGCCTTCATCCCCGACTGCTGTGGAGAGGCCACGATTGGAAAGGACGCTTTTCAAGCTGTGAAAAACTTCAGCACACCAGCGGAGTCCTTCTGTAAAAGAGGGCGCCCCTATCGGCATAATTAAGAATTCCTGTATATCAACAGTATTGGATGCATGAACGCCGCCATTCAGAATGTTCATCATGGGAACCGGCAGCGTATACGCTTTGCATCCACCAATATAACGATAAAGCGGCATTCCGAAAGCTGCCGCCGCAGCTTTCGCCGCAGCCAAAGAAACAGACAAAATGGCATTGGCACCTAACATTGATTTGTTCTTTGTCCCATCCAATTTCAGCATCGCATGGTCAATATCATACTGCTGCGTCGCATCCATTCCCTTTAGGCCACGAGCAAGAACGGTATTGACATTCTCAACGGCTTTCCGGACACCTTTACCTTGGTACCGCTTAGGATCCCCATC
>ENA-UOOE01000470-UOOE01000470.1-fermentation-metagenome-genome-assembly--contig:-NODE-470-length-40077-cov-3.876643_pt1 | contig 40077 bp, 33 predicted proteins | sample MGYA00245776_ERZ724021 | MGnify/ENA primary metagenome ERZ724021 (study PRJEB28704, sample SAMN03018321) | fermentation metagenome | biome: anthropogenic terrestrial biome; feature: soil; material... | reverse complement strand
CAAACAACTATAAAAATCTTTTAACTTTTACTTGACTTCATATAGTTAGTCTCTATATTAAATATAGATTGTCTTGTACAATAGCTTTATGAAGTTTTAAAGCGTATTGTTCTTCTGTTAAATCCTTTTCCCTTATCCTGTACTTATTACATTGCTTAGTAAATTCATATGGAAAGGATAGAAGGGAAATTATAAACTGGTAACTATTATTATCTAGTCCTTCAAAACTACAGAACATGGATACTAATTCTTTAAAATCTAGACTCATTTCCTTTTTCTTATATTTATACAAAAAATTAAAGCAGTCTATTTCAACCATATTGTAACTACACTTTTTAATATTCTTAACTTTTATTGCATCTTCCTTTATTAAATTGCCAAAGTCCACCTGCCCCAAACATATTTCTTTATTTCTCATACTCCTTTTTATTAAATCATAATACTCATTTTTATATATATTGTTAATAACAGCTTCTCCCATTTTTATATAATCTTCTGCTTTATCAAGAAGGATTTTTTCAAAAGAATTACTAGCGCCTTGATCTTTAAGTTTATCAAAGTCTCTTGTCAATTTTTTTATATTTATTTTATATTCTTCTACTATTTTACCTATGGAACTATCTAATCTATCCTTTATAATCCCTGTACTTCCCATGGCATTTTTATGAAACTCACTTATCAACTTAAGATGATCTAACAATAATTTTTCATTTATATCCTTTTTATTTATATCTGCATTAATATTCTCGGTTACCTCTATACCTTTAGATGCTAAATATTGCTCAAATGTGTTTATCTTAACCATATATTTCCCTCCAGCATTAATTGTATTTTTTATTTCTAAATTCATCTACAAATTCTTGTCTTAAGTCCTTATCCTCATATATTTTATTTAGTTTATTTATAAAAAACTCTTCTCCCCAAGGTTGTTTCTCAATATAATACTGGATTCCTACTTGCCAAAAAGCCTGTGGAAATTCTATAAGAGATGCCATAATCGGTATGTCTTTTCCTTCTATTGGATAAACAGAGCTATAATAGTCTATTATATCAGTAGATTTATCAATATCCCATTTCCCATTTTTCATCACCCTTATAATCAAACTGCATAAATCATGTAAATGTGTATCCAAAATGCAATAATCAAAATCTATAATATTAATGCTGCTATCATCTTCTATAAGTATATTATGATTGGCATAATCATGATGACAAAAACTTTTATTATTCACTTCATCTTCCATTCTAATAAAGTAATCACTTTCAATCAGATTATCTATAGATTTATCAATTCTCCATAATTCTTCATCTATTGATTTTAAATAAAGGCTATCAAATTCCGTGTTATTTTCTTTATTTTCAATAATACTTTTAAACAATAAAAGCTCATCTCGTTTATTTCTAAAACTACCTAACCACTTAAGCCAACCCACTCTGGGCTTCATATCTGTAGTTAAATTAAACCCAAAACTCTTTTTATGAAGTTCAGCTAGCTTGCAAGTTGCTAACATAACATCAACAGGGTTATTATAATTACATTCTCTGGCTTCTATCCAAGTGGTTAAATAAGCATATCTGTTGCATATTTTTATATAATCCTTACAATGTTTGTTCTTTATTATATTGGGTGTTTTATTAAAACCATTGTTTTGTAGATGCTTAATAGCAGATATGATAAACAAAAAATGATTGAATTCATAATTAATTACCTTAAGGCAATACTTATCTTTTTCTGTTGTAATTTTATATACATTCTTAATCTTATCCATGGATTGTACTTCTAATGAGTATTCTTCTTCAATGCTTCTCTTTACCTGTTCCTCCAGCAAGGTTGTTTCCTCCTGCCCATTACTTATAGTTGTATTATATGTATAAATTCCTTTGTATGTGCTAAATGACACACTTTTCATACAATGCTAATATTATTAATATATAAGTTAAAATATTAATATCCTTAACTGAGTGCATTTAAGGAGGAGAATTATATGAGAATTGGCATAGATGCCAGAGGGATAACCTTGTACAAAGGTACTGGCATAGGAACATATACCGAAAATCTTTTAAAATATCTGCTTAATATAGATAAAGAGAATCATTACCACATATATTGGTGTGGAAAAGATTATCATAAATACTATAAAGAAAACTCAAAAATAATTGCCACCTCAAAAAAACACAAAAACTTTTTTGAACAGCTTTATTTCCCTAGTAACTTAGTAAAAGAAAACATAGATTTATACCATGTTCCTCAAAATGGTATTGGCCTATGTGAAGATATAAGCTGTAAAAAGATAATAACCATTCATGATCTTATACCATATATCATGCCTGAAACTGTAGGAAAGGGTTATTTAAATAAATTTTTAAGAGATATGCCCAGATTAATCAATAGCTGTAATGGCATTATTACTGTATCTCAATGGTCAAAAAAAGATATATTAAGATTTTTCCCTATAATAGATGAAGATAAAATTTTTGTAACTCCCCTTGCTGCAGATTGGAAGTATATGCCTATGGATAAGGAAAAATGTAAATATATATTAAGAAAATTTTACAACATTGAAAAACCCTTTATACTATATATAGGCGGCTTTAGTGACAGAAAAAATGTTGATTCCTTGATAGCAGCTTTCTCTCAGGTATATAAAAAATTAAATAAAGATTACAATTTAGTAATAGCAGGAGCTAATAGGGATACTGCTAAATATTTAGCTAATCTAAGCAACAATTTAGAAGTATCTTCAAGAATAATATTTACTGGATTTGTTCCTACAGAACACTTACCACTTTTATATAATGGATGCGATGTATTTGTATATCCTTCTTTATACGAAGGTTTTGGTTTACCTCCATTAGAAGCTATGAGTTGTGGTGCCTGTGTAATTTCATCAAACTTATCTTCTATACCAGAAGTAGTTGGTGACGGAGGTATATTAATCCATCCATTAGATATAAAAAGTTTTGTTGATACCTTAGAAAAGGTATTAAATGATAATACTCTACAGGAATCTTTAAAGTCTAAAGCCTTAAAGAGAGCATCCCTTTTTTCATGGGAAAATACTGCGAAAAAGACTTTGGAAGCCTATGGCAAAATCTTTTCCCAATAGCTCTTCTCTAAACATATGGTAACTATCGATTGGTTATATGCTATTTAGTAATAAAAAGATCCTCCCATAACTTAATGGAAGGATTTTTTTATTACTTTTTCTATTTCAGGAAAATTAACAGGATATATAATATCTGGAGCTTGTTTTTGTATATTACTTGCTAAAAGCCATATCTTATCATTAAAATATTCTACATTTTTGTTGAATTCCTCAGCTTTATATATATTCAAATTGGCTGGAAAAACCCCTTTATTAAGGAATAGCTCTAACTGAAGTTTTTCATCTTTTAACATAAACTGTAAAAACGCTGATACAGTTTCTTTATTTTTGCCATTATTTAAAACTAACATATTATACCCATTCATAGATACATCTCTATTACCACCTAGTTCAAAACCTGGTATTTTACCTACCAGTAGTTTATCCTTCATTTCTGGCAGCTTAGACATTATTAAATTAATATCATTTATACTGCATATTGTGGCAGCTAATTTTCCTTTTTTTATTTCTTCTAGTAGGGTTGCATTTGAGTTTTTCCCTAGTATAAAATTTTCGTCTCTAATTTTTTTAATCATTTCTAAAGCTTTTGTAGAATTATGGGAATCCATAGTCCAATCCCCATTTTTATCTGTATAGTTCTCACCTAATTGACTTAATAAAATTTTATATAAATAACTTTTATCTTCTTCCCAAAGAAATTTGTAGTTTCCTTTTAATGTTTTATTTATTATTTTACCTGCATCTATATAATCATCCCAAGTTCTTATGTCATCTATATTTATTTTGCACTTATCAAAAATATCCTTTCTATATATCATCACATAAGGACTTCTGTCTAATGGTATACCATATATTTTATTATTGAATGAAACATTACCTAGTTCACCTTTGGAGAAGTTTCCCTTATAGGGTGATATATTGTCACTTATATCTAGAAAATTCTTTGTAAAATTATTTAAAAAATACTGAGTATATTCATTTTTAACCACTATCATGTCCATAGATTCCTTGCTGATATCATCCTGAGGTTTATATATATTGTTATCCTCTTTCACATCTATCTTTACATTTGGGTACATTTTATTAAACTCATTTACATATGTATTTATATAATTTATACGCTGCTTATCCACAGCTATATTTATTTTTCCTCTTAACTTTCTATTGGCCCCTTTTGATGAGTCCTTTTTACTATTGCATCCCATTAATATAAAAATAGATATAAATATAATGAACATCATCATGATTTTTCTTTTTTTCATAACATATCACCTACATATTTATTATTTATAGTTATTTTTAATGATAATCTACTATGAATAAATTGTCAAAATTATATATTACACAAAAAATGAAAAGCTACTGAGCATACTCAGTAGCTTAATAAAATTCATATTATGCATCAACCTTTAGACATTTTGTAATTGCCAGTTGAATTAAATTCTTCTTTCCATGCTTTATCTGCATGAGGTTTGAAATCTTCAGCTAGTTTGTCAAGGTCTTTCTTGAATTTCTCATCATGTATCATCATTTCTGCACCCTTATCTGTTGGCTTTGCTCCTGTACAATCAGATACATCCCTTATCACTTCTGGGTTGTCAATCATCATACATGGCAATAATAGGTTATCATTATAAGGCTGCCTACTTCTTAGCTCCTTAAAGAAAGAACTCTTAAATACATCTAATAATGGCTTATCTTTTAAATTGTCTGTAGCAAAATGGGCAAAGATACATGGTTCCACATCTTCATGAGAATTTATGTGGCAATAATATTTCCCTGCAATGCATCCTCCAACATAAGGAGCATCATTAAAGAAATCTATGGCAAAATAAGGTTTAGTAGTTCTAATTTTTCTTACCCTTTTTCCTAACATTAATCTCTGTTCTGGAGTTAACATTAAATTAACATCTGGAGCATCTCCAACTGGCATAAATATAAAGAACCAGCTCATTTTTGCTCCCTTTTCTATTAACATGTCGATAAATGCATCAGAAGATACTGTATCTACATTATGTCTACCTGTAGCTGAAGAAACACCAAATAGGATTCCTCTTTCTTTAAGCAAATCCATGCCGTGCATAACCTTTTTAAATACTCCTTTGCCTCTTCTAGCATCTGTTTCTTTTTCAAAACCTTCTAATGATAACATAGGTACTACATTTCCTAATTCTTTTAATTTATCTGCTAATTTTTCATCAAATAATGTACCATTGGTAAATGGAGAAAATATTACATCATTGTACTTTTCGTATATATCCAACATATATTCATTGAAAAAAGGCTCTCCTCCAAGTATAATGAAATAATATATTCCTAAATCCCTGCCTTCTTTAACTATCCTGTCTACCTCTTCATAAGGTATATCATCCTCCCTGCTGTAATTGGCTGCATAGCACCCAGTGCATCTAAGATTACATCTCATTGATGGACTAAGTAATATAACAAAAGGAGTTTTTATCCCTTTTTCCTCAAATAATTTAGCTCTCTTTGGTATTCCATACCAAGCAGCATTGGCAAAAAAGTTTGTAAATAATTTTTCCAAACATTTTTTATCTGTATTTTTTAGCATACCTTTTATATACGCATTTACTGAAGGTATCTCGTTATAATATCTCTGTACACTATTAATTTTTGCTAGGTTATCTTCATCCTTTACAGCTTTTTTTATAATATCAAATAGTTTATCAACATTTTTTTCTGGGTCTTTACTAAGTATTTCAATTCCTTTTTTAACTAGTACATCCTTTACTCCTTTTTCCATTGTCTCTACGACTTTCATTTATGATTCCCCCCGATATAATAATAATTACAATTGCCTTTTCCAATACCTTTAGACTGATCAGTATAATAATATTATATCCCTACGTTGTATTAAATCAACCTTTTATTCACATATTTAACAAACTATTAATAAAATAATAGTTTTATAATTTGTTAATCATACTAGCTATATATCCTGCACCAAATCCATTATCTATATTAACTACACTTACCCCGCTGGCACAACTATTTAACATAGATAAAAGTGCAGATAATCCTTTAAAATTCGCGCCATAACCTACACTGGTAGGTACAGCTATTACTGGCTTATCCACTAATCCTCCTACCACACTAGCTAATGCCCCTTCCATGCCTGCTACTACAACAACTACCTTTGCACCTCTTATAATATCAATTTTATCAAATAATCTATGTATTCCTGCTACTCCAACATCATATATCCTTTTCACTGCATTGCCATAGGTCTCTGCGGTAATAGCTGCCTCTTCTGATACTGGTATATCAGAGGTCCCCGCTGTAACTACTGCAATATAACTTTTAGTTTTTTCTATTTCTTTTTTCATTATCCTTATAATTTTAGCCTCAGGAAAATATTCTGCTTCTTTATATAAGTTTTGTACTGCATTATACATTTCTTTTGTAGCTCTTGTTGCCAATATATTATTCCCATTTGTCAACATAAAACTTATAATTCCTTTTACCTGTTCTACAGTTTTTCCTCCACAATATATTACCTCTGGATAACCTACCCTTATTTCTCTGTGATTATCTATCTTAGCATAACCCAAATCTTTAAAAGGAAGCTCTTTTAATTCTTCCACACCATCCTCTATGGTTATGCTTCCATTTTTTATACCCTCCAGCAGTTCTCTTATATCATTTTCATTCATCCCTAATTACCATCCTTTATAACAGCATTCATACTGCCCATTCTATACCCTTCTAAATCCAAGGCTATATATCGATATCCATAGCTTTTAAGATTGCTTACTACATCTTCTATAAAATCTTCGTTAAGAAATTTACTTATATCTTTTTTATTTACCTCTATTCTTGCCATATCATTATAACTTCTAACCCTTGCTTCTTTGAATCCTATACTGTGCAAATAATCTTCACTTTTTTCTACTTTTTTTAATTCATTTATATTTATTTTTGTATCATAAGGTAACCTTGATAGAAGGCATGCATAAGATGGTTTATTCCAAGTAGGTAAATTTAACTCCTTAGAGAACTTTCTTATTTCTTCCTTTGTAATATTAAGTTCTTTTAATGGACTTTTTACATTAAGCTCTTCTAAAGCTCTCATACCAGGTCTATAATCTTTAGTATCGTCTACATTAGTACCATCTAAAACATGATGTATACCATTTGTTTTGGCTAATTTTATTATTTCTTTAAATATATTCTTTTTGCATATATAACACCTATCCTTGGGGTTATATTTAATTTCATCAATGATAGGTAATTCCAAGGAAAAGTGTTTAACACCTAATTTATCTATAATAGCATTAACATCTTTTATTTCACTTTCTGGTATATAAGGTGACTTTACTGTTATTCCTATAACCTTATCCCCGATAGCTTCTTGTGCAGCCTTTAGTAAAAAAGTACTATCTACTCCTCCAGAAAAAGCTACAGCTGCTTTCCCCAAATCCTTCATATAGTTAACCAATTTTAAATATTTATTATCATTTATCATTTATATCCACCTCAAAGGTTAATGTATTCTATTTATTATGTTTAAAACATCATTATATAATTTTATTAGAGGTATATTTTTTTCCTCTGCTATTTTCTTTAAGTCCTCATATTCTGGCTTAAATTTTATTTTTTCTCCATGTAAATATGAATTTTTAACTTTTACTTCTCCATAGGGGGTGTCTACATATGTAGTCTCTCTTTCAAGGCATTGTTTTTCTACTTTATATTTTCTCATTCCAATTGTTGTGGTCTCTCTAAAGATTATTTTTTTAATTTCATCTTCTATCTTTTCTTCATAAAGTACTGATAACATAACCCCTGGTCTTCCTTTTTTCATAGTTATAGGAGTTAAATAAACATCTGAAGCTCCTGCTTCAAACAATTTATCTATTACATAGGAATATATCTCTGGATTCATATCATCTATATTACATTCAATAATATAATCACTATTTTTCTCCTGAACTTCCCCTATAAATACTCTTAAAACATCAGGTATATCCCCCTGATCTTTATGACCCACTCCATATCCAATTTTATCTATTTTAAAATCTACATCATCTATAAACTCTTCTGATAATGCAGCTATAATAGCAGCCCCTGTTGGTGTTGTAGCTTCAAATGGTACATTGCCCAATTTCACAGGTATACCTTTTAATATTTCCGTAGTAGCTGGTGCAGGTACAGGCAATATACCATGAGCACATTTTATGAAACCTTTCCCTAATTCTATTGAGGAAGCTGCCACTTTGTCTACTTTTAAAAATTCAAAACAAATTGCTGCTCCCACAATATCAACTATAGAATCCACAGCCCCTACTTCATGAAAATGAACCTCATATAGTGATTTACCATGTACCTTTGCCTCTGCTTCTGCTACTTTTTTAAATATTTTCATACTTAAATTTTTTACATCTTCATTTAATCCACTGCTATATACAATTTCTTCTATGTCTCTTAAATTTCTATGATGGTGGTGCTCTTCATGATTATGTGTATCATGGTGATGATAATCTTGTAGTATTACATTAACCTTGGTGCCTGTTATACCTTTCCTTTCTTCTTTGTTTATTTCAATTGTATATTCATTCAAATTTAGCCTTGATAGCTCCTCTAGTAAATAATTTTCATCTACTCCTAAATCTATCATAGCTCCTAAGTTCATATCCCCACTTATTCCTGAAAAGCAATCATAATAAAGTACTCTCATTTTTTCACCCATCCCTTAAAATATTTTCTTAAGTATCTATTATATCCTTACTACTTTATTTTAACATTTTTTCATAATGATTAACCATTTTACTCCAATATTTTATAAAAAACTACTTCGATACATAAGCATTACCTTCTATAAAAAATCTCCAAGGATAATCTTTAGCTTCCCCTGCATAATCTACACCAATTCTCTTAGACACTCCAGTGTCAAAGTTTTCTTTTCCCCCTTCTTCTATATAAATAGTTTCTCCGCATAAATCCTCAGCATTTAATGACTTATCTATGTTCATAGCAGAACAGAGCTTAGCAGGTCCATTGGTTAAATTTATCTTTTCCTTTTTGGTAAGTTTATCATAATTTTTCTTAAATCTTCTGTTACTCATCATATCAAGTCCCTTTATAGGCTCTAATGCCCTAATTAGTACTGCTTGAGGCACTCCCTTTTCTCTAGTAACTGTATTCATGCAATAGTGTAATCCATATATAATGAATACATAGGCAAATCCTGGTTCCCCATACATTACCTCTACCCTTTTTGTCCTTCTTCCTCCATAGGAATGAGCGGCCTTGTCTTCAGGTCCCATATAAGCTTCTACTTCCACTATCTTTCCTTTACATACTGCATCCATTTCTTTTGTAACTAATACCTTACCTAATAACTCTTTAGCTACAAGGACTGTGTCCCTATTGTAAAACTCTCTGGATAATTTCATTTTACATCCTTCCTTTCAATAACTAAGCTATAATTATATTATCCTTCCACGTGTCAGCAAGATATATTCTGTGTAATTAATGTTCTATTGCATTCTACTTATATATATTATATTCTATGAATTATATCAATGTTGTCATAAAATATGGAGTATCCTTTCTTTTAAAGAGAAGATACTCCAGTTTTCTGTTATTAAAATTAGCTCTTATAGATAGTTTATCATATTTTCTTCATCTTTTAGCATATTAACAAGGTGCTTTAATTCCTGATCCTTATTTTTATCCATTACTAGCAGTACATCCCCTGCATCTACAATTATTAAGTCTTTAATACCGAATCCAATAACCAATTTTTCGCCACCAAAGACTATACAATTGTCGCTTTCCTCCATAAATATATTTCCATTAACATTATTTCCTCGGAAATTTTTTAAAAATCGAGATAACGACATAAAATTTCCTATATCATCCCATGTAAACTCGCATTTTATCACATAGGCTTTTCTTGTCTTTTGCATTATGCCAAAATCAACAGAAATACCATCAATTAGACTATATTCTTCTCTTATAGTCTGTTCTTCTGTTTCTGTGCCTAAGTTAGAATAAATATTCATCATACTTCTATACATTTTAGGTAAATATTTTTCCATTTCTCTTAAATATACATCTGCTCTCCAAACAAACATACCGCTATTCCATAAATAGGTGCCCTTTAGAATTAAATCCTTTGCCACTTCTGTATTTGGCTTTTCTAAAAATCTTTCTACCTTATAGGACGCAATGTCCCCAAATATTCTTTCTCCTATTTCTATATAACCATAGCCTGTTTCTGGCCTTGTTGGCGGCACACCTATGGTTATCAATCCCCTTCTTCTATTCACAGTTTCTATTGCCTGGCTTATTGTATCAATAAACACCTTTTCATTTTCAATAAAATGATCTGAAGGCAGCACTATCATTAATGCATCCTTATCTTTTTTTAACAACTTCACTGCAGATAACCCTATACATGTAGCCGTTTCTTTATTAGCAGGCTCTACAAATATATTCTCTTTATTTAATTCCGGCAATTCTCCGTATATCTTGTCTAAATATCTTTCATTGGTTACTACATATATATTCTCTTTATTAACCAATGGTTTTATTCTATCTACAGTATTTCTTAAAAAGCTCTTATTGTTAATTACTTTTAAAAACTGTTTTGGATTATCTTCTCTTGATAATGGATAAAGCCTTGTTCCTTTTCCACCTGCAAGAATTAGTGCATATAACAAAATCACCACTCCGCTTTATTGTTCATAATATATTATGAATAATAAAGCGGAGTGGTGAATCAAAAGTTTTAAGAACCATTCAATTAAGTTACAAATGGATTCCTTGCCCAAGTATATTTTTATAATATGCTCACCTTAATAATTCCATCAAAGCTACTTAAATCCTTTAATATTTGGGAATAATTAATATACTTTGGTACTACTATTGTAAATAAGCTCTTTTCATAAACATTTTCCTCATCTTTCTCAATGGTATCAAAAATAAATTCAATATTTTTAATTTTTATATTCCTCCTATGAAAATATTCAGTTATCTTTTGAATCATATTATTTTTTTCTAAATACTCTAATTCTAATTGTACCAATTTATTTTTATCTAAGAATTTCGATTCAAACCTTTTTAGAGTAACTAGTGAAATAACTACAGCTATACTAGATAATATACTTAATGCATAATATCCCATACCAATAGCAAGTCCAATACATGCTACTGTCCATAAACTAGCTGCCGTTGTTAATCCTTTTACTGATCCATTATCACGTATTATAGTTCCTGCTCCTAAAAAACCTATTCCACTTATAACCTGAGCGTCTAATCTACCTACATCAGCTTTTATTGAAGTTGCTAACTCTGGGTTAGCTTTAATTAAATTTATTGTATATTGTAGATCATAGAGCTGTATCATTGATATAACTGTCGCCCCTACACATACCAATATATGCGTTCTAAAGCCCGCTGGTCTGTTCCTAAACTCTCTTTCATAGCCTATAGCTCCGCCGATAATAATGGCAAGAGTTAATCTTATTACTACTTCCTCCAACTTCATTTATGCTTCCCCTTTTATGATTCCTTATTACTATAATAGCAAAACATGGTAGTTATATTATATTATATAATATACATTATACTTATACCATATATTATACTGCCTTAAGTTCTTTTGAATTCTTAAATAACTCTTTATTTTTTTCTATACTCATATCTTCGTTATAAGGAAGCATTTCTTGATTTTGAAGTTTTGAAAAAACCTTATTCATAGTGTTGTCAATATTTCTATAAAAATCCACAGCTCTTATTTTTATAATATTCCAGCCAGAGGACTTTAGTTTTAATTGGGCTTCATAGGTTTCATCCCAGGTTAATATAGTATTTTCATCAGGGTTCTCACATACTATGGCTACTTTATTTTTAAATCCCTCCAATACAAAATCTATTTTATATCCACCTATATTTACATTAGGGTATATATTATAATTTTTCCCTGCTAATATTTTATACACATCTCTTTGAAGGTCTGAATAAAATATATAGTCAATATTTCTATCTTCTCTCTTATAGTTCTCATAATTAATACAATAATTTAAAAGAGAAAATCTTACACAATCTCTATTTAAGTTTTTAGGCTCTATGGAGTAAAAAAGCCACATCTGATTTTTTGCCCTGCTAGCAGCTACATTAAATCTTCTAATGTCAGATTCTTTAGTAAGGGAAGCAAATTTTATATTATCTCCTATGACCATTGATAAAAACATTACGTCCCTTTCATCACCTTGGAAAGAATAAGCATCTCCACAAACTATCTTTCTTTTAACTATTTCTTCTTCTCCAATTTTATTTCTTAAAAGTTCTTGGATATAATCAGCTTGAGCCTCTCCAAGCAAAGATATAACTCCCATAGTCATTCCTCTATAATTTTTATTTCTACAACAATCATATATCTTTTCCACTACAGCTTCTGCTTCTTCTATATTAATCCCTTTTTTCTCTTCACGCTTTCCATTTGCTATCCTTACAGCTGATATAGCTGGTTCAAGCCTTTCAAATCTTTGAGCATATCTTAAGGGTATTATCTCCCCGGAATAACACAATCTATTGCTAAATCCTATTATATCTGGAATACATCTAAAATGCTCCTTTAACATAACTCTGCTTGGGAATACCCTTAAAGCAGTATCATAAAGACTTGTTTGTAAATCAAACCATTCTTTATTAGGTATATCTTTAAGATATATATTAATAAGATTTTTTATATTTTCCTGTTCTATTCCTATAACCTCAGGGCTTATCTGCTTATCATCTCCCACTATGATGGCTTTATTTCCTCTCATTAAAGCACATAAAGCAAATATATTACTCTGGCTGCTTTCATCAAATATAATTACATCAAATTTATTTTCTGTAAGCTTTATATTCTCTATTACCCTATTTAAAGGCATTATCCATACGGGTATAAATCCCTTACAATTTTCAATTTCCTTTTGTGCTAATTTTACATATTCTCCTGCATATTTTCCTTTTCCCTTTCCTATTCTTTTTACCGCCTGTAACCAAGAGAATAAACTTCTCTTTTCCTTTTCCGAAATTTTAAGTACCTGATTATACCAGGTCTGCTTACAGATTATTTCTTTAATTAATTTTTTCTCCTTCTCCTTTTCATTTTCCAATCTTTCCCCTAGATCACTTTCATCAATATTATTTAAGGAATTTAATATACAATTCCATTCTCTCCATCTCCATGCCCTATTCCAATTTTTAATATTTTCTACATCTCCAGATAATATTTTAGAACATACCTTTGGACATGTATTCCTTAGTCTTGACAATATTATATCCATATCAGAAACATACAACTTTACCTTTTTTAGTCTTTCTATCTCTAAAAAAGCTTCTTTTAGTCTATCTAAATCTAGATCTTCTATAGCATTACATAACATATCTAGTTCCTTGGTAGAATACATTAAATTCTTTAGTGACTGCAAATAAGCTTCTATATCTTTATATTCATAAATTTCATTAATGGCATTCAAACAATTTTTTATATATATAAATGTGTGCTTTTCATACCAATTCATATCTGTTGGAAATTGTATTCTTCCTAATAGCTTACTTATCTCCAATTTTATTTTATCATTCCAATTAACTATATCCTCTATTATTTTCATATATTCTTCTATAATTACTATGTTATTTATATACTTTTTATCTACTTTTAAATTACTATACAATTTAAAAGTATTATTCCATAAGTCTAATATATTTCTCTCAATGAACTTTTCTTCTAAATATAATTTCACTATAATAGCTTGAGGCAGTGTTTCTAGTGGATTATAGTCAACCCTGCAATTGTCTATTACGTACCTGCAATCCTTATGGAGTATAGAAAACAATTTTCCTATATTCCCTTTTTTACTTAATTCTTCATAAACTTTATTAAAATCCCTTTCAAAAATACTTAAATCCACATTTTCTGGTAAACACACACAATGGTCATTTAATTCCTTTTTTATTACAGCTAATCTTTTCATATAGCTATTCCACCTTGCTGATAAACCTGAAATAGAATGTCTTAATATATTACTATTGTAATAGTCTGTTAAAACTTCATTAAATCCCATTTTTTCTATGTTATCTAACTTATGTTCAGCAGTTTCAATAATTTTAATTACATTGTGGTACTGAAATCTTTTATTGTCATAAATGTTCCAGCCTTCTATGAAACTTTTATTTTCAATATATTTTCCTTTTAATCTAATGTAATTATTAATTACATCATAAACTTCTCTATAAGTAGGGAACTTATCTATTATAATCCCTACTCTATTAATTACTTCTATATCCTTCTTATTGATTTTTTTAGCATATTGTTTTAACCTTTCAAAATCGTCTTCTGAAATGGGTGATTTGGTATATGGCTTTATGTCATCCTCTATCCAGGAATATTCTTTTTCGTTTTCTTTTAACCATTTTGCAATATCCACTAATTTATAATCATTGCCACAGTAATTTATACTTTCATTTTCTTTCTTATCTATGTCTTTTAATTTATGGATTAGAGCCTTTTGATTGCCTCTGCATAAATTTAATTCCTTTCTAGTCACATTTAATTCCTTCTCTAAATCCCTAGGATTCAATGATAGATTGTCCGTTATCTTTCTTACCGATTCCTCTAATTGTTGAAAGGACTTTGCATCATTTCCTAATAGGCTTATACATAAGGCCCTTATTTCTTCTGGTATCTTTTCTTCTAAAACTTTTAAAGCTCTATCTGTCTCGCTAGTAACCAAAACCTTTTTACCATGAGCTAAAAAATGGCATATTAAATTGGCTATAGTGTGGCTTTTCCCTGTGCCCGGGGGGCCCTGAACTACTACTCCAAAATGTTCTCCCACTGCTCTAGCAACCTCTTTTTGCTGCTCATTGGCAGGTAACGGGAACAACAAATCTTCACTTATTTTTCTCCATTCTTCTTTTATTTCTTCTTCCTCGCATACATTGTCTTTACTTACTAATGCCTCTATAGGCTTTGGAATAGGCAATCCTTTATCTAATTCATCTAATATATTTTTTATTTCTTCCTTCCATAGATTGGTACTAGCCTTTCTAACCATAAATATTGATTCCATATGTATTACAGGCTTTTCATCTACATTTAAATCATTGCAGTTAACTTTATTATCATGTATATCTCCATCTACATTTAATGCATCTATTATATCTCCAAAATATTTTTCCATGGTGCTTGTATCTCTCGGATCTATTCCCTGAAACTTTATAGTGTCCTTTAAACTTATCAATTTACAGTGATTTACGGGAAGCCCTTGAAGAAAATATGTTTCCAGGCTGACATTAGTACATGGCTTTATATAAAACTTTCCTTCCTCTATTTCAAAGCTTAATTCAACAGGCGTGATAAAAATAGGATGAACTATTTTTTCTCCATTAATAACATCATATACTATTCCATTGCCATGGACTAATTCTATATTCTCCCCTTTTTTCTGTATATTTTGGTAAATGCTAAATAAATGATTGTATATATCCCTAGCCCTTTTATCAACTTTTATCCACCAGTCTTGTCCTAAATCTTTATTTATACTGCATCCTACAACACTTTCCATATCCTTTTCCCAAATAGTTTTATCATATTCTTTAACATTCCTGACTATCTTTTCATTAATACCTTTTACACTAAGGAGATAATTAAATATATTCTTAATTTTTTCTCTGGTTTCCATAGCTCTACCCCCATAATTTATACTCCATAATTATATTTATTAAAAATAAAGCTTAAACTATTAATATATTACTTGTATGTTAAATTATACCATCCGGGTAATTATATTTCAAAACTTTCGTGAAACATTATCTCTATACATATGACATAATCCTTTAATATAAAAATAAAAAGCACAGCAAATGCTGTGTTTTTTATTTAGAACAGATTTATTCCCTATTTTTTACATGAATCTCTTTCTATTAGCTGATAATCTAAAACATAGTGCTCTTTTTCCAAAGGCTCCTTATTTATCATCTTAATAAGCATTCTCATCCCTACGGAACCCATATCATACATAGGTTGGGCAATAGTTGTTAGTTTAGGATAAAATATTTCTGCTCCATAGATATTGTCAAATCCTAAAACGTCTACATCCCTTGGCACAATAAATTTCTTATCCCTTAAGGAATTTATTGCTCCCATGGCAATTTCGTCGCTGGCACAAAATACACTATCTATTGAATTATTGTTTAAAATAATATTTATAGCTTCATATCCATCTCTAGCTTTCATTCCAGAAAAACATACTAAATTCTTATCAATACCCATATTGTTTTCGGCTAATGCTCTCTTATATCCCTTGTATCTTAAAGAGGTTGCATTCATTACATCATCCTTAGGTCCTATATAGGCAATCCTCTTATTTCCTTTTTCTATAAGATACTTCACCGCATCATAGGCTCCTTGTTCATTATTTATTATTACACTAGGAAAACTTCTATCTTTATCTGTAGTTTCAACTAATACAGTTGGAAGTTGAAGTTCATTAATTAATTTTATTGTATCATTGCCTAGGGAGGTACTCATGTATAGCACTCCATCTACCATTTTTTCTTTTAAAACTTTTAGATATTCTGTTTCTTTTTCTATATCCAAATCTGTATTACATAACATTATATTATAATCATATATGTTTGCTACATCTTCTGCTCCCCTAACTATTTCTGGATAAAACTGATTAGATATATCTGGTATAATTATACCAACAGTTTTTGTCTTCTGAGTTTTAAGGCTTCTAGCTACTATATTAGGTCTATATCCTAATTTTTTTATTGCAGCCAAAACTTTTTCCTTTGTTTCCTCATTAACTACATCTACATCATTTAATACTCTAGACACGGTAGCTATTGATACCCCTGCTTCTTTTGCAACGTCCTTAATTGATGCTGCCATATTATCACTCCTAATACAGTTTATTTTCATTAATTATACTTTTAAAATTTACATATTACAACTATATTTTATCTCAAACTATATATTCTCCATACTAGGATAAAATCCTGCATATTACCTATTATCATAATTTAAAAAATACTTTTCAAAAAAGCATAGAAGGTTTCTTCTATGCTTTTTATTCATATTGGCTATTTTACAACTTCTACTGCTATTTTAAAATCTTCACCATTGATCTTACATTCTGTGTATTCTCTTTCTTCATTATAATGAACTTCTGTTGAAAGGGTTTCCTTCTTAATTACATCTTCAAACTTATTCATTATATTTTCCAGTAATTCATTGCCTGCTACATATAATTTAATCTTATCCGCTACTTCAAATCCGCTTTCTTTTCTCATGTTCTGGACTTTACTTAGAATTTCTCTTAAATTTCCTTCTTCTTTTAATTCTTCAGTTATAGTTGTATCTAGCACAACACCCATAGTGCCTTCCCCTGCAAAGGCAAAACCTTCAAGTCCCTTCATTGTTACAAGTAAGTTTTCGCTATTTAATTCTATTTCTGCATCTCCAGTCTTTACAACTACGCTTTCACCAGATTGAATCTTTTGTGCAAGCTCCATTTGGTCCATAGCTCCAAGCTCTTTTCTTATAACAGGAATGTATCTGCCATAAGCTTTACCTAGTACGGGCAAATTTGGCTTAATGTCATAGTTAACATACTTTGATAAATCTGCTCCAAATATAACTTCCTTTATATTAAGCTCCTCTTTAATTATATCTCCATAATATTCAGGAAGAGATTTTGAACTTGCTGACATTGATGATAATGGCTGTCTGTTCTTTATATTAGCACTGTTTCTTGCACTTCTTCCAAGCTTTACTATTCTATAAGCTTCTTCCATTTCTCTTTCTAATTCTTTATTAATTAAAGTTTCATCATACTCTGGCCATTTGCATAAATGAACACTTTCAGGAGCATCATTATCTAAAGATTTTACTAAGTTTTTATATATTTCTTCAGTAACAAATGGTATAAATGGTGCTGCAACAAGACATAGAGTAGTTAATACTTTATATAATGTTACATAGGCTCCAATCTTATCATCTGTTAATGTCTCACTCCAGAATCTTGATCTATTTCTTCTTACATACCAGTTAGATAACTCATCTACAAAGTCTTCTATTGCAAGTGCAGCCTGGTTTATATTATATTCATCCATATTTTCTTCTACATCTTTAATCAATGTATTTAATTTGGATATAATCCACTTATCCATTACATTACTGCTTACAAAATCCTTATATTTTAATGGATTAAATTTATCTAATTCAGCGTAAAGTACATAGAAAGAGTAAACATTCCATAATGTACTTATGAACTTTCTCTGAGTTTCTTCTACATCTTCCACAGAGAATCTAGTTGGAAGCCATGGTGCACTAGCTGTGTAAAAATGCCATCTGCAAGCATCTGCTCCTACCTTATCTAACACCTCAAATGGATCTACAACATTCCCCTTATGTTTTGACATCTTAAGTCCGTGTTTATCAAGAACATGACCTAAAACTATACAGTTTTCAAATGGGTTTGTATCAAATAATGCTGTAGATATAGCCATTAATGTATAGAACCAGCCTCTAGTTTGATCTACTGCTTCTGATATAAACTGTGCTGGAAAATTTGCTTCAAATATTTCTTTATTTTCAAATGGATAATGATACTGTGCAAAAGGCATTGAACCTGAGTCAAACCAACAGTCTATAACTTCTCCTGTTCTACTCATTTCTTTTCCACAATGTGGACATGATAATTTAACATTATCAATATATGGTTTGTGTAATTCTATATTATCAGGTACATTTATTCCCTTTTTCTTGAGCTCCTCAATACTTCCAATACATTCTCTGTGACCACATTCACATTCCCATATTGGAAGAGGCGTTCCCCAATATCTATCTCTTGAAATACCCCAGTCAACAACATTTTCTAAGAACTTACCAAACCTTCCTGTTCTTATATTATCTGGATACCAGTTAACCTTATTGTTATTTTCTAAAAGTTTATCCCTTAATGATGTCATCTTTACAAACCAGCTATCCCTTGGATAGTATAGAAGTGGAGTATCACATCTCCAACAATGAGGATAAGAGTGAGTAAACTTTTCTGATTTATAAAGTATGCCTTTTTCTTTCATATATTCTAATATCTTAGGATCAGCTTTCTTAACAAATAATCCCTTCCATGGTTCTACACAGTCGATAAACTTTCCTTCTCCATCTACTAAGTTTATCAATGGTAATCCATACTTTTTACAAACTATGCTATCATCTTCACCATAGGCTGGAGCTAAATGAACAATACCAGTACCATCTGACAAAGTAACAAAATCACCATGTACTACATAGAATGCCTTTTCTTTAGGAGTATAGAAATTAAATAACTGCTCATATTCTAATCCAAGGATTTCTTCTCCCTTAAATTCTTTTACTATTTCATATTCTCCATCTAAAACGCGTAAAAGTTTCTTTGCAAGAATTAAATATTCTCCATTGTTTAAAACTTCTACATAATCATAATTTTTATTTACAGCCAGAGCCACATTGCTTGGTAATGTCCAAGGGGTTGTTGTCCATGCAAGTATATATTTATTTTCTTCTCCTTTTACCCTAAACTTTGTAAACGCAGTATTCTCCTTAACATCCTTGTATCCTTGAGCAACTTCATGGGATGAAAGAGCTGTTCCACATCTTGGACAGTAAGGAACTACTTTATGACCTTTATATAGTAAACCTTTATCCCACATTTGTTTTAATGCCCACCATACTGATTCTATATAATCATTATGATATGTTACATAAGGATTATCCATATCAACCCAAAAGGCTAATCTCTCAGACATATCCTTCCACATACTTGAATATGAGAATACGGATTCCTTACATCCTTTTATAAACTTTTCTACTCCATATTCTTCTATTTGTTGTTTTCCTGAAATGCCAAGCTTCTTTTCCATTTCCAATTCTACAGGAAGACCATGGGTATCCCATCCTGCTTTTCTTAAAACCTTATAGCCCCTCATAACCTTGTATCTTGGGATTAAATCTTTTATAACCCTTGTAAGTACGTGCCCTACATGGGGTTTTCCATTAGCTGTTGGTGGTCCATCATAAAATGTAAAATATTCTCCGTCCTTATTTAATTGGAAATTTTTTTCTACTATATGTTTTTCATTCCAAAATTCTAATATGTCTTTTTCTGCTTGAACAAAGCTTTTGGAATTGTCGATTTTTTTGTACATATGTATATCCCTCCTAATTATATTTTAACTCTATTTCTGCCTATTAATCACTTTAGGTAAAATATTCTATGAAGCTGCAGCATATATTATATTACTTAAAAACATAAAAAACTTCGCCCTAATAGGGCGAAGTTATATTCGCTATACCACCTATGGTATTAATAATTTCAAGCACAATAATGCCCTATCCTTTAACGCAGGATTGCGGATAAGCTTACTATTATTTCAGCATTCGACTCCAAGGTGATTTTTCTTAAAACCTTACTTGTGGATTTTCACCAAACTCCACTCTCTTTAAAGTATGAATTTTAAGTACTTTTCCTTTTCACAGTCTTTAAAGCAATAAAAAATTCAATTATTCTCTCTTAATTTATATTTTATTATAATATAACAATTTTTTATTGTCAATTTATTTTCCTAGAGCTTTCAATATTCCATTAGCTATAGCTTCTGCACATTTATTTTGGAAAGCATCATTGTTTAAATTTTTCTCCCCTGTTGGATTAGATATAAATTCCAGTTCCGTAAGGATAGCCGGACAATATGTATTTTTTAATACATAAAAACCTGCAGTTTTTATTCCTCTATTGGTAGTACCTAATTCTTTTATAAGTTCATCCTGAACATATGAAGCTAGCTTTTGGCCATCTGGACTTCCACTATCATAAAAAGTTTCTGTACCATTAGCAGCAGCTACATCATTGGAATTACAATGTATAGCTACAAAATAATTTGCTTTTGCACCATTGGAAATATCACATCTTTTTTGAAGATCTTTTACCTCTACTGATGGCCATGAAACGCTATCATTAGCCCTTGTATAGACTACCTTTACGCCTTTGCTTTGAAGAATGTTTCCCACTTTAAGTGCTACTGATAGTGTAACATCTTTTTCTTTTACCTTTGAAGGCCCAACAGCTCCAGAATCATACCCTCCATGGCCAGGATCTATGCATACCACATATCTGCTATCTACCTTAGGTGTTACAAGTAAAGTTAAACTAACAGTGCCTTTATATCCATCAATGGTTCCCTTATAAACATAGGTTCCCGTTTTGCTTGTATCTATGGATGTATTATTCCAAGTTGCAGGAACTTCTACAATATTGCCATCCTTTGCTTTAGCTTTAACTTTATCTGGCAATGTATATTTTTCTCCTTCAGTTACATTATGCATTATATCTTCCACAGAAACATATTTTATTGACTCTTCTACACCTTCTAATTCTTTAAATCTAATAATACCGGCAGCTATAGCTTCACCATATTTATTTTGTATATCAGCACTGCCTAGCTTTTTTTCTTCCTCTGGGTTGTTTAAAAATCCCAAAACAACTTTAGTTGATGGTACATTAATAGATGTTAACTCTGGATAGCTTCCTGTCTTTATTCTTCTATCCCTAATACCTGTATAGGAAACTATTTTTTTCTGTATATTATCTGCCAACTTTTCACCTTTTGAGTTTCCACTAAGATAATAAGTTTCCACTCCATTGGCATCATTATTCCCTGCCGTATTACAATGAATACTTACAACATAATCTACGTATTCTATGTTGGATATTGCAAAACGAGATTTCATATCATCCTTTCCCCAATTAATATTATCATCTTTTCTTGTATAAACTACCCTTATTCCACTTTGTTCTAATATGCTGCCAGCCTTTAACGCAACATTTAAATCTACGTCCTTTTCCATTACACCGCTAGGACCCGTGATTCCAGAATCATTTCCTCCATGTCCTGGGTCTATACATACAACAAAATCCTTATCTTCTAGTTTAGGTGTTATGTCTTCTTTGATAGTAAATTTCATTTTCACTGGCTTTGATAACGATTTACCTGATAACTTTTGTACATTTCCAGTTACTATTAAGAAGTAACTCTTGCCAGCTTCATATTTATAATTGTCTTTTAAAGAAACTTGTACAGTTTTATTATCTTCAGCAATTTGTATATTCATAGGAATGGTTTGTCCATTTTCACTTGTAACATAAATATTACTTTCATTTACACTACTTCTTTTTAATTCACTATTAAATTTTATAATCCAAGTCTTATTTTGTTCCACTTTCCCCTTAGAAGGCCATATCTGATAGTCTGAGGCTGCTTTTACTTCCCCCATGTTTAAAAGCAAAAATGCCACCAGAAAAAATGTAAAGATTGCTATGGATTTTATTCTTTTCCCTTTCAAATAACCACCTCACTTATATTTAAAAATTAAAATGGTATTTCATATTACATGAATAAATGAAACCTTAAAAAAGTGTAAAGCCTTTTTTTAGTTGACAGTTGACAGAGGACAATTGACAGTTAAGGATAATTTTTCTCCATTATCATTAGGTCAAATTTTAAATTTGCAGGTAAGTAAGAGTTTATGAAGAAATTCAGCTTTGCTGAATTTCTTCATAAACTCTTACTTTTTACTTATTAGCTCTTATCTAATTTATTATGCTTTTTAATTTCAATTAAGAATTTATTATGAGCATCCTTTAAAGCCACTGTTAAAGCTTTTTGTGCTGTACCTAAAAATCTTTCATGTATTTCATTTATCATCACTTCTAAATCATTTAAAAAATTATATCCTACAAGTATAGATCTTATAAAATCTGTTGTTGAATTGCTAATTGTATTGCAGGTTATATCTATAATAGTGCCATCATCCTTATTAACTATTACCCCTAGAAAGAAACAATTATACATTATTGTAATTGGATCAGTGCTATTAGATCTAGATATGCCTGTTATGTATATAGTATTTTTACCATAATTCACTTAGTACCACCCCTTAATCTCTAATATATAGTTAAATTATACACTAGTTTTTCAGCTGTAAACTACTGACTATTTAAAATAAATTAAATTAATTTATTAGAGTAAGCGTTAGCCCATTATATTAAAAAGATTCAGACTGTTAATTATATATAAACAGTCTGAATCCTTTTTCTGAAAATATATTTATCATTCTCTATATTGTATTATCTCCTGAGGCATTTGTAGCTTTAACATATTCATTATTGAATGGTACTGATCCTGGCTTCCTGAAGTGTATATTTTAAAGTACTTATCCCCTTCTTCTTTAAGTAATCCCTCTTCTCTCAAATAGTTCTTTATTGCCTCTGCTTGTTGAAAAGCTGGATTTATAAAGTTAATATTAGGATAACATTCCTGGAATAAATCCATTAATATTGGATAATGAGTACACCCTAATATTATTGTATCTACATTACCTGCTTCAATTATCTTATCTATATGACCCTTTATTATTTTCTTAACTTGTTCTTTATCTATCTTTCCACTGTCAACGATTGCAGCAAGCTCACTTGATCCTCTTCCAAATACTTTTATATCCCCTAACATCTTATCATAATATCCACTGTTAACTGTAAAATTAGTGGCTATTAGACCTACCTTGTCCTTTTTTAATGTATTCTTAATATTATCCACTACTGGATCAATTACTTTAATGATTTTCACATCATAATCCTTGCTTATCATGTCAATTATAGTAGATATTGTATTGCAGGCTACAGCGATAACCTTTACATCTTCACTTATAAGGAATTCTATCATCCTTCTGGTTAAAGCTATAATTTCTTCTTGGGTCTTATTTCCATAAGGTACATTCTTGTTGTCTCCAAAATATATTATATTTTCCTTTGGCAAAAGCTTCTGAAGTTCTTTTACGGTAGTAAGCCCTCCTACCCCTGAATCCATTACTCCTATTGCACTGTTTCTTTTTATCATGATAATCCCCTCCACAAAAAAATATAAGCCGCTTCCCTGTTAAATCAGAAAACCGGCTTCATTATATTTCTATATACAAAATTTTATGTAATCATTATTTGTATACCAATATAATGAACAGTAGATATTAGATTCTTTTGAGAATATTGTAACAAAAGATAAGCATTTTGTCAATTATTTTGTTTTTTTATGTTTTCAGAATATTGGCTTGCCTAATCATTATATATTCTTATTATCAATTATTATATTAATAATTAAATTTAGGATATAATAAATAGCATAAAATAACATTATAGAGGTGTAGATTATGGAGATAAAATGGCTAGGACACTCTTCTTTTCTTATCAAAGATTCCAATGGGAGAACTATTTTGACAGACCCTTTTGATGATTCTATAGGATATAGCACTTTTTCAGGAGATGTAGATATAGTAACAATTAGCCATCATCATTTTGATCATGATTATACAAAAGAAATTTCCTCAAAAGATGCAAAAGTAATTGATAAAGTAGGAAACTTTTATATTTGTGACATTGCCATACAAGGTATACCTTCCTATCATGATGAAGTAAAAGGTGCAAAAAGAGGAGAAAATACTATATATCTATTTCAAGTTGATGGATATAAGTTATGCCATCTAGGGGATTTAGGATATGTTCCATCTATAGAGGAACTTAAAGATATAGGGAATGTAGATATATTACTTATTCCCGTAGGAGGACATTATACCATAGATGGAAAGGAAGCTTTACAGATAACAAAATTAATTAAAAATCACATTATAATACCAATGCATTATAAAACTCCTTCTCTTACTTTTCCTTTAGATGGGCTTGAAAATTTTCTTAAACATATGAAAAACGCCCATAAAATAAACAGTAATTCTATAACCATTAGTGGGGATTTAAATGACTTAGAAAACCATGTAGTAATATTAGATTATGAGTAAGCTCCATATGATGGTATAATTAAAGAGTCATTTGACTCTTTAATTATGCTCTACATGTTCTAATCCTGAATTAAAAATTTGACTTATGTGCTCATCATCTAACGAATAAAATACTGTTTTGCCTTCTTTTCTAAATTTAACTAATCTAGCAGATTTCAATATCCTTAATTGATGGGATATAGATGATTGGCTCATATCCAATAATTCTGCAATATCGCAAACGCATAATTCCTTAGTAAATAACGCGTATATTATCTTGATTCTGGTATAATCACCCAAAACCTTAAATAACTCTGATAGTTTTATAAAGGTTTCATTATCCAGCATATTCTTTTTCACACAATTAACACAGTCATCATGGATTTTACAACAGCTGCAAACCTCTATTTCTTCAGTATCTTTCATCTTTTCACCTCAATATACCAAAATATCTTCATATGTATTATATATTCTTTTGGTTTTTTATTCAACTTTATCAACTAATGTGAAAAATCTAAGCCTTCACCTATCTTATCCATGCCTTTACTTTCTAAATATAAATTTATGGTTTCTATTATTAACCCTAAGCACTGAGTAAATAATACTATTACTTCTCCTTGTATAGCCCTCTCCATAGCATATACTATGGCATCTTCTTCTTTATATATTATTTGTAAGTTTTCCGGACTAAATCCTTTGTTTAATGCCCCTTCTTTTATAAGTAATGCACTTTCACCCTTTTTTCTTGACCTTAGATCTGCCTGCTCTCTTATTATTATGTGATTGCTGTGCTCTGCAGATATTTGCCCTAATTCTTTTATGTATTTATCCATTCTGTCCCCTGGAGCTGCTATTATAGCAGTTATCTTGCTTGGTTTTAAAGCTTCTGCTATGCTAAACACTTCTCTAAAAGCCTGACTGTTATGTCCATAATCTAAAATTATTTTGTATTTATTCATATCTATTATATTTTGTCTTCCCGGATTTATATATAAATCACACTGAGTGTTATTTATTATCCTTATGATATCTTCTATATTGTTATGTATAGAATAAACCGCTGCTATAGAACTCATTACATTCATAATATTACTTTTGGATTTTCCATAATGAGTAAATGGTATTCTGCTTACGTCTACAATCTTATTCTTTTTTCCATCTATGTAGTATACTATAAAACTATCTTCAAGATATAATGCCTCCTTTCCTTCCTTTATATAATTCTTTATAAAGTTGTTCTTCTCAATATTAAATAGGCATACCTTTATATCTTTATTAAAATTAAACATATAACTTAACTCTTCTTGAGCTTTTAATATAGCCTTCCCTCCTGGCTTTAGCTCATTTATAACAGTGGATTTCACCTGTATTAAATCCTCTATACTCTTTGTTCCCTCCATGCCTATGTGGTCTTCTGATATAGATGTTATTATACCAACAGACCCTTGTTCATAGCCAAGACCATTTCTAGCAATCCCTCCTCGAGCAGTTTCCAAAACGCATGCTTCTACTTCCCCATTAGTTAATAACTCCCTAGCACTTAAAAACCCCGTAGTATCTCCTTTCTTTATTTTATTAAAATCTACAAAAATTCCTTCTGTAGATGCCATACCTGTCTTATATCCCAGTTTACTCATAATATAATGAATAAGCCTTGTGGTTGTAGTTTTTCCATTGGTTCCCGTAACAGATATTATTGGGATTAACCCCACCTGTTCCCTTATATTATCCACAAAAAAACTTATTACTTCTTCCTCTGTTTGAAATAATTCCACATAAAATGCAGAACCTAAATCTATAACTTTCAGCTTATTTTCGTCAAAGTTATCCTCATATAAATCTACATACATAAATTCAATTTTAAATACATTATAAACTTTATTAATTAATTCCTTAATATTATCATGTATCTTTTCATTTTCTAATTTTATATGATCTCCCTGTTCCTGTGTTTTAAAAACTAAAATATTTTTACCCTTATATGCAATAACCCTATAATCCATAGATCCGTGGTAAACCATTGCGCTGCCATACATATCTATTATATTATTTACTGTAGTTTTTAATTGTTTTAAGCTTTTGCAAATAAATTGTATATTATCCTTCTTATATATATTTATAACATTTACCGGATAACTCATATTCAATAGATAATCTTTTTTCAAATTGTATAAAATTTTCATATCTACTTTAGGTAAATTATTATATCTTAAAAGTTCAAATAAGCTTTTTCTATTCATTGTTTGTGCTACTTTAACCATATTTTCATAACTCTGATATTCAGGGCTAATAATTATAGATTTAGCTCCATATCCTAACTGAAACAGTCCCTCTGAAAGTTCAATATTAGGTATCCCCATATTTTCTGCAGCTTTAACAATGTTTTTTAAAAAACTTTTATGAAGAAACTTATTTATCTTCTTTTTAATAATTTCCTGGCTCACATTCTCTTCTAAGAGATTATATATTATATAATTTGAAATATCTTCTTCAGTATAAGTAACCCATACATGTATATGAGTTTTATCTTCCTCCATATCAATAAACTTTTCATAATATCCTATAGATGCAGAAATATTAATATAGCTGTTTATATATTCTTTTAATTCTTTCTTTGAACTGTTTTCTACTCCAATTCTTAATAACCTTTTTTGGTCTTTTATATTATTCCCTTGAAAAAATTTAACAGAAAAAATATGCATAATCTCACCACCAAAAACTTATTATAGCTATAAGTTTTTGATTTTCCTGCGAAATTATGCATTACCTTTTTAATCTACATTATAGATAGTTATATTATTATTTTTTAGACTTTCTTTTACATCTATAATCCTTTGATTATTGGAGCCTCTATATCTTAAATCCTTTGCAGCCTTTTCTTCTTCAAATCTGCCATCTACTAAAACATCTATGCTGCTTATTAATTCTCTCCAGCCCTTATTATTTAGGTTATCTAATATATATTCCAAAGTATATCCTGTATAACACCAAATATTAAGTCCTTCACTTTTAACCGCCCATGCTAGCTTATACAATGTATCAGCCTGTTCAAAGGGCTCTCCCCCTGAAAAGGTCACTCCCTTTATTAAAGGCATATTGTTTTTTATCCTTAATAAAATCTCTTGTATACAAATCTTTTCTCCATAGCAAAAATCTTGCATGGCTTTATTATGGCATCCCTTGCAATTATGATGACAACCAGAAAGAAATAATACCGCTCTTAATCCCTTTCCATTTACCAAAGAATTATCTAAAAAACCTGCTACTTGAAGTACATCCATTTTTAATTCCTCACATCATAGGAATGTATTCCATGGGTATGGGATATTCTATCTTTTCTTTCCGCTACCTTACCTGCTCCAAACCTTTCGTCTAGGCTTAAATATCCTGTAACTCTAGATATACCTTGAATATTTGAGCTTCCACAATGATGACAGCTGCTTTCAGTATCTTGGAGATATGTACCACAACCTCTACAGTATTTTATATGAAAATTTATTCCTATATAGTTTATATTAGTGCTTTCATATGCGTAATTTAATATATCCATTATTACATCCTCTGTTGGGTAATCATCTAGTTCTATATATGTAATATGTCCTCCATTGCATATTTTATGATATGGAGCTTCTATATCTATTTTGTCTTTTATAGAAATAGGGTATCCCACTGGAATATGGAAGCTGTTAGTATAATAATTTTTATCTGTAACACCCTTTATTTCTCCAAAAATCTTCTTATCCTGCAAAATAAACTTACCACTTAATCCTTCTGCTGGGGTAGCATAACAGCTCCAATTTAAATGAGTTTCTTCTGTAGTTCTATCTGTAAATTCTCTTATATAATTTACAATTTTCAAACCCAACTCTCTTCCTTTTTCTGATTCACCATGATGTTCTCCAATCAAAGCGGTTAAAGTTTCTGCAAGGCCAATAAAACCTATAGCCCAAGTTCCTTGTTTTAAAATTGAATCTATGCTGTCTTCTGGTGATAAATTCTCAGAACCTTTCATTAATTCCTGTCCAGCTACAAAAGGTAAATCCTTTATCCTAAGTCTCTTAAGCACTTCATATCTATGTAACAAAGATTCCTTAGCCAAGTTTAATCTATTTTCTAAAAGTACAAAGAATTTGTCTATATCTCCCTTAGACAGTATTCCTAACCTAGGCAAATTAATAGTGGCTGGAGCTATATTACCTCTCCCTTTTACTGTAGGCTCTCCATTTATATTGGATTGTACTCTAGTTCTACAACCCATAGTTGCTGGCAAATATCCCTTTTCATAGTATTCTAGATTAAAATCAGAATCTATATTCATAAATGTTGGGTTCATTCTTTTGCTGGCTACTCTGCATGCTAGTTTAAATAAGTAATAATACGGATCCCCTGGATTTTTATTTACACCTTTTTTCACCCTAAAAATAATATTAGGGAAAATTGGCTGCTCACCTTTTCCTAAACCTTTTTCATATTCTTTTAAGAATATTTCACACACAAGTGCTGCATCTTTTGTCTGAGGAATACCTATATTTATTGAACTAAAAGGCACCTGGGAACCTGCTCTTGAATGCATTGTATTTAGATTATATACTATGCCCTGCATCGCCTGGCTTACATTCTTTCTTAATCTTTTTTCCACTAACTTTTCTATTTTTAAATTGTCCAAATTCATTTCTGATAATTCTTCCCTTATGTCATCCCTTGTTGGTTCCACAAATACAGACATATCATTGTCGAAATCAGGATGAGATTGTCCTCCGAACATATCATTTTGGGTGGATTGTAAAAGAATACATGATAATTCGCAAGCTGATTCTATTCTTCTTGGAGGTCTTATATATCCATATCCTGTATTAAATCCTCTAAGTAAAATTTCCTTAGTGGGTATATGTAAACAATTTGTAGTTAAATTGTAACTATCTAAATCATGATAATATATATCTCCATTTTCATGTGCCTTTGCTAAGTGCTTAGGCATTGTAGATAAATTATACCATTTATTGGATTCACTAGCTATTCTTAATAACTTAGATGAAAAATTGTTTCCTACATTGGCATTATCTCTATCTGTTTCTACACCTATTTTTTCTATTGCTTTCATTAAATCAGATTTTATTTCTCTTATTTTAGTTCTTTCTTTTCTATAACTTGCATAAGCTATTCCTATTTCTTTATAACTATTTTCTAAAAGGGTTTTTTCTACTATATTTTGAATTTCTTCAACAGAAATTTCTTCTACTTCAATATCTTCTAACTTTTTTATTATCTTTTGAGTTATATCTATAAGTTCACTTTCCTTTAGATTATACCCCATTTCTTCAGAAGCACCCTTTATAGCATTGGTAATCTTTGTTGAATGAAAAGGTGTCTTCCTTCCATCTCTTTTTACAACATGTAGCACAACTAATTCCCCCTAACTACTATATATTGTGTATGCACCATGACATTATACTATGGCAAATTATTTTAAGCAATTTTAAGAATAACATTGAAATGATAATATACCTGGTTACTACTCATTACCTTCTTATTCTTCATTTTCTTATACCTATGATGACGTTGATATTTTAAAAATAGAGAATTTAGTATATACATTACCTTAAATGAAATAAATGCAAATAATTCTACACTAAATAGATATTTATTAATTTGCACTAAATGGTAATTTATGTATACAATAAAGTTGAACTAATTATAGACTGGAGGAAATGATTATGAAAAAACTTATATCTTTATTCCTATGCTTACCACTTATGATTTTTAGCAGCTGCAGCAAAAGCTCTGAGAAGAAAACCAATATTAAAAACCAGGATCCTGCTGCAAAGGTTGAGGAGGAATATTTTTCTCCCTATACAGGAGAAAAAATTACAAAGGAAACATATAATAAAATTCCATTCATGGTGATAATAGAAAATTCAAAGGATGCCCGTCCTCAATCTGGATTAGTTAATGCTGATATAGTATATGAGACCATGGCAGAAGGCGGAATTCCTAGATTTATTGCCTTATACCACAAAGAAGATTCTGAAAAAATTGGTCCTGTAAGAAGCGCTAGACCTTACTTTCTAGATATAGCTATAGAAAATAAACTTCCCTTCGCTCATTGTGGATATAGTGAGGAAGCTAAAGAAAGAATAGAGAAGGAAAACCTGCCAAGTTTAAATGAGTTTAAATATGGAAATGCCTATTGGAGAGATAAAAATAGAATATACGAACATAGCCTTTATACCTCTTCTTCTAAATTAAGGGATTTAATAAAGGAAAAAAATATTTCTATTACCCCAAAATCCTCCCTTAAATTTAATAAAGATTATTGGCAAACCAATAATCTTCCTGCTGCTGCTAGTGCAACATTAAAACTTAATAAATATTATACTACTTCTTATATCTATAAAAATGGATTGTATTATAAGTATATTTCATCAGATCAATGTCTAAACAGAGAAGATTCGGCACCCTTAACAGCAAGCAATATTATAATCCAAATAACAGATATAACATTACAAAAAGATGGTTTACATCTAGATATAAAACTTATAGGAGAAGGGGAAGCCTATATTATAAGCAATGGTAAATTTGTTAAATGCAAATGGTTTAAAAAGGATTCTAATTCCAATACTATTTTATTGGATGAGCAGAATAAGGAAATACCTCTATCCCCCGGAAAAACTTGGTGGAATATTATAGATAAAAAATCTCAAATAGAAATTAAATAAAAAAGACGAGAAATCGTCTTTTTTATTGAAAATTAAAGGATATCCAATTAGTTTCTGTTGTTGCCGCTGGTCTATTCTGTATATTTTAAATAAACAACTTAACTTTATACATTGCAGTGCCATATTTTTTTGTACTTATACATCTGTCTATCCACTTTTATTAATATATCATCTGGAGATATATTATTTCTATCCGTGACACAATATACGCCATAGCTGAAATCCAAATTAGTATTATGTAAATTTAAATCACTTAATGTATCTCTAATTTCCTCCATCTTATTGCGAGATTCTTCTAAGCTATAATTCTTTAGCAGTATTATAAATTCATCTCCTGCTATTCTAGCGCATATATGTTCTTTAGAAATATTATTTTTTAATACTTCTGCAAAAGCTTTTAATACGCTGTCTCCAACATTATGACCGTAGGTATCATTAATAAATTTAAAATTATTAATATCTATAGCTACCACTGATAGCATAGTACCTTGATTTTTTACTATATCTACCCCGCTGTAAAAGATATCTTTAAAACGTCTTCTATTTATAAGACCCGTAAGTTCATCATAATTTGCCATATATCTTAGCTTCTTTTGTGTTAAGGAATTCTTTAGTACTAATTCCAATTCATTTTTTATGTAATCCATAAACATCCTATCTTCTTCGGTAAAAGTTTTATTATAGCTTGTACTATCAATGTTTAATAATCCTATTAAGCTATTATCTATATACAATGGAGAACTTATAGTACAACTAATATCCAAAGCATTATTTTTTATTAATTTATTGTTTTTTTCTTTACTTAGAAAGTTTTCATCAAATTTAGAAGGATTTTTTATAATTATACTGCCTTTAGATTTTATATTGTTTATAAATAGCTCTTCCTTTGTAAGTGAAATATCCTGTAATACTTTGGGATAACCTACTAATGTTTTATAATAAAATCTATTATTATCTTCTAATATGAGTATGCTTCCTTTAGATGCATAAGGAATTAGATTTATGGATACATTTAATATTCTAGAATATATTTCTTCTTCATTATCAGTATTACTTATGGTATATGAAACATCATATAATGTTTCCCTTATTTTCTTTATTGTCTTGATATACTTTTTCATTTTCTTAATTCTTATTAACTGTATGAAGATCATACCTATAGATAATATCAACAAGAAAATTAGCAGCTCTTTGCCCATATCTTCCTCCAATTTATACCACGTTTTCAATTAAAATTATATCTCTATTAAATTTAATTTACAACTAGACTTTACACTATTATTGTGAGTTTAATCAATTTAACTTATATATTCATATATACATTTAGGTTAAATTAATTAAATATGTAAATACTATTAATGATAATTATTAAGGAGGGGCAGTAAATGATAGGCAAAGTAATAGACATGAACAATACAGAAGCTTTCGTAAGTTTTGAGAATGGAACAACTACGGGTGTAAGCAAATTTAGCCTCCCTCAAAATGTAAAGATAGGAGATTCAGTAAATATAGATCCTAATGCTACAAGGCTTACTAATGACAAATTAGTTGATTTCTTCTAAAAAAATAAGGAGAAACTTTTCTCCTTATTTTTAATATTATTCTTCTACTGAAATTGCATTTGTTGGACAGCTTGTTTCTGCTTCTTTAGCTGCATCCTCAGATCCACCTGGAACATCCTCTGCTATAGCCTTAGCCTTTCCATCATCATCCATTTCAAAAACATCTGATGCTATTGATGGACATAGCCCACATCCTATACAGGCCTCCTTATTTATAAAAGCTCTCATTGCTGATTACCTCCTTTTTAATATAAAAATACTGTTACGTATATATTTTTCCCCCATTGCGTTTTATTTATAACAATACTAGTATGGTAAATATAACAAAACCATATAACCTCTATATAAAAGACTATATGGTTTGCATTTTTATTACTTACATAACCTTTTAAAGCTATCTAGTAGTTTATTATATTCTTCATACTGGCTTACAAACTTTTCAGCTTCACCTTTTTCCATGCTTTCTACTAAATTTAGATTTATTGGCATTTCAGAAATCAATGGAATTCCTAAGTACTTAGCTTGTTCTTCTGCGGATTTTTTGCTGAATACTCTTATTTTTTCACCACATTTTTCACATTGAACATAAGACATATTTTCTACTACGCCCAATATATTTACATTTAGCTTTTCTGCCATTATTACAACCTTTTTTACTATCATAGAAACCATTTCTTGTGGAGTAGAAACTACCACCATTCCCTCTAAGGGGATACTTTGCATTATAGTTAAAGCTACATCTCCTGTCCCTGGCGGCATATCAATAAGCAAGTAATCTAAATCCCCCCATTCAGTATCCGTATACATTTGTGTTAAAACTCCTGTAATAACAGGGCCCCTCCATATAACAGGCTGTTCTTCCTCTTCGGTTAATAAATTTAAAGAAATAACCTTTATCCCAAAAGAAGTTTCCACAGGTACAAACTTAACTTCTTCAGTATTTCCTATTTGATATATCTCTGCTCTCTTTTCATTTATACCAAAGAATCTTGGCATTGATGGTCCTGTTATATCTCCATCTAAAACTCCAACCTTATATCCAGCTTTTCTTAATTGGACTGCTAATATTCCAGTAACTGTAGATTTCCCAACTCCACCTTTACCACTAATTACTCCAATTATATTTTTTATTCTACCATATTTAGGAACTAATTTAGAACAACTGGATTCTTTACTATCACATTTCCCTTTACTTGGACAACTATCACAATTACTCATAAGTCTTCCTCCTAACTATCTTCTTTATGTGAATGCCTTAATAATTATAGCACTAACAAGTATCTTTAAAATCCATCTGGTTTACTATTGTATACTCCTATATCCCAACTTCTGTTTACATATTCAGCTTTTATATAATATTTAGTTTCACTTTTTTCTGTTCTATCATAAAAAGTTATAGTTGATTTATATAGAAGTCGCTTATATCCCTGAGTTTTTACTGTCATCAATACATTATATTTAGAATTATCTCCCTCTACTAAATTTGCATTAGTATATTTATCTTTTAGTTTACCTTTAAAATCCTCTAGATCTGTAGAAAGAATAAATTTTGCTATATCTATATCTTCATCTAAGTTAATTCCTATACTTTTGTTACTCTTAGTATCCTTTAAATATTCATTTAAGGTTTTTAGAATTGAATTATAATATATATCCGTAAAATCTTTAGGAATTCTTATATTCCAAAAGTTTTTTATTATATCATTATCTATTCTCTTTGAAACTATATATATTTTATCATCACTATATAAGTTCCCTCCGTTTGACTTATCTAACCCTGCAACATAATTAAACTTATGGACTTTATTATGACCTTCATGCATCTCAAAGACATAATCAGGTTTTAAAGTTGATTTTTCCTTTACTTCCTTAGCAGAAGATAAGATTTCATAAAGCTCCTGGATAGCCTTTTTATCTGTTACAACAAATCTATATCCTTGATCTCTAGTATTCTGTATAACTATTTTTTCTATTTTATTTTGTTTTATATATTCAAAATCATTATTTTTTAGCCCTAACTTTACTTTCATTGAATCCAATTTACTACAACCGGTAAAACATAAACTAAAAATCAATATTACTGCTAATATAATACTTCTATTAATTCTATTTGTTCCCTTAAACAATCTATTTAACCTCCTAGGTTAATTGAAAATATTTTTATTATCAGTTTTTAATTTTTTAAATCTATCTAAATTAAAGATGATAATCCCTATTATTATTGCAAATAAACTTATAAATTGGGAGGTAGATAGTGCTCCTACTTTTCCCCTAGGATCATCTCTGAAAAATTCTATTATTATTCTGCCAATTCCATATATTATGATATAAGCTGAAAATATTCTACCGTCTTTTCTTTCTTTCCTATTATACCATAATAAAAATAAGGCTAGGGAAAAATCAAAAACAGCTGAGTAAAGTTGAGTGGGATGTCTTGTTACTCCGGCAGAAACAAAAGGAGAGTTAGTAAACTCAATTCCTATTGGTAATGTTGTTGGTTTTCCATAACAACATCCTGCAAGGAAACAGCCTATTCTTCCAAATCCTTGGGCCAATGGAATAGATGGAATTACTATATCAAACATCTTTAATGTTTCCCATTTCTTTTTTTTGCAAAATAAATATACTGCTAAGGCTCCTCCAATTATAGCACCATATATTACAAACCCATTCCCTATATCTTTCAATATAGAAGGATCTTCAATTATATTTTTAATATCAGTTATAATATATAGTAATTTACCGCCTAATACTCCGGAAATTATAGCAACTATAGACATATTAAAAATATCGTCTTCATTATAGCCCTTATTTTTAATTCTATAGTTCAATAATAATAATGCTGATAAAATACCTATTGCTATCATTGTTCCATATCCATATATATCTTTCCCTAATACTTGGAATAATACTGGTTTCATATTTATAATTTCCTCCTGCGTAATAAATCACTTAGTAGTAAAACTTTAATAATATTATAACACATAAAATAAACAATATTTATACTTTATTTTTAATATTAATTACCTTTATTCCTATTTTGCTATTGATTTTTGTAATTTAAAGTTTGTACTATTGTTTTAAATATAGCCGGCATATTCTCCTTAAAGTTATCCTGACGTACGAAAAATGAAAATCTAAATAGCTTATCATCATTTTTTATAAAGTATTCGTAACTCTCAAATTTTGCATTTTGGGAGTTTTCAATTGTATATTCTACCAAGTACCAATCCTTATTATTTATTGAAATTACTTTAGCTTTATAATTACTAATTATATTTTGTATTTTTGATATTTCCTCACTTTTTTTAAGGAATTCTTTTAAATCTTCTTTCATATTCCACACTTCTACAAAACCATGTATTTTCAAATCATTAGATTGGAAATCATTATGATAAATTATTTCATTTCCTTCAAATGCTTTCTCACTGGTAGTCCACTCAGCAGGCAGCTTATATGTTAGCTCTTGGTTTAAAGCTTTATACTCTTTTAATGAATTGATATTACTTTGCATTAAAGTAGTTAATTTCATTCTATCCTTAAATTCATTTTGTATGCTAAACATTACAACCATGAGCCCTATTATAATTATTGAAACTCCTAATCTCTTCTTATTTAATATAATAACTTTCATACTAATCATACTCCTCTTTATATTAAGAAGTGAAATCCACCTCCATAATTCTCTAATATTAAAGTATATGATAATGATTTCGAAAATATTAACAAAAATAGGTATGCATTTTGCATACCTATTTAACAGGAATCAATATAGTAGAAGCCCTGAAATCATAGAACATTAGCCAATAACCTTCGCATCCATATCTTCCTGACTTAGCTGGTACCCAGGTTACAAATCCAGATTTTCCACCAAAAGGTTGATCCTTTACAGACTTTCCACCAGGTATACCATATACTAAATATTTCATTTTACCTTCATTATCACATTTATATCCTACAAAATAATGTCCATAAGGTCTTATATAATTATAATAGTTTATCATGGGATAGTAAATCACTGAATATTTGTTATAATCAGATATATAATACATTTCATTTACATCTTTTATAGGCACTTTATACCATACACATTTTTTTATATCTATTATTTCCCCTTTTACTTCTTCAAGATCCTTAGCTATTGCCTTGAAAAATTCCCCTGTTTTACCCTTTGGCCATTTTTCATATCCTTTATAATCTCTACTATATTCATTTGATACTATTATATTTTCCTCGGCTGCCTCTTTTTCCTTTGATATATCATCTGATATATTGTCTTTTATTTCTTCTTTCATATCCATAACTTGTACAGTAGTCTCTTCTTTCTGTACAGTAGTATCTTCTTTTTTCTGTTCAGCTTCAGTTATGTCAACTCTTAAATCTTCCCCCTGCTGTCTTGCTTGCTCGATACTTTCTTCATACTTATCAAATATACTCTTTTCTTCATCTATTTTTACTTCATCTATCTTTTCTTCCTCTGCTTTTTCTTCCCTAGCCATGACTTCAATTATTTCATATTCTCTCCACTTAGGTATATCTGATGTTAAAAACCCACTAAGTACTGATATTATATTCTTATCTAATAATTTAACTATGGCTGCCCCTGATACATTATCCATTGACATACCTGTATCTGCTATGTTATCAGCTAAGTATTCATAGGATACATCAGCCCTTCCGTAGTTATCTATGTTCAATTCTCCTATTTTTATTATTTTATTAATATCTTTTTTCCCTAGTATTAGCGCCATGTAGTAAGGTGCTGATTCCTTCTTTAAGTTTTGAACATAATAAGATACCTTACACTTATCATTCCTTAATTCTAATTTAACGTAACCTGTAGGCAGTTTATCGGAAGCAAGGGCATATCCTCTTTCATCTTCTTGCAATATAATAAAGTATCTACTATAACTCTTTTTTTGTGCCAACTTAATTTACCTCCATATATTTTATTCATTATAATATATGAGGTATTATTCAAAAAGTGAACAACAACAGTGAAAAGTTACAAAAGATTTTTATAATAATTCATTTATACAGTCTGATAACCTTCCAAATTCATCTATTGATAATGTTTCTCCTCTTCTTTTGGGGTCTATTTCTGCTTCTCCTAAAGCTTTTTCTAATAAATCCTTATTTATTCCTAAACTTTTAAGAGCATTCCACAAGGTTTTTCTTCTCATATTAAAGGATGCCCTAACTATTTTAAAGAATAACTCCTGATTTTTAACTTTAACCTTTGGTTCATCTAATCTATCTAATCTAATAACTATGGACTCTACTCTCGGCTTAGGCATAAAAGAGGATGGCGATACTTTCCTTATTATCTTTATATCACAATAATATTGTACTAATAATGATAATGCTCCATATTCTTTAGTATTTGGCTTTGATGCTATTCTTTCTCCTACTTCCTTTTGAATCATTATAGTTAAGGATTTAAATTTATAATGTCCATTTAATAACTTAGCAATTATGGGCGTGGTTACATAGTATGGTAAATTGGCTACTAACTTTACAGATTGCTCTTCTCCAATTATTTCATTGAAATCAACCTTTAAAGCATCTTTATTTATAAGCTGGAAATTTTCATAGTCTTTTAGCTCTTCTTTTAGTATAGGTACTAAATCCGAATCTAATTCTATTGCCATAACCTTTTTAGCTGCTTTAAGAAGTTCCTTAGTTAACGTACCTACTCCTGGACCTATTTCTATAATAAAATCATTATTATTTATTTCTGCTCCTTCTACAATGTCTGTTAAAACCTGTGAATCTATTAAAAAATTTTGTCCTAGGCTTTTAGTAAATTTAAAATTATACTTATTTACTATTTCTTTAGTACTATTTTTCTCCATACTAATTCTCCTTATCAATAATTTCTATAGCCTTTATAAATTCCTCTTTTGTTATACCATAATTATTAAGTCTAGTTAGAAACTGAGCTGTATTACAGTAGCCTATTCTAAGAATCCTTCCTAACTTTTCTCTTTTCTCCTTAGCTTTATTATTACCACAAAGCCCAAAATACATCATATCCTGTATATTAAACTCAATTCTCTTCTCCTTTACTTCAAATTTAGCAGCCTCTAATGCATTGATTATACTTTCAGGAGATGCATTTTCCACTCCTATATCCCCATCCTTTAATCCCTCATTTTTAGAAATATAAGCATGTTTTACTCCGGCAACTCTTTTCGATATTATTTTTCTGATTTTTTCCCCAGCAAAATCTGGATCTGTTAAAATTATAACTCCTTGTCTCTTTTGAGCTTCCTTTATTCTTTCTATGACTTTCCCATTTATACCAAAACCGCCTACTGCTATAACTTCTGCATCTACAGCTCTTTTTACAGCGGTAACATCATCTCTTCCTTCCACTACAATAACTTCCTTAATCATGGTTCCCGTTACCAAAACTCTATAAAACTCTATAAGAAGATTATATAAGTTTAAAGTTTTGTTTCTTTCCTACTTCATAATGTCCGATTTTGCCCATTTTATTACCTTCTGCAAGGATGTTAAATTGCGGCTACTTTCGTTTGTATAACACTCCATAGGCTTTGCCACCTTTTAAGGTAATGGGTTGTAACGATTACCCAATTTAATTAATCTTTTAAGTGATTATACTAAATCATAGTTTGCAAGGTTGTATGAAGCATTTTTATCTCTATCACAAATAAAACCACAACTACATTTATAAATTCTATCTGAAAGTTTTAAATCTTTTTTGATAGTACCACAATGACTGCAAGTTTTACTTGAAGGATAAAATGTAGGTACTTGAACAAATTTAATACCAT
>ENA-UOOE01000469-UOOE01000469.1-fermentation-metagenome-genome-assembly--contig:-NODE-469-length-40099-cov-3.862951_pt1 | contig 40099 bp, 38 predicted proteins | sample MGYA00245776_ERZ724021 | MGnify/ENA primary metagenome ERZ724021 (study PRJEB28704, sample SAMN03018321) | fermentation metagenome | biome: anthropogenic terrestrial biome; feature: soil; material... | reverse complement strand
AGGAAATGTTGTTTCCGGATCTTCAGTTTGGTCAACTAATTCACCCATAGCTTCTGTAATCTATCCTTAGATGTAGCAAAGTGGGAAGCCGGGAAAATAGATACATGCTTTCTAGTTCCCAATATTTCACCAGTTAACACATCAAATTCCTTTATCTTTTCTATTTCATCTCCGAAAAACTCCACTCTTATACCTTTGTTAGTTGAAGATGCAGGAAATATGTCTATAACATCTCCTTTTACTCTAAAAGTACCTCTTACAAAATTAATTTCATTTCTCTCATATTGTATTTCTACAAGTTTTTTCAAAACCTCATCTCTATCTCTTTCCATACCTTCTCTTAAGGATATAGTAAGCTTTTTATACTCCTCTGGATTACCAAGACCATATATGCAGGACACAGAAGCCACAATAATTACATCTCTTCTCTCAAATAATGCAGAAGTAGCTGAGTGTCTTAGTTTATCTATTTCATCATTTATTGAAGCATCCTTTTCTATATAGGTGTCCGTTTGAGGTACATAAGCTTCTGGTTGATAATAATCATAGTAAGATACAAAATACTCCACACAATTTTCAGGAAAAAATTCTCTAAATTCTGAGCATAGCTGAGCTGCTAAAGTTTTATTATGAGCCAATACTAAAGTTGGCCTTTGAACCTTTTCTATTATATTTGCCATAGTAAAAGTTTTGCCTGATCCTGTAACTCCTAAAAGAGTTTGAAATTTTTCTCCTCTTTCTATACCCCTTACTAAATTATCTATAGCCTGCGGTTGATCACCAGTAGGCTTAAATTTAGAGTGTATCTTAAATTCTCCCATAATTTATTTATCACCATCTTTATCCTTATTTTTTATCTTATTTAATACCTCTGAAAAAGTATTATCTTTAAGCTTAACAACTACTTTGTCCTTTGGTATAAATTTTGGAACAAACACAACTCCCAGCCTGCTCTTTCTATCAGCTGCCTTATATACAACCTCTTTAATAACCCCATTAGTTTTTTCCATTTTTAAAATTATATCTCCTGGAGTATTACTTATCATTTCCAGTATATCATCTTCTGTTTCTATTTCCGTATCATTTATTGCCATTAAGGAATCTCCGCTCTTTATTTCCATATGATCTGCCGGTGAATCAGGTGCTACCTCTAATACTTTCATTCCATCCTCACTTACATACAGTGGCTCTCTATTTAATTCACCATATCTTTGTAGATAAATAATACCCTCATGGGCTAAGGGTGCAAATAATACTACTAGTATTTTATAATAAATATTTATATAACATAACTGGGCCAAGAAGAATAAAACTATACTGTATACAATTATAAGAAGACCTGATTCCCTAACTTTAGCCCTTTTTGTCTTGGTAAAAGTAACACTGCTATAACCAAGCACTCCATAAAATGGTACCAACATAACTACGGCTTTTTTAAAAATATCTGAAGGAATAGTACTATGTATAATAGGCCACCAGTTAGGCATTTGGACTACATCTCCCATGTTCACTGTATAATTGCTATTAAGGATTATAAATAAAGCAATAGGTAAAGCCCAATATCTTTTCATTATAAAGCCTCCTATTATCTTATCCTCTCTTTTTGAGAAAACTGGCACAGTTCCTCTGCTGCCATCTGTTATTACAAGTAATCCTTCTACAAAATGCAATACAGCAATCATAGTCATTAAAGATGTAATATCAAATTTAAATAACTGAATCTCTTTAGTACCATATATAGAAGCAATTATAGTATTTACAATACTCAGTCCACCTAAAATAGCTCCAGAATAGGAGAAACAAATAAATCTAGTGTTAAAAGCCATTAAAAATATGGAAATTAAAAAAAGAATTTCAATAGCTGAGTTTTGATAAAAAACTACACCAAAATAGGACATAATAATACTACCAAAAGTCCCAGCTAAAATTCCCATAACCAATTGAGATATTGTTAATTCAAAAGGGGAGTTTATTTGCTCCCCAATAATCATCTTCTGCATTGCTGAAGTTTTTCTATTTTGAATATATAAGAATACACTTAAGATCACCAAAAAAAATACTGAATAAGGATCTGTTAAGGCAAAAGCTACAGCCTTAAGGGTATAAAGTAGAATATTCATTATTAATTTATCTCCCCCCCTCTATTTTTTTCTCTGCTACTCCTAATGCTTTTTTAAATTGGGGATCTGTTGCCCTGTTATAAGGTTTTTTCAGTAATTCTTCTGGATACTTAACTTCAATATTAGGCCTTATTCCGGTTCCATGTATATTTTCTCCATTAGGAGTATAGTATTTTGATATTGTAACCTTTAAGGCAGTTCCATCACCTGTATCTATTAAAGTCTGAACCACACCTTTACCAAAGGTTTTTTCTCCAATTAAGGTTCCTATATTATAGTCTCTTATAGCCCCAGAAAATATTTCAGAAGCACTTGCTGAACCTTCATTAGTTAGTACTACTAGTGGTAAACCTATATAATCCCCACCTTTAGACTTATATTGCTTTTCTGTTTTATATTTATCTATAGTAGAAACTATAACTTTTCCCTTAGGGACAAAGTTTGAAACCATATCTACACATTCATCTAACAACCCGCCTGGATTACCTCTTAAATCAATTATTAGTGACTTCATGCCTTTACTTTTTAACAAATCTAATTCTTTCTTTAGATTTTTACTTGTATTTTCATCAAACATAGAAATCTGTATGTAACCTACATCATTTGATACCATTTCTCCCTTAACAGTTACTAAGTTAATTTTAGATCTTTTTAAAGTAACGTCATAAAGTCCTTTTCCCTCTCTAAAAAAAGTTATAGTTACATTTGTGCCCTCTGGTCCTTTCATCATAGTTACTGCTTTATCTAATTCTTTACCGTTGACTGCCTTTCCATCTACCTTTTCTATTTCGTCCTTTGGCAGTACACCAGCTTTTTTAGCTGGAGAATCTTCAAATACATCTGCTACAACTATTTTATTTTCTTTAGCTTGAACTTGTAGACCTACACCGCTATAATTTCCCTCTGTTTGAGCATTAAATTCTTCAAATTCCTTTTTATCCATAAAAACCGTATATGGATCATTAAGAGCCGATGTCATTCCTTTAATTGCTCCTTCTTCTAAGGCAGCATTGTCTATTTTTCCATCATACTTATCCTGAATTATTTCCTTTATTCCAAATAATTTAGAAAATTCTAAAAATCTATTATAATCATCTCTATTAATTATAACTTTTCCATTTGGCATAGCTAAAGATATAGCGTTAGTTCCTAGAAAGGTTGCAACATTAGTTAAAAGTATTATTGCTATTGTCCACCCTATCCATTTCTTTTTATTCATTTACCCCACTCCTTTTCAGCAAAGTGCTAGCTTAAGTTTTATATTTTCACCATAAAATATATATAATGAACTCACTATATATATTTATATAAATCATAAGTAATTATAACATTAAAAAAAATAAATTTACAAAAATATTTTGAACACCCTACTATAGAAGCAGAGTGTTCAAAATATAATATTTATTCATCATTTATCTAAACTGCAAGGAATTTTCTTATGGACAGCATACTTCCTATTGAACCTATTAGTATTCCTAATAAGCCAAACTGCCAAGAAATATTAGTAAGTACATATTTAGGTTGAACTAACTTGACTAAAAACAGATTTGTAGAAACCTTTGTGTACACTACATTATAACCATAGTATAGCAGTATGCATCCTACAATTGCTCCGATAATACCAATAATCATACCTTCAATGATGAATGGCCATCTTATGAACCAGTCTGTAGCTCCTATATATTTCATTATGCCTATTTCTCTTCTTCTTGAATATAAAGTAATTTTAATAGTATTGCCTATTAAAAATAATGAAACACCAATAAGTATAGCAAATAATGCCATGCCTATCCATTTTATAGTTTTTGTCACGGCAACCACTCTGTCAACTATTTCCTTTCCTGCTTGAATCTCATATATTCCTTTCATGTCCTTCACAGAATCTACAACCTTTGAAACCATTTCCGGATCCTTAACCTTCACTACATATGCATTTGGAAGAGGATTATCCTTTTCTAAGCCTTCAAGAAGAGCCTTATTATCTTCAATCTGTTCTTTAAAGTTCTTCATAGCCTCCTGTTTAGTTTCATATTTTACACTAGCTACTTCACTCATTCCTTTTATCTTTGTCTCCAATGCTTTTTCCTCACCTATAGTTATATCATTATTTAAAAACACTTTTATTTCCACTCTAGATTCCACATTTTTTATTACTTGCTGCACATCCAAAGCTGTAAGTAAAAATACTCCTAATATAAATAGAGTAGCTGCAACAGTAGCAGCTGATGCAAAACTTATAGTTTTATTTCTTTTTATACTTTTCAAAGAATCTATGGCAAAATATTTTAAAGTACTAATCTTCATATCCGTATGCACCTCTCTTTTCATCTCTTATTACAACACCTTTTTCTAATGCTATAACTCTTTTTCTCATATTGTCAACTATATCTTTAGCATGAGTAGCCATCAACACAGTTGTGCCAGCATGATTTATATCATTAAGCGTGTCCATTATTTCCATAGCAGTATCAGGATCAAGATTTCCAGTAGGCTCGTCCGCAATAAGCAATGCTGGGTTATTAACCATAGCTCTTGCCAAAGATACCCTTTGTTGTTCTCCTCCAGATAACTGATGAGGAAGAGCTTTGTATTTTGTTGAAAGTCCTACCATAGAGAGTACCATAGGAACCCTTTTTCTTATTTCCTTTACAGGTGCCTCTATAACTCTCATTGCAAAAGCCACATTTTCATATACACTTAAATTAGGTATAAGTCTAAAATCCTGAAATACTACTCCTATTTTTCTTCTATAATAAGGTATATCATTTCTTTTTAATTTGGTTATATCTGTGTTATTTACTATAATGCTTCCATTGGTTAGATCTATCTCTTTTAATAATGCTTTTACAAAAGTTGATTTACCAGCTCCACTTGGTCCAACTAAGAATACAAATTCCCCTTTTTCTATTACTATGTTTACATTTGATAACGCGAATATATTATGATTATAAATCTTACTTACATTTTTAAATTCAATCATTAAAAATCTCTCCTCTTATATTAATACGTTTAATGCTATTTAAAAATTCACTATTGTTATTATAACATAATAAGTAATTAATTTGACAATTAAAATCCTTAAAACTATTACTAATTAAGTTATTAGTTATATTTTAATACAACTTAATCTATAAAAGTAAAAAGCTGTCGAATGCTTTTTTAATTATCGACAGTTTTAATATTATTCTTCTCCAGATATATCCTTGAAACCCTCTCCTAAAACCTCATGAACATCTCCTACAGTGATAAAGGCTTTTTTGTCTACTTCTATAATAAATTCTTTTAGTCTTATGAATTCTCTTCTACTTAAAACTGTATATAGTACATATGTATCATTACCGGTATAGCCGCCTATGCCTGTAAATATTGTACAGCCTCTTCCTAGTTCATTTATAATAAACTTATTTATTGAATCATTCTTAGGACTTATAACCATAATTTGTTTGCAAACATTTAATCCTTCAATTATTAAATCTATTATAAATCCGTTAACTAGTACACTTAATAAAGAATACAATCCTATTTCAATTCCAAAAGAAAGGGCTGAGAAAATAGTTATTACGAAATCCACTACAAGAAGCGACTTCCCTATAGGTGCATTAATAAACTTACTCAATATCTTTGCAATTATATCCGTACCGCCAGTGGATGCATTTTGATTAAATACAATTCCCATACCTATTCCAGATACAACGGTACCAAATATTGATGCTAAAAAAAGGTCATTGGTTATGGGTACATTTGATGTTACCGTTCTATCTAAAAACCATATAATACCAGATAAGCTTAAACTAGCATATATAGTTTTACCTCCAAACTTACTCCCTATAAAAATAAAAGCTATAATAAATAAAAAGCCATTCATTATTAAGGATAAAAGTCCTATATCTAAAAAAGGGAAAAAATTATTTATTATTATTGCTAATCCTATCACTCCACCTGCGGCTACTTTATTTGGTGCTAATAAAAATTTTGTAGCTAGTGCCACCATAAGTACTCCTAGTGTAATGAAAAAATATTCCCTAAATTTTTTCATAGTATACCCTGCTCCTACACAAAATTATTTTGTTAAAACCCAAACTTTATCTTGAATGCATATAGAAAATATTAAAATAAATAAAGAAATAAAAAAAATAACAAATGTTAAATTAAGCTTTGAAAAATATGTCTTCCATTGTTCCTCGTAATTTAGAGGTCTCATTAAATTTTCACTCATAAAAGATAAGGCCGATATAAATAAACCTAAAAAGGATACATATTGGGAAATTCTGCTTCCCCAATCCATAATAACTATTAAATTAAATCCTCCAACTATTATTCCAATAACTCCCCCTATAAGAAACGTTACTATAAATATATATATGGAAAACTTTATACAATATAGTATATCCTTTAAATACTCTTTCATATGATTCCTCACTCTCATAGTCTGCAAATATAAGAAATTGCTTTAGAAATTATCTATAACTTCTAAAGCAATTATATACTAATATTATTTTAAATCCAGTCCTTTTTTTACTGCCTTTACAATATTTTCTGCAGTTAATCCATATGCTTTTAATAATTCTTCTGGTTTTCCACTTTCGCCAAAAGTATCATTTATTCCAACTCTAACTACTGGTACTGGATGTTTTTCACTTGTTACCTCACATACAGCAGATCCAAGTCCTCCTATAATGCTATGTTCCTCAGCAGTTATAATAACTCCAGTTTCCCTTGCGGCTTTTACTATTGCTTCTTCATCTATAGGTTTTATAGTATGTATATTTAATACCCTAACCTTTATTCCCTCTTCTGCAAGTATATTATAAGCTTCAAGTGCTGCATCTACCATTATACCTGTAGCTATTATAGTAGCATCTTTTCCTTCTCTATACTTTACAGCTTTTCCTATCTTGAAATCATATTCTGCAAAATCATTTATTACAGGCACACCAGATCTTCCAAGCCTTATATAACAAGGCCCATTATATTCAGCAACAGCCTTTACAGCTTTTTCTGTTTCTATAGCATCTGAAGGACATATAACTATCATGTTTGGAATACCTCTCATTAGTGATATATCCTCTACTGATTGATGAGAAGCTCCATCTTCACCTACTGTTATACCTGCATGAGTAGCACATATTTTCACATTCAATTTAGGATAGCAAATAGAATTTCTTACTTGCTCATAAGCTCTTCCTGTTGCAAATATAGCAAATGTACTAACAAAAGGTATTTTATCACAAGTGGACATACCTGCTGCCACTGACATCATGTTTCCTTCTGCTATTCCCATATTTATAAATCTTTCAGGGCATACCTTTTTAAAATCTGCAGTTTTTGTAGATTTGGATAAATCCGCATCTAAAACTACTACTTTGGAATTATTCATTCCTAGTTCTGCTAAAGCTTTACCATAAGCTTCTCTTGTAGCTATTTTATTTGACATTATTCTTCCCCTCCTATCTCTCTTAATGCCTGTTCACATTGTTCAATATTAGGGGCAGTACCATGCCAGCTAGCTTGATTTTCCATAAAGGATACTCCTTTTCCTTTTACCGTTTTACAAACTATAGCTGTTGGTTTATCTTGAATTTTTTTAGCTTCTTCTATAGCATTTATAATTTCTTCAAAATTATGACCATCAATGAATAAAACATTCCAGCCAAAGGCTTTAAATTTATCAGTTATTGGTTCTGGATTCATTACTTCCTTAACTGGTCCATCTATTTGTAGTCCATTATTATCCACAAAAGCAGTTAAATTATCTAGTCCATAGTGAGCAGCAGACATTGCAGCTTCCCATACCTGCCCTTCTTCTAATTCACCATCTCCAAGTAATGCATATACTCTATAATCTTTTTTATCAATCTTCCCAGCTAAAGCCATGCCTACAGCTGCAGAAATGCCTTGACCTAACGAACCTGTTGACATGTCTACTCCAGGTACTTCATTCATATTAGGATGACCCTGTAATATAGATCCTATTTTTCTAAGGCTTTTCAACTCATCTACATTAAAAAATCCTTTTCTTGCAAGGACACTATATAGCGCTGGTGCTGCATGCCCTTTAGAGAGTACAAATCTATCCCTATTTAAGTCTTTGCACTTTTCTTTGCTAACATTCATTTCATAGAAATATAGAGTAACCAATATTTCAACTGCAGATAGTGAACCACCTGGATGCCCAGAATGTGATTCTGTAAGCATAGTTATAATATCTTTTCTTATCTGCTTAGCTATGCTTTTAAGTTCTTCTATAGTTTTTTTCATTTTTCTAACCTCCTGCAAAATTTTTGAAACTAATATTTTATTTGCCACTACCATATACATAAAAGTAAGGGCATAATGCCCTTACTGTTTTAACCCTATACTTATTAAAAGTGCTTCGTCTACTTTTTTCATATCGCTGTTAGTCATGTGTCCTATTTTTTCTTTAAGTCTTCTTTTATCTAAAGTTCGTATCTGTTCAAGCAAAACTACAGAATCTTTATTTAATCCATATTCCTCTGAAGAAATCTCAACATGAGTTGGCAATTTTGCTTTATTTATCTGTGAAGTAATCGCTGCTACAATAACAGTGGGACTATATTTATTGCCTATATCATTTTGTATAATGATTACAGGTCTTATTCCTCCCTGTTCTGAACCAACTACAGGGCTTAGATCAGCATAGAATATATCTCCTCTTTTCACTATTGTTGTCATCGGACCAATCACTCTCCGGAAGCTTCGCTTCATATTCTTTTAAATCTCTAATGTCACTTGCAAAGCCCATCTCTGCAAACTCTAAATTAATTTTGGCCATTTCTGAATATCCCATTTTCATTTGTTCCATTTCTTTTAATTTTTTTTTCTCCTCAATATATAGTATTATAACTTCACGAATAAATTCACTTCTTTTTTTAGAATCTTCTTTTAGTGCTTTATTAAATTCATTATTGAGTGTCTCTGAGAGGTTTACTACTAATCTCTTTGATCCTGACATTGAAATTTATACCTCCTATTAACTTATGCAAAAGATATGTACAGAATTATTATAATCCTATTTTTACGACAATGTCAAAGGAATTTTAGTATTTTAATCATTTTCGCATTTGGTATTATTATACATAGTTTCTTATTTTAATTACTTCCCCATCTTTTATATAAACTCTTGGTACTCTTTTACTTATCATGCAAGTTATTTCATAATTTATAGTTCCTAATAATTCTGCAATTTCATCTGCAGTCATTTTTAAATTCTTATATTCTCCCATTAATATGACTTCATCTCCAACTTTTACTTCTCCGATATCAGTCACATCTACCATACATTGATCCATGCATATTCTCCCTACAACTGGTGCAAAACTACCATTGATTATTACCTTAGCCTTGTTAAATAATAATCTTGTATACCCATCTGCATAGCCCACTGGCAAAGTTGCAATTATACTTGGTCTTCTAGTTTGAAATGCTCTGCCATAACTTATATACTGCCCTTGGTCCATTTCTTTTAAATGCACAATGTTTGTTTTTAATGTCATAACTGGTTTTAATTTTATCTTATCTTTTGACACTTCTTCTGAAGGATAATATCCATAAAGTATAATTCCTGGCCTAACCCCTTCTAAATGGGTTTCTGGCAAATCAATAATTGCAGCACTATTGGCAATATGTCTAATATTAATTTTTACACCCTTTTCTTTTAGTTTATCATAAAACCAATTGAATTTTTCAAATTGCATATTGGTATAGGATTTATCATATGCATCTGCAGTTGAAAAATGGGAAAATAAGCCCTCGATTATTATGTTTGGCAATTTACTTATTTTATATACCTGGTTTAAGCTTTTTTCCTCTGGAGTAAATCCTATTCTTCCCATACCTGTATCTAGAGCTATATGAATTTTAGCTATTTTATTTTTTTCTATGGCCATTTTAGATATTTTTTCTGCTAAATCATAGGTATATACTGTTTGTTCTATATCATATTTTAAAATGCTATCTATTAAACTATCTGGGGTAAAACCTAGAACCATAATTGGGCAGTCTATTCCTCCCCTTCTAAGTTCAACAGCTTCATTTACTACTGCTACTGCTAACCTAGTGGCTCCATTAGCCAATAGAGTTGGTGCTATATCTAAAGCTCCATGCCCATAAGCGTCTGCCTTAACTGTTGCTATTATTTCCTTACTTTTTGATAGTCTTTTTATTTCTTGCATATTATGAGCTAAATTATCCAAATCTATTTCTGCCCAAACTGGTCTTAAATGTCTAAACAAATTATATTCCACCCTTCTTATTCTACATTAAAGAGTTTATCATCTAATTCAATATTAGGATTAAACTGTTTATAAGTAATCCTTACTTTTTCTTTATTATTGGCATCAAGTATTTCTAGTTTTTCTGGCAGACTATCTCTATTATTAATATACATCTTACCTTTGTATAGATTTCTGTTCATACCTGGTATTAATAATTCTATAATAGTATACTCCATACCATCTATATTTTTAAGAGAAGTTTTTACTTCTTCATTAGTATACATCAAACCAACATATTCTCCTACCATGCTAATCTTATATATAGTGTCAAAATCTTTATCTAAAGTATATTTAATTCCTGATTTTAAGTCAGTTACATATATTTTATCACTTTTATAGATTAAAATCCTATTTTCATCTATGTCTATTCTTCCTCCAATTTTCCTATGGTAATATTGCTTACAATTGTACTCCAGCATCTGTCTATCGTTTTCTAAGGTTATAACACAATCGCAGCTATAGCTCTTAAGGTTTTTTACAAATTCTATACTTTTTTTGCTCTTGTCAGCTTTATAAGCACAAGAAAATAATATTAAAGAAAAAACAAAAAAAATAACAGGAAATATTAATAATTTTTTTTTCATGCAATTCCTCCTATAAGAATTGAATTATTTATATTACTAATACTATTCCTGTATTCAATTGAATATTCTGATGTGATATATTATAAAATCTATAAATTTTGAATCTCTTTTATGGTCATTGGTAACTTATCCAAAACATGACTAGCATTAACACAAAACATATTATTAGACAACTTTTCTCCACAGTATCCATGTATAAAAGTTCCTACATAGGCTGCCACCATGGGATCATAACCCTGGGCTATAAAAGAAGTTATTATTCCTGTTAAACAATCTCCCATTCCCCCAGAAGCCATAGCACTATTCCCTGTTGGATTAATAACGACTTTATCTCCATCAGTTATTACGGTGTTATACCCCTTTAGAATTAAAATCACATCATATTTTTTTGCAAAATTTTTTGCAACCTCTATTCTATTTTCCTTTATATAATCTATAGGCATATTTATTAATCTTGACATTTCCCCTAGATGAGGAGTTAATATTATTTTATTATTCTTTTCCTTAAGTAGATCTACTCTGTCACTTAGCACATTGATTCCATCTGCATCTATTATTACTGGGCAGTTAGCTTTTAATATTGCATCTTTAACAAGGTTAAAAGTTTTTTCATTATTCCCTAAACCTGGTCCTATAGCTATAGAATTACTTTTAGCAAATAATTCTTTAAACTTTTCTGTGTCCTGAAAAGAAATAGTCATGGCCTCTATAAGTTTACAGCTTAAAATCTTATAAACATCCTCATAAGTGCATAATGTTACCAGACCAGCTCCACTTCTAACTGCTGCCTCCGTAGTTATATATGCCGCTCCCGTATATCCTTTAGAACCTGCTATAACTAATGCCCTTCCATAATCACCTTTATAAGAATATTTATCCCTTTGAATTATATTTTTGTTAATCATATATTTATCCATAATAAATTCATTTTCGTGAAATTTGCTTATAACAAACTCTGGTATACCAATGTCCTCAATTACTATATCCCCTATTAATTTATCTGCACTATAATTTAAAAATCCTTTTTTGTATAATGTAAAGGAAACAGTTTTATTGGCTCTAATACAATTACCTAATATTTTGCCATTATCACTATCTAGTCCTGATGGTACATCTATTGATAAAATGTGGCTGCTATTTTCATTTATAACTGATATTACTGAAGCATAAATACCTTCTACCTTTCCTTTTAGCCCTATACCAAACATAGCATCTATGGTAGCATGATTTCTTTCCAGAGCTTCCCTTAGCTCATTTATATCTTCTAAATTGTTTATGCTATTTATCTTTATATTCATGTTCTTCAATATAGCATAATTTACACTGCAGTCATTGCTCATGCCTTCCGCTGTACCCACTAGAAATACCTCCACCTTTTTCCCTAAGGTGACTAGATGTCTAGCAACAGCAAAACCATCTCCTCCATTATTCCCTTTGCCGCAAACTACTACGAAAGAATTAAACTTATTTAAATTTATATGTTTTAAAACCTTAATACATGCATTTTCCATTAAAACAATCCCAGGTATTTTTAATGAGTCAATGCAATAGTTATCTATTTTTTTTGCTATGTCTGCAGTACCAATTTTCATACTAATCCACCTCCATTAACGCATATGCAATAGCATTTTCTTTACTATGGGATATGCTTATATGAATTTTATAGTTTCCATATGCCTTTAACAATTCTTCGGCCTTGCCATTTATATAAACTATAGGTTTTCCAAAATCATCCCTTAGTATTTCTATATCTTTTATATTAAAATTTCTAAAGCCTGTTCCAAAGGCTTTTGCTACCGCTTCTTTTCCTGCAAATCCACCAGCTATGGTCTCTCCTTTAAAATTCCTGCGTTTAAAATACTCTAGCTCTTTATCTGTAAATATTTTATTTAAAAAATTTGAATTTCTTTTCACAGCCTTATTTATTCTTTCTATTTCAATAATATCTGTTCCTATTCCTTTGATCAAAACCATTCCTCCTAAAAACATGGGTAAAAAAATAGAGGTTAATTACCTCTATTTTAGCATAAACTTAATATTTTAAAAAATTGTTACCAATTTTTTAAAGTTGACAATTGACAGTGGACAGTTAAGGATAATTTTTTGCATAAACTTTAGGGTAAAAGCCTGTAACATCATTAAAAGAACACTTAGGCTTTGATAAAACAACAAGGAGTGTTTTATCATACCCAGCAGTTTTCTTTAAGGAAATTATTCAATAAAAATTTTTTCGTAATGTTAATGGAGAAAAATTGTCCATATTTATTATCTATTTTTTATACTTTATTATTTAAAAAATTATTTAAAGCTTTTCTGTAGTATCAGCAGAAAAAAAGCCTCCTTAACTGTCAATTGTCCTCTGTCAACTAAAAAAAGTGCTCTGCACTTTTTTAATTTGTTGCTATATCCATTAATTCCTTATCAAAATCTATAATATATTCATCTATATAATCTCCAAGTATATCTACTAGATGAACAGGTGATACTGTATTGTTATATAAAAGTTTAAGTAATTTATGTACTTTATACCTTTGAGGACTTATGCATTTTACATAATCCCTTTCAATATTAATTATATTTCCGTCTATTCTATCCTGTCTTTCAATTTCTATGCCATAGGCTTGTACTTCTATCGATTCTCCTCCATAATTTAGGGTGACCTCATCCTTTAGTAGTCTATAATAATAATTACACTCTTTATCTCCTTCCTTAGTATTCATAACTAAGTTTTCTACAACTAACATAATTTCAATCCCCCCATACAATTAACTTTAATATTATATTATCACCTATTTTAAAAAAAAGCTGTCATTTCATGAGAAGGGATCTATACAACTTATCTTGCTAATATGACATTAATTCCATTAAATATGGCTAAACGGTTACCATATATTATGGTTATGGTAATACATGGAAGAGAAGTAACTCATCCATGTCGAATATCTTACCAATTTGACTATATTTTATTATATCCATTCTAGAATAATGCTGGAAACACTACACACAATATGGTTATTATAAATGCAGATAGTATACCTCCTATGGATGTACATAATAGAGATTTTTTAAAATCAAGCCCTAAAAAAGCTGCAATGGCACTGCCAGTCCATAGTCCTGTAGTTGGCAGTGGTATAGCTACAAAAGTAATTAACCCAATTTCTTTATACTTCTCCATTTTCCCAGAATTTTTCCTTATCTTGTTTTCAATTATATTATTAATTGGATCAAAGAATTTATATTTTTTCATCCATTTAAAGATAGAATTAAACATCAATAATATAAAGGGAACTGGCAATAAACTCCCTAGAAAACTAACCATAAAGACAAATGAAGGGTTCATGTGATAAAACAGTATTCCTAAAGGTATGGCCCCTCTTTGTTCAATAAGTGGCACTGCAGACATAGCAAAAACCTTTAAAGTATTCATAATCTTTCTCCTTTGATATGAAATCGCAATGTTTTTTATATTAAATACATTATAATAGTTGTTTATAATTAATTTCAATATTAAATTAAAAACATTAAAATTAGATTAAAATTAATTATTTTCTGTAAATAAGTAAAGGGTAAGAACTAGGAGGTAATAGTTGTGATGAAAATTCAGCCTTGCTAAATTTTTTTATTACGCTCCTTTTGAAAACTCTTTTCTTCCAACTGCTTTTATTTTAGGCAAACCTAAAGCTATAGCAATTATGGCACATACTCCCATCAAATAAGGATAATATAAATACTTCATGATTAAAAATGGAGATATCTTTGCTAAACTAGAAGCAGCTAATAGCTGTGCTCCATAGGGAATTATTCCTTGACAGAAGCATGAAAAAGTATCCAATAAGCTGGCTGATTTTTGTGGTTCTATACCATATTTTTCAGATATATTCTTAGCTAATGGGCCTGTCATAACAATAGCAATGGTATTATTAGCTGTGCATATATCAACTAAAGATACTAGTAAGGCTATGCCATATTCTGCTCCCCTTCTTGTTTTTACCCTGCTGGTAATAAAGCTTAATAAAAAATCTATTCCTCCATTAAATTTTATTAATTCAACGGTACCACCAATTATTAATGATATAATAACTAATTCAGACATACCATTAATTCCTTTAGCTATGGACTGCAAAAATCCTACAAAATCGAAAGCCCCATAAATCATTCCAATGATTCCTGAAAGCACTGTACCCCCCACTAACACTGACAAAACATTTACCCCTGCAAGTGCTGCTATAAGTACAGACACATAAGGGAGGACTTTTACTAAGCTATAGTTATATTCACCTCTTAAAATTGTATTATTTCCCGAGGTAATAATAGCAAATATGATAGCTGTTGCAATTGCTGCTGGTAATACTATGAAGAAATTTGTTTTAAACTTATCTTTTAAATCGCATCCTTGTGTCCTAGTAGCCGCGATGGTAGTATCAGATATCATGGAAAGGTTGTCTCCAAACATAGCCCCTCCTACTACTGCACCTATAACCAAAGCCACCGATATGCCTGTTTTATCTGCAATGCCTACAGCCATAGGAGCTAATGCTACTATGGTTCCCATGGAAGTTCCAATGGAAATAGATATAAAACATCCAATAATAAAAACTCCAGATATTAATATATTACTTGGTAAAATTGACAATCCTAAATTAACTGTGGATTCAACAGCTCCCATATCCTTAGCTACTTGAGCAAAGGCTCCTGCCAATATAAATATTACACACATGAGTATAATATTAGGTTCCCCTGCTCCTTTACAAAATTTATCTAACTTATTTGATATAGTTTCTTTTCTATTCATTAATAAAGCAATAATTCCTGCAATAAGAAAAGGAACACTAACAGGCATTGCATAGAAATCCTTTGAAATAAGTGCAATTACCACATATAAAACTATAAAAACTAGTAATGGCAATAAGGCACTAGCCCTTCCTTTTAATTCATTATTTTTCATTAATATTTCCTCCTAAATAAAATATAATCTTATTTTAAAAATAAAAAAACTCCTTGTAGATAGATACAAGAAGTACAACTTCTCCTCTTATCTATCAGGTCTTACACCTGCTGGAATTGGCACCTTGAAAGTATATAACTTTCCGGTTGCCGGGTTTCATCGGGCCAGTCCCTCCACCTCTCTGGATAAGAAGCATCTTATTTAATTTTAAAGACATTTTAGCATAACACACTGTGATAAGTCAATATTTTCAAAGAAAACAATATAGAGTTTTTATTAAATACTACTATAATAAATATAGACCATATGAATAAAAGACTAACTTTAAAAGATAAGAGCTCTGCTTAACGGTAACTCTTATCTTTATATTTTACACCATTATCTATAGCTATTGATGCATTTATTTCCCCACCAATTATAATTATTACTGAGGTTAAATACAGCCATGTTAAAAGAATTATTACTGCACCAATACTTCCGTATACCTTTGAATAATCGCCAAAATTATTAACATAAAAAGCAAATCCAAAAGAAACAACTATCCAACCCAGTGTGCTAAATATTGCCCCTGGTATCACTTCCCTCCATTTTAATCTTCTACTTGGAATATAATGATATATTAAAGCAAATATTGTTATCATAGAAAAAATAATTATTACATATCTTAATAAATACCATATAATATTGAACAAATAACTGAAGCCCATCTTTTTAGCTAATAAAGAGCCAATTATTTGTCCAAAAACCAATAAAAGTATGGTTATTATTATTAAAAATCCTAGACCTAAAGTACTAATTATAGAAATTCCTATTACTTTAAAAAGGGATCTTTTTTCCTTCTCATCATAAGCTTTGTTTATTCCCTTTATTACACTTCTAAATCCGCTGGATGCAGTCCACAAAGTTAATATAATACCAAAGGATAATAAATTTGTATTTCTTGTTTCCAATATTTCTACTACTGTGTTACGAACTAATTCATAAGCACTTGTAGGTAATATGTTACTTAGTTCTGATAATACAAGTTCACTATTTATTGAACTAAATCCTATTAAAGTCATTAAAAATATAAGGAATGGAAAAAAAGCTAATAACAAGCTATAGGATAATTGAGATGCCAAAGCAAATATTTCATCATCTATTATTCTTTTTATTAAACCCTTTATATTTATCTTCCATTTCAAAAATCTTCACTCCCTAGTAAGAGCTAAATAAGCCACTAAAAATAATTATCTTTTATTATATTATATTATATTGTTAGTGTAAATCTATCCATTTATATATAATAAAGTCATAAGTAAATCATTATTTATGATTACCTATGACTTCAAATTAATTACTTGGCTATACCTAAATCTCTTCTTCTTACCATAGCCTTTCTTATAAAAGGATAAAGTATAGATACTATTGTTAATATAATTAATATCACACATATTGCAGAACCAAAGAATACAGATAAACTTCCATCAGATATTTTTACAGCCTGTCTAAATGATTGTTCCATACTGTTTCCAACAATTACTGCTAAAATCAATGGTGATGTTGGTATTTCAGCCTTCCACATAAAATATCCTATCAATCCAAAAATAACTAATAGATAAAAATCTACTACACTATTTCCTATAGCATAGGTTCCTACAAAGGCTAAGCCTAAAATTATAGGATATAAAATCTTTGGAGGTATAGCTAATAATCTAACCAATATTCCCGCCATAGGTATATTTACTATAGCTAATATTATATTGCCAATATACATACTTGCTATGAGCCCCCAGGCTACGTCTGGATGTTGTTCAAAGAGTAATGGCCCTGGCTGTAATCCTAGCATAAGTAAAGCTCCCATCATAACTGCTGTAGTTCCTGAACCTGGGACTCCCAAAGTCATCATTGGTATGAGTGCTCCTACAGAAGCCGCATTATTAGCTGCTTCTGGAGCAGCCAATCCTTCTATAGCACCTTTTCCAAATTCATCAGAGTGTTTTGATATTTGCTTTTCACTATTATAAGCCATTAATGCTGCCATGGTACCGCCAGCACCTGGTAATGCTCCTATGAAGAATCCCAAAGGTGTACTTCTAAGTATTGCCCTCCAACTTCTCTTCCAATCCTCTTTTGTTATCCATATTCTTCCGAACTTTGTCTGCATTTTTTTCTTTCCTTCTTTTAATGCAGCAAAACTTTTAAACACTTCCCCTAAAGCATACATTGCTATAATAACTACTAGAAAATCGATACCCCCTTGAAGCTCTAATATGCCAAAGGTAAATCTTTGTATGCCTGATTGAGGATCTATTCCTACTGTAGATATCATTAGCCCCAATATCATTGATATAAAACCTTTTACTAGATTTTCTTCAGATAAAGAAGCCGTAGCGGATAATGCAAAAACCATTAATACAAAGTATTCTGCAGGGCCAAATTTTAAAGCAAAGTAAGCTACTGGTTGGGCTACAAAGGTCATTGCTATAGTAGAAATAGTTCCTCCAATAAAAGAAGCTATAGCTGAAATAGCAAGAGCCGCCTCTGCCCTTCCATTTAAGGTCATAGGATATCCATCAAAAGCAGAAGCTATGGCTGCTCCATCCCCAGGAGTATTTATGAGAATAGAACTTCTTGAGCCTCCATACATAGCTCCATAATATACACCACACATAGTTATCAACGCTGCTGTAGGTCCCATGGTAAAGGTTAAAGGCAACAGTACCGCCACCCCTGTAGCAGGTCCTAACCCTGGTAACATTCCTATTATAGTTCCTAATACTCCACCAAATGTAACCCAAAATATATTCATAGGAGTCATAGCCACAGTGAAACCATGCATAAGATTAGTAAATATTGTTTCCATACATTTTCACCTCCATTTTAAATGTTTATAATTGGCGTTATAGGTAGTATGATACCTAATATTTTTGAGAATAAAATATATATACCTACACTAAAGCATACCGCAACAATGGTATTAATCTTCCACTGATCCTTGCCATTGATGGCTGTTAGTATAGCCTCTAAAAAGAATATTGTAGAAATTATAAAACCCGCTCTTTCGTATAATATTGCGTATATAATACTAATAATACAGGTGAATATGATTAGTTTTCCGGTATAATTTAATCTAAAATCAGATTTTTGTCTAGCCTTGCCATTAAGCCCACCCTTTAATGCTTCCTGTACAACTAGTATTATACCAAGTACTACCATGGAAACTCCTAATCCCAGAGGAAAATATAATGGGGACATAGGACTGCCAATACTGGCTCTTGGAAGTGCAAGTGTTTGAATAATATATACTATACCTAATATTATTGATACAATTCCTGATAAAGCTGATAGATTATTAATCATTTACTTCACCTCTTTTCTCATATTTGAAAGGGAGATTTTATCCCCCTTATTTTAACATCCCTATTTCCTGTAAAATCTCTTTATATTGTTCATTACATCCATCCAAGAATTTTTTGAAGTCCTCACTATTTTGGTAAACCATATCCCATCCATTTGTTTCACAAACCTTTTTCCAATCCTCTGTCTCTGACATCTTTTTAAAGGTTTCTTCCCAATATTTTAAAGCGTAATCAGGCATATCTGGAGCCCCAAACATTCCTCTCCAATTTTCAAATACAGCATCTATACCCATTTCCTTACAAGTTGGCACATCCTTTATTACACCTGTTCCTACTCTTTTAGCAGCTGTAGATGCTAAGGCTCTTAATTGACCGCTTTCTATTAAAGTCCTTACTTCTCCAAGACCAGTTGAAAATACATCCACGTGACCCCCTAGTACCTGAGCAGAACCTGAGTTATCTTGAAAACTTATATAAGGTATTTCCTTTATATTTTTAACTCCTGCAGCCTTTGCCATAAGTAAAAATTGTATATGATCCATACTTCCAGCTGAAGAGTTTCCACCTATTTTAACGCTTTTGGGGTCCTTTTTTAAAGATTCCATTACATCATTAATAGTTTTGTACTTAGAATCTTTAGCTACAACAAAAGCGCCATAATCAGTTATTAATCTTGCTATTGGAGTTGTATTCTTATAGCCATATTCAGTTGAACCATTTAAATTTATTAGTATTAATGGTGGTGAATAGACGGTTACTATGCTATCACTGCCTTTTTTCTGTTGTAAGTATGACAGTGCTATAGCGCCCCCTCCACCTGTTTTATTTGTTATCGGCATAGGTACTGATACAAGTTTTGTGTCTCCTAATACTTTTGCAGTAGTTCTTATGGTTAAATCCCATCCCCCGCCTGCTCCTGCTGGCGCTATGAATTCCATGGCCTTTTTAGGATAGTCTACCTTTTTTTCTTTAGAATCAGAATTTGCGCTTTGTGAGCCGCAGCCCGAAAATATCATTGACGAAGTCATTACCAAAGTTAAACATACCCCTGCAATAGTTTTAATTTTTTTCATACATATTTTCCCCCTATTTATTTAAAAGATTTTAAAAACACCTTTTGCGAAGCTCCTCTAACAGGAGTTCTACTTAATTTGTCTAATTACATCTATTATTGTGCCATCCCTATATTCTACTAAACCAACTATTTTATCTGTATATTCTATAGGATCAGGTTTTCCAGTAATACTTTCAGCCTTTTCCTTTAACTGTTCTATGGTAAACAAAGGAAGATCCTCATTTTTAAATCTTTCTATTAAGTCTTTTCTTAAAGGATTTATGGCTATTCCTCTATCAGTAATCAAAATATCCACTGTTTCTCCCGGAGTAATAACTGTATTTACTTTATCTACAACAGTAGGTATTCTTCCTCTAATTAATGGTGTTACTATAATAGCCAGCTTGGCTCCTGCTGCTGTATCACAATGACCACCAGATGCTCCTCTAATAATTCCATCAGAGCCTGTAATTACATTAACGTTAAAATCTGTATCTATTTCAAGGGCGCTTAATATAACTATGTCTAACTTATTTACAGCACAGCCTTTATTGTGAGGATTAGCATAAAAGGAAGCATCTATTTCAAAATGTGCTTTATTTTTTCCTATAGATTCTGCTGCCCTTAAATCAAAACTCTGGGTATCAAAAAGATTTCTTATAAGACCTTCCTCATGCATATCTACAAACTGTCCTGTAATTCCACCTAATGCAAAATCCGCCTTAATATTTTTTTCAATCATCTTATCCCTTAAGAATCTTGCCACTGCAAGAGAAGCTCCCCCTGAACCACTTTGAATAGAAAAGCCATCCTTAAAATACCCTGATTTTTCTATAACTTTGGCAGTATATTCTGCAATTAAAAGTTCTCTTGGATTTTTTGTAAATCTAGTGGCTCCTGACATTATTCCCTTTTCATCTCCAATGGAAGATACCTCTACCACATAATCAACCTGAGTTTGAGGAATACTTGCTGGCAAGTTAGGGTATTTTACTAAGTTATCCGTTATGAGAACAACCTTATCTGCATAAGCAGCATCCACCTTTGCATATCCTAATGAACCACATATAGTTTTACCTGAAAATCCATTAGCATTTCCATAATCATCACAAGAAGGCACCCCTAAAAAAGCTACATCAATATGAAGTTCTCCCGATTCTATAGCCCTAGCTCTTCCTCCATGGGATCTTATTATAATGGGAGTATTTAATATACCTTTAGATATTTCTTCAGCTAGATCTCCCCTTACTCCACTAGTTTCTATTCTCTTGACAACCCCATCTTTAATGTGCTGAATTATAGGTCTATGGATGTCTGTTAAAGAACTAGGTGCTATTGTTAAATCCCTTATACCTAACTCACTTATAACCTCCAATATCATGTTTACTATATAATCACCATTTCTAAAATGATGATGAAAGGATATAGTCATTCCATCCTTTAATCCAGTTTTATAAATAGCCTCTTTTATATCCTTTAATAATTTATTTTCTCCTGGGAAAACAGGGGTTACTTTAGGACTAATTTTAGTAACCGTTGGTTTGCAATTAAAGGATCCTGCATAAGGATTTAATTTCCCTATGTTCTCTATTTCCTCCGGTATATATCTTCCTATTGCATTTTTAACCAATTTCTTCACCCTCCTCTCCTTTATAAAGTCCTGAGGCTATAGCCAATTCAATTATCCGTCTAGCCCTCTCTACTATAGGTCCATCAATCATTTTCCCATTTAAGGAAGCTACCCCAGCTCCTCTGCCTTCAGCTTCCTTAATAGCCTCCAATACTTTTATAGATTTTTCAATTTCCTTTTGTGTAGGAGTATAAATTTTATGAACTGGTGCTATCTGCTTAGGATTTATTACAGACTTTCCATCAAAACCCAATTGTTTAATTAACTTAACCTCTCTTATAAACCCTTCCTGGTCATTTATATCAGAAAATACTGTATCCAATGCATATATTCCTGCAGCTCTGGCTGCTAATAATACCTGACTTCTAGCAGTTAAAAGTTCTACTCCTTCTGGTGATCGAGTTGTTTTCATATCTGTTACAAAATCCTCTGCACCTATAGCTATGGCTACTAGTCTTGGGCTGGCTTTAGCTATACTGTATGCGTTTACAATGCCTATAGCACTTTCTATGGCAGCCATTAATTTTATAGTTCCCACTTCTATTCCTACCTCTTTTTCTATGGAAGTAATAAGCTTATCTGCTTCTACTATATCTTCTGCTTTTTCTGTCTTTGGAAGCCTTATAACATCTGCTTTTGCCCTTACAATAGCCTTAAAGTCATCTAATCCAAAGGAGGTATCCAATCCATTTACCCTTACAACTTTTTCTATTCCTTCATAATCAACTGATTTAAGAGCATTATATACTAAAAAACGAGCTGTATCCTTTTCCTTTAACGAAACGGAATCCTCTAAATCAAACATTATTGAATCTGCACCATATATATGTGCATCTTTTATCATGCTTGGATTGTTTCCTGGCACATACATCATGGTTCGTCTTAATTTCTTCATCTGTCTATCACCTCCCAACAGTAATCTTTTACATCTGCTCCCCTATAAGCTGCAGCCTGTACTCTTGCTTTTATTGTAAAATCCAATGCCCCCCTATCATTTGCGTGTACTGTGGCATCCTTAACAGCCAATGCTAATAGTGTATCCTCTATAACCTTTTTTATTTGACTTCCAAATTGTTTGTCTACAGAACTATTTAAATTTACTTCTATCCCTTTATTTGAATTTGGCTCAATTATTATTACAATATCACAGGATTCCAAAGTTCCTGCCTTTCCTACCTTTTTTATCTCCATAACCTCACCTCCAGTAAAAATATAAACTAAGTATTTTAGTATACTGTATACAATCCCTATTAACTTATATATTCTACATTTGTATTTTTATTCCTGCCAATATTAAATAGAATTTCATATTTTTAACAACTATTTTTGATATTTCTCTAATTTAAAAAGTTATTATAAAGAGCATAAAAAAATGCCAGGATAAATACCTGACATTTTTTATATTTTTATACCTGATAAATAGTACATTTTTTCATTATCTATTATTCTTTCCACTTTAAAATATTTTCTCATTATATTAGCCGTAACTTCTCCCGAAGGTAATTTATCTTCCTTCACATTTTCACTTTTGCCGTGAACTTCATTTATCTTTTCTTTACTTTCAGAATGAGCAATTATTATTCTGCCTGCTGTATTCATTAGCCCAGACAAATGTTTAAAAATAGCATCTTTGTCTTTGAAGTGTGGATAAACAGAGTATAAAAATACATAGTCAAATTTTTCTTCATTATACTCCATTATATCTTTCACTATAAATCTAATTCTAGTATCTTTATATTTTTCTCTTGCAACAGATATCATATTTTCTGAGATATCTACTGCAACAATTTTTCTAGGATTTGTATTTAATAGATATTTAATTAGTACACCGGTTCCTGTACCCACATCAAGAATATTTGAATTTTCTTTTACTGATGATAGAGCTAATATTTCTTCTAACTTTTTTTCATCATGCTTACATATGTCATCCCATTTAAAAGCTAAATTATTAAAAAAATCCCTATTATCCATTTAGACTAACCACCTTATCATTCTTAACTATTGATTTAACCATAATAGGTATTATTATTATTTGAATTATAATTCCCCATATTGGTTTAACAAAAGCATTAATCATAAATAATTTTAATGCAAAAGTCTTTCCTGCAAAACCTAATAATAAATAGTTAGCCAATCCAGATATAAATCTGCCAAAAATCATGGCTATTATTAAAGATAGATATAAATTATATGCTTTTTTTCTAAATAAATATCCTGATAACCATCCATAAGCTGCTAACTCAAAAGCCATAGAAATTGCCACTGGGTATATAGGCGGCATACCTGTAATAACTGAATTTAATAAAGGAGTAATAAATCCAATTAACAGCCCATATCTTTCTCCTAATATAAACCCGCAGAGTAAAACTGGAATATGCATTGGCAAAAGTATGTCCCCTGGCATTCCTGTAAAGTGAAAAATATAAGGTAAAATCAATCCCAAGGCCAAGAATAAACCAGACTTTACAAGTTCCTTTGTATTGATATTCATAAAAATCTCCCCCTAAAATCTTTATAATATAAAAGGTAGAGCAAATAACTCTACCTTCATGGTATCAAATTTATTGCACATCATATTTTCTAACATACCAATTCTTTACAACTTGAGTTAGTATTACATAACATAATAAAGTTAGTATTAACAATGGATAATACAATGCTGGTAACTTTGTGAATCCAAAGGAATCTGCAAGAGGAGAATTCACTAAGAATATTCCGGTGCACGCTATAATTAATGAGGTTATAGTTAGTGGCTTACTTGCAGTACTCTGAATAAATGGAATCTTATTAGTTCTAATTACATGAATAATAAGGGTTTGAGTAAACAATGACTCCAAAAACCATCCTGTTTGGAATAATGCAGGATTATTCCAGCAATTAAATACAAACAGCATTATAAAGAAAGTGGTGTAATCAAATATTGAACTTATTGGTCCAATAATCATAATATATCTTTTTAAATCGCTTATTTCCCATTTTCTTGGTTTTGCAATCCATTCTTCGTCCACAGAATCTGTTGGAATTGCTGTTTGAGAAACATCATATAATAAATTGTTTGTTAATACTTGTATTGGCATCATTGGTAAGAATGGTACAAAAATACTTGCCCCAATAACACTAAACATATTTCCAAAGTTTGAACTAGCTGTCATCTTAATATACTTAACTATATTGCCAAATACTCTTCTTCCTTCTAGTACTCCTTCTTCCAATACTAATAAGCTATTCTCAAGTAGAATAATATCTGAGGATTCTTTAGCAATATCCACTGCAGTATCTACTGAAATACCCACATCTGCTGATTTTAGTGCAGGAGCATCATTGATTCCATCTCCCATGAAACCTACTACATGATTCCTACTTTGTAATGCTTTTATAATTCTTTCTTTATGCATTGGGGATAGTTTTGCAAAAACTGTAGTTTTCTCTGCTGCTTCAGCTAATTCTTCATCGCTCATATCCTCTATTTCATTCCCCAGTAATATAGAATCTATTGGCAGCTTTATTTCTTTACAAATTTTCTTAGTTACAATATCATTATCACCTGTTAATATTTTTACATCTACATTGTATTTATGAAACTTTTCAATGGCTTCAGCAGAGCTTTCCTTTGGTGGATCTAAAAAAGCCATAAATCCTAACAAAGTTAGTTCATTCTCATCTGATATAGTATATTCCTTTTTATAATCCTTTTCCACTTTGTAAGCTACTGCAATAACTCTAAATCCTTCTTCATTTAGGCTATTAACTATACCCTCAATCTTTTTTGACATCTTTCCTATAAAAGGTTCTGTTCCTTCTTTGGTTTCATATTTATTGCATAAGCTTAAAACTTCCTCTACTGCACCTTTGCAGATTAAAACATCTTCCATCCTTTTATTTCTTACTACTACTGACATCCTTTTTCTTATAAAATCAAATGGAATTTCATCTATTTTTTCATATTTGTTTTCTATATCAAAATCTTGTCCATCATCTTTATTTTCAAGTATGGCAACATCCATAAGATTTTTTAAACCTGTTTGATAGAAGCTGTTTATATATCCATACTTTAAAACTCTTTCACTGTCTTCACCATATATATTAAGATGTTTTTCTAATATTACCTTTCCACAAGTAATTGTCCCTGTTTTATCTGTACAAAGAACATCCATAGCTCCAAAATTTTGTATTGCATTTAATTTTTTTACAATTACATTTTTCTTTGCCATTGACATAGCTCCCTTAGAAAGGTTAACTGTTACAATCATTGGAAGCATTTCTGGTGTAAGCCCAACGGCTATAGCTATAGCGAAAAACAATGCCTGCCACCAATCCCCTTTTACAAATCCATTAATTAAAAACACAATAGGAGCTAAAATAAATATAAACTTAATCATAAGCCATGTAAACTCATTAACTCCTTTGTCAAAGCTTGTCATAGCTCTTTCACCGGTAAGTTTACTACTTAGTTGTCCAAAATATGTGTTACATCCTGTAGTTAAAACTACTGCAATAGCAGTTCCACTTTCCACATTAGATCCCATAAAACATAGATTTGGATTTTCTAGTGGATTTTTATATTTTTTACTTGTCACTAATTTTTCTACTGGCAAAGATTCTCCTGTAAGGGCAGATTGATTAATAAATAAATCCTTAGAGGAAAGTATTTGAACATCCGCGGGAATCATATCTCCTGAAGATAGGTGTATAATATCCCCTGGAACTAACATTTCTAATGGTATTTCCTTTTGTGTACCACTGCGAATTACAGTTGCTGTGGTGCTTACCATAGCTTTAAGCTGTTCTGCAGAATTATCCGCCCTTAATTCTTGCACAAACTTTAATACTATTCCTAAAGATAGCATTATACACATTACTATAGTAGCTCTAATATCTCCTGTTATATAGGATACAAATGCAAGTATTGCTAAAAGTATTACCAATGGATTTTTTATATTATCTAGTATCCTTGCAAAAACTGACTTCTTTTTTCCGCTTTCTAATTGATTTAATCCATATATATCTAATCTTTTTTCTGCTTCATCTTCATTTAATCCATTTATATTTGTATTTAATGACTTCATAATTAATTCCATGTTATCAGTTTCAAAATTGCTAATCAGTTTTTTTAGTTCCATAACAATTACCTCCCTTGGGCATTGTTATTCAAACAGGGGTTGCCTGCAAGAATAACAACCTTTATTTTATTTTTCCGCTTATGACTATCTCCTGTGGCATCTTCCATGGCAACCACCTCCTTTTTTCTTCTATAAAAATAAAAATCTCCTCATTCCAACGAATGAAGAGGATTATACGCGACAAAAAAATACTATCATTACTTCACTCGTTGAGTTTTAGCACTACAAAGCTTTGAGCAGACATTTTCATATGACATGAATGTCGTCAGCTACATTAAGTAAAACCTTATTTCGGCAATACCTGCTGACCCATTGGCGTCTCTCGACATTTCTGGGCAGTAGCGTATATCTTATGCAGTAACCTCACCTAACGAAATTATTTGATTTTAAAATATATTACATTATTAATTGTATACTATAATCTTTTAGTTGTAAATATGATAATTTTTTTACATTATATCTAATACCTACTACATAATATCCATTGACTTATTAAAAAGTTACAACTTATAATAAATTAACATAACTAATCTAAGTTTAATGTAGCAGTTACCTTTGTACCATTACCTTCTTCACTTTCTACATCTATAGTTCCATGATGCATATCAACAATCCATTTGGCAATAGATAGTCCAAGTCCTGTGCCGCCTTTTTCTTTAGATCTGGATTTATCCACCATATAGAATCTATTAAATATATTTTCGATTTCATCTTTAGGTATACCAATACCTGTATCACTAACAGTTATTTTTACAACCTTATCCCGAATTTCTGAACTTATATCTATGTTTCCACCATGGGGAGTAAACTTCATGCTGTTATGAATAAATATTCTTAGCATTTGCTTTATCATCCTATAATCTGCAAAAACCTTTACAGTATCATTTTTATTACTAGATATTATGTGATTTTGTTCTATTATTCTACTTTCTTTCACTACTTCATCAATTAATTCATTGAGCCAAAATTCTTTTTTTTCTATTGACTGAGTACCACTATCACCTTTTGCAAGGAACAATAGCTTTTCAATTAAATTAGCCATATTAGCGGCTTCTAATTTAATTGCATAAATTGATTTTTCCAAGGCATCTTTATCATCTTTTCCCCATCTATCCAATAGATTAGCATATCCTTGGATAACAGCAATAGGAGTTCTAAGCTCATGTGAAGCATCTGATACAAATTGTGCCTGCCTGTTAAAAGCTCCTTGGAGTCTATCTATCATCTTATTAAAAGTACTGGCAAGTCTTTTAAGTTCATCATCAGAACCTTTTACCTCTATCCTTTCCTTTAAATTTTTGATGCTTATATTTTCAGCAGTTCTAGTTATATAATCAATAGGCTTTAACATTCTCTTACTTACCATATATCCTAATATAATGGAGGCAATAATGCCTATAAAGTCAGCTACAGCCATAACCCAAAATAATATCTTCATAAATTCATATTCATTGTGCATATCTTTTACTATTTGAATATATACAGTACCATACTTTTTACCTTCAAATTTAACATTTTTATAGACTAAATGTCTTTCTTTATCTTCCAAGTGTTTTTCTTTATCTGCTGACTTTTTTGTATTATAGCTAGGTTCTTTAATATTATAATCAAATTTTTCTGTTGAATTTATTATTTTGCCATGTTCCTGTATTATCCTTATAGCTACATTTTGTTTAGAAGGAACATCTGAAAAAATTTCCTTATCTGATAGTTCTAACTGCTGATTTTGTGATGTAATCTTATTTAATAATATAGTCTGTATATCTTCTATCTGTTTATTTGCCTGATTATACAAGTAATACTTTACACCATATAATATTGAAACATTTGACAAAAGTAATACTAATGAAAACATAAAAGCATACACTATTGTGAGCTTTATGGAAATCTTTGTGCTTTTAATAACCTTTAAAACATGATTAATTGTCTTTGATAACATAGCCTACACCTCTTATGGTAGTTATAATCTTGTCTTCAAAGTCATCATCAATTTTACTTCGTAAATATCTTATAAATACATCTACCACATTAGTATCTCCTCCATAATCATAACCCCATACATCTTCAATTAACTGCTCCCTTGTAAGTACAATATTTTTATTCATTAATAGCTTTTTAAGAAGATCGTATTCTTTTTTGGTAAGTTCAATTTCTTTACCTGCTCTCCAAACCTGATGTGTTTTATTATCCATAACAACATCTTTTACTTTAATTTCATCAGTATTATTTTTTAATACTTTATCTCTCTCATATACTCGTATTCTTGCTAATAATTCCTCTATTGCAAAGGGTTTAGTTAAATAGTCGTTAGCCCCTACATCAAGTCCTAAAACTTTGTCTGGTATATCACTTTTTGCTGTTAGCATTATTATAGGTATACAAGAAAATTGTCTAATTCTTCTACAGACTTCAATGCCATTTAAGCCTGGCATCATTATATCAAGAAGTATTAACTGATATTCCATATTTTTCGCTTTTTCCAAGGCTTCTATTCCATCATAAGCTACATCAACTTTATATCCTTCATGTGTAAGTTCCATTTCAATAAACATTGACATTTGCTTTTCATCTTCAACTAAAAGAATTTTGAAATTTTTCAAGGTCAACACCCCCATAATAAAAACTATATACTATTTTATTTGTTTTCGCTATGTCTCACATTATAATCATCATGCCTATCTTTGTCTTCATCCCTATTATTTTCATTCTAAAAAAATCAAATTTATTAAATAATATTAAAAGTTTACAATTTGTTCATAACTTTATTTGCAATTTTTCACTTCATATGACTTTCATATTGCCTAAATCCTTCATATTTTTTAATATTGAGTTTTTATACATATATAATGTATACATTCCCTAATCCGTAGCTTTCTCATTAATTGAACTTTTCAGATAATAATTTTTATTTAAATTCTTTTATGTAAAGGTTGTCCTTTTTAAGATTATTTCTATAATAGAAATATTAAATTCAATTATCATTAATTATGAATAGTGTTGCTTCATACTGTTAGATAATATTATAAAAAATACACTAATAACAGTAAAATAATGGATAAAAGGGAGTATTGACACAATTTCTGGTGGTTGATATAATTGACAAAAATTATATTAAAAGCGAAAGGGGCATATTATTATGAATTATAGTGTAATTGGGGCTTTCACTATTATCTTAATTGTATTGACATCTGGCGAAATCATTTCAATGAAAACTAAGGCATTTGTTCCTTCAGTTTTTGTATCTGCGGTATTATTCTTAATTGGATTTTGGACTTTTATGCCAAAGGATATTATTGCTATGGGTTCATTCGCAGCTCCCATAGTAAATGTTGCAATGTATCTATTACTAGTACACATGGGTACGTTAATGAATTTAGAAGAGTTATTATCTCAATGGAGAACAGTTTTAATAGCTCTTGCTGGTATATTTGGCATATGTATAATGACATTAACTATTGGTAAAACATTATTTGGCTGGCAGACTGTCGTAGCAGCTACTCCTCCTCTTACTGGTGGAGTTGTAGCATCAATATTAATGTCTAAAGCTGCCACTGATAAAGGTTTAACTTCAATTGCTGTACTTGCTACTTGTATGTATGTAATGCAGGGATTCGTTGGATATCCAATTTCAGCTTTCTGCCTAAAAAAAGAAGCAAAACGTTTATTAGGGTTATATAGAAACGGCGGAAAGGACGCTCACTTAGCTAAGTCTGAAACTGCAAGTGAACTTACTAGCCCAAGAAAAAAACTTATTCCTCCTCTACCTGAAGAGTATCAAACTCCATACGTAATTTTATTAAAACTAGGATTTGTTGCCTGGCTAGCTTCTAAAATTGGTCCAGTTGTACACATTAATGACTTTGTACTTTGTTTAATTTTAGGTGTTATTGGATGTGAAATTGGGTTCTTAGAAGAAAAATCATTAAATAAAGCTAATTCATTTGGATTTCTTATGACTGTACTTATGGCATTTATATTTGCTAATCTTTCTCAGGCTACACCTGCTATGTTAAAGCAGATAGCTATTCCGTTATTCGGAATTATCATTTTAGGTGTAATTGGCATGTATATTATGTCATTAATACTTGGAAAAGCACTAGGCTTTTCAAAACAAATGGCATTTGCTTGTACACTTACTGCATTATATGGATTCCCAGCAGATTATATTTTAACCCATGAGGCAATTAAATCTGTATGTGAAACAAATGAAGAAAAGGAATATGTTATTGATGATATGCTTCCAAAAATGCTTGTAGCTGGTTTTACAACTGTTACAATAGCATCAGTAATTATAGCCGGTTTCTTTGTAAAATTGTTATAATTTTAAAATGTTAAATTTAATCTTTTTAATAAATATTTTAGGGGGTGCATTACATGACAATAAGAGAAATGACTAAAAAATATACACAAAATATTATAGATTTGAGGAGAAAATTTCATCAATATCCTGAAGCTAGTTTAAATGAATACAATACCAGTAAAATGATTAAAGATGAATTAGATAGACTTGGTATTCCATATAAAACTGCTGCTAACACAGGAATTATTGCTGAAATCAAAGGCAAAAGTTCTAATAAAACTGTAGCTCTAAGAGCTGATATAGACGCATTATCTGTTACTGAATTGAATGAATGTGAATTTAAATCAAAAAATGATGGATTTATGCATGCTTGTGGACATGACTGCCATATATCAATGCTTTTAGGTGCTGCTATGGTTTTAAATGACATAAAGGATACCCTTAATGGTACTGTAAGGTTAATATTCCAACCAGCAGAAGAAGTTGCTGAAGGCGCAAAAATGATGATAGAAGCTGGAGCCCTTGAAGGAGTAGATGGTATATTCGGTATGCATGTATGGAGTGATATAGAATGTGGTTCGGTATGTGTTCAAGAAGGCCCATTAATGGCATCCTCAGATTTATTTACAATTAAAGTAAAAGGTAAAGGTGGACATGGCTCTGCCCCTCATCAGGGTGTAGATGCAGTTTTAACTTCTTCAGCAATAGTTATGAATTTGCAAACTATAGTTAGCAGAGAATTAAATCCTCTGCAGCCTACTGTAGTAAGTGTTGGTTCTCTTAACGCTGGATCAAGATTTAATGTTATTGCAAGTGAAGGTGTCTTAACTGGTACTACAAGATGCTTTGATGCTGATATAAGAAATAAATTTCCTGAAATGTTGGAAAGAATAGCTAAAGATACCGCTTCTACTTTTAGAGCAGAGGCAGAGGTTGAATATTCTTACGGAACTCCTATAGTAATTAACAATGCACAATATTCAAAATTGGCAGAAGGATCTTTAGAAAAAATTGGTGCAAAATCTATAGTTATTGAAAAAATTATGGGTGGAGAGGATTTTGCAGAATACTTAAATAAAGTTCCGGGTGTACTAGCTTTAGTTGGTGTAAGAAATAAATCTAAAAATGCATGTTACCCACAGCATCACCCTCATTATACTGTAGACGAAGAAGCCCTAGAAATTGGTTCTGCACTTTACGCACAATATGCAGAAGACTTTTTGAACAAATAAACTTATAGGAATGTAGCTGATTAAGTTACATTCCGCTTTAAGTAAATATATTTTTATCATTTTCATAATTGCCTATTTGAATATTATATAGTGTATTATAAATTCCTTTTAAATCAATGAGTTCTTCATGGGTTCCATTTTCTACAATAACTCCTTTTTCCAAAACAATTATATTATTAGCTTGCTTAATAAAATTGTTGAATCTATGAGCTACAATTATACCCATTTTATTTTTCAATAAATCATTATACATATTAGACAAATTGTATTCTGATATAGCATCTAACGCTGCATTAGGTTCATCTAATATATATAAATCAGCTTCTTTTGCAAATGCTCTTGCTAAGGCGACCCTCTGCCATTGACCGATTGATATTTGTTTACCATCATCAAACCAATAGCCTAACTGAACATCAATGTTTTTAGGTTCATTAGCTGTCAAGCTCTTCAAATCGAATTTATTACTAATTTCATTAATTCGATTGTCGTTTCCCATAATATCCAAATTCCCATAGCTTATATTTTCTCTAAAAGTAGCTTCAAACTTAGCAAAATCCTGAAATAAAGTTCCTATTCTTTTTAATAACTCAGATTTGTCTATTTCTCTCAAGTCAATTCCATTTATGTATATATTACCTTCATAATCGTTGTAGAATCCCATTATTATTTTTATTAAAGTAGTTTTTCCACTTCCATTTCTGCCTATTATAGCAATAAAATCACCTTTTTTTATGGTTAAATTAATATCTTTTAATACGTAGTCTCCATATTCTTTATACTTATAATAAAGATGTTCTATCCTTATTTCCCTTATTTCATCTATTTTTTTTAAATTTATTATTTCCCTTTTATTATTTAAATTTAAAAAATCATATAACTGATCTATAAAAATACTTTCTTTTTGTATACCTGCAAATGCCTCCAATATTTTTTGAATATAAGATTTTATATCCATAATTGTCCTTGTATAAGTTATGACATTTCCTATTAATATTTCACCAATGTATCCACTATAAGCAACATAAGCAAACATAAGTGCATTTAAAATTTGCTCAACCATATCCATAATGGACAGATATAATGTAGATTGCTTTGCAATCTGTAAATCCTGTGCATTAAAACCCTTAATATATTTCTTGTACTTATTTATAAAGTAATCAAACAATTTATAAGTTTTTAATTCTTTATAACTATCTCCATTTTTGATAAGGTAGTCACAGTACCATGCCTTTCTCTCCTGATTAGTCCTAGCCTTTATTATTTTAAATTGCTTTATATTTATGTTTTTAACTATAAAATACTTAATAATTGGAACTATTAGAACTACTAAAACAAGCCAAGCTTTAAAGTAAAATAAAATGATTACATAAGAAAACATGGTAATCAAATTACTTCCAATAGTAACAAACATATTAAAATATGATAATAACTTACCTTCACTTTCATATTGTGCTCGCCTAATCAAATCGTAAGTTTTACTATCTTCATAATCCTTTAATTCAAGATTTCCTGCTTTTCGTAATATCTCCTCTTTAATCATTAAATTAAATTTAAAACTAAACTTAGTATTAAAATATCCTATTAAACCTTCAAATATGGTTTGGAACAAACCTACTGCTGAATAAAGAGCAATATAAATAAACACTAATCTCAAATTCCCCATTCCAAGTTGTATTAAATTAATTATCTTCTGCATTAGCAGCAAAGAAATTGTGGGAATTATACCTGTTACTATGGTAGAAATTAAAGTCACAAAAATATATATTTTATTTACTTTACAAATATATTTTGTTGTTTTAATTAGGTTGTCCCAAATATTTGTAGTGATTTTTTCTTTTTTCATAGCTACTCCCTTATTAAAAATAATTACTTATATTCCTTAGTAAATAGGAAAGGCAAATAGGTTACAGACATACAAATTAAGTTTACTAATATTAGTTTTCCGTTAAGAACAATATTAACTCCCATATTTTTTGCAATAAGAAAAAAGTAGTTGTTCACAAAATGAATTATAAAAACAGTCCATATGTTTTCCGTCTTCATATAAACAAAGCCAAAGAATATGGCATAGCCAATACAGACAATCACTTGATTTAAAATAGAATAAAAAGACGTTGTTGGACTATAATAAAATAAGTTTAGTGGCAAATGCCATATGCCCCATATAATGCCCAAAAGAATTACACCAGTTCGTTTGCCAAGTCTTTGCTGAAGAGCAGTTTGAAGAAAATACCTCCAACCATATTCCTCTCCTAAAAATAAAATAAACTGACTTAGAAACAAAGCAGGTAAAATGAATAGACTATTCATAAATATTTTCATATTCTGAAGAATAGTGGTAATTCCTTTAATGCCACCTAAGATAAGTTCACTTAAAATATTTACACATATCAATAGAACAAAAAATAACAAAATATAGCCAATAGACGCCTTCACCTTTTTCCCAAAACCTAATCCAAAATCATACATTTTTGCTTTTTCATCTGGGAAAGCAAAAATAAGGAATATGCTAAAGCTTCCCGTAATTTTCCACAACTCCATATACATACCTGGGTCTTTATGAAATACAAATATTCCTACCAAAAGAATTAAAATCGAGGTAATAGTAAAAAACAAATAAGTTCCATAAAACTTCATTGGAAGCTTTTTGCGTCTTTCTTTGTTTAACAATAAAGCTGTCATCACACCAATAGCTGGATAATACATCTGTACCGAGGCAAAAGAATCCACTGGATATTTATTATATGCAAACCCCATAGCAATGCCCATACTTATAGTTAAACCAAAAGTTACTATAAAAAATATAAAAAGTTCTTTGTTGGAAAAATTGTATTCAGTCATTTTTTACCCCCTAGTAAGAATATAAATTGCAGTCGCTCTGCTCAAAATCTTTGTGCTAGTCCACCAATAATAATCTTCCATAATCTAAATCTTCAGAGATAGCTCCCAATAAAGATAATATTATTCCACTGGTTCCCTGCAAAAATGATAAATCTTCAAAATATCCTTCAATAATTCTATTTTCATCTTGTAGAATTTCTTTATGCTTTTCTATATATCCGTTATTTTCCTTAAACATATTTATCATTGTATTTATATTCTCTTCAATGGTTTCTACAAATTCTTTATCTTTATTTTCTCTATAGGCAAATGTTCTCTCACATAATACACTAGCATATCCATGGCACAATATAGGACTATTGAGATTATAATCTTCTATGGGCTGGTTTATTATATTTATTAAATCCTTTTTATACTCTTTTTCTTTTTCAATCCACTTCATATATTGGGCTGTTTTCTGCATTCCTCTTGCTATACTTATGTTTCCATAACACCAGCTTGATATTACAGGTCTTGTATCTTCATTAAATTCACCTTTTATATAATCATCAAATGACAATTGTGTTGGCCAAATTGGGATATCTCCTTTATATTTTTTAAATTGTTCGTATATATTGAATAGCTCTTCTATTGCATCTTTAAGCCCATCCACTCTAATTCCCCTCTTCCATGCCTTAGCCATAGCAATAAGGGGTCCCATCATTCCATGGGATAATCCAAAGTTAAAATTTCCATCTGTAAAATATTTCTTTTCATCTTCTCTAAACTGATTTTCCCTTGTTATATGAAAGTTAATAATATAATATCCTTTATATTCATGATACTTTGTAAGCCCAATTAAGTAATCTACAATCCTTTCCAAATGTCTTTTCTCATCTATTGTCCATTTAAAATCTAATAAATAATATAAAGCTCCTGAAAGCCCCAAAATAGCATCATACTGGCTCATAAAGGTTTCTGCTTTACTTTCAATTAAAGTATTAGCGTATTTCCCAGAACTTTCTAGCAATAGTTTGTTTAAACTTTGGGAAAAGTTTGGTAGATTCCCCGTGTTCTTTTTAAACGCATTGACGGCGAAACACATATACCCTAAGCCACCCATCATACTAGGCTTACCCCCTAAGATACCATATCTTTCGAGGCTTTGTTTCATAGCTTTACACATATCATAAGAAACATTTGCCCACTTCTCTTTATCCTCTAAAAGGGGATAAGCTTCAGATGCTAATAGAAGCAAATCAGTGTAGTAAATAGGGTTTAAAATCTCTGAATCATACTGATTTTCAACATATTTGAAAAAGCACTCTAGAAATTTATAAACTTCATCTGTAGTTTTATCTGACATCTCTATAAAGCTTTTTACTTTTCTAATCATCATATACCATCCCCATAATATTTAGTATAAAATCTAAATACCTATTGATGCCAAATATACTCTTATAAAATACAAGATTAATAAATGTGCTGGATAAAAAATATAGAAAAAATACTTTGATTTTAATCCCCTTTTGCCATTATAAAAATAAATTGGAAGCAATGAAAGATACACAATTCCAAAGCTTGCTAGTACCTCATATAAAAATACAACAATTCCTGATAATATTTGTAGTATTCTGTTCTCTCTAAATATATAAAAAAGGGCTATGCAGAGTATACCATGATAATTAAAATCACATTTTATAAACTTGGCTATTACTCCAAATACTACTATAGTTGCTATAATAGCAATTGCAGTACCTACTTTATTTATTTTTTTGCTCTTAATAAATTCAATTAAATACATTACACATATTCCTAAAAATAATGTGAAAAATACATTATTTAATCGAGAAGCTGGTATAAATATTTTGTTACCAAAAGCCAAGTTAAAGGGTATTTCAGAAATTAATGCAAAAATAAAAAGTCTCAATGCATATTTCTTTTTATTGCTTGTATGAACATATCCTTCAACAAGTAAAAAACAAAATATTGGGAAAGATATACGTCCTATTGCCCTCATTAGCGTATAGATAGTTTTTAAATTGGGGCTAAAGTACATTGCTGTATTCTCAGCATTGGGTATAAATTTATAATATATACCCATTAAAATTAATACTGCTGCAATGTGATCAATTACCATAGAAATAACTGCCATAATTTTTAATGTACTTCCTGATAATCCTCTTTTTCTTGACAATTCTGTTTTTTCAGTTGTGGACATATTCACTATCATCACTCCCTTAAAATAATCTTCTCTAAATAGATTTCCCTTGATTTGTAATCCCTATTTCTTTTTTATCTTTCCCATATTCTTTAGTAAATAGGAAAGGCAAATAGATTACACAGAAATAAATTAAATTTGCTAATACTAATTCCCCACTAAGAACAACATTAATTCCTCCAGCATTATTAAGAGTAGGAACAATTCCATTGTTTACGAAATGGATTATAGAAACAGTCCATATGTTTTCTGTCTTCATATAGACAAAGCCAAAGAATATAGCATAGCCAATACAACCAATCACTTGATTTAGAATAGAGTAAAAAGGTGTCATTGGACTATAATAAAACAGGTTTATTGGCAAATGCCATATTCCCCATATAATGCCCAAAAGGATTACACCCTTTCGTTTACCGATTCTTTGTTGAAGAGCAGGTTGAAGGAAATATCTCCAGCCATATTCTTCTCCTAAAAATGCAATACACATACTCGGAAAGTGAAACACGCTATTCAATTTTTCTGTGTTTATGAGATTATCAATAAATTTTTTACCGTCTCCCAAGATAAGTGCACTTAAAAAATTTCCACATATACATAGAACAAAAAATAACAAAATATAACCAATAGATGCCTTTACATTTTTCTCAAGCCCCAATCCGAAATCATATATTTTCTCTTTTTTATCTGCAAAGTATACAAGACATAAGGTAATGCTCCCTACAACCCATAACATGTTCATATATGCATTTGGATCTTTATGAAGTACAAATATGTCTATTAAAAGAACTAAAATTGATGTAATGGTAAAAAATAAATAAGTTCCATAAAATTTCATGGGAGGATTTTTCCGTCTTTCTTTGTTTAACAATAAAGCTGTCATCACACCTATAGATGGATAATACATCTGTGTCAAGCCAAAAGAATCCACTGGATATTTAGTGTATGCAAACCCCATAGCAATGCCCATACCTATAGTCAAACCAAAGGTTACTAACAAAAATATAAAAAGCTCTTTGTTGGAAAAATTGTACTCAGCCATTTTGACCCCCTTATTTAATATAGCAGCTTATTATAATTACTATTATAAAAATAATATTGCATCATATTCTTTAAACTATGTTATAACTCATTTTTAAGCCCTATTTCTTTTTTATCTTTCTCATATTCTTTAGTAAATAGGAAAGGCAAATAGACCACACAGAAAGAAATTAAGTTTGCTAATACTAATTCCTTGCTAAAAACAACATTACTCCCTGCCTCACCGTTAAAAGTAGGAGCAATTCCATTGGCTAAACAATGGAGTATAGAAACAGTCCATATGTTTTCCGTCTTCATATAAACAAAGCCAAAGAATATGGCATAGCCAATACAAAGACCAAATTGATTTAAAATAGAATAAAAAGGTGTCATTGGACTAAAATAAAATAGGTTTATTGGCAAATGCCATATGCTCCATATAATGCCCAAAAGAATTACACCAGTTCGTTTACCAAGTCTTTGCTGAAGAGAAGTTTGGAAAAAATACCTCCAGCCATATTCCTCCCCTAAAAATAAAATACACATACCCGGAAAGTAAAACAAGGCAATGGATTTTTCTGAGTTTATGAAAGCATCAATAAATTTTTTACCCTTTCCCAGGATAAGTGCGCTTAAAAAGTCTACACACATATATAGAACAAAAAATAACAAAATATAACCGATAGATGCCTTCACATTTTTTCCAAGCCCCAATCCGAAATCATATATTTTCTCTTTTTTATCTGCAAAGTATATAAGACATAAGATAATGCTCCCTACAAGCAACAACATATCTATATATGCATTTGGGTTTTTATGAAATACAAATGTATCTATTAAAAGAACTAAAATTGATGTAATGGTAAAAAACAAATAAGTTCCATAAAACTTCATGGGAAGATTTTTGCGTCTTTCTTTGTTTAACAATAAAGCTGTCATCACACCTATAGATGGATAATACATCTGTGTCAAGCCAAAAGAATCCACTGGATATTTAGTGTATGCAAACCCCATAGCAATGCCCATACCTATAGTCAAACCAAAGGTTACTAACAAAAATATAAAAAGCTCTTTGTTGGAAAAATTGTACTCAGCCATTTTGACCCCCTTATTTAATATAGCAGCTTATTATAATTACTATTATAAAAATAATATTGCATCATATTCTTTAAACTATGTTATAACTCATTTTTAAGCCCTATTTCTTTTTTATCTTTCTCATATTCTTTAGTAAATAGGAAAGGCAAATAGACCACACAGAAAGAAATTAAGTTTGCTAATACTAATTCCTTGCTAAAAACAACATTACTCCCTGCCTCACCGTTAAAAGTAGGAGCAATTCCATTGGCTAAACAATGGAGTATAGAAACAGTCCATATGTTTTCCGTCTTCATATAAACAAAGCCAAAGAATATGGCATA
>ENA-UOOE01000467-UOOE01000467.1-fermentation-metagenome-genome-assembly--contig:-NODE-467-length-40208-cov-4.824969_pt1 | contig 40208 bp, 37 predicted proteins | sample MGYA00245776_ERZ724021 | MGnify/ENA primary metagenome ERZ724021 (study PRJEB28704, sample SAMN03018321) | fermentation metagenome | biome: anthropogenic terrestrial biome; feature: soil; material... | reverse complement strand
TTCGCTATGCTCAGAATGACAATGGCTAATGTTTTTGAATTGATTCTTTGTGTTTTCGCAGTTTCGAAACGCAATTTTATTCACTCGTTATACTCGTGTAAAATTGGTTCTCATTGCAAATGACCTACCAACAATTCGCTATCACTCATTGGGTTAGGTCAACTTTTAATTCAAAGTCTCACACTGTTTAGTTATCATAAGTTCATGCTCACTAACGTTCGCATTTTACTTCTCCACTCACGTTGTTCGCTACGCTGTCCGTTTTGTCTTACAACTCGCAAAGCTCGTTGGACAAAATAGCATAAGTTCAATGTCCCTTAGAAGAGACAACTTTTAAAGTTTAACATCTTTCGACAAACTTGTCAACACTTTTTTAAAATTTTTTGTTTGACAAAGATGCTTGCTTAATTGGTAATTATTAATTGCTGCATATGCAGTCAACATCAATAATATTACACTCTTTTTAGTACAATGTCAATACTTATTCAAGAATTTTAATGCCGAATTCTAATGTATATTTTTTGGACTATAAAGCATGTTATATGTCTAATTTACCAGGAGGCAATCATACCATCTGTACGTTTTTCAGTACCACCTATAAGGACTCCATTTTTATCTCTCCATATTATTTGCCCCCGTCCCATATGATAAGGATCTGGCTGAACCTTTATATCGTGTCCCATTCTTTGTAATTTTTTAATTATATGATTAGGAGTGTCTTGTTCTACTTCTACAGTCTTTCCGCCTATCCATTGCCATCTTGTGGCATCCAATGCTGCCTGTGGATTCATATGGAAGTCAATAGTATTCATCAATACCTGCATATGAGCTTGAGGCTGCATCCATCCACCCATAATTCCAAAAGGACCTACTGCTTCATTATCCTTAGTCAAGAAACCTGGTATTATTGTATGATATGGTTTCTTACCTCCAGCTATTGCATTTGGATGATTTTCATCAAAGCAAAAGTTCTCACCTCTATCATGTAAAGAAATTCCTGTTCCTGGCACTACAATACCGGAACCAAATCCCCTAAAATTACTTTGTATCATGGATACCATATTTCCATCTTTATCTGCTGTTGCAAAATAAACAGTTCCACTATATGTTGGGTCTCCTACCTTAGGATCAAGAGCCATATCATTGATTAGTGCTCTTCTATCATTTGCATATCTTTCGGATAACAATTGTTCAGCGGTTACCTTCATAAATCTAGGATCGGTTATATATTCCATAGTGTCAATAAAGCTTAATTTTAAAGCCTCAATTTGTTTATGAAGTGTTTCTACAGTATCTCTCTCAACAAAGTCAAAACCTTTTAATATATTTAAAGCCATCAATACTGTGATACCGTGTCCATTAGGTGGTATCTCCCATACATCATATCCCCTATAATTAACACTTATAGGTTCAACCCATTCAGACTCAAATTTAGCCAAATCATCTATGCTTAAAAACCCGTTATACTTTTTCATAAAAGCATCAATCTTTTCTGCTAGTTCTCCTGTATAAAAAGCTTCTCCATTTGTTTTAGCTATCAATCTTAAGGTATTAGCCATATCCTGATTTCTAAAAACTTCACCAATTTTCAAAGGCCTATTATCGGGCGCAAATGTTTTAAACCATCCTGAAAATTCTTCTGAATCTTTAAATTTGCTATAAATATGGAATGCTTCGTCCCAAAGTCTACCTACATTTGGTTGTACAGCATAGCCATTTTCAGCATAACTGATTCCTTGAGACATACATTCCTCTAAGGATAGTTGTCCAAATTTTTTATTCAAAGCTACCCATCCAGCTGGTGCTCCAGGTACATTTACTGGAATTACTCCATATGAAGGTATCTTTGAGTATCCCCTTTCCTTTAAGGCTGATACAGAAATATTCTTTGGTGCAAACCCACTGGAGTTCAATCCATAAAGCTGGTCTTTATACCAAACTAAAGCAAAGTTATCCGCTCCTATACCATTACCAGTAGGTTCAACTACTGGTAATGTAGTTGCCACAGCTACAGCTGCATCAATTGCATTACCACCACGTCTTAAAATTTCTAAACCCGCAGCAGATGCTAATGGATTTCCTGTAGCTACCATACCATTAGTTGCATAAACAACATTTCTTTGGGATGGATAAGGATAATATAGTGAATCAAAGTTCATAGTGTTTCTTCCCCCTTTTTTAAATAATTCATTAACATTTATACTAGGTTAATTCCTATAAGAATTTCACAAATATTCCAGCAATAATTATTGATATAGAAGTAACAGTTGCTAAACCTGCCACAACATATTTTGGCATCAATACATCCAATATCGCTTGTTTTTCTTCTTCATTTTCCGCTACTGCATTTGCTACCTCAACAGATATTAGGTATGTAGCTGGGAATCCTAATAATTGAGCTACTGATATTCCTAATGCTAAATTCTTTGATCCAACAATCTTCCATGTTGGCAATATACCAATAAAAATATACAATGCTACGAATAGTACTGCAAAGATTACGATAGTTTGTAAACCCAAAGTAGTTAGATCAGCTAATTTAATATTAGCTAACGAAGGAATTATACTTGCAAAAACAGCCATATTTAACAATCCAGAAGCTTTTGATCTATCAAGAATTTTTTCAGGAACAATGCCAAAATACGAAACTATAGCCCCTAAAAACAATGCCCATATTGAGTAACTAATAGGTGTCTTATCTCCTAGCAATGAAGCAATCCATGCAAAAAATGCTGTAATTCCCAAGCATACAAAATTACCATAATATTTATCATATTTTTTGTAAAAAGAAAGCTTCTCCTTTTCGTTGGTTTCTTTATTATTTTTTACCTTATTTTCTACTTTTTTAATCTTATTTTCCCTTAATTCATTGACTACCAATCTGGCTTCCTTTAACCCAAAATAGGATGCAAAAGGAGTTCCAAAGAACTTTTGCACTGCATATAATATTGTTCCTAAAGCAGCAGCTAAAACAAATCCCTCTTTTAAAGCTGCTTCCGTCATAATTTGTGTTGCAACAATACCACCATTTAGTATTGGTATACCAACAATAGCTGCTTCCTTACCTACTATCGGAACTACTAATAATGTTGAGATAATGACTACAACCATTGAAATGATAGCAATTAAAACTGTTCTCCATTCGTCAATTAATTCCCTCATGTTTATCATAGTACCCATATGAAATATGATAAATGCAGATGACCATTTACCTATTGCAGTTAAACCAGCTAACTCTATTATATCAGGTGGCAGGATACCTGTCATGAATCCAACTAAAAATAGTATTAAACTAACAAAGACTGATGATAGTTTTGCTTTTGTTAAAGTTCCTAAAAAATCACCAATTGCAAAGATAAATAAACAAATAAATAAGTAATAGTACAATGATTTCACTCTCCTTTAGTAATTATAAAATGTAATTCTTCACATTATAACATCAAAGCGTCATTAGTGCAATATGCTGAAAGAACTTTTAATAGTTATTTGTAGGAGTAAAGTAGACCCCCAGATAAAATCTAATTGTATGAGATACAAGTAGAGGTGTCGCCAAATAGCGACACCTCACACATATTACTGATATTCGATTTTAATTTTATTGAACATCATTGCCTTTATGGGCTGTAATGTTCAATATGATGTTATTTATATAAGTTCCTTATCCAAAAGGAAATCCATCAGACTGATATTCAGAATACCGTTATCATCATACCAACGCTTTCCAATATCTTTTCTGAAACATTGTAGTTTGCGAATGTTCTTGAAATAGAAAATGCCCTGACAGAGCGTTTATGCTCCGTCAGGGCTACAATCATCTTGACATACTGTATGTTATCACTTTGATTTAGCCTTGCGGTTTTTCCAGACATTGTACAAAATATCCTTAAGGACTAACATTGCATCTTGTTCATTAAATTGATAATCCTGTTTCAATTCATCCAGCATAATATTGATTCTATGGGCATAATTCGGGATATTTACTTCTGCTTGATATTTAAGAAGAATAGGGTACTTTTTCCCCCAAGCATTTGTCCAATCAATTTTTTCTTCTGTTTCTTCGCTGGTTTTGATAAGGCTATTCTCCACCAATTAAAGTAATCACTTTCGCTAATTTTCTTAACATCGTTTATCGATACCAATTCAATATTTGTATCACTGTTTACACAAAGGGCGATGTCCGCTTATTTAGACACCGCCCTCATAAATTTTGCATTTTTTAAAAAATGAAGTACGTCTCGTTTTGCAGGGTAAAACGGTACATCATTAGTAAAGCTTTGCGCCTGCAGGGATGTGGTCATCAACCATCAGAAGGTTAAGTCCTTCCTTGCCGTCAACTTCGTGGACTGCGGAGATTAACATACCGCAGGAATCAATGCCCATCATCTGACGTGGCGGCAGGTTTGTGATCGCGATACAAGTCTTTCCAACCAGTTCTTCCGGCCTGTAATACTCGTGAATACCGCTTAAAATAACCCTGTCAGTTCCTGTACCGTCGTCCAAGACGAATTTCAGGAGCTTTTTGCTCTTCGGAACTGCTTCACACTCTTTTACCTTTACAGCTCTGAAATCAGACTTACTGAAAGTATCAAAGTCAACAAATTCCTCGAAAAGCGGTTCTACTTTTACGTTGGAAAAGTCGATTGGAGCTTCAACGGGTTCGGATGCCTCTGCTACAGGTGCGGAAACAGTCTTCTTTGATGTCTCTGTTCCATCGAGTGACTTCATCGTAGGGAACAGCAATACGTCCCTTATACTTGGTTGATCTGCAAGAATCATTATCATTCTATCTACTCCAATGCCAAGTCCTCCAGTAGGAGGTAATCCTACCTCAATGGCGTTTATAAAATCAGTATCCATAGGATGAGCTTCATCATCTCCAGTTTCCTTTTGCTTGACCTGCTCTTCAAATCTCTCTCTTTGATCTATAGGGTCATTAAGTTCAGAAAATGCATTAGCCAATTCCCAAGTGTTCATAAATGCCTCAAACCTATTTGTAATTCTAGGGTCTACCGGATTTCTTTTAGCAAGAGGAGAAACTTCAACTGGATGTCCTGTTACAAAAGTAGGCTGTACTAGATGTTCCTCACAAAATTCTTCAAACATCTCAGATAATATATGACCCCTTGTCATTCCAGGTTTAACCTCAAGTCCCTTATCTTTAGCTATTGCTATTGCTTCCTCATCTGTATTAATAGTAGAAAAGTCAACTCCAGAATATAATTTAACAGCCTCTGCCATATCAAGTCTTCTCCAAGGAGGTGTCAAATCAATTTCCTTGCCCTGATATGTAATAACAGTTGTTCCAAGTGTTTTCTTCGCTACGTATGCAAATAAATCTTCAGTCAATTTCATCATTTCTTCATAGTCAACATAAGCTTGATACAATTCAATATTTGTAAATTCAGGATTATGTCTAGTATCCATTCCTTCATTTCTAAACATTTTCCCCATTTCATATACCTTCTCAAACCCACCAACAATTAACCTCTTTAGATATAATTCGTTCGCAATCCTCAAATTCATATCCATATCCAATGTATTGTGATGTGTTTCAAATGGCCGCGCATTCGCTCCTCCCGCTACAGGGGTAAGTATTGGTGTCTCTACCTCTAGGAAACCTCTATTGTCTAAATATTCCCTTATAGCTTTTATTATCTTACTTCTTAATATAAAAGTATTTTTAACTTCAGGATTAACAATCAAATCAGTATACCTTTGTCTATATCTGATGTCAGTGTCCTTTAATCCATGCCATTTTTCAGGTAAAATTTGAAGTGACTTAGATAACAAAAGTATATCATTTGCTCTAATTGATATCTCACCGGCTTTGGTTTTAAACACTTCACCTTTTACACCTATAATATCACCTAAATCAAGAAATGATAAATCATTGTATTTTTCTTCCCCTAATGCATCAAATTTTGCAAAGATTTGAATCCTTCCCATACTATCTTGAATATCTATAAAGCTTACTTTGCCATGTCCACGCCTAGACATTATCCTCCCGGCAACAGCTACTTCTTTTCCTTCTAATTCTTCAAAGTTTTCCTTTATCGTTGTACTATAATGAGTATAATCAAATTTTTCAATTAAATATGGACTTTTCCCATTCTCAATTAAGGTCTTTAACTTATCTCTTCTAATCAAAAGCATTTCACTTAAATTAATATTTTCATCCGTTCCTGACATTTTCTTCCTCCTTACTTCGACTACCTAGTAATACTTAATATTTTATACTTAATAATTCCATCCGGTACTTGAACATCTACTTCCTCACCAGTTTTATGACCTAACAACGCACTTCCTACAGGTGATTCATTTGAAATCTTACCTAAAAATGGATCAGCTTCTGCAGAACCCACTATAGTATATTCCATCTTTTCATCATATTCTATATCCAATACTTCTACTTTTGAGCCTACACTTACTACATCAGTAGTAATTTCATCTTCATCAATCAGTTTGGCATTTCTAAGTATATTTTCAAGCTTTATTATTCTTTCTTCTAGTTTTGCCTGTTCATTTTTTGCCTGGTCATATTCTGAATTTTCACTGATATCGCCGAAAGCCAGAGCTTGTTTTATTCTCTCAGCTACTTCTTTCCTTTTAACTGATTTTAAATCGTCCAATTCATTTTCCAGTCTCTCTAACCCTTCTCGAGTTAAAAATACATCTTTCTCAGTCATAAAACTCTCTCCTTTATTATATATCATAAGTCGTGACCTTAGCTAAATCATAGATTTAGACTCCGCGACATCTGACCTACCATCAATTTGCGAAAAAGTCGTCGCAAATTGGGTTAGGTCATAAGTCGGCTTCGTTAGCTAAATCATAGATTCAGACTCCGCGACATCTGACCTACCATCAATTTGCGAAAAAGTCGTCGCAAATTGGGTTAGGTCATAAAAAAATCAAGGCTTTTAGCCTTTATATGAAAATCTATATAAGTTTTAATTATATGATATCAAAAACATTTTCCCACATATATGCAACATATTATAAACAAGCAAATTAAAGTTGTCAAGACTCTATATTCTACCTCTAATCCTTGTTACATTTTTAATATAACTGCTTAGTGTATATAAATCTCCATTTACATAGATTTTATCAAATGTGCCCTCTGAATTTCCAAGGCTTACATACAGGTCAGAATTGACATAGGTATCTATCATCTTATTCTGTAAGTTTGATTTAAAATAAATATCCTCAACATAAAAAACATTTTTATTAGTATCAATAAGTGACTTTAAAGGTTTAGTTTTACTAAAGTCAATTATAACACATTCATTTCTAATATTTCGCTTTTCTATATTAACTTCTTCATTGAAATTGATTATAGTGCCATAGTTTTTAATTATCTTGTCTATATTCTTAGGTTGAAATATCGAAACTCCAGTATATTCAAAAACTTCATTATATACTTCATCCTTTAAGGAATCTTCCAGACCGATTACGGTAAAAAAGTTAATCCTAGCAATCAACAGCTTTATTACATCGATTATTTTCTCTTTGTTTGCACTAATAATTAATGTATCTACAGTATTACAGTCTTTGGATTTATATTTATATATATTCTTAATTAAGTCGGGTATATTTTGCATTCTTATATTATCTCCAGAGCTAAAAATTAATCCAGTACTTTCTTCAATTGTTTTTAAAAATTCTGGAGGTAGCTTATTTGTATCTTCAATATAAATCCTGGTATCCTCATCTGATTTCAATTTCAAAATACCTTCAACAAACAAATCCCAATGCTTTAAATTCATTATATCAAAGGTTTTTAAATTTACTCCTACAATCTTACCTATATTTATATTATCATTGATAATATAATCAATTATTTTAGGTTTAAACCGTGGTAATATAAAATTAGGCAATAGCCTTAATCCATTATCTTTTACATGTTTTTTATATTTATCACCGGTAATAATATAAAATAAAATTTTTTCCCCTCCTCCACTTTTTTTACATTATATGAAGGTGGAATCACACTTATACACTAAGAAGTTAATTCATATAAATATTCTATTAATACTCTTTTTATCTGATTTTTATCAACTATAGTATTAATCTTATTTTTAATCTCATTGGAATTACAAAGCCCCTTTAAATACCAAGCCAACTGTTTTCGCATTTCTCTGACTCCTACATTTTCACCCTTAATCTCACATACCATATCCAGATGATATAAAGCCATTTGTATGATTTCCTCATGCGAAGGTGCTTTATCCTCGATTCCATTAATCAGATTTAAAATTCTTTTGAAAATCCAAGGGTTTCCCATAGAACCTCTACCGATTGATATGGCATCACATCCGGTCTCCTCCAACATTCTTATTCCATCTTCAGGCTCAAATATATCTCCATTTCCTATAACTGGTATTGATACTTTTTCTTTGACCCTTCTTATAAAATCCCAGTCGGCTTCTCCAGAATAAAACATATCCCTAGTTCTACCATGTATAGTTATAGCACTAATACCTGCTTCTTCAGCTATTTTAGCAATTTCAATTCCATTTATACTTTCCTTGTCCCAGCCCATACGAAATTTACATGTAACTGGCTTGTTTGATTCTTTAACTACACTTTCTAAGATAGCTTTTAATAGCTTAGGATTTCTCATTAATGAACACCCATCCCCATTCTTTACTATCTTAGGGGCAGGGCAACCCATATTGATATCAATGATGTCAATATCGTTTCTACAATTAAGATATTTTTGAACAATATAGCCCATGACTTCAGGGTCAGAACCAAATATCTGCAATGCCACAGGCCGCTCTCTTTCATCAATTTTCGTTAGTTCCTTGGTTTTTCCATCATTATAGTACATACCTTTAGCACTTACCATTTCTGAAAATACAAGTCCTGCTCCCATCTGTTTGCAAATAATTCTAAATGCTAAATCAGTAACCCCTGCCATTGGTGCTAAGAATACATTATTTTGAATATCAATTTTTCCTATTTTCATAATTTACCTCAATGCGTAAACAAAAGTAAGTAGCCAATCTACTTACTTTTGTTTCTTTCATATATTATTCTTAATCCATCTAATGTTAATAGTTTATCTATAATATTAATATATTTGCTTTCGGAAGCAATTAAATTAGAAAAACCACCAGTAGCTATTACTGTTATCTCAGATTCACTTACATTCATTTCCTGCATCATTTTTTCGATGATATAATCCACCATTCCGATATAACCATATACTAATCCAGACTGAATACTGTTTACTGTGTTTTTCCCTATTATTTTCTTGGGCTTTATCAATTCAACCTTAGGAAGCTTGGCTGTTCTCATAAACAGTGCTTCAGAGGATATCTTTATTCCCGGAGTAATGACACCCCCACAATAATCACCCTCCTTATTGACAAAGCAAAAGGTATTTGCAGTTCCAAAATCCACTATGATAATTGGCCCGCCATATTTATCAAAGGCTGCAACAGCATTCACTATTCTATCAGCTCCTACTTCCTTGGGATTATCATATTTTATATTCATTCCAGTCTTAATACCTGGTCCTATAACCATAGGTTCTTTTTTGAAATACTTAATACTTGCAGCTGGAAGAGTATGCATTAATGTAGGTACTACTGAAGAAATAATAACATCTTCAATATCATTTACATCAATATTATTATATCTAAAAATCTGATCAAATAATAATCCATATTCATCGGAAGTTCTATCTTTATCAGTAGAAAATCTCCAATCCAAAATAAGCTTTTTACCATTAAATAAACCAAAAACAATATTAGTGTTTCCTACATCCATAACTAATAGCATATTATACACCCTCTATTCTCTTTTGCCTCTTTTTAATGCATTAACAACACAGGTAACTATGATTATAGCTATAATAGTTTCAGGAATACCATTAGCTATTCCTACACCTACTATAACTTTTCTTGCTGCTTCTGGATTTTGTCCTAGAGCATTAACAAATCGTTCTGCATATATTATATATGTTATGGTTAAAACTCCTACCGTATTTGTTAAAGTACCAACAATACTTGATATCATTAAATCCAGTGACACATTTTTATATTTAAACAAACTCAAATATGCTAAAACAAGTGACAATACGAGTAATCCTATGTTCATAAGATTTATCCATATACTACCTGCTGCAATAATATTTTTGTAAATCCCAAAACCTAAATAAAATATGATTCCAGCCCATAGTATAAATAAAAATCCCTTAGTTTTTTTATTACCCATCTTCTTAAAGAAATCATATACATAATAAGATACAATTCCAATCAAAACCCTTGGTACTATAGATACCAATGGATTTAGAAAAACAAACGAAACAGGCGTTGGATTCGTAATTGCTTGAAATATACTAAATAAGCCAAATATCAAGCCAACAAAACTACCTACTACAGGTCCTTCCATTATCGCCCCTATAATTACTGGAATATGCATTATAGTCGCTCTTGTTGGACCAACAGGAATAAATCCAAGGGGCGTCATGCCCAATACGGTGGATATAGCACCAAGTACACCAATGATTGCTAATTTTCTTACGTTAATACCTTTTCTGTTATTCATTTTAATCCCTCCACTCTAGTTCCATTCAAAGGATACCAGTTGTAAATAAAATTTTTTGTTTATAATGTCTGGCTCTAAAAAGATGCCAGCAAACTACCATAGACCCATTATAAATGCAATAAGGTCATTATTCAATAGTTTTTTTAATATCCATATAGGAATACAAATTGTCATACCCTTCTGCGCTCATAATTCCATTTGTAATAGCCATAGACATAACTTCTGCAGCTAGAGTTCCTACAATGTTAACATCAGATTTCACTGAATTTGTAGCCATTGTAAAAATCGTATCCCCATCTAACATTGTATGTACTGGATTGATTGATCTAGCATATCCATTATGTGCCATCTCAGCGACCTTATTTCCTTCAACTTTAGTTAAGATAGCATTTGTAGCAACGACCCCTATAGTAGTATTTCTCATAGGAAAATTTATGTATTTATTTTCTCCTTTTAGAATTCTTATAGTATTTAATAATCTATTATTCTTATAATCGTATGCGCCTGCAATTTGCTCATTTGTCTTAAAATCAAAAATATCTCCAAAACTATTCACAGAAACCATAGCAGCTACAATTAAATCTCCAACTTTAATACTAGCACTACCCAACCCTGATTTCATTGCATTGTCAGGTCCCAATACCTTTCCAACGCTTGCACCCATACCACAGCCAACATTTCCTTGCCTATTTTCTTCTTTCTTTGCAGATGCAGCTGCATTATAGCCCATATTATAGTCAGGTCTTATTTTATAATCTCCAATATTTAAATCAAATATCACAGCAGATGCTACTATCGGAACCTTTGTAACACCTACATCAAAGCCTACATTCTTCTCCTCTAAATACTTCATAACCCCTGAAGCTGCCTCCAGTCCAAAGGCAGAACCTCCTGCTAAAACTATCGCATGAACTTTGTCCACCATCTTCTCCGCTTTGAACAAATCAGTTTCCCTAGTACCTGGAGCTGAACCTCTAACATCAACACCCCCAGTTGCACCTTCTTCGCATATAATAACAGTACAGCCTGTCATGCCTTCCTTAGACTGACTATGGCCTACCTTTATACCTTTAACATCAGTAATATAACCTGGATACATAATATACCTCCAATTCACAATTCACAGTTCACAATTCACAATTAAAACCCAAGATTCTTCGATAGCAGTTATTATTCTGTCCGTTTCAGAATGACTTTTTTGTAATGATTATTCTGTCAAAACCAGATTCCTCGGCTACACTCGAAATGACTTCTTGCAGTGAATGACACTTTGAACAATAAAACTTCTCTATGGATATCGAGATGATACATTACTTAATACTAATTAATAATACCCAATTTTAACATAAATAATAAACCCAAAATTCAAATGTGAATTTTGGGTTTAAATAATTCTTCTTAACTCTTAGCTCTTAGTTCTTAGTTCTTAGTTCTTAGTTCCTCTTTTAGCCTCCAAAGAAATTCAACAATAATCCTGCTGCTACTGCAGAACCTATAACACCTGCAACATTAGGACCCATGGCATGCATTAGTAGGAAATTTCTTGGATTTGCTTCTTGTCCTACCTTCTGGCTTACTCTGGCTGCCATAGGTACCGCCGAAACTCCTGCAGAACCTATCAATGGATTGACCTTTCCACCAGTCACTTTGTACATAACCTTACCAAATAGAACTCCTCCTGCTGTACCTATACTAAATGCAATTAATCCTAATGCAATTATTTTTAAGGTATCAGGTGAAAGGAATGTTTGAGCATTTGCAGTTGCGCCTACAGTTGTCCCTAAAAATATAGTAACAATATTCATAAGTTCATTTTGGGCTGTTTTTGATAATCTATCTGTAACCATTGTTTCTCTTAAAAGATTTCCAAACATAAGCATACCAATTAGTGATGCTGCTGAAGGTAATATTAAAGAAACAAACACTGTAACCACTATAGGAAATATTATTTTTTCCTTTTTAGATACAGGTCGTAGCTGTTCCATAACCACTTCTCTCTCTTCCTTTGTCGTAAGAGCTTTCATTATAGGTGGCTGAATTAATGGTACCAATGCCATATATGAATATGCTGCTACTGCTATAGGTCCAAGTAAGTGTGGTGCTAGCTTAGATGTTAGATAGAGTGCTGTAGGACCATCTGCTCCACCTATAATTCCTATACTAGCTGCCTCTTGAGGAGAAAATCCTAATAAAACTGCTCCCATAAATGTGATGAATATTCCAAGCTGTGCTGCAGCACCTAATAATATACTTTTAGGATTTGCAATAAGTGGACCAAAGTCAGTCATCGCTCCGACTCCAAGGAATATTAAAGGAGGATAAATCCCTAATTTAACTCCCTGATATAAGTAATATAGTAGTCCACCAGTCTGTACTGTTTGTGAGACTAGCTTACCTGTCGTTGGGTCAGTTACGATTTCAGTAACAGGCGGAGCCATAAGTCCGGCTAATGGTAAATTAGCTAATAGCATACCAAATGCTATTGGTACTAACAATAAGGGCTCAAATCCTTTATATATTGCCAGGTATAACAATACAAAAGATATAATTAGCATTACAACCTGACCTAATTCAAGAGTACTGAACCCTGTACTTCCTAAAAACTTCATAAATACATCTGCCAGATTCATCGATATCATCCTTTCGCCTGAAATTACTCAAGAACTACTAATTTATCTCCTGTATTTACACTTGAGCCAGTTGTTGTTGCTATGCTAACTACCTTACCGTCTCTTGGTGCCAATATTTCATTTTCCATCTTCATGGCTTCAAGTATTAATAATACATCTCCAGCTTTTACAGTATTTCCTTCTGAAACTTCAATTCTTAATATATTTCCTGGCATAGGTGCCTCTACAACCTCTTGACCAGCAGAAACAGCTACTTCTTTCTTAGGAGCTGAAGCCGGTGCAGGGGCTGCCTTAGGTGTTGCAGCAGGAGCTGGTGTCGGTGCTGCCGGTCTTGGAGCTGACGCAGCTGGTCTTTGAATTTGTGCTCCACCCTTTACCTCTTCAACTTCAACTTCATAAGAATTTCCATTTACATTTATAACAAATTTTCTCACGCTTATGACCTCCATTGTTTTATAGTTTACCTAATAACTGCTCTTTTCTTCCCATATCTGACCAAGGAGAAGCACCTTGAGGAACTCTTCTAATAGTCTGAATATTTATATCTGGAATCCCTACTCCTAAATTCGCAGCTATAGCTGCTGATATAACAGCTACTAGTTCTTCATAGTTTACATCATCTTGTTGCTCATCTGCCATTATTGTATTATCAAATTCTCCAATATCATCTACATCCACAACATCTGCTGGCTTTTTTACATCCGATTTTTTCTTATCAGTAGATAATACTTTGATTCTATTTATTATACCTGCTATAGCTATTAAAACCAAAAATACAACTACCATACTAAATATTGTAACAATTACACTATCGAAAAAACTAATTTTACTTATCATAAAATCACCTCATTAAACTGGCAAATTGCCATGTTTTTTGCTAGGTCTATTCTCTCTCTTTGACTCAAGCATATCAAATGCCGATATAAGTCTAGGTCTAGTTATGCTAGGTACTATAACATCATCAACAAATCCTCTTTGTGCAGCTATATAAGGATTTGCTACAGTATTTCTATATTCCTCAATCTTTTCTTTTCTTGTAGATACAGGATCATTAGAATTTTGAATGTCCTTTTTGAATATTATATTTGCCGCTCCATCTGGTCCCATAACTGCAATCTCAGCATTTGGCCATGCATATACTTGATCAGCCCCTAAGTCCTTACTGCACATTGCTAAGTAAGCTCCGCCATAAGCCTTTCTAACAATTAATGTAACCTTTGGCACAGTTGCCTCACTATATGCATAAAGCATTTTAGCTCCATGTCTTATAATCCCGCCATATTCTTGTTCAGTACCCGGTAAAAATCCAGGAACATCAACTAAGTTTAATAATGGAATATTGAACGCATCACATGTTCTTATAAATCTACCAGCTTTATCTGATGCATTGATATCTAAGCATCCTGCCAATACCTTTGGCTGATTTGCAATAACACCTATTGACTTTCCATTCAATCTGATAAATCCTGTTAATATATTTTGAGCATACAAAGGCTGAACTTCAAAGAAATAACCTTCGTCAGCTAATGCTTTTATAACTTCCTTCATATCATATGGTTTGTTTGGGTTGTCTGGAACAATTTCATTTAAAACCTCTTCAACCCTGTTTATATCATCAGTCGTACCATATTCTGGCGCATCTTCCAAATTGTTTGATGGCAAGAAAGACAATAATTCCTTAATTCTTTGGATACACTCTTCTTCATTATTATCTATAAAATGAGCAACTCCACTTACCTTGTTATGTGTACCTGCTCCACCAAGCTGTTCCTGAGTTACGTCTTCGCCAGTTACTGATTTTATTACTTGAGGTCCAGTTATAAACATCATGCTAGTCTTATCCACCATAAAAATAAAGTCAGTCAATGCTGGAGAATATACAGCACCACCTGCACAAGGTCCCATGATTACTGAAATTTGAGGTATTACCCCTGAAGATATTGTATTTCTATAGAATATCTTTCCATATCCTGATAGAGCATCTACACCCTCTTGAATCCTAGCTCCACCTGAGTCATTCATACCAATAATTGGAGCACCCATTTTTAATGCCATATCTTGAACCTTAACAATCTTTGCAGCATGCATTTCTCCTAGTGAACCGCCTACTACCGTGAAGTCCTGAGCATAAACAAATACCAATCTTCCATCCACAGTACCATACCCTGTAACAACTCCATCAGCAGGAGCTTCTAGGCTAGCTGTTCCAAAATTAGTTGACCTATGTTCAACAAACTTGTCCAATTCCACGAAGCTTCCTTCATCCAATAATAGATTGATTCTTTCCCTAGCTGTTAATTTACCTGAATTATGTTGCTTCTCGATTCTTTTCTCTCCGCCACCTAATTCAATCTTTGCATTGGCTTCTAGGAGTTTTTCAATTTTATCCATACTTATACCCTCCTTGATATAGTCATTTAGCCTCTTTCACAAATCTCTATGAGAACACCAAATGTTGACTTAGGATGTAAGAAAGCAATTTTAGCTCCGCCTGCACCCAATCTTGGTTTTTCATCGATTAATCTGATACCTTTTGCCTTTAATTCTTCCAACGCTTTTTCAATATCATCTACTTTATAGGCTATATGTTGAATCCCTTCGCCTTTCTTTTCAATGAATTTAGCAATAGGGCCATCTTCGCTAGTGGACTCCAATAATTCTATTTCTGTATCCCCTAGTGGTAAGAAGGCGGTTTTGACTTTTTGCTCTTCCACCACTTCATCAGCTACACATTTAATTCCTAAAACATCCTCATAAAACTTTAAGCTCTCTTCAAGATTTTTGACTGCTATACCAATGTGGTCAACCTTGCCTACCATTTTATCCCTCCGTTTTATTATAGTTTAAACCCGAGATTCTTCATATACATGTTTATTCTGTCCATCTCAGGATGACAAAGTCATTTTTTTATTAAATCAACTATTTTATCTTTAGCTGTAAATGGATCTGTTATACCTTGAGTTATGTTTCTAGACAATTCATCTAACATATCCTTTTCCACTGCTTTATCTAAAATAAGTTTCATCAATTCATCTTCTACCAGCTTCAATAATTGAAGCTTATTATTCCTTAATCTTCTTTCATAAAGTTCATTTTTTTCTTCAATATATTTTCTATGCTCTAAGAGTCTTTCAAACAATATATCTATATCCTGATTTTTGATTGCCGAAACTTTTAAAACAGGTGGGCGATAAGCTTTTTTATCATTTAAGTCCAAATTCATTTCAATTTCCAATTTAGTCTTATCTGCTCCGTCCAAGTCAGACTTATTGATTGCAAATATATCTGCAATTTCCATTATACCGGCTTTAATAGCCTGAATATCATCACCCATATTTGGAACCATGACCATGAGCACAGTATCTGCAGTCTTGACAATATCTATTTCAGATTGTCCCACACCTACAGTTTCAATAAATATATAATCATAACCACAAATATCTAATACCTTAATCGCACCCCAAGTGGCTTTAGACATCCCTCCTAGAGAACCTCTGGTACCCATGCTTCTGATGAAAACACCTTTATCCAGGGCTAAATCACCCATTCTTATTCTATCTCCAAGTATTGCTCCACCACTAAAAGGACTTGTAGGATCTATGGCTATTATACCAACCTTTTTATCCTGCTTCCTCAATTCCTTAGCGAGCCTATCCGTTAGAGTAGACTTGCCTGAACCAGGAGGTCCCGTAATCCCAATTACATAGGCTTCTCCTGACTTATTGTACAATTTTTTGATCAAATCGATGGCTTCATTCTCATTATTCTCTAACATGGAAATCAATCTTGCACAGGCTCTTTTGTCACCCTTTAACAATTTCTCCTCAATGTTCAAATAAAGCACCACCTATTGTCTTTTTAAGTTATTATTTATGAACTCCACTATTTTTGAGGTAGCTGTACCTGGTGTAAAAATGGCTTCAACTCCAGCTTCAATAAGACCAGGAATGTCATCCTCAGGAATTACGCCTCCTCCGATTACCAATACATCATCTGCCCCCTCGTCTTTTAGAAGATTTACCACCTTAGGGAATAAATGATTATGCGCCCCTGACAAAATACTCATTGCAACAACATCTACATCTTCCTGTATTGCGCCTGCAACTATTTGTTCAGGAGTCTGTCTTAACCCAGTATAAATTACCTCCATACCAGCATCTCTTAATGCTCTAGCAACTACTTTAGCTCCTCTATCATGGCCATCTAAACCAGGTTTAGCAACTAGTACTCTAATTGGTCTATCCATTTTTCATCCTCCTAATCCTATAGTATAACTGATTGTTCGTATTCACCAAATACTTCTCTCAATACACCACAAATTTCTCCTAATGTTGCATAAGCCTTGACTGCATCAAGGATATAATACATTAGATTTTCATCTGTATTTGCCTTTTCCTTTAAGGTCTTAAGTGTTTCATCTACAAGTTGATTATCTCTTTCACTTCTTAGTTTAGCTAATTTTTCTCTTTGAGATTTTTCAACTTCAGGATCAACCTTCAATAAATCTTTCTTTCCAGACTCCTCTATTTGGAATTTATTTACTCCTACTACTATCTTTTCATTAGCTTCAACTTCCATTTGATATTTGTAAGCTGCATTTTGAATTTCTTTTTGAATATATCCTTTAGCAATAGCCTTAGGAGCTCCTCCTAATTCATCAATGGATTCAATATATTTAACTGCCTGCTCTTCTATCTGATCAGTTAAGCTTTCTATATAATAAGAACCAGCTAATGGATCTATAGTTTCAGTAACTCCTGATTCATATCCTACTATCTGCTGTGTTCTAAGGGCAATCCTTACAGAATCCTCTGTAGGTAATGCTAAAGCCTCATCTCTTGAATTAGTGTGTAAGCTTTGTGTTCCCCCTAATACCGCAGCTAATGTTTGAATTGTAACACGGATTATATTGTTGTCAGGTTGCTGTGCTGTAAGAGTTGAACCAGCAGTCTGAGTATGGAATTTAAGCTGCATTGATTTTTCTTTCTTAGCTCCAAATCTTTCCTTCATTATTTTAGCCCACAATCTTCTTGCTGCTCTAAATTTAGCAATCTCTTCTAGTAAATCATTGTGTGCATTAAAGAAGAATGATAATCTTGGAGCAAAGTCATCTACATCTAAACCTGTCTTTATAGCAGCCTCGACATAAGCAATACCATCTGCCAATGTAAATGCAACTTCTTGAGCAGCTGTAGAACCTGCTTCTCTTATATGATAACCACTAATACTAATTGTGTTCCATTGTGGCACATTTTTAGCACAGTAGTCGAATATATTTGTTATTAATCTCATGGATGGTTCTGGTGGAAATATATAAGTACCTCTTGCAATATACTCTTTTAAAATATCATTTTGAATTGTACCTCTCAATTTATCAGCTGATGTACCTTGTTTCTCAGCCACAGCTATATACATAGCAAGCAATACGCCAGCCGGCGCATTTATTGTCATTGATGTACTAACTTTTTCAAGAGGGATTCCATCAAATAAAATTTCCATATCCTTAAGTGAATCTATGGCAACACCTACTTTACCAACTTCACCTTCTGATAATGGATGGTCCGAGTCGTAACCAATTTGTGTAGGTAGGTCAAATGCTATAGAAAGTCCTGTTTGTCCCTGTTCCAATAAGTATTTGTATCTTTGATTTGATTCTTCTGCATTACCAAATCCAGCATATTGTCTCATAGTCCATAATCTGCCTCTATACATTGTGGGTTGCACTCCTCTGGTGAAAGGATATTCGCCAGGATAACCTAAATCTTCATTATAGTCTAACTCCTTAACATCAACTGGTGTATACAATCTTTTTACTTCAACGTCAGAACTAGTAGAAAATTTAGATTTTCTTTCAGGAAATTTACTTATAGCTTTTGCAACATCAGTCTCTTCCCAATTATTCAGGGATTCCTGCACTTCCCCTAACTTTTTATCGTCTAACATTTTTTTACCTCCTTATGGTAACATATCTATCTTTATTATATTAAACTTTATGACTGTTTTGCAATATAGTTTTCAACTTTATTATGAAATGAAGTAAAAATTGCAAAAATTATGAACTATTAAAATTTTTATGTTGTCATTTACTTAAAATTGAACGACTCAATGTGGGTACAAAATGGGTACAAAAAAAGATAGGTATACCTATCTTTTTATGACTTTCATTATTTATTCTTCACCAAGAAACAATCTTTCAAATTCTTTTGCATCAATTGTTTCCTTTTCTAGAAGAGCTTCTGCGATTCTATGAAGTGTATCCATATTATCATTGAGTAATTTCTCAGCCTTATGATATGCAGTATCTATTAATTTTCTCATTTCACTATCAATGGAAGCCGCAACTTCTTCTGAATAGTTTCTAGTTCTGCCAAGATCTCTGCCTACAAATACCTCTTCCTCATCTGTACCATAGGTCATTGGTCCTAATTTTTCATTCATTCCATAATGGGTCACCATGGATCTGGCTATCTTGGTTGCCCTTTCTATATCATTTTGGGCTCCTGTACTGATATCATCTAAAACTAGGGCTTCTGCTACTCTACCACCTAATAACGTTACAAGTCTGTCTTCCATTTGTCTCTTAGTAATAAAGCTTCTATCCTCTTCAGGTATATAAGCTGTAAATCCACCAGCCATACCTCTAGGTATTATAGTTACCATATGAACTGGATCAGTTCCAGGAATCAATCTAGATGTTAGTGCATGACCAGCCTCGTGAAAAGCAGTAAGCTTTCTTTCTTTGTCACTTACAACCTTACTCTTCTTTTCAGGTCCTGCCTGAACCTTAATTGACGCTTCTTCAATTAGATTCATTGGAATATTTTTTAAATTGTGTCTTGCTGTTAACAAAGCAGCCTCATTAACTAAGTTCTCCAAATCAGCTGGAGTAAATCCAGGTGTTCTCTTTGCTACAACCTTTAAATCTACATCTGAATCCAAAGGCTTGTTCTTGGTATGAACCTCCAATATAGCTTCTCTTCCTCTTATATCCGGAAGACCTACATATATTGTTCTATCAAATCTACCTGGTCTAAGCAATGCAGGGTCAAGTATATCTGCCCTATTAGTAGCTGCCATGACAATTATTCCTTCATTTGTAGCAAAGCCATCCATTTCAACAAGAAGTTGGTTCAATGTTTGTTCTCTTTCATCATGTCCACCACCAAGTCCAGCTCCTCTACGTCTTCCAACAGCATCTATTTCATCTATAAATATTATACAAGGTGAATTTTTCTTAGCTTGCTCAAATAAATCTCTAACACGACTTGCTCCTACACCTACAAACATTTCTACGAAATCCGATCCGGAAATAGTAAAGAATGGAACACCGGCCTCCCCGGCTACAGCTCTACTTAAATATGTTTTACCTGTCCCTGGAGGACCTACTAAAAGTACTCCTGTAGGAATTCTAGCACCTATTTCAATATATTTTCTAGGATTCTTTAAGAAGTCTACTATTTCCTTTAATTCTTCCTTTTCTTCCTCTAAACCGGCTACTTCAGAGAAGGTTATACGCTTGCCATCATCTTCTTTATGCATTCTAGCTCTACTTTTGCCGAAGGACATTACTCTTCCTCCGCCACCGCCTTGGGATTGTTGCATAAATACAAACCAGAAAACACCAAATACCAATATAATCATTATAGTAGGCAACATGCTAACATACCAAGGGTCTCTAGGTTCTTGTTCCCCTGCTAAAGTAATTTCACCACTATCAACTAAATCCTGTAAATAGTCAGGATAAAAGCTATCTCTAAATTCTTCAGGCAATATTGTGGTAAACTGTGTTCCATCCTTTAGCTTACCTTTAGCCGTATTCCCTACCGTTATTATACTTTCAACATTTCGATTATTAATATTTTTTACTAATTCAGTTATATCCATTTCACTAACTTGCTCAACATCAGAGCCGAACATACTAACACCAAACATTATCAAAATCACAATTAGTAAATAAACACTAATACCTTTGAAAAATCTTTTCAATCCTATCTTCCCTCCTTTAAGCTAAGTAAATATTGTAATATTATAACATAATAATCAAGGCTAATCAATCTAGCTATTATAAACATCCTCCTTTAATGCGCCTACATAGGGAAGATTCCTATACTGTTCTGAATAATCCAACCCATATCCCACTACAAATTCATCAGGTATTTCAAACCCTAAATAGTCTACATGCACACCAACAGTTCTTCTCTCTGGTTTATCGAGCAGCGTACATATCCTTACATCATTGGCTCCTCTCTTCTTCAAGATATCAGTTAGATAATTTAAGGTAAGTCCTGTATCAATAATATCTTCAACAATTAATATATCCTTACCTTCAACACTAAAATCAAGATCTTTGATGATTCTAACTTCACCTGTAGAAATAGTTGATTTACCATAGCTGGATACAGCCATAAAATCTATTGTAATAGGAAGCTTTATATTCTTGACTAGTTCTGACATGAATATAACTGCCCCCTTTAATATTCCCACAACAACTAAATCCTTACCATTATAGTCCTCAGTAATTTTAGTTCCCAATTCCTTAATCCTTTTTAATAGAGTATCCTCATCAAGCAATACTTCCTTAATAAAAGCTTCCACTTAAATTCCTCCTAGATAGATTTGTAGTCGACAATTAAAATATTCTTTGTATCACCAGTGACTCTGTAAATCTGACTTGTAGCATAACCTAATATCCAAATAATATTTTCATCATCTGCTAACAAAGGGATTTTATCTCTAAACTCCTTTGGAATTTTTTTATCGATAAAATAATCCTTTATTTTTTTTGTTCCGTTCATACCAAATGGTATAAATCTGTCTCCTGTCTTTCTGTTTCTTACACGTAAATTTCCCTTAATTTTATCATAATCAAAATACCTTGTATTTTTCAAGCTATTTTTAGGTATAGTATCAGATATTCTAATGTTAATAGAAATTCCTAAGTCCAATAATTCATTTTCACCTACATATACCTCATATTCATAGTCTTTGACTGTCTTCTCTTGAAACTTTTCCAATATAAGCTCGTCATAGCTTATCCTACCAACTAAATTTCTAGGCAAATTAAGTTTTTTACCTGTCTTAAATTCTTCAAAAAGTTCAATTAGCAAAGTAATACTCTGCTCTCCAACTCCTTGCAAACTTCCGTCCAATTTTAAAATAGCTAGTCTTATAATTCTATATTTAATACAGATATCCAAATTATTGAAAAGGTGTCCATTAAAGATTATACTATGTTTGTTCTCCTTTTTCACTATTAATTTGTATTTTTCTAAAGTAATATTTTCTAGAAACTTGCTATCATTATCTGAACTCCTTGATAGTCTCCATAGAGCATTCACAATATTGGGGTTAAAATTATCCATTATATAGGGCATTAGTTCAAGTCTGACTTTATTCCTGCTATATATCGGAATTAAATTTGTCTTATCTAATACGGTTTCAATCTTTTCTTTAAATATGTAAGCTTCAATCTCTTCCCTTGATATATTGAGTAAAGGTCTGATAATATCTCCCGAGATAAAATCCATACCTCCTAATCCATCGATTCCCGTTCCCCTCATTATTCTAAGTAACAATGTCTCTGCCTGATCGTTCTTATTATGTGCAACTGCTATTTTTCCATTACCATTTTTTTTTAATATTTCTCTAAAAAATTCATATCTTAGTTCTCTTCCAGCTTCCTCTGGGCTAATGCCATATTCTTTAGCATAGGCATCCATATCAATTTCTTTAGAATAACACATTATATTTAATTCCTTAGCTTTATTCTCTACAAAAATCTGATCTGCTTTAGCATCTTCGCCCCTGATTCCATGATTTACATGAGCAATAAGGATATTAAAGTCCAATTCTTTTTTTATTTCTAAGAGAGAATAAAGTAAAGCCATTGAGTCAGGCCCTCCCGAGACACCAATGACTATATTATCTTTTTCTTTTATCAAATTGTATTTTTCAACATTTCTTTTTACAATATCTAACATGCTCTCACCTATTATATAATATACCCTAATTTTATCCAATTCACAATGCATAAATACAATTCACAAATTCAATTCACAGTTCACAATTGAAAAGATTAACCCGAGATCCCTCGCTACGCTCGGGATGACAGCGTAGTGGAGAACCCCAATTATGCTAAAAATGGCACAACCCGAGATTCTTCGGTAGCATTAATTATACTGTCCGTCTCAGAATGACAGATAGCAGTTTAATTACTGCAAGAAGTCATTCCAAAGTGTCAACGAAGAATCTCGGGTTTTACTTTAACTCTTACTTCTTAATTCATATCTCTTATCTCTTACTTCTTAGCTCTTAACTCTTATTTCTTAGTTCTTAGTTCTTATCTCTTAGTTCTTAGTTCTTATCTCTTAGTTCTTAGTTCTTAACTCTTAACTCTTATCTCTTAACTATGAATTGATCAGTTACTATTCCTCCAAACTTTTGTAACCATTACAGTCATATCATCAGCTATCTCATCCTTACTAAACAGCTTCGCTATTTTTAGGATTTCATCTGCAATACTCTGTGGACTCTGGGATTGTAGTCCGGCAATCAAACTCTTCATCCATTTTTCAGGTGAATCTGTATCCTTGTTGCAGTCAAGTACGCCATCTGACATCATAATTACAAGATCCCCATCTTCAATATTTTCCTCATATATATTGAAGTCAACATCATTCAATATTCCTATAGGTAAGGACAATGAATTGATTACCTTTACTTCATCTCCTCTCTTTATAAAGGTAGGAGGTGCACCTGATTTGATAAACTGAAGTCTGCCCTTATATAAATCCATAAAGGATAAATCAAGTGTAGTAAAGATTTCCTCACTGCTTCTAGTCTTTAATATATTGTTCATTGTCTTTACCGTCATACCTCTATCTATATTAACCTCTAACATCTTTTCTAAAATCTCAATAGCCGCCTTACTTTCGTTGCTTGCCATATCTCCGGTACCCATTCCATCGCAGATAATAGCATATGATGTATTTTCTATTTCACCAAATGTATAATTATCACCTGATATTTCATTATCATATTTAGGTATTCCGGAGACCTTTGTCAATGCACCATATCTATTTGTTCTTATGAGTTTAAATCGATTGGTACTCTCTATGGAGCCAAAGGCATAATCAGCTGTAACTGGATATCCTAAGGCATCAGAGACAATCCTTTTTACTCTCTCAATTCTATCTAAAGTATTGTTGGTGCCAAATTCTAAATATACCTCAATATCATCACCAGTTAGCTGTGCCACCAGCACCTCCTTAATATCAAACCTTTTATCCTTAATTTCTTTTTCTAACAACTCTTCAAGCTCTTCATTGAAGGTTGCATTCTTATATACATCTAGATTTAAATCATTTACTACCTTACTTAAGCCTTGAAGCTGTTCTATAAGAACCATCCTTTGTTCCTTAAGTCTTTTCTTAAATCTTTCCTTTTCCTTATAGCATTTATATGCTTCCTCTATTGACGTCTTCATAGTTTGTAAATTTTCACAGTTTTCCAATACATCATTTATTAATTTTTCTTTATCTTCATCATCGGATTCCAATATGCCTATTGTAGTAAACAATGAATAATATGTAGTGTAATATTGTTTTTCCCAACAACTCTGACAATTCTCACAATCTTTACATTTTCCTGTGTAGATATTATCAATAATATTGTAAATTTCCGAACTGGAAAACACATCTCTTTCCTCTAAAGTATTGTTAAATGTATCAGCCATGGATTCCAAAAGTTCTGACATATTTGCCAATCTATTGCTTGCTAATTCAAATTTCTTGTTTTCATATTCCTTCTTGATCTTAGATGTAGGTTTAAATACACCTTCTAGAATTTTATCCACTTTATTATATATTCCTAAAAACGCTAATGAAGCAAATAATATCTCCCAATAATTTAAGAAGCTTGTACCCAAACCATTAACATAAAAGCTTATAATTCCATTTCCCAATATAAAACCAATTATAGATCCACTTTTCCCTAATTCTTTAAAAAGTCCGGATAGCATTCCTCCTACTGCAAGTAAAGCAATAATAAAAGGCATTTCCACATTAGATATATAGGCTACCATTCCCAATAGTATACCCGTTAGTCCTCCAACAAATATACCTTGATTATAGCTTAATAAAAGTACAATCAGTACGCTAAATATATTCTTTATAGATACTCCAAGTATCCCTACATTGTTAATCCCAGATAATACAAGCGCCATGGTTATAAAACTACAGATCATCTTTTCACTTGACAATTCTTTTGTTCCTAGCTCCTCAATTGGAAAACTAAAAGAGAATACATATGTCATTGTAAATACCAGCAACCCTTCAAATGCAATCATTACCATATCATATACGACTAGATTGTTTGTAATTGCAATTCCTAAAAACCTTATTATAGTAAATAATACAGCTACAATGGTTGAGGCAGTTATCAATGAATAGTCTTTGTTTCCCTTATATATTGTAAAGAATCCATAAATGAATATGGCTGCAAAATAATAGCTAAAGCCTTCAATCCCCATAGAGCTAAGGGTTCCTAGTATTGAAGCTATTATAAGTCCCTTGTTTGCATTCTTCAATATGATATGGGCACCAATAAAAGCAATCCCAAACGGATACAGTTTGTGTAAAATATTAACCCTCCCTAGAAAAAAACACATTACTAATAGTATAATAACTCTCGAGTCCAGATTTAATTCAAGCCTTCTTTTTGATATTATCGACTCAGATCTTGACATCAAAATCACTCCTCCTTTTTCTTAAGAAGATATTAACAAATTTACTATTGGTAATTTGTCAATAAAAGGGCTTGAAATCAAGATATTTCAGACAATAATATAAATTTTATCCTATAACCTTAACTTAGTCTTAAGTTTTTTGATTAAAATAAAAATTTGTTTACTTTAAGCTATGATCTGCTAATTTACAATGATTGAACATTTATGCAACGAAATATACTTTAAATGTAAAATGATGTCGAAAATCAAGATAAAATAAAAAAATAAAATCAAAATAAAAAAACCGGTATAACCGGTTTTATAAATCAATGTTTGTCTTTTTAGTTCTAAATCCACTATTTTTTTTATTATCACGTACCTTTATCTGATCCATTCTCTCATTGCTTTCTTTTAAGAATCTACTCAACTTATCCTCAAAAGACATATTCTTCTGCTTGTCATCAGGTTTATTCCATTCTATTTCAACTGGTTTATTAGTTTTAGGTTTAGCTTGTCTAATAGAAAGACTAATTTTACCTTCCTTTGAAATCGAAAGAATCTTAACCTTAACCTTTTGGTCCTTCTTTAAGTAATCTGTAACCTTTTCTACATAATCATGAGATATTTCCGAGATATGAACAAGTCCACTTTTTCCTTCAGACAGTTGAATGAATGCACCAAAATTAGTAATTCCAGTAACTACCCCTTCAACTATTTCTCCAACTACTACGGGCATAAATTAATAATTCCTCCTTAAAAAACATATCATATATTCTATTAAAACCAGTATATTACAGAAAATAGATAAAGTCAATTAATTATCTTTCTTAAATATGTCAAATAAAGGATTCTTGAGCTTGTTTTTATCAACATATACAATCTCTCTTGGTTTTACCATGCCTAGCTCATCTCTAGCTACCTTTTCAATGAATTCCAGAGTCCCACTCTTCTCAATTTCTTTATTTAAATCATCTATTTCCCTTTCCAATTCCTGTTTCTTCGCCAAGTTTTCAGCTTTCTTAGTATTTAAATCCCTCATAAGATTCCTTTGGTGATTAAAAACAATAGCTGCATATATTATCAAAAATATAATAACAAAGTGAATTAATCTGAATCCCTTGACCTTCTTCTTTCTTTTAGCCATAGTTTTCACCAGCCTTTATCATTAAGTTTATTTTTTCTTTGATATTATCTTTCTATATCTACCCACCTCTTTAAAAAATACCTTAGGTATCAACAAAATTTTCTTAACTTTTTGCTTCGATTTTGTAAAGACTTTTCTAAATGGGTAAAATGTTACTTTTATTATCTCACTTATTAATTCAATTATCAACTCGAATATTCTTATAAACTTTGACAAGAAATGTTTAGATAAAAGAAGTATATATAACATCCCACCACAAAAAAATCCAATAAACATAAAACCTCTAAGAATTCCATCAGTAGTTTTTATAAGCAAAACAAAGAATATAATAATTACAATAATCCAAAACAATATGTCTTCTATTAAAGAAATCAATTTTTTGGGCTTTGATAAAAATCGGAAGGCTCTGTATAAATCAAATAAAACCCCTATAAAAAACCCACTTGTTATTGAAGCCCCAAAGGAGAGAAAATCTTTTATAACATCCACATCCATAGATAACACCAACTATTTAAAAATTTTTCCCATCAAATTTTTAGGAGCTCCTTCCCTGCTTATATAAGTAAGGCTATTCACTACACCTGTTATCCTAACATTACCTTCATCTAAATTTAACTTACTGACATTAAGTCCTTCCCCCTTGATACTTAATCCACCTTTAATAGTCGATAAAATTATTGTATTATCATTAAAACTTTCAACCTGCTCTACACCAGATATAACTATATTTGTTCTATCTTCAATTACTATATTTTGATTCTTGAAAGTAGGTTTAATCTCCGCCATAATATCCCCTCCACCAGGCATATATTTTCTCTATATATATTTATGAAAACAAAAGAGCTTTTATTACAAAAGCTCTAATCAATATTTCTATATAGTGTTGTGGCTTGTTCTTTTCCCACATTATCCTTCACATCTAGAATTTCAATTTTCATTGAACCATTACCAAAGTTAATTCTTACTTTATCTCCTGCTTTAACTTCATCTCCTGGTTTGGCTTGTTTTTCATTGATAAATATCCTCCCCTGTTCACAGGCTTCCTTTGCTATGGTTCTTCTTTTTATTATCCTAGCATTTTTCAAATACTTATCTATTCTCATAATTCCTCCAATCTAACCTCTGACCTACCATCAATTTACGTAAAAACATCGTAAATTGGGTTATAAAAAAATCAGGTCGAAACCTGATTTTTATATTACTACTATTAGTCGTTTACAACTTCCTTCAGAGCCTTACCAGCTTTAAATACTGGAGCCTTTGATGCTGGAATCTTTATAACTTCTTCTGGATTTCTAGGATTTCTTCCTTCTCTAGCTTTTCTTTCTCTAACTTCAAATGTACCAAAACCTACTAATTGAACCTTATCACCTTTTGCTAAAGATTCTTCTACAGATTTAATAAATCCATTTAATGCAACCTCTGCATCCTTTTTAGTTAAGTTGCTCTTTTCTGCTATGCTCGCTATTAATTCAGCTTTGTTCATTTTTATTCCTCCTTGTTTTCTTAAGTAATATAATTAAATTATAAAACCCAATTTATTCATGCTCTTTTGCTTCATTCCAAAGAGCATCCATTTCAGTAATTGTCATATTTCCTAACTTTATACCCATTTTATTTGCTTTTAATTCCATATATTCTAATCTACTTCTAAATTTATTTATAGTTCTATTTAAAGCAACTTCTGGGTTAACAGCTAAAAACCTTGATAGATTAACTACAGCAAACAGTAAATCTCCCAACTCTCCCTCTATTCTTACGTCTCCCTTTTCGAAACAGTTTATAGCCTCTATGACTTCATCGAATTCTTCTTTTATCTTATCAATAGGACCATTTATATCATCCCAATCGAATCCAATCTCTGCTGCCTTATCCTGTATCTTGTAACTATACATAAGGGCTGGAAGCCTCGGAATATCCTTCATTTTTTCAGAAAGAGTAGTGATTTCCCTATGTTTGTATTTAATCTTATTCCAATTATATACTACTTCGTCTGAGTTTTCCACATTTTTTTGTGAAAAAATATGTGGATGACGCAAAATTAACTTATTTGCCAAGGCTGTAGTGATATCAATGGGATAGAATTCTCCTTCTTCATATGCAATCTGACTGTGAAAAACTACCTGCAACAACAAATCTCCCAGTTCCTCGCATAGATTATCGATATTTCCACTGTCAATGGCATCTGCAACCTCATATGCCTCTTCAATAACTGATTCTCTTATTGACTCATGAGTTTGTTCAATATCCCATGGGCACCCATCAACACCCCTTAATAACCTCATTATACCCATAATATCGGTAAAATCATATACTTTTTTTATATTTTTATCAATCTTAGGTATAAAAATACTACTTAATGCTCCAACTCTATTTTGGTCTAGCTTATATATGGGCAGCTTTAAAATTTGTTCCTCATCTTTAATTCCACCATTATGAATAAGCCATATTATATAGTCATCTCCATATATTTCAGATAATATTATCTTCACCTCAGACAAAATACGTTTATTATACACCTGAGTTACAATCATGTCCACGTTGATATCAACTACACTGCTGTCAAATACAGCTCCATCTACTATTTTTAATCCATTTACAGGATCTCGACCTACAATCTCAATCATAGGTTCAATAAAGCTCATACCTGATACGATTTCAATGTCTAAATTATCCTGCAATAAAAGTTCTACAGTCTTCTCTGCAACCAACGGATTCCCAGGTACATAATAGTTTATCTCATCCTCTTTAGAGGCTTCTATTTTAAGCTGTTCCACAATCTTCTTATATACATCTATAAAATCTTCTTCACTGTCATAAATATAGTCATATGACTTATAGCTTATATGATTGTCACTAAAGTATCTTACTGTTGGATGATTTTCAGTTCTAAGGAAATTTTTACTTCCACTCTTGATACGATTAACTGCACCTACGGTGAGAGAATCAATACTCCCTGGTCCTAAGCCAACTATATATATCTTCCCCATTTTTTACTCCTTTATATTACTTAATTAATTTAAATTTCTCTAGTTTTTTAGCTATTTTTTCTCCTTTTGGTATCAAAGCCAAGTCTTCAGCAGTAACGCTTCCAGTTATAACCAATAATATCACATAAACAACTACACCAACAAGTACTGCTAATATTGTAGCCAGATTGTTACCTAATATATTCTCAAATAATAAAAACCCTAATCTAGCCATTATGGCCATCCCAACTGCAGAAATAAATGGCTTTGCAATTATATTAAAATAATTGAACTTAATCCTAGTCAACTTTGCAACATCCACGAAGTCAAGAATCGCTGCTACAGCATATGCAGATACTGTACTAATGGCAGCACCTTTAATATTTATAGCCGGAATTGCTGTTAAAATATAGGTCAATATTACTTTAATCGCAGCACCTAACGCCAAATTTTTTACTGGCATAAAAGGCTTACCAAGTCCCTGTAAGATGGCAGTTAACGCCTGAACCAAAGTTAAAAATATGACTCCAAAGGATAGATATGCCAATATCTCCCCAATACTATTGATTGTTTCAATAGTATTTTTATAATATAACAACTTTATAATCGGTGTTGACAATACAAACAATCCGAAGGCACATGGCAACCCAATTAGCAAAGTAATTCTTATTCCTGAGGATATAGTATTCTTTATTTCATTTTTCTTATTCCTTACATATGAATCCGAAATTGACGGTACTAGACTCATGGCAATTGCAACTGAAAAAACTTGCGGTAAATTAATCAAGGTTTGAGCCATTCCCTTTAGCTGTCCAAATAATGCATTAGCTTCTTTTTCTGTGAAATTAATTGACTGAAGTCTATTAAGCACCAGTCCTGTATCTATAGTGTCCATTATTGGAGCAATTGCAGAACCAATAGTAATTGGTATAGCAATCATCAACAAATCCTTAACGATAGTGTGAACGGGATATTCCTTATCAATAATTCCAGAAGCTATTTCTTTATGTAATTCAGGCTTATTCTTAAGAAAAATATAAAACATTATTAAAGTACCTACAATAGCACCGGCAGATCCTCCAAAGGAGGCTCCTCCTGCGGCAATGGGTGTCCCCTTATTTATCAATAATAAGGTCAGAGATAAACCAAATATTACTCTAAATAGCTGCTCCATAACCTGTGATATGGCTGTAGGAGCCATAGTCTGTCTTCCCTGAAAGAACCCCCTAAAGGCAGCCATTATTGGAACAAAAAATAGTGCAGGTACCAAAGCAATCAGTGAATAATACGCATCGGAGTTTCCCAAGGATTCAACAATCGGTTTTGCCCCTATAGCAACAAATAATGAGGTCAATATACCTCCCATTAATAGTCCCATCAATGCTACTTTAAAAACCTTATACGCATTTTTATGATCTCCAATTGCCCTCTTAGTCGAAACAAGCTTTGCTATAGCTACAGGAAATCCCGCAGTAGATAATGTCAAAAGCAATTGATAAAATGGGTATGCAGTCTGATAATATCCCATTCCTTCATCGCTAATTATATTGGATAATGGTATTCTATAAATTGCACCTAAAATTTTTACTATTACACCTGCTATTCCAAGGATAGCAGCACCCTTAAGAAAATTATTGTCCTTAGACATATCTTACCTCCTAGAAATCTAATCAATTAAGCATCGGAAGCAATTGTATATCAATTGAAACACACAGCCTATCAAGGTCTGAGATTTTGACCTCGATATATTATATCACATTACCCTTAAGAAAAATACCTATAGATATTGCAGAAGCCATAAATAAAACCTACCCAAAGGGTAGGTTAATTTTCCATTTGTTTAGATAAAAATCCCGCAGCGGTTTCTACCAATTTTATTTCAAGTTCTCCCATCTGAACATTTATATCCTTTGAAACAAGGATGACTGCACCAATTGGATCTCCCTGCATAACTATTGGCGATATAACCTGTGCCGTATACTCAGTATCACCTTCATCCTCATAATAAATTTTAACTGGCTTATTAGCTTCACTTGTTACATAAGTAACTCTTCCTTCTGTCACTCTTTCCAAATCAGGACTAACTCTCTTTTCTAGATACTCCTTCTTAGAACCTCCGGATATGGCAATTATAGAGTCTCTATCAGATATAATTGCTGTATAACCTGTGTTATCATGTAATGATTGACAATATTCTGCTGAAAATTCATTTAGCTCTCCTATAGGAGAATATTTCTTTAAAATTACTTGACCTTCTCTATCCGTGAATATCTCCAAAGGATCACCTTCTCTTATTCTAAGTGTCCTTCTAATTTCTTTTGGTATAACAACTCTACCTAAATCATCTATCCTTCTTACAATTCCTGTTGCCTTCAAAATATTAACCTCCTTATACACTGTTAGTTAGCTTATTATTTTTCTAAAGGGGGAAATCTATACACTTTCTAATGGATATTCTCCCAGAAATCTCTAAAAAAATCCTTATGGATATTATAACCATAAGGATTAATTTTTATTTTAAATATTTTTCCACCTTAGCATCATCTCTAAGTTTTTGAAAGGCCTCAACATATTTTTGTTCTTTTAATAAATTAATTATTTCATCCCTTAACTCTTCAAAGGTATCTTTTCTTTCATGTAATTTGATTATATGATAACCTACCTCTGTTTTAACTAATTTGCTGATTTCTCCTTCTTTCAAAGCCATTGCAGCATCTTCAAACTCAGCTATCATGGCTCCCTTTCCAAAGTATCCTAAATCTCCTCCTCGAGCGGCAGATACTGTGTCCAATGATTCAAGAGTTGCAATCTTTGCAAAATCTTCGCCATTCTTTAATCTTTCTAAAATAGCATTTCCCTCTTCTTCGGTTGCAACTAATATATGACTTGCTTTTAATATTACTAAGTTATCCTTATTTTCTTCAAAGAACTTCTTTGCTTCATCTTCAGATATATCTATACCTTTTAAAAATTCAACCTTATGTTTATTTACCAAAAGTTCTTTTTTCATATTATCTTGAAAAAATTCAATAGTAATATCATTATTATCTAAAAATTCATCAAACTTTTCTTGGCCACCCATTTCATCGATATATGATGCTAACTGCTCAGATACTTCCTCATCACTAACGCTTATGTTCATAGTATCTGATTCCTTGGCCACTATTCTTTCCATTATAAGCTTTTCCAAAATGCTTTCCTTCAAAGACTGCTCTAGAGTTTTCCCATCTTGACCAACTTGATCTAATGCATCCTTTCCCAGCTGTTTTTCATACAAAGTTTTAAATACTTGATAGTCAGCATTAAATTCTTCTTCAGTTATTGCTTCACCGTTTACTTCAGCAATTAGGCCTTCTTTATTTTTGCTACTACATCCATTTAATCCTAAGGATAATATCATGATTATGGTAATAATCAATAATTTCTTCTTGTTAAATTTTATCAATAAAAACATCCTCTCTCTATTTAACTAAATCCATTATATATTATTTTGACTCCTAATAAAACCGTTAATTTTTTCTACAAAAAGCTTTAACTCACTCAATGTGTTTTTAGCCATAAATAGAAAATAAGGTGATTGAGATAAGTCAAAAGTAAGTCTCTTTCCATATTCGTTTGATAAATAATGAATAAGGTCTACAGAAATTTTGTCCGTATTTACAAAATCAATCTTAATATCATTGTCTCTTTGTAAAATATTCTTGATGCCAATTCTACTTGAAAGAGCGCGAATATAAGAAATGTCCATAAGGTTTTCTACTTCCTTAGGTATATCTCCAAATCTATCAATTAACTCATCTATAAGCTCACTATAATCTTCCTGACTTTCTATAGAAGAAATCTTTTTATATATCTCAATCTTTTGTTCTTCATTTTCAATATATTTATTGGGAATATACCCATCTACTTTTAAATCAATAGCAGTATCAACAACTTCCTCTATAGACTCTCCCTTTAACCTCTTGATAGCTTCACTCATAAATTTGACATATAGATCATAACCAATGGACTCAATACGTCCATGCTGCTGCACTCCTATTAAATTGCCCGCACCTCTTATTTCAAGGTCTCTCATGGCAATTTTGTGTCCAGAACCGAATTCTGTATATTCCTTTATTGCTCTTAAACGTTTCTCTGCAACCTCACTTAATACCTTATCCCTTTCATATGTGAAATAACTATATGCCACTCTATTTGATCTTCCAACTCGTCCTCTAAGCTGATACAACTGTGAAAGTCCCATTTTATCAGCATTATAGATAATAATAGTATTGACATTTGGTATATCAAGTCCAGTTTCAATAATAGTTGTACAAACAAGTACATCCTGCTCCTTATTCAGGAAATTTATCATAACCTGTTCAAGATGCTTTTCTGCCATTTGTCCATGTCCAATTACAAAGCTAGCCTCTGGTACAAGTGCCCTCAACCGTGATGTAAACTGTTCAATTGTTTCAACTCTATTATATACAAAATATACCTGTCCACCCCTGCCTATCTCCCTAAGAATAGCGTCCCTAATCATCTGCTCATTGAATTCCGCAACATAGGTCTGAATAGGGTATCTTTCTTCAGGAGGATCTTCTATTACCGACATGTCCCTAATCCCTATCAAAGACATGTGCAATGTCCTTGGAATAGGTGTTGCAGTCAGAGTAAGAACATCTACTGTTTCCTTTAATTTCTTCAATGTTTCCTTGTGCTTAACTCCAAAACGTTGCTCTTCATCTATAATCAACAGCCCTAAATCTTTAAACTGCACATCCTTGGAAAGTAGTCTATGGGTACCTACTACCAAATCAATGGTTCCTTTTCTAACACCTTCAATAGCAACTTTCTGTTCGTGAGCACTTCTAAATCTGCTCAAAAGCGCTATTTTTATAGGGAAATTTGCAAATCTCTCCATAATTGTATTATAATGCTGCTGAGCCAATATAGTAGTTGGAACCAATATTGCAACCTGCTTGCTTTCCATTAAAGCCTTAAATGCTGCCCGTAGGGCAACCTCCGTCTTTCCATATCCTACATCTCCGCAAAGAAGCCTATCCATAGGCTTTGGTTTTTCCATATCCTTCTTTATTTCTTCTACTGATCTAACCTGTCCCTCAGTCTCCTCATAAGGGAATAAATCCTCAAACTGACGTTGCCATGGTGTATCAGTACCATAAGCATAGCCAGTCAGTTTTTCTCTTTTAGCATATAGTTCTATTAAATCATATGCTATATCCTCGACAGCCTTCTTGGCTTTATTTTTTTCCTTTACCCATTCATTACTGCTTAGCTTATTTATCTTAGGTCTTTCTTCAGAGCCTATATACTTTTGCAATAGATGCATTTGATCAATAGGCAAGTACAATCTATCCTTACCTTTATAATGAATAGTAAGAAAATCTTTTTTAACACCTTGTATATTAAGCTGTTCAACGCCTTCATATTGTCCTATTCCATGATTTTCATGAACTACAAAATCCCCTACTTTTAAATCTGAAACATTAAGTTCTTTGTCTTTAGACTCTTTAGCCCTTTTACCCGACTTCTTCTTTCCTGCACCAAATATTTCTTTATCGCTAATGACTACAAGCTTTAAAGAACTATATTCAAATCCTCCTTTGATACTTCCTGGAGTTATAAAAATCTGATTAGATTTTATGTCCTCATTTCTGTCAGCAAAAAAACTAGCTTCAATATCCATTTCGCTTAAAGTTTCCTTAAGCCTTAGGCCCCTCTCTTCAGTGCCGGACAATATTATTACCTTATATCCCCTATACCTATAATGTGATAAATCATCCTTTAACAATTCTAATTTCGAATGATAAGAAGGCATAGTCTTGGAAACGAAATTAAAAATGGAACGTGGAGCATAATTGGAGTCCCCTCTAAGAAGTGCACTATTTGTTATACACATCTTTTCTTTAATCTCAGCAATGATATCCTTATAGTCATAGAACAGATTCATATGAGATGGCAACACCTCACCAATCTCAAGTAAATCTGTAAAGTTCATATTGAAATCATCCTTAAAATTTTTAAAGCTTTCCTCCAAACGTTTAGGTTCATCAATTAGTACAGTTACATCGTCACTAAAATAAGAAAGAATATTAGTCAGATAATCTTCAGGAATATATGGAATAATCATATCTCTATTTGCCATATATAAATTTTCATTTAATAATTCAATATACTTATTAAACTTTTCAAAATCATTATCTAAATTTTTCGCATTTTTCTTCGAATTATATTTCTTTTTTATATCCTTTTCCAAATTCTTTATTGTTTCTTTCTTATAATCATCAACTATCAATATCTCCTTTACAGGAGGAATAGACACACTCTGGACTTTTTCAATAGACCTTTGTGTGTTCATGTCAAAACTCCTAATAGAATCAACTTCATCATCAAAAAGTTCAATTCTATAAGGATTGAAACTATCTGGTGGAAAAAAGTCGATGATTCCACCTCTTAAACTAAATTGACCAACACCCTCTACCATATCTACCCTCTCATAACCCGCATTTATGAAAGTAGATATAGTCTTATCTAACTCTATCTCTTTACCAATCTCAAGTACTTGGGTATATCTTTCAAAAACTTCAGGTATTAGGATCTTATCCAGTAAAGCGCTTAGTGTTGAAACAACCAATATATCTTCATTATTATTCAAACGTGATAATATATCTAACCGCTTAATCGTTCTTTCGGAGCTAGATGCGTCAACGTCATAATAGAACACTTCTCTTTTGGGAAAAGAAACTACATTTGAACATCCCAAATTTTTTATGTCCTCATATAGATTTTTACTCCTTACATCGTCATACGTAATAAGAAGCATCTGTTTCCCCGTATGCTCTTTTAAACAATAGGAAAAATGCCCTAAATTCTCATCAATGATTCCATAGGTGGAAATAGGGGTTACTTTTTCCTTTATATCGCTTAAAAGCTTGTTATACTGCTCTAGATTCTTTAATGGATCAATTAAAAAGTCCTTCATTTAGCTACTCCTTTAAACAACACTTTAAGCCCAGGATCTAATCCTGGGCATTATTTTTTATATTGTACTTATTCATTGCTTTATTGATATCCTCACCTATAATTGTCTCTACTGCCTCTGCAGCTGTCAAAATAGAGGAATCAATATCAATTCTTTCTTCCTTCGAAAACCTGCTTAAAACGAAATCAGCTAAATCCTGATTTTCACGTTTTTTTCCAATTCCTATTTTAACTCGTGGAAATTCATCACTTTGTATATGATAAATAATTGATTTCAAACCATTATGAGTTCCTGCACTGCCCTTCATTTTAATCTTTAGGCTTGCGAATTCAATATCTATATCATCTACTATTACAATTATATTATGAATAGGTACTTTATAGAATTGAATTATTTCTCTTACAGAAATTCCACTGTTATTCATAAAGGTCTGAGGCTTAGCAAGAATCACTTTCTCATTTCCCATATGACCCTCACCGCATACTGCCTTAAACTTAATCTTATTAAGCGTTATATTATTCCTTTGAGCCAATAGATTGATAGTATCAAATCCAACATTGTGTCTTGTATTAGTATAATCCTTTCCCGGGTTTCCTAATCCGATTACAACAAACAATTCATCAACCCCTATTAATCAAAAAGAATACTTACAGATTCGCTACTGTTAATCTTTTTAATTGCCTTAGCCAATAATGAAGCCACACTGACAACCTCAATTTTACCTGACTTACATTCTTCTCTTAAAGGTATAGTATCTGATATGACAAATTTCTCTAATTCCGAATTGCATATTCTATCTACTGCCGGACCTGATAATACACCGTGTGTTGCACATCCATATACCTTTTTAGCACCAAAGTTCTTAAGCACACTTGCTGCTTTAACAATGGTGCCAGCTGTATCGATAATATCGTCAACTATGATTACATTTTTACCTTCGATATCACCTATAACATTCATGACTTCTGATACATTTGGTTTAGGTCTTCTCTTTTCAATTATAGCTATAGGCATATCTAATATGTTGGCAAATGACCTTGCTCTTGTAACTCCACCTAAGTCAGGAGATACAATAACACTATCAGTTCCCTTAAGGAATTTGAAATGATGAGCTAATATAGGTATAGCTGATAAGTGGTCGACTGGAATATCAAAATATCCCTGAATCTGTCCTGCATGCAAGTCCATAGCTACAACTCTGTCAGCCCCTGCAGTATGTAATATATCTGCAACTAATTTAGCCGTAATTGGTTCTCTTGCCTTCGTCTTTCTATCCTGTCTTGCATATCCATAATAAGGTATAACAGCATTGATTCTACCTGCAGAAGCTCTCTTGACAGCATCAATCATTATAAGTAGCTCCATTAAATTATCATTTACCGGTGAATGTGTAGGCTGAATTAAAAAAACGTCAGCTCCCCTTACAGTTTCACCAATATTAACATTTATTTCTCCATCACTAAAATGAGTTACCTCACAGGCACCCAATTCAATATCCAAATATTCACATATTTTTCTGGCAAGTTCAATATTTGCATTGCCAGTAAAAACTTTAATTCCACCTACGCATAGGTTCATCTATAGTTGCCTCCTGTTTTTTATTTATGTTTTTTATTTATGTTTTTTAAACCCTTTTTCTCCACCCATCCCGGTTTATTTACCTGGCGGGCTCTTGCAATTGACAAATCACATGCTCCAACATCTTCAGTAATGGTTGATCCAGCAGCAACATATCCCCATTCATCAACATGGATAGGTGCTACTAAATTTGAATTGCTTCCAATAAATGCATTGTCTTCAACTACAGATCTGAATTTTTCACGACCATTATAGTTTACAAAAACAACACCACAGCCTATATTAACATTCATACCCACATCTGCATCTCCTACATAGGATAAATGACTTGCTTTAGAATTATCTCCCATGATGGCATTCTTTACCTCTACAAAATTACCAATCTTTATATTTTTACCCAAGTAACTCTTAGGCCTTAAATGAGCGTATGGACCAATATGGCAGCCTTCTCCTACTACACTTGATTCTATAAGAGATGACTCTATATCTACATTGTCATTAATTTTACTACTCACAATTCTAGTATTTGCTCTAATGATACAATTTTCTCCAATAGTAGTATCACCTTCAAGAACTACTCCTGGATATATTATGGTATCTTTTCCTATTACAACGCCTGGTTCTATGTAAGTGCACATTGGATTAATTATTGAAACACCACTTAGCATAGCATTTTCGTTGATTCTCTTTCTAATTTCAGTTTCGCTGAAAGCTAACTCAACCCTGTTGTTTACTCCGTGTATTTCTATTGGATTATCTATAGTACATGCTCCAACACTATAATTATTGTTATTTAAAATACTTATAACATCTGTAAGGTAGTACTCGTTTTGCGCGTTATTATTATCTAATTTGCTTAAAGCATATTTCAAAGCCTTGCCGTTGAAACAATACATCCCTGAATTGATCTCTTTTATAGCTAGCTCATTCTCATTTGCATCCTTTTGTTCAACAACTTTTAAAATCTCATCATTTGCTTTTCTAACAATTCTACCATATCCAGTTGCATTATCCAATACAGCTGTAAGTACTGTACCATCATAATTTCCATTCTTATGATAACATATTAATTTATTTAAAGTAGTATCTGTTATTAATGGAGTATCCCCATAAAGTATAGTAACAATACCATCATCTGGCATTTCATCTATTGCCTGCATCACTGCAAATCCAGTTCCATAAGGAGCATTATCTTGGATTGGCTGCTCTTTAAAAATTATATTCTCATCTTTGAAATAATCTATAACTTTCTCCTTGCCATGTCCAACTACCACCACATTTTTCTCTATCTCTGCTTTTTTACAAGCATTTAAAACGTAACTTAGCATTGGCTTACCGCAAATCTTGTGCAACACCTTAGGAATATTGGATTTCATCCTATTACCTTCACCAGCAGCCAATATAATTGCTATATTCATCTTATTCACCTCGCTTATTAACCACTTCAATACTATTTTAATTCTTTACATGTATAAGTCTACACTAATTAGATGAAAAAGGTCAATAAAATATATTCGCAAATTTTTTAAATACCTCAAATATAATTACTATTCACAGTACTTTAAACTGTATAAAATCGAAAAATGATAAAAATACACACTCACGGTTTCGGAGATGA
>ENA-UOOE01000460-UOOE01000460.1-fermentation-metagenome-genome-assembly--contig:-NODE-460-length-40338-cov-18.075218_pt1 | contig 40338 bp, 39 predicted proteins | sample MGYA00245776_ERZ724021 | MGnify/ENA primary metagenome ERZ724021 (study PRJEB28704, sample SAMN03018321) | fermentation metagenome | biome: anthropogenic terrestrial biome; feature: soil; material... | reverse complement strand
CGTCAAATTGGAATTGTGCAGAAAGCGGTACTTCCGTTCCCAAAGATGCATCGGATTTTTCATGGTATCTGCAGGCTGCCAGTAAAGGCGACGTATGCGCCCAGTATACCGTCGGTAAAATGTATATAGAAGGCATATTGACAGACAGGAACCCAATGCAGGCCGGGCTATGGTTCGCAAAAGCCTCGAAATCAGGCAATCCGTTCGCGGATTACGAACTTGCCAAAATGTGCGAAAGCGGAGCAGGAATAGATGAAAATATTGAAACCGCTAAATCTCTTTATCAACGTGCATACGACGGATTTTTACAGATATCAAGCAAAAAGCAAATACCTGCAATTGACCTGCTTGTTTCTGTTATACGCAATAATAGCCTTGCTGATAGCAGTCCAAAAACAGGAACCAAGGAAGGCAGTGTAATCAGCAAAAAAGCAGAGCAAAAAATAATAGCATACCACTATGAAAATATACCGGCGAATTGTATTTTCCCAATGCCTAATAATCCTTATGACAGTAGTGATACGGACTTTTGTTTACAATCTCTTGCTAAAAGTATTCAAATGGACGGCCTTATAAGTCCATTATCGGTAAATAAAAAGTCAGATTCCGAATACATATTAATTGCCGGAGAACGCCGGTACAAAGCAATAACACATTTTTTGCATTGGAACGCTATCCCCTGTATGGTTTATCACGATATCGCTCCGGACGCTTCGGAGCGCAAACTTCATGCTTCTAACATTGAAGTGCGTGAATATACAACGGAGCAAAAGCTCAAATTACATATTTGTATGGAGAATTTGCTTACCTCCATGATTGTCGGAGGTAAATGCTGTACAATTCCTGAACCTGCTTTTGCAAATAAAACAGACACCGTTAAATGCGATGATATCAAATTAAAGGTGCCTGAAAAAGGCAAACAAAAAAGTCAAAGTCAGGATGTTTTAGAAGAAAAGCATACAGAAACAGCATATAAAAAAGTCAAAACCGATGATATAGCTGTAATGAACGATATACCTGATAAGGACAAAAGTGCAACTCATGAAAAATATGACCATGAACCGGACGGTGGGAATGAAAAACAAAATAGCATAAAGCCCAAAGGCGCAGTTAGTGCCAAAACCTATACAGACCCCACAAGCTATTTTGAGGCAGTACAAATGTTACAAACACTGCCTCTTAAGCCAGGCCAAAGCTGCAAGGTATTAATTGACGATGATATTGTCAAGGCTTCAGTAGACAGGATTGAACTATATGAAAATGCCCTGATAATTTCCGTAATGGTTGAAGATATAAGGCGGTCATATCCCGTGTCAAAAATTGGAACAGATCTGTTAATTGAGAGAAACAGTTAATTTATAATACCGTGCAGGCCAAATCGGTTTGCACGGTAACTTTATAGGAGGCTTTTTATGTTTTATTATCCGAATGAAGAAATGTGCCGTTGTTATGGCACAAGACATAACGAAATTTGCCGTCATTGTGCTAACTGGGACGGGCAATATTGCAAAAAAACGACAATGCGGCAAAAATGCCCTCCGTGGGGGACAGCCTGTGGAAAATTCAAAAAAGGTATTTTCAGAATTACATGAGTACCGTTTTACTAATAATTCTTATATGTTTTGCAATTTCCCCCTTATGTTGTTGTTTTGCTTGCTGGGCCTGTTATGCACGAAATATATTTCTTAAATTCGTTAGCTCAATATTACTCTTATTGATGTTAATTCTATATTCTTGCTCTATATATCAGCCTTGGAATTGGTTTTCTTGTGTTAGCACGTTAGTTGTTATTTTAGTTGTTATAGCATTAATACTAAAAAGTCGCTATGAAGAAATAGAAATCAGCAATTGGTACAGTGCTGTTACAGGAGCAATGTTAATTGGGCTATATATAATAAGAGTATATTTATATTTTTTTTGTTAAATTTAAAACATTACCGAACAAATTTAATAATTCTTTTTGAGTAGATTTTAAAACAGTTTTACTTTTATATTGCAAAGAATTTTTGATACGGTTTAGGTAATCAATATCACTGAATTCTTTTATTCGTTTACTATATATGAAACCCCACATAACAAAAAGAGCAGCGAACGCTATTCCACCAATAATAATTCCTATAGTATTTTTTGATATAATTGCAATTAATATAATAACTATGGCAGAGAGAAATAACTCACAGAAAGCAACCGTTGTAGAATGATTTTCATTCCATATGTAAAGCAAGCTTTTAGCTCCTAACCTTATATTAATATTTTGCCATTTACAAAAATCATTATATAAAGGATTCTTTTTTGATATTTCCCCTAATTTGCCTTTTAAAAGGCAAGTCTTTATTAGAATTTGAATATCACTATTTGCGATAATAGCTGCATTTAAAACATTATCATAATCGTCCGAATTATTTAAATCAATTTTATCTATTACTTTGCAAAGTAAAGAATTTATATCATTACTACGCTCATTAATTGAGTTTTTAATTTCATTTGGAACATCTGATTCTTTCACTATATCATTTCTTTGGTTGCAAATTTCACGTGCTTCAATTATATCGTTGATATTAAATATATACTTGTACTCTATATCAGATAAATGTTTTATGTCCATATTATCCCTTCCTCGTATTGTATATTTTACCACATAAAGAAAGGACATGCCATATGATAGGAGATAAAATTCGACAAATAAGAATAGAAAAGATGTTATCCGAATCGGAAGTAGCGCGGCGCAGCGGGCACTCCGTGTCGACCGTACACGGCATAGAAACCGGTGATAACAAAAACCCAAGCTTTGCAACTATCTGCGATATAGCAAGGGTACTCGGCATACCGCTTGAAACATTGGACGAGTCAGAAATCCGTGTAAACAGAAAAATGCCGCCTGATTAAGGCGGCATTGAGGGGGAAGAATTATGAAAAATGGATATATAAAACCCCTTGCGGGGCACTTGCATTTTGTCTGCCGGGCCGTGGTCCGGTATTCCGTCCACGCCGCAGCCCTTACGCAGTTTTTATATTGTAATCTCAATTAATCTCTTTTTCACTGGAACTGATATAAGTATAGAGAAACAATGTGTACGCCCTGTTAACCGCATTTTAAGATTCCATGCATTTTCCGTTAAAATAATAAATATATTTTACACCTAATTCAAGCTGTTTTACGGCTTGATTTTTTTATGCCCATATGTGCCATACGAAAGCCGTGATAAATATGGAAACCCTTACTGTTGACGTTACACCGGCAGTAATAAGCGAATGGCTTGAATGCTGCATTAACATGCGTACTTATGCATCCGTCGAGGAAAACCCACTGCTTGACGTTATTAAGAGCCGTGACGGTACTGAAATAAAAATATGCCTTATAAGCGGCAAAGAAAGCGTTTGATTGATTTGACCGCTTTTTCTTATGTTCATAACAAACACTTTTTAGAGGAAGAAAGGAAATAAAAAGAATGAATACAAACGATATTTTAGACGGGAAATTCCGCAGCAGGCAAACGTATTTTACGAGCATATCGAGTGAGGTATTAGAAAACGAAAAGTTGTCGCTGAACGCCAAAGGCCTTTATGCTTTAATAGAGAGCTGCATAAATTTCAGCGACGACGTTACAAAGGCCGATTTAATGAAGAAATGCGGCAAAAGTGCCGCACACTTTAACAAAGCGTGGGACGAACTTAAAAAGGCCGGATATTTAAAAGAGTACCCCGCCGACGACGGCAACGACTGCGAATATGATTTACTTGACAGCCTAAAGGAGGACGCATGACATGAAAAAGGATGAAAGCGGTAAATTCAGGCGCAAGAAAAAGAATTTTTCAAGCGTCCCTAATTCTGTCGCAAGGGATAAAAATTTGTCATGCAAGGCAAAAGGGCTGTACCTTATGATTGAAAGCTACATAAATATACCTAATTACGAGCTGCATAAGTGGTACCTCATTTCACAGTGCAAAGAAGGGCAAAAAGCCTTTAATTCAATGTGGAAAGAACTCAAAGACGCGGGGTATTTAAAAGTCTATCGTGTACCAAGCGGTGAAAACGGAAAATTTGTATATGAGTATGAGCTGCTTGAAAAGGCAGATAAGGTAACCCCGGCGCTTATTAATTTTAACCGTAACCATGAAGAAATTCCAAAAAAACGTGAGAATGAAAAGCAGCCTGAAAAAGGCTGTAATGATAAAACAGAACCAAAACCTGACGGCGAAAGTAGGACAAAATGTCCGTGTAACGTGGAAGCAGAAAATGAGGAACAAGGCTCTGACCATACACCCCAAAAGGGGGTATATGGCGGGCAGGATAAAGAGTGCGGTTTTCCGTATATACCGCCCGACGACATATACGGCGATATCGGCGGCATACCTGAGGAAACGGAAGCACCATACCCCCCGTTTCGGACTATATGCTCAGCGGAAGTTATGCCACAGGGGGGCAATATAAATAATACTGAGTTTAGTAATACTGATTTAAGTAATAATAGAGGGTATAAGTCTATCAGTCTATCCCTTAAAGCAGGGGCACATGAAAAAGACGGACAGACGGACGAAATCCGGAATAAGCTTAAAAAGCAAATTGACTACAGCTACTTTGAGGACAACTTCCCCGAAAATCTCACCGGCGTTAATGCCCTGATTGACTGTATGGCAGAAATGCTTATTTCTCCATACACGAAGATAAACGGCAGTATGCAGCTAAGGTCAGTTTTAAAGACGTACATAGACAAAGCGGATTCTGAAAGCGTTAAAGGATTCCTTGACCATATGCGCGGGAAACCTATGCGCAACGTTAAAAACGTTTCAGCGTATTTCCGCAGCTCTTTTATTAACTACCTGCATGACGAACAGCTCATTTTACAGACAGTTTAAACTCGATGGTTTGCCCAAAATTAAATATTGCATATAAGCCCTGTAAGCCGAAAAAAGTTCAGTTTGCAGGACTTTTTTTAATTCCTTTTTGAAAGGAGATGGTAAAGACGGATAAATCCAAACCGAAGGAGGCGGTAAGGTTAAAATTCAGCAGCCAATAAAATTCAATAAATTTAAAAACGGAGGTTTAAGATGGAACATAAAATTCCGCAGTTTGCGGACAAAGTTAGGGAAAAAACAAAAGCGGCCGCGCTTAAAGCAAGGACGCGCAGTATGGCTGCCATTCTTAGGGATAATAGAGGCGAGCAGAACTCTTCCACAGCAGGACTTGTCATCCTGGCTATCGTTGCAATAGGACTTGCTGTCGTTTGGGTAAATGCCAAAGCGCCGGGATTCTTCAGCAATTTAGGTGACAAATTGATGGAACTGTTTAACCTTAAATGATTTTTTTGATACTTGCGGCTGTTGCCGCCGGCATTTCAGCCGACTATTTTTTAAATAGATATTTCAGACCACAGCATTATCCGCTTATGGCCTGTGTATCTGTTGCCTCTTGCCTCATTTTACAGGCGCTTGTACCGGATACCGCCATGCGGATAAAAGGCCTGCTTTTTGCCGAGCTTATAACCCTTGCGGGATATATCGACGCAAAAACACATGAGATACCTGATATTTTACCCGCGCTGATTTTCGCTGTTGGTTTCATAGAGCTTGAACCAGCAAAAGCAATATCAGGTTTTTTCGCCGTATCCTTGCCGTTTTACATCATGGCACGGATAACGGACGGTAAAGCCGTCGGAGGGGGCGATATAAAATACATAGCAGCCGCAGGATTTGTACTTGAGTTTCCCGGCATAGTAGGCGGTACACTCCTTGGTATCGCCGCATTTCTTATAGCATATCCAGCCTTGCGGAGAGAAAAAAAGCAGTACTACGCGATGGCACCCTGGCTTGGGATAGGGTGCTTTTTTGCATATTTAATTCCATAGGAGGGATTTATTAACCAATGAAAAAATTATTCCGCAACCGGACTTTTCTTGGCAGCATAGCCATAATAGCAGCACTCATTATATGCTTCGTCGCGGCACCGGCAGTAAATTCTGCCGCTGGGAAAGAAACGGCGATAGTCCGTGTGACAAAAAACATCCCGAAAGGGACACAAATCACAGAGGAGATGTTTCAAACCGTTAAGGTCGGAGCATATAACCTGCCGCAAAACGTCGTAACTTCGTCGGCTGATACCGTAGGTAAATACACTACAGCAGCGCTGCAGCCTGGGGATTATATCCTTACAACAAAGTTGTCCTCTAAAGCGCCTGACATAGGCCTTTCCAGCCTTGACGGCACAAAGCAGGCCGTATCAATATCCATTAAGGACTTTGCTGATGGGGTTTCGGGAAAGCTTGAAACAGGTGATGTTATTTCACTTTACGTGGCAGGGTACGATGATATGGATGAAACAATAAGCCCGCCTGAATTGCAGTATGTAAAACTATTGGCTGCAACAACCGACAAGGGCGTAGACAGCACAAATAAAAGCAGCAAGTCTTCCGACAACTCTGACGACGACATGCCTTCAACCTTAACCGTTTTAGTTACACCCGAGCAGGCGGTAAAGCTTGTAGACTATGAACACAACGGAACGCTGCACGCTGCGCTTGTTTACCGTGGAGCTGAGGCAAATGCCAATAAATTTTTAAAAATGGAAGATGAGTACATGTCAACTCAAATAGACACCGCGGGGGGAACGAAAAATGGCAAATAAAATAGCAGCCGTTTACGGCAGCCCGGGCAGCGGTAAAACTGTCACGACAGTAAAAATTGCTAAAGCGCTCGCGGAACGCAAACAAAACGTGATAATTGTAAGCCCTGACGACAGTGTACCTTTAATACCGTTACTGATTCCTGAAGCTGTGGACACACCGTCTATAGGGGAACTGTTATCGGCGGATTATATCTCTCAGATTGACGTGCTGCGCCATTGCGTACCATACGGGAAAAGCCAATACATAAGCATGTTAGGGTACTGCCGTGGTGAGAATTTTATGAGCTATCCCGATTACAGCTTGCAGCGCGCGACGGAACTTCTTAATAACCTGCGCTGTTTTGACGATGACTTCATTCTGATAGACTGCACATCGGATGTAAGTAATTTTCTTACGGCGGCGGCACTCAGGCAGGCTGATGTCACATTCCGAATCGTAAATGCAAATCCTAAGAGCTGGCTTTATTTTAAGTCAACGTCTTCCCTCCTTTTACGTGATTCAGGATATAGGTACAAGGAGCAAATTAATGTTTTAAACAACGTATCGCTATGGCAGGACACAGGACTCGCGGCCGAAGCCGTCGGAAATATACGGTATGTACTGCCAAGCGTACCTGAATTAACAGAACAGTCCGAAGCAGCCAGCCTGCTTGACACCGTCTTTAGTAAGGCATCTCGAAAATACACATCTGTAATAAATAAACTGGTAATGGAGGTACTTATACATGAGCAGGAGCGAAGACCTGTTCGCAGCAGAAAAGCGGCCAATAACGTTCTCTGAATTGCTTAACCAGGCACAGCAGTATCTGTCAACAAATTACCCTAAACTGCTCGCCGACAAAAACAGCAATCAAAAAAAAGAAAAAATGCTGTCATACCTGAGAAAATTCATTTCTGATAAAAGCTATGCGGTTCGCGGTATAGACAGTGAAAGCCTTCCCCTGAGATTATATCAGGAAATGGCTGAATACTCATTCCTTACGCCGTATTTTTACAATAGCAAAAAGAATAATATTGAGGGCATTGAAATAAACGCATGGGACGATATAACCGTAAAGTATGCAGGAGGCCTGCAAGAGAAATCAGCGCAGCATTTCCAGTCCCCGCAGCAGGCTAAAGATATTTTCAACAGGCTTCTGCGCAATTCGGGGTACCCGCCTATGGATGACGCTAAACCAATCGCACGCGGCCACCTTGGTTCCAACATACGCATTACCGTCGATAGCGGCGGAGGAACGCTTGACAATGATGTAGGACTTTGCGCAAGCATACGTTTTATAAATCCAAACGGCCTTACAAAGCGCGACCTTGTGAGCAACGGCACGCTGACAGAGGAAATGATGGACCTGCTTTGCGGCATTTACCGGTACGGCAGGTCTATGCTGCTTGCCGGTGAAACAGACGCTGGAAAAACAACGCTGATGAGCGTAATAATGTCGGAAGCCGTTCCTTATGGGAAAAAATTGATAACAATAGAATACGGCGACAGGGAATTTAACCTCGTCGTATCCAAAGACGGGAAGATACTTAATAACGTTATACATCTCAGGACAAAAGACTCGGAGGACATAAAGCTTGTTGTGACGCCGCAAATGTTACTTGAGTTTTCCATGACGATGAACCCTGATTTTCTTTGTATGGCCGAAATCCGGGGTGCAGAGGCTTTTGAAACAATCGAAGCGGCACTTACAGGGCATCCTGTTATAGGCACCGTGCATGTCGACTGCTGTGAAGATATCCCCGACCGTCTTGTGCAGCTTGCCTCTATCAAATGCAGCAATTTGAGTGATACGACTTTGTACCGTATGGTAACCAAGGCATTCCCTATCCTTTTTTATGAGCAGAAAATGGAGGACAGCAAGCGTAGGGTAACGGATATCTGCGAGTGTTTTATACAGAATGATAAACTTGTGTTTAATCCACTATGGGTTTACGCAACGAAGTACAACGAAGAAAGGGACGGTAAAACGATTATACACGGCCAGTTTAAAAAATCCGGAACAATATCAGCCGGCCTGCAGAGACGGCTGCGGAGGAAGGGGATGCCCGAAACTATGCTAAAGAAAATAACGGGAGGTGACGGAACTTGAAAAGCCTTTATTTTATCTCATTCCTTTCACTTGCAGCAGGTGTTCTTCTCATATCCGGATTATCTCCGCTGCAGCTTATATCAAGCATACAAAGCTCGTTCCCAAAGCGCAAAATTAACATGAGGGAACAAATCAAACAAAGCAAAAGTCCTAAGAAACCGCGTGGGATACGTAAGATTATTATTGACGCTAAAAACATACTGCAGGTAACACACAGCAGTGCAAAATTCACGACTTTGTGTTCGGCTTCCCTTATCCTTGCCGTTGTAGGCATTTTTGTAGCATCGGCTTTAGGCAATATCTACCTTGTCCCTGTTTTGGCAATAGGACTGGCACTGATACCGTTTTTATACATCCTGCTTGCCTCTTTTGGATACAAAAGGCGGCTAAATGTAGAGCTGGAAACAGCTCTTTCTATGGTTACAGCCGAATACGTGCGAACAGAAGACATCGTTACGGCTATACAGGGTTCCGTTGGCTCATGCCGTTCTCCGGTTAGAGAAACATTTCAAAAATTTTTGGCTAACGTCACGTCCGTTGATGCAAGCACCGTGCTTGCACTTGAAAAAATGAAAGATGATATAGGCAACGACGTGTTTAAAGAATGGGTAGATGCCTTGATTCTATGCCAGCGCGACAGGACGCTTAAAAGTACGCTTGCCCCAATCGTGCGCAAGTTCAGCGAAATGCGCTGGGTGTCAGGCGATTTAAATTTGGAACTGTACGCACCGCTGCGCAACTGGCTCATAATGGCACTTGCCTTATTAGCTGTTCCATTCCTTTTAAATTCCATGAACGCAGACTGGGGTAATATCCTTATGCACACACAGCAGGGGCAGATTATTTTAGCGGTAGATGCAGCGGTTTTCTTTTATTCACTTATACGTGTCATACGCCTTACGCGCCCGGTAGAGTTCAGGAGGTGATATCGTGCTAATACTTTTTTTCATGCTTTTATCTGTAGGCTTGTATTTGATTTTATGCAGCGCCGCTAAATTGCCAAACATAAGTACAACTATTGCCGCGGTTAGAACCGTGCATCCAAAAGAAAAGAAAACCAGCATTGTACATATCATAGTTTCAACTTTGGCGTCAGGAATATCAAAGTACGTCCGCCTAAGCGATGGGCGGAAAAATGACCTTGAAATAAAATTACACATGGCAGGGCTGTCTGAAACGCCTGAGTACCATGTGTCAAAGGTTATAGTTAATTTTATCCTGTGGCTTATTTCCGCAGCTATTTTGGCATGTATATCTCCACTGTTGGGACTGATTGTCGCGGGATATGGGGTGTATATGCTGACGCAGGATATATCGTCTCTTGACAAAGCCATAAAAGTAAGGCGTGACAAAATAGACGCGGAATTGCCGAGGTTTACCGCAACGTTGTCACAGGAACTAAAATCAAACCGCGATGTTATAGGCATTATGTCGTCGTTCATGCCGAGCACAACACCTGAGTTCCGTGACGAACTGCAAATCACACTTGCTGACATGCGTTCAGGCTCTCCGGAAAAAGCGCTTTGGCGGATGAACAAACGTATAGGCAGCATTATGTTAAGTGAGATTATACGCGGGCTTCAAATGGTTTTACAAGGTGACGACGCAGTTGTTTATTTTCAGACACTGCAAGCCGATTTTAAGCAAATTGACATACAAAATTTAAGGCTGATAGCAAAAAAGCGGCCCGGCAAAGTACAGGTTTACTCTTTCGTCATGCTTATATGTATGATGTTTACCGCTTTGGCCATCCTGCTTATATATGCTTATACAAAAATCCGTGGCTTTATATGAGGGCTAAAACAATGGAAACAAAAAAATTACTTAAATCGCGCAAAGGTTCAGTTGCTATAGATGCAGTTGCTTTGATTTTTGCTTCCGCACTTGTCATTGCAGCCGCGTTTCATATTTTTCCTGTTTTTATGGAAAAGCAGCAGCTCGATACGTATGCTTCCGAGCTTTGCAGGACGGCGGAAATATCCGGGCGTGTTGGTACGGAAACATCTGAGCGTTCAAAAGAGCTTACAGATAATACAGGCCTTACGCCCAAAATAACGTGGTCACAGACAGGGAACATCCAACTCGGCGGAAAGGTAACCGTAACCTGCACAACGACAGCCGATATTGGCTTATGGGGTAATTTAAGCCGTATTCCTGTTAAGATTTCGTCACAGGCATCAGGGAAAAGTGAGGTGTACTGGAAATAAAAAAGGTTTTGAAAAGCCGGCGCGGCTCGGGCATGGTAACTACGGCGGCAGTTTCTTTTTTTATACTGATTTTAGCATCCTGTTTTATTGAATACTCGCGGTTACAGTCCACGGCAAAAGTGGTGCGCGACGCGGTACAGGCTGCGGCTACTGAAACATGCGCAGAGCAGTACGCCGATTTATACGGCGGTGTACGTGAGGGTTACAGTGGAGGCTATAAGCTTGACGGCGGAGATTGGTCGGAAAGCCTGTCCACGGCTGACATCTATGCAAGGCTTGACACAAGTCTCGGCACAAAGGGAAACGGGCCTGCCCATATCAAATATGCCGGCTCAGATATCAATTATAAGTTATCGGGCCTGTCCGTAGAAATTACTAACGCCCCATTCGCACCAGGCAGAAATATAGCAGGACAGCTTACCTGCATAGCGCAGGTAAACATTGATATGCCTTTTATGGTTCATTTATGGGATATGACGCCGCTGCATGCGACTATAAACGTCAAAAGCGGGTATTTGCCCAAATTTTAAGATTAATTATCAGGAGGTCTAAGATGAAAAAGGTACGGAACCATTTTTTAGTTCTTTTCGGCTTACTGCTTTTAGGCATCCTTACCTTAAGCGTCGGAACGTCTGCAAAGGCATTCCAGTTGTTAAATCTAAGCAGCCCAACAGGTTCACAATCTGTTTCCGATTCTTCGAGTAATAATGGTAAGCAGTCTAATGCAGAAGATATCGGTAATTTACAAATCACACCTATTAGTTCATCTTCAACAATAAGCCACTCCGATGAAAGCTCCGGCACAGGGGATGAGGAAGATAGCAAAAATGAAGGCGATTCAGCGGTAGTTAGTTCTATACAAACGATACAACCGATGAAGGTAACCGCTTCGTCTTTAAATGCAGAAAAGCCATCCAGCACATCATCAAGTTCGGATGTAACAAGCTCAGATAGTTCTTCCGAATCATCGTCTGATAGTACAGGGAGTGCACCATCTTCCGGTGATGCTGACAGCTCCCAAGAGAGCGGGGATACATCTTCCGATACCGAAAAGGACTCTCCTTCAGACAACTCCGGTAATTCATCCAACCGTCGCACCGTTGCAATTACAGGGGTTACGCTTGATAAGCCTACGCTGTATTTCCCAACGGCCGGCAAAACATCAGCACTTACGGCTACGGTTTCACCGGCCAATACAACCCAAAGCAAAAACATTACCTGGTCTTCCGCTGACGATACCATAGCAGCAGTAGACAAAAGCGGCAAAGTAACCGCAATTAAAGGCGGCAGGACTAAAATTACAGCCAAGACTGCAAACGGCAAAACAGACGTTTGCAGTGTCACCGTCCGTATTCCCGCAACAAAAGTAACTTTGTTAAACAACGAACCTGACATAGAGATTGAGAAAGGTTCTTCTCTTGCCTTATCTGCTACCCTCGAACCTGCTGATACGACTGACGTAATTAAATGGACAACGTCGGACAGCAATATATTAGCGGTCGATTCGGCAGGTAAAATAACCGCCGTAAACGCCGGCACCGCGACAATAACGGCTGCGGCAGGCGATGTGTCGGCAGAATTCAAAGCCACTGTTGGTATATCTATTACAAAAATTGAACTCAGTGATACAGATATAACGCTTAATAAAGGCGATACAAAAGCTATCACGGCAACAATAGTCCCACCGGATACGACGGAGGATAAAGCTATCACGTGGTCGTCGTCAAACGATAAGGTCTTGACGGTTGATACCTCCGGAAACATAACCGCAGTCGGCGGCGGCAGCGCGGTAATCACGGTGCAGGCCGGTAAACATATATCACAGTGCAATGTTACGGTTGTTGTGCCCCTTACAGGCATGGAATTTGAGCAGGGTACTTTTAAGCTTACAAAAGGCAAGCCTGAAAAACTGCCGCTCGTTTTTACACCTTCTGACGCAACGGATAAAGCGTTAACCTGGGGTTCTTCCGACCCGTCCATTGCAACGGTTGACGGCACAACAGGCGCAGTAACCGGTGTAAGTGTCGGCACTGCCACAATAACAGCAATTTCACACGACGGCGGGTTTGTTGCGCAATGCACGGTGAATGTCGTTGTACCTGTTACGGGTATATCCCTTGATAAAACATCTTTGCCTCTCATTAAAGGCAAAAGCGATACGCTTACGGCAACGATAACGCCTGAGGACGCGACGGACAAGGCAATTACATGGACTTCAAGCGACACAAGCGTTGCAGCAGTCGACGCAAACGGCAAAGTAACGGCAACAGGCGGCGGCAGTGCAGTAATAACTGTAACTACTCACGACGGAGGGTTTACCGCAAAATGCGATGTTACGGTTACGGTGCCGGTTACGGGGATAAAACTTAGTTCATCGTCTTTGTCGCTTGCAAAAAACAAAAGCAGTACGCTTACGGCAACGATAACGCCTGAGGACGCGACGGACAAGGCAATTACATGGACTTCAAGCGACACAAGCGTTGCAACTGTTGATGAAAACGGAAAAGTAACGGCGACAGGCAGAGGCAGTGCAGTAATAACGGTCTCTACTAACGACGGAGGGTTTACCGCAAAATGCGATGTTACTGTATCATCAATTAAAGCAATTATAGATAATAGCGATTGCGGAGCTTTTAAAGGAAAAATTAATTCGAATGGTAGCGGTGCTCTTACGATTGGCAGTACGTACAGCGGGACCCATACTTTTTACGATAGGATAACGTTTAAATTTTCAGAGCCAATTTCTTTTAATTACGGAGACGAAATTTTAAGGATAAAGGATTATCAATATACTCAAGGTCCCCATCAAAGTCAGCCCGCCTCAAGAAAAATTAGTATTAGCAGCGAACAACTTTATACAATAAGTTATTTGGATTGTTGGACTGGTTCCTGTTGGGGATACAAAGATCAGGAATATGATTTACAAAAAGAACCCGATCTTGTTTTCTTAGCTCAAAAGACTGGGACTATATCTGAATTTACAATTACACTAAAAGCAGAATTTTGGGACTCAGAAGACAATGACGGATACGATTGTTACGCATGGAATTGTGGCGACTTATATATTATGGGTAACAGGGTAACGTATCTTGAAGTTTCATAAATTATCGCTGGCAGTCGGACAACCGACTGCCAATTCTTTTAAATAGTAATAATCAGCGATAAAAAGTGGAACCAGTTCCGGTTTTTGAAGGAGTGAAAAACTTGAAACTTGTATATATCTGTTCGCCGCTTCAAGGTGATATTCAAGGGAATATCAAAAAGGCCATCGGTTATTGCGCTTATGCTGCGAATAAAGGCGTTTTGCCCCTTGCTCCGCATACGATTTTTACCCAGTATCTTGACGATACAATACCGGAGCAGCGTGAACGTGGCCTTACGATGGGAATTGAACTTCTTAAGCGTTGTGATGAACTTTGGGTATGCGGTAACATTATTTCCAAAGGGATGAAAAATGAAATTGCTTTTGCCCAACGAAACGGAATATGTACACAATATATAACGGGGAAAACAATCTCAGAGGCAAAAGACGACCCGCCTTGCATTAAAAAATCACTTGCAGGAAGAATTTCGGCAGCAAAACCTGTAACTGCGAAAGCAAAGAATCATACAACAAATTTTATATTGGAGAGGTGACAGAATATTATGCTCAATCTTGTTGCCCTTATGGGGCGGTGTACCGTTACGCCTGAATTAAAGCAAGCAAAAGACGGAATCTCCTTTTCAAGGTTTGGCATTGCAGTGGAGCGAAACTATAAAGCAGATGGGAAAGAGAAGGAAACAGACTTTTTAGATATTATATGTTGGCGGCATGAAGCGGACTTCGCCGCTAAATATTTTCAAAAGGGGCAGTTAATTGCCGTCAAGGGGGAAATCCACACAAGGACTTATGAAGATACCAACGGCAAAAAGCATAAAGTAGTTGAAATCAGTGCTGATGAGATGTATTCTGCCGAACATAGGAGGAGCGATTAATTTAAAAAATAGCAATAATTTGAAATGTGGAGGAACACAAATGGGGTCCAAATTTGAAATAATTTCAGAACTTGCGAATAAAACATCAAAAAAAATAGCTTCTAACCCGCGCTAATGGAAAGCCTTTCTCAAAGTTGCCGCGCAGATTTACAAATACCCTTTTACCGACCAGCTCCTTATTTACGCCCAAAGACCGGAAGTGACTGCCTGTGCTTCTATAACAATATGGAACAGACGCATGAACAGGTGGGTAAAACGCGGTGCAAAAGGAATCGCACTTATAGATACAGTAAAAAGCAAGCCACGGCTTAAATACGTTTTTGATGTTAAAGACACTTGTCCAGGAAAAAACGCCGTAAATCCGAAAATTTGGCAGCTTCGCAATGAGCACCATGATGCTGTAATAAAAAACCTCGAAAGCATTTATGGCGCGGCAAACGGCAGTTTTGCCGGCAGGATTGCGGATATAGCGGAGGCGGCCGCAGAAGAAATGTGCGGGGAATTCCTTAATGACCTCATAATGTCAAAGGGCAACAGTTTCCTTGAAGATTTAGATGATTTAAATACTGAAGTTTTTTTCCGGAACACCGTAACGGCAAGCGTACAGTATATCATACTTACCCGCTGCGGGATTGACGCTGATGAGTATGTTTCAGATGATGACTTAAACGGCATAGTAAATTTTAATACGGAGCAAACGTTATCATATGCGGGCCACGCCAGCAGTACCATATCAGAACAAGTCCTCCGGCAGATAGAACGGCAAGTTAAAGTATTTAACAGAAAAATAAAGCCTCAAACCCTTGAAAACGAAAAAGGAACAGGATATAATAAGTTTAGCGCTTTAAAGCGTAACACTTTGGAGGAGGCTAATGATAATGGAACTGACATATACGAAAAACGGGGATTACCTGATTCCAAACCTAAAGATGGACGAACAGCCGGCGGGAGAACTCGGCAAGTACGGGAAAATGAGGGAGAAATACCTCAAAGAACACAGGAGCGGAACGTACACATCAATGCTGCTGAGCGGGAAACTCTGGGCACACCTCTTAAATATAGACAAAACAGCTCAGGAGAGAATGGAAAGCCTGAAAAAAGAAATGGCGATACAGCAGGGCATAAACGAGAAACTGAAAGAGTCAGACCAAATGCGCTGGGTACAGGAGATGAACAGCATACAGGCACGGGCGGAGGAAATAGTAGAAAAAGAGATAATATTCAGTTAAGTTTTTTCCCCACTGTGGAAGAACAAATTGAACAATTAAGTTTAGCGGAGGATGAAAAGCCCTCCGCTTTTTCTATACCACAGCAGGATATTATCCGCGCACTATGTGAAGGAAGCGGATTTGAAGGTGGTAAGTTCCGTATTACTAATTGGTTCGAAGGGCAGCATAGAAATGACGATACGGTTAAATTCTTAAAAGATGAATACGGTACAGGCGGGCAAACTTTTACCCTATCAGACGGATTATCCGGAAGCCTTTGGTTTGATGCCGAGGGCTTTTTCCTTTCACATGGTATAGACACTGTTAATCCTGAAATAAAGCTTACATGGGAAAGCGTAGCAGGAAAGCTTCACGACCTTATCCTCTCCGGTAGGTATCTTACACCGGAAGAAAGTGAACAATATCAAAAGCGCAGCCGGCCTGAATTGGCAAGTCCGGGTGTGTCCACCGAAGCCGAGCCCCGCACAAATACTATAAACCAAGCACTTAATTTCCGCATAACCGACGGTAATCTCGGTGCCGGAGGACAAAAAACCAAGTACGGTTACAATATTGCCGCCATCCGCGCCCTGAAAACCATTGAGGCCAATGGACGCACGGCTACGCCGGAAGAACAGAAAACCCTCTCTCGTTACGTCGGCTGGGGTGGCATTCCGCAGGTGTTTGATGAAAAAAATGAGAAATGGGCAAAAGAGTATGCGGAGCTAAAAGAAAACCTTACGGATGAAGAATATAAAGCAGCACGTGCAAGCGTACTTAACGCTCACTACACCTCCCCTACTGTTATAAAAGCGATATATGATGCGATCGACAGTTTCGACTGGAAACCAGGGAACATCCTTGAACCTGCTATGGGCGTCGGAAATTTTTTTGGGCTTATGCCTGATAGCATGGAAAAATCAAAGCTTTACGGTGTTGAACTTGACAGTATAACAGGGCGCATTGCAAAACAGCTTTACCCAAAAGCAGATATTACGGTTGACGGTTTTGAGAATACCGCATTCCCTGACGACTTTTTTGACCTTGCCTTAGGCAACGTGCCTTTTGGGGAATATCAGATTGCAGACAGAAGATACGACAAATATAAATTCCATATACATGATTATTTCTTTGCCAAAACAATCGATAAAATAAGGCCGGGAGGCCTAATTGCTTTTATCACAAGCAAAGGGACTATGGACAAGCAGAACCCGGAAGTGCGAAAATACATAGCTGCACGTGCCGACCTCCTTGGGGCAATACGCCTGCCTAACAATGCGTTCCTTAAAAACGCCGGTACGGAAGTAACGGCTGATATACTTTTTTTGCAGAAGCGCAGCAGTTTGTCTTCAGATACTCCAAAATGGCTTGAAATCGGCACGACAGCCGATGGAATGTCTGTCAACCAATACTACCTTTCACATCCCGATATGCTTCTTGGGACAATGACACACAGCGAAAGGATGTACGGCGATAAAAACGACACAACGTGCGCCCCCATCGAAGGTGCAGACCTTGCAGAGCAGTTGAAAGCGGCCATGCAGGAAATATCGATGCCGGATATTGGTTTACTAAATGCGCACAAAAGGGCAGCCAACGGTAAGGACACCGCAATGCCGGCAGACCCTAACGTGCGTAATTTTAGTTTTACCGAAGCGGACAATAAACTTTATTTCCGTAAAAATTCCATGATGGAACCTGCAGATGCACCTGATTCGGCAGGAATGCGTATACGAGGGATGGTAAAGCTCCGCGATTCCGTGCGAAAACTTATTTCTCTTGAGCTAAATAATTGTGATGACAATCAAATAGAGGAAGAACAAGAAAACCTAAATAAACTGTACGACTGTTTTACCGGAACATATGGGCTTATAAACAACCGCAGTAATAAAAACGCTTTTGAGCAAGATTCTTCTTACTACCTCCTTTGTTCCCTTGAAATACTCAACGAGGACGGCAGTCTGAAACGTAAGGCCGATATGTTTACAAAACGGACAATACGGCCGACAGAAAAGATTATGTCCGTAGAAACAGCAAGTGAAGCCCTTGCTGTTTCCATGGCTGAAAAAGCCTGTGTAGACATAGGATATATGTGCAGCCTTTGCGGGAAAAGCGAAGATGAAATCGAAAAGGATTTAAGCGGAGTCATATTTGTTAATCCTGAAGCCAGTACAGGCATTGTACGGCATTTTGAAACGGCCGACGAGTACTTGTCCGGTAATGTACGCAATAAGCTTATTGCGGCACGCAAGGCCGCAGAAAGCAATCCTGATTTTAAGATAAATGTTGAAGCGCTCGAAAAAGTCCAGCCTGAAGAACTTGACGCATCCCAAATTGACGTGAGGCTCGGTGCTTCATGGGTTGGTACTAAGTACATCGACCAATTTATGTACGAGACGTTCGATACGCCGCAATACTTTCAGGGCGATGATATTAAGACTTTATATTCACCTGTTTCCGGTGTTTGGAACATCACAGGGAAAGGCGCTGACAGTGCCGATAATATCCTTGTGTACACTAAATACGGCACTGCAAGGCGAAATGCGTATTACATACTGGAAGATACCCTTAACCAAAAAACAACGCGTATTTTCGATACAATCTTTGAAAATGGCCAAGAAAAGCGCGTCCCTAACAAAAAGGAAACGGCTATTGCCCAGCAAAAGCAGGAACTTATCAAAAACGCTTTCAGCGATTGGATTTTTAAAGACCCCAAAAGGCGCGAGGCTCTCTGCGCTAAGTATAATAAGATATTCAACAGCACAAGGCAGCGCGAGTACGACGGCGGCCATCTTACTTTCCCCGGAATGAACCCTGAAATCAGGTTACGTCCGCACCAGCTTAACGCGGTTGCGCACATACTTTATGGCAGGAATACCCTCCTTGCGCACTGCGTCGGCGCGGGGAAAACGTTTGAAATGGCTGCTGCGGCAATGGAAAGCAAAAGGATAGGCCTTTGCCATAAAAGTATGTTCGTAGTGCCAAACCATTTAACTGAACAATGGGGTAGTGATTTTCTAAGACTTTACCCGGGAGCCAATATTCTTGTAGCAACTAAAAAAGATTTTACACCGCAGAATAGGAAAACATTCTGCGCCCGGATTTCCACCGGCGATTACGACGCCGTAATCATCGGACACAGCCAATTCGAAAAGATTCCGGTATCAAAAGAGCGGCAAATAAACATGATACATGAACAAATCTCCCAAATTGAGGAAGGTATAAAGCAGTTACAAAATGAGCACGGCGAACAATTTACAATAAAGCAGATGGAAAAAACCCGCAAATCCCTTGAGGCTCGCCTCGAGCGGCTAAATAACGATGATAAAAAAGATGATGTAGTAACCTTTGAAGAACTCGGTGTAGACCGCCTGTTTGTTGACGAAGCAGACAGCTTTAAAAACCTTTTCCTGTATACAAAGATGCGCAACGTTGCAGGCATAGGACAGACAAACGCGCAGAAATCCAGCGATATGTATATGAAGTGCCGGTACATGGACGAACTCACAGGCGGGCACGGAATCATCTTTGCAACAGGTACTCCAATCAGCAATTCCATGACGGAGCTTTATACCATGATGAGGTATCTGCAAAATGATACACTTCAAAAACATGATTTGGGCTTTTTCGACAGCTGGGCAGCCGACTTTGGCGAAACGGTTACAGCTACCGAACTTGCACCTGAGGGAACAGGCTTCCGCGTCAAAACGCGTTTTGCCCGTTTTTTTAATCTACCGGAGCTAATGAACATGTGGAAAGAAACGGCAGATATTCAAACTGCCGATATGCTTCACCTTCCGGTTCCTGACGCAGAATACATAAACGTCGTTACCCAGCCGAGCGACTTTCAGAAAGAAGGTGTGCAAAGCCTTGCGGAGCGAGCCGAAGCTGTACGCAATAACCTTGTCGAACCGTTTACCGACAATATGTTAAAAATAACCGGCGACGGGCGCAGGCTTGCGCTTGACCAGCGCCTTATGAACCCTCTATTGCCTGATGATTCAGAAAGTAAAGTAAATATGAGCGTAAAAAACATACTGCAAATATATGAAGAAACACAGCCCGAAAAAGGGGCGCAGCTCGTTTTCTGCGACCTTTCCACCCCGCATTATGATGGCTCTTTCAACGTTTACGACGACATAAAAAATAAACTTATGGAAAGTGGAATCTCTACCGAAGAAATCGCGTTTATACATGACGCAAATACCGAGGCACAGAAGACGGATTTATTCGCTAAAGTAAGGAGCGGGCAGGTACGTATACTTTTAGGTTCTACGTCGAAAATGGGGGCAGGAACAAACGTACAGGACAGGCTTGCGGCACTTCACCATCTTGACTGTCCATGGAAGCCTCGCGATATTGAACAGCGCGAAGGCCGGATTTTAAGGCAGGGAAACATAAATAAAAAAGTCAGGATATTCAGGTACGTTACAAAAGGTACGTTCGATAGTTACAGTTGGCAGCTCATAGAAAATAAACAGAAATTTATATCTCAGGTTATGAGTGGCAAATCGCCTGCGCGAAGCTGTGAAGACGTTGACGAATCAGTACTCTCTTACGCGGAAGTCAAAGCTCTTGCGACGGGAGATCCGCGCATAAAAGAAAAGATGGACCTCGACGTTCAGGTAACAAAATTAAAAATGCTTAAAGCTGGTTTTGAATCCCAGCATTACCTCCTTGAAGACAACCTTTTGAAAAAATATCCTGATAAAATGTGCTTTCTAAAAGAGCATATAGCAGGGCTTGAAAGCGATATAAAATTCCTATCAGAGCAGCCGCCTATGACGCCTAAAAGCTTTGAAATGATTGTTAACGGTATGGAATATACAGATAAGAAAGAAGCAGGGATGGCACTTATAAACACCTGCGGAAAGCTTAAAGCCCTTAATCCAACCGCGATGGTCGGAACGTACCGCGGGTTCGATATAAAGATTAGCTTCAGGAGCCTTACTAAAGTGTATATAGTATCCCTTAAGCATAATGCTACCCACACGTCAGAGCTCGGAACTGACCCCCTCGGAAATATAACCCGCATGAACAATATTTTTGATTCTTTTCCAAAGCAGCTTGAAAGCAAAAAGCGTGACCTTGAAACGTTAAACAGGCAAATCGATGAAGCAAAAACAGAACTTACAAAAACATTTCCGCAGGCACAAGAATTAGAAGAAAAAAATAAACGTCTTAACAAACTTACGATTGAACTCAGCGATAAAGGCAAAGAAAATACAGAGCTTCCTGTTACGGAAAATAATGAACCATCAAACCTTGCCGGCAGAATTCAAAACGCACGGCAAGTAAGCACATATCCGTTTAAAAAGAAGGAAACACCGCAGCAGGAAATGGAGGTACAGACATAATGAAGAAGGGGGCAATAAAAAATGGGCCGTGATGAAAAAGTGAAAGCACTGTCCCAAAAACTTCTCGACGGTGTGAGGCAAACTTTCCAAAGCGGGCATTTTAAAAATTACTTGAAAGCCATATCCACATTCCGTAACTATTCTCCGAGAAACGTAGAGCTGATTTTTTTACAAAACTCTAATGCAACTTATGTTGCCGGGTACGACACATGGAAAAAACTTGGGCGTTATGTCAGGCGCGGTGAAACTGGAATTTCAATTTTTGCGCCGGCTGTTGTCGTTGAAAAACATGAAGAGCCGTTCCTTGATAACGATGGTAATCAAGGACTCGGCGACGACGGTAGACCTCTTGCACACGAGGTTAAAAAAACGTTGCTACAATTCCATATCGTAACAGTATTTGACGTATCACAAACCGAAGGCGCCCCTTTACCGGCACTCTGTAATGAGCTGCAGGGCGCTTCTCCTTGTACGGATTTTCAAAAGATATTTGACGCAGTACAGAGTATCTGTCCGTACAAAATCGTTTATGAAGAAATGGGTGAAAATACAAAAGGATATTGCAGCCATACGGATAAAAAAATAGCGATAAAATCCGGTATGGGCGATAAGCAAATCATTAAAACTTTAATACATGAATTTGCACACGCAACGCTGCACGGCTCTTCGGAAAAGAGCAGGCAGCAAAAAGAAATTGAAGCTGAAAGCATAGCGTTCATCGTATCCGACTTTTTTGGAATTGACACATCTGACTATAGCTTTGATTACGTTTCCTCCTGGGGATATAACATGGAACCAGCAAAGCTTCAGGACGTGCTGCAAAACATCCAGGCAAGCGCCAATCAAATCATCAGCAAAGTTGAAACGGCGATTAAAAATCTCGAAAAAACAGAGCTGAAAGTTCCACCGCAAAAACTACCGAAGCGACTAAATTTTGCTGCAGAAAAGTCAAAAGAGCTTAACATTGAAAAGGAGATGATTCCGGGTGGAAAACTTATTGCTGAGTGACGAAGAGCAAAAAATAATGGAAGGACTTAACGGCCTTCAAGAGTCAGAAAAAATCAAAATTCTTGAGGATTCGTTCGAATGTGAACCGGAGGATTCCAGCCGGCGGGTCCTTCGGACCCTTATTCTAAAGTTGAAAGGGGGCTTATAGAAAACAAGGGTTTTTTCCTACGGGCGAGCATTGCAAGTGTCCGGACACTTGCCAATTTTCACAAATTGTTCACAATTACAAATTGGTGAAAATTGATTTTTAGGGAACCCCTTAAGGCCCTAAAAACTTTTAACATTACAAGAGACTTTCAACCAAAGTTTGTTGAAAATTATAGCAGGAGAGCGAGGGTGAATGTCTAAAAAAAGAGCAAGAAATTTAAAGCAGGAATTTTACATTTCACAAATCGAAGAAGAATTTTTAAGAGAAAAGATGAAGGAGGCCGGTATAAAAAACAAGAGCGCTTATTTACGGAAAATGGCGATGGATGGATATATAATCCACCAAGACTACACTAACTTGAAAGCGGTAATTTATGAACTCAATCGTATTGGAAATAACTTAAACCAAATAGCAAAAGTCGCCAATACATACAGTGAAATAGATACAAACGAACTCAAAAAAATCGAAAGCGGGATAGATAAGATATGGCGACAACTTTCATCAATGGAATTGAAGTAAGGCCGGGGCGTTCACATCTTCAGACTGCGTTCGATTCAATTTCATATATCATTAATCCTGAAAAGACTCAGGACGGAAAACTTGTGTCGTCTCTACGCTGCAGCCCAAATTCGGCGCACTTCGAAATGATATTAGACCAAAGCATGTACGAACAGGAAACAGGCCGGAAAGTCATTTGGGATTATGGCGGGAAAAAGAAATCGTACTTACTTATGGCCATGCGGCAATCATTTAAACCCGGGACAGTGACGCCGGAGCAGGCACACAAAATAGGATGTGAACTTGCCGATAAATTTTTAAAAGGCAAGTACCAGTACGTCATAGCTACACACATCGATAAAGCACACATCCATAACCACATAATTTTTAATATTATAGGCTCCGACAAAAAGAAATTTAGGTTGACAAAATACACATCAAAGCAGCTTCGCGAAGTAAGCGACAAGATTTGCCTTGAGCATGGGCTTTCGGTCGTTGTCCCTAAAGAGTGGCAGAAAAAAAGATATACGAGCGAAAAATTTACATCTTACAGAGCGGTAATTAAAAATGACATAGACAGGTGCATTAATGAGGCCGAAGGGTATGAGGATTTCTTAAACCGTATGCGTAAAATTTATTACGTCACCGACACCGGTGACGTCCTGAAATTCCGGCACAAAACAAACGGCCAGCAAAGGAATTTGCGGTCATATACCCTTGGGAAAGGATATACCCGGCAGGACATAAGGGCGCGGGTGGGAGCGGATGAAGAACTTATAGACCCGCTTACGTTTTCTCAAAAGCTGCGCGACATAGAAGCTATGATACATGCCAAAGGTTTTATAAATGAAAACGGCAGTGACTTCGACAAACAATCGGAAAATCTTACCGAGGCAATAAAAGATACGCAAAGGATTATGGTGTCAATGCGCCGAAAGCTGGCTGAAGCAGAAAGCATATCAAAATGCTTCGACGCTGTGGAACGATACCGGCCGATATACGACATGTACCGCTCCGGTTCAATGACGCAGGATGCCGCCCGTGAACATGAAAACGAAATAGAACTTTACAGGGCAGCAGTTAGGACGCTTAGAGAAAATCACATCAGGCCGAACAACTCCGCGCGGGAGAAATTCAGCGAGGAGCTGTCTGACATTAGGTCGGCGGCGGATAAGCTAAAAGACACGTACATCGACTTGCAAAAAAGGCTTGACCGTGTCAAAGAAGTGCGCTGGATTTCCGAACGCGTATATGCCGGCGACCAAGTTATTGCAACTAAAAAAGGAGGTAAATACCATGGTTGGTGATGAAATGGGTGAAAGGCTTGTATCAATACATTTCCGCGCATCTGAAAAACTCACAGCTGCTATTTTAAAGGCTGTGCTTTTAGGAACTATAGGTAAACTGGGAAGTAAAGTCCTATACCACGCAACATCTAATAAACAAAATATAAAAAACATAGTGGAAAGTGGTAGCCAGACACAAGGTGTAGAAGTATCAAAAAGTGAAATGCAGGGCTTTGACAAGTACGCAAAAAGATATCATTTTGAATACAGCATGACGCGTGAAAAGAACGACAAAACGCAATACTTTTTCACATTCCGCGTTAAGGATTTAGACCGCATGCAAAATGCGGCAAAGGACTGGTTTAAGGACGGACTAGACCATGAAAGTATAAAACAAAAGTTAGAGGAGGCGGCTGAAAAGGCATACAGCATTAACAGGGCCACCGAGAAATCTAAACAGCACGTTGCCTCGAAAGTTAAGGATAGAGGTAAAGCGTTATAGGTTGACTCAGCTGCGGACAAATAAAGGAGGTTAATAATGAGAAAGGCCTTTAAGAGTAGACTCTTTATAATTCCATTCCTGTTTTTAGTAACGTTTGGTATATTTATGTTACTCACTTACATGGTTGTGTCAAAACTCAAATACCAAGTTAACTGGAAAACGGCGGCAGAAGTTTCTGCTGCCGTTTCTATTTTGCTGGTTCTTATGCGTTTTCACGGCAATCAAAAACGTGAATATAAAAACATTGAACAAGGTTCAGCGCGCTGGGGGAATAAAAAAGACATAACTCCTTACATAGATAAAAATTTCCAACACAATATCATTCTCTCAAGCAGCGAATTTTTATCCATGGATATGCGTAAAACCCACCGTGACTGCCACATCCTTGTTGTCGGCGGCTCCGGTTCGGGTAAATCGCGTTTTTATGCGCTGCCGAACATAATGCAGATGCATACAAGTTACGTAATCACCGACCCAAGCGGTGAACATCTGCGGAACGAGGGTAAAATGCTCGAAGCAAACGGGTACAAGGTCAAAGTATTCAATCTTGTAGATATGGAAAACAGTCTGCACTTCAATCCGTTCCATTATTACAGGGAACCCGAAGACATTATACGGTTCGTTGAACTATTCATAGCAAATACGTCAGGCAGCAAATCCCAAATGGCAAGCGAAGACATGGCCTTTTGGAAAAACTGCGAAAAACTTTGGTTTATGGCCCACATTGCATATATCCAGGAAACCTGCCTTGAGGAAGAAAAAAATTTGAATTCACTTGTGCTGCTCCTTGATAATTCCGAAACACGTGAAGATGATGAGAGCTGGAAATCCGCGGTAGACGTGTTGTTTGATGAACTGGGAAAACAGAACCCTGACAGTTTCGCCGTAAAGCAGTATAAAAAATACAAGCTCGCGGCGGGAAAAACCGCGAAATCAATACTTATAAGCGTAAGTGTAAGGCTTGCAAATTTTGATATTCCTAAGCTTGCAAACCTTGTAGAAAATGATGAGCTCGAACTGCAAAAAATAGGAGACGAAAAAACAGCCCTGTTTATTATCATGAGTGATACAGACAAGACGTACAACTACATTGCCGCGATTCTTCTTGATATTCTTTTCAAGACTTTGTCAAAGCGGGCAGACAGCCTTCCCGAACACCATCTAAAAATTCCGGTAAGGTGTATCCTCGACGAAATAGCTAACATAGGATATTTCCCCGACCTTCATATTCTTATTGCCGTGCTCCGGAAAAGGTGGATACATCTTGAATTACTTTTCCAAAACATAAACCAGCTCAAGGCTCTGTACAAAGACAACTGGGCGACCATCGAGGGCAACTGCGATACCACCGTATTTCTCGGCGGTAAAGGTGAGGATACAACAAAATATGTTTCTAACGATTTATTGGGGAAAGCAACTATTGATACCGTTTCGCAGGGCGGCAGCGGCACTTCAAGCAGTTTAGGACAGAATAGCTATAATTTCAGTGAGCAGAAAACAGGCCGCAATCTGCTCGACGAAACCGAAGTAGCAAGGCTCGATGACAACGAATGCATTGTCAGCATACGTGGATTACCGCCGTTTAAAAGTAAAAAATACAATCCTGAAAAGCACGTAAATTATAAATTGCTGGCCGAAAGCAGCGAAGGTAGTTCATACAGTTTCCACAGAGGCTTTGATACTAAAAACGCGGACATAAAATATGTCACACTTAATTTACAGGAGGAATAAATTTATGAGCAGTAAATCTATGCTTGAAATCTTACAGGTATTTTTGGTGGTTCTTGGTGTTTTAGGTGTTATATGGGGCATATATGACATGTTTGGGGAAGGCCAGCAAAGCAGCGTAGGCATTAAAAAGCTCGTTGGCGGGCTTGCATTTGCGGCCATATCATGGTTTTTGATGAGCTGGGCTATTGATAAAGTAAGTTCAGCGGAAAGTGCTGCCGGAATTAGCGGCGCAATCAACATTCCGTTTATAACAAGCTATAGTTCCTACATATTCCACTCATTACTTTAAAAACTTTAAAAGGATGGTGAAAAAAGCAGTGTTTGATTTTTTTACATCGTGGATAACGACCATGTTTTCAGGTATCTTAAGCGAGGCAGATACCATTACAAGCATTGTCACTCAAACTCCGGTCCAGGTATTCGGGCAGGATTTTTGGGACAGCCTACTTAAAATTGGGACCTCAGCGGTAATGCCTTTTGCCATATTGATACTCAGCTTTTGTATGGCGTTTGATATGTATAAAGTCTACTGCCGCTCTAACGGCGCGCCTAATATGGAGCTTATATCTTTTACGTTTATAAAATATATTATCCCATTCTTTTGCGTGACGTACACTTACGATATACTGCAGTTTATCTTTGACAAAGTAAACGGCATGGTATTGACGCTGTATCAGCAAGTCACAATGGGCACAGGCAACAGCATTGACACTAACGCTTGGCTGCAGGAAATATCGCAGATGAATTGGTGGTCAAAGCTCGGTCTTACCTTACAACTGATAGGTCCGTGGTTTGGGACACAAATATTAGTCGTGATATCGACGGTTATTGTCTACGGCAGGCTGTTCGAAATAGTAATGTACTGGATATTTGCGCCCATACCTTTTGCTACTTTTGTCAACGACGACTTAAGGCACAGCATAGGCATTAATTTCATAAAAATGTTCGCGGCGCTCATACTTCAGGGAGGATTTATCGTGCTCTCAGTAGCGCTTTATTTAATGCTTGTCAAAAGCGTAACCATACAGACAACTGTATCGGGCGTTTTTGCTATGCTCGGCTACTCGTCTGTATTGGTTGTCGTCATGGCAAAAACGGGTTCAATGTCAAAGAGGCTTTTAGGTACGTTTTAAAGGAGGTAAAAATGATAGTTCCAATTCCTGAAGATATTTATTGCTATGAGCACAAAGTCTGGGGGAATTTCACTAAGCGGCAGCTTATTTGTGGAACTGCCGCTCTTACGGTTATCTTCCCTATTTTCATACCGGTATTTTTAAGGACCGAAAATCCACGGCTTGCGGCTTTAGTTTCAATGTTTGCCGCACTGCCTATCCTGCTTTGCGGGATATGGAAAAGAGATGGGCAGTATATCGATAAAATCATATGGTATAAATTCAGGCAACGTTTCAAGTTTCCTCAGAAACGAAAATTCGTAATGATAAACCTATATGAAATCATACAAAAGGAGTATGAACGAGCACATGAAAAAGCAACAGATAAAGACACGGAGAAGAAAAAAGGCTATTTCAAACATATCATTTCCATGGGACAAAAGAGGCACGGCACAAAGTAGTATCCCTTATGAGACTATGTATGATGACGGAATTTGTTATCTTGATAACGGTAAGTACAGCGCAACCTGGGCATTTGACGACATAAATTACTCTAACACCGAGGATTCGTCACGGTATGCTATTTTTGAAAGTTACTGCAAATTTCTTAATTCATTCGACGAAACGACGCAGTTTCAAATCCACATTAACACCAAACCTATATCACGGTCTCATATAAACCTTGATATTAAAGCTTCGGACAACGCTTCCCTTGAGCAAAAACAATGTGTTACCGAGTACAATGAATTGATGCGAAAACGGTATCTTGGAGACCAAACATACATACAGCAGAAATATATTACTGTGACAGTCGCCGACGACAGCTATGATGCGGCCCAAAAACGTTTTGAACTGATTAACAGCGAAAAAATGGAGCTTCTACAGAAAATGGGGAGCGGAAACCATATGCTCGATAAAATCGAAAGGCTTACGCTGCTGCGCGAAATATATCGGCCTGATGACGATACGGAGATAACATTTAGCAGCATGGCAAAGACCGGCATCATAGATAAGGACTTAATCGCACCATATTCAATGGATACAAGCCACGACGATTACATCAAACTTGGCGATTACTACGCACAGACGCTATTCCTTACGGATTTACCGCAGGATTTATCAGACAAGCTTATTGCAGATATTACAAAAATAAACGACAAAATTTTACTTACGATAAATGCAGCACCTCAAAACCCACGGGAAGCGATAAAAGAAATCAATGTACGATTAAAAAGCCTTGACCGTGAAGAAGAAGACAGCCGTTCACGGCAGGCAAATATGGGGATTAATTCTCCGAAGCCGCCGCGTGACTTAAAAAAAGCGATTGCAGATACAGAGAAATTTCTGCAAGACCTGCAAACACGCAACGAGAAAATGTTTCTTGCCAATATTCTTGTTTTAGTTCGGGCTAAATCGCTTGAAGGTATGGATGCGATAGTGAATAAAATTGAGGATAAAGTCATTAAAAGCGGCTGCAGCATAAAACCATTTACTTTTGCGCAGGAAGAAAGCTTCGATTCTGTTTTACCGTTGGGCCGGAATGATACATTTGTGAAACGCACGCTTACTACATCGTCGCTCGCCGTTTTTGTGCCTTTTAACGTAGTAGAGATTGTACACCCCGGAGGCCTTTGCTATGGCCGTAACCACCTGTCACACAATATTATTTTCATGGACCGCAAAAGATACATAAATGCCCACGGTTTTTATTTTGGGGCTTCCGGTTCGGGGAAGTCCACCGATGCGAAGCTGGAAGTATGGGAATGTTTTTTCAGGACAAACGACGATATTATCATTATCGACCCTGAAGGTGAGTTTACAAAACTTGTTAACCTTTTAGGGGGACAGGTAATAGAGGTATCAAATTCCGCCAGGACACGGTTTAACCCGTTTGAAATCAATGAATATTACGGCGGAGACGACGAACCGGACCCTATCCCGTTTAAATCCGACTTCATTATTTCACTTGTTGAAGTCACGCTGAATTACCGCGGCGGCATTGACCCGGTTGCGCGCTCTGTAATAGACCGGTGTGTCCGTCTTGTCTACCGGGATTATAAAGAACATCCTTGTGAGGAAAATATACCTACGTTCACAGACTTTTTCAAAATATTAAAGGAGCAGGCCGAACCGGAAGCAAAGTATATAGCGAGTGGACTTGAAATTTATGTGGAGGGCAGCCTGAACATTTTTGCAAGCAAATCCAATGTGGATATTAACAACAGGCTTATTTCCTTTAACACTAAAAATTTAGGCAAGCAGCTGCAGGTTATGGGCATGACAATTATCCAAGACTTCTGCTGGAACCTGATTTCAAAAAATCAGGCATTAAACAAAAACACATGGCTTTGGAACGATGAGATACACCAAAGCCTTAAAAATGAAAGCACGGCAAACTGGCTTATAAACTCGTGGAAGCGCGGGCGCAAATACGGGCTTATCGCCACAGGTATGACACAGGAGGTGCGTGATGCCGGCAAAAGTGAAGACGGACAGGCACTGATTGCAAATTCGGAATTTATAATGCTGTACAGACAAAAGAAATCCGAATTGGATTCTATTACCCAGTTAATGGGGCTGTCCGAGGAGCAGACAAACAAGCTTCAGCTTTGCAAGCCAGGAGAAGGCCTATTTAAGGCCGGTAATAATATCGTTGAATTTAACAACATCTTTGATAAAAAGCTTAAATTGTTTCAATATATCCAGTCAGATGTAAAGGAACAAAAGGGTGAAAAAAATGCTGGATAAGGAAATAGTCAACTTTACTCGAAACGGAATAGTAAAGACAAACCTTACCACTGGAAAATCGGAGCTTGTTGTCAAAAGCGATTATGCGAACGAGATGAAATACAAGCCTACGTCCGAGGGCGTTTATGACGTTGACGTGCCGCCACATTTACATGCCGAAGATTACAGTCGTGAAGAAGGTATACCGCGCAATAAGCAGCAACTACCAACCAATTCTACAATTAAGTATTCACCGGGCAACACTTGTCATTCTCATACACATACTTATTTTAGACAAAATTCAAGGTACAGCAATGGAGTAATACATAACCAAGGCCATACCAGTAGCAGTCCTGGGAAAAATATGAAACAAATTACCGCCAAAGCAGAACCCGCCTTAAACGCGTTGCCGGCGTCCAAAACTGACTTTAAAAAACAGATTAAAAATGAAAAATTCAGAAAATTAGCGCTATACTGCGCCAGCAGCTTATTAGGTCAAGAAAATAACAACGGTGATAACCCTGCGGTAGAGGCCGTTAAAACCAATCTACGCACCATTTACCTTGCCCGTCAATTTAAGTCCACTGGCAAAAACAGCGATAATAGGCGGCCATCCAATACTGCGCAGAAGCCTGAAAGCATCCCGCCTCAACCGAGCAGTTCGGAACCGGTAAATCAGGCACAAAAAATAAAATTCAAAAAAAAAGGAAAAGCCGCAGAAAGCACGCGCAAAACTGTGGCTGGTGGCGGTACTGCCAAAAAACTCAGCATTTTAAAACATCCTGCAATTCTTAAAATCTTATTAATTGCTTTTGGAATATTTATGGCTATTGTTATGCTTTTGGCTGTAATCGGAGGGGTATTGGGGAGCATATTCGGTGGAGCCCAAAAAGAAAACAGCCCTGAACTAACTGCATATGTAAAACAGCTCGACGACGATTTCACTGCTAAAATTTCCTCGGTTAAGGAAAACTACGAAAATGGTGAACACACAGAAGTAACTGTTCAGGGAAGCGACGTTATAAACACAGACCCCGAAGCCCTGGCAATACTTGTTACCGGTGATTGGACAGATATTGCGCTGACTGACGAAAATAAGGCCGCAATAAAAAGTTATTATAACATACTCAATACATATACGGTTAAAGAGTCAGACAGCAAAGTTAACGTATCTAACGGCACAAGCTCATCGGCCGCTTATACGGAGCATCATGTTACTATCATAATTAACACTTCTACGGCAGCCGATAAAATTGATTCGTTCAATTTTTCAAAAGATAAAAAAGAGGCGATTATCGAATCGTTAGGCGTACTCAGCCAAGCGGAAAGTTTAGGCGCTGAAAACGGTGGGTTTGTGGGTTCAGGAAGCGGAGAGGCTGCAACTCCTGAAGAAGCTTACGACGACCCACAGGTGAAAAAAATATTTACAGAAGCGGACAAATACCTCGGATATAAGTACGTCTGGGGCGGTTCAACGCCTAAAACATCATTTGACTGTTCGGGCTTTGTGTGCTGGGTATTTACGCATTCCGGCGTACGGAATACACCAAGGACATCAGCGCAAGGCCTTTACGATGAGTGCGCGCCGATGGCGCAGGCAGAGGCACAACCTGGCGACCTGATTTTCTTTACAAAAACCTACCCTACGTCAAATACGGTGACGCACGTAGGCATATATGCAGGGAATAACAAAATGCTACACTGCGGCGACCCTATACAGTACACAACGCTTAATAAGACATACTGGAAAGAGCATTTTTACTCTTTCGGCAGGCTTAAGTAAACTGAATTGCATTTGTAAGGCCAAGTCATTATAAAAAGCCGTCAAGCAATACGGTTTTTCCAGTCTCCATAAAAAGTTAAGAATATTGTTATTTGCTCGTGCTGTGTATTGTATTTGCCGTACAAGCAGCATATAATATGATATAAAGGAGCTGATAATATGGCTGGAAAAACAACAAATATCAGTATCCGTATGGATTCTGATTTAAAAGCGCAGGCCGATGCATTGTTTGGCGAACTGGGCATGAATCTTACCACGGCCTTTAACATTTTTGTCCGCCAGTCGCTCAGGGATGGCGGTATACCATTTGACATTAAATTGGAGCGTCCAAACAAGGAAACGATTGCCGCCATGATGGAGGCAGATAGGATTGCGGAAAACCCGTCAGTGAAAGGTTACACCGACCTTGACGAGATGTTCGCAGACTTGAAGAAATGAGTAAAATAAAATACACGGTCAAGGTTACCGCCCAATTCCGAAAGGATTACAAACTTGCAATTAAGCGCGGCTTAAATATCGAATTACTGGAATCAGTGGTTAAAGAGCTGGCGGCGGGTATGCCTTTGCAGGAAAAGAATAGAGACCATGCGCTTTCAGGCGATTGGTCCGGTTTCCGCGAATGCCATATACTGCCGGACTGGCTGCTGATTTACCGAATTGAAAATAATGTGCTTGTGTTGACTTTGGCACGTGCCGGAACACACAGCGACTTATTTGAAAAATGATAATGCGCCGTTAAAGGCCCAGATATTTATAATTTGAGAAGGTTTACGCCTTCTCTTTTTTAATTTAAATTAAAGAGTGAAATTTAAATCTTATAATAGTACCTAAAATAAGCAATACTCACGTCCAATAACTTAGGTGAAAGGAGGCCTTTTGAATGAATGATAACGCTGATTTAGAGGAAGTACTGTTTAACCTGATTTTGTCGGATAAAATCACCGTTTTCGACCTTGACTATGGATGCCGTTCAGCGTTCCCCGAACTGTATGTTGCTGAATTCAGAAAAACACGTTACTTTCCCGAACGGCATTACAGAGCGCTTGAAAAACTAAAGAATGATATTAACAATACAAAAAATGAAGAATTAAAAGCCGATCTGTTCCATTTATATATGACTTATAAAGAGCCGTATGTGGAACCTTGTAAATAAGGATGTGATGAGAAAATTGGATTCATATTCTTTGCTTGCAGACACAATCTGCCGTCTTCTTTTATCAGGGCGCATTTCCGTGTTTGATTTAACTCAGCTAGCCCGTTATTACGATAGCCGTTTTTATTTTTGCGAGCTTACGCGCATTAAGTGCTCAGGCGGAAATTATGAAGAAACACTTAAACGTATTTTATTTGAACTCACTGAAATTAATGATATACTGAAAAAAGAAATCATGTTATCACAACTTTTTAAGTATTGCGAGGCAAACGGTATGTCATTAAGAAATTTTAACCCGTTTTATTGCAGACAACGTGAATTAGAATACTACAAATCCGAAATTTTAAAGCTCACAGAAAAGCTACTGGAACAGGAAGCTAAAGATTCCTCAATGCAATTAAGTGATGGATTCGCGGCCTTTTTATCCGAATATTTAAACCAGCATACACACGTAATGGCATTCCACAAATATGAAAGCCATACGGATATATTCATGGTTAAGTATAAGGACAATCCTATCTGGAATTATATGGCGAGCGAAATCTATTTCTATAGGTTAACAAATAATCAAAATCCGTTACACTGCGCGCATGTAAATATAAAGGAAGAAGCGCTGACTGTAAGGATTGGCGACTTTATCGTAAACAGCTATGACATAAACCGTGGATATGGCTCAATACTTATGGATTACCTTAAAGAATTTTCCGAAGCACGGGGAAAAGTAAATATAACAGGTTCACTCTCCCCTTTTGATTTAAGTACACATAAAGAGCGGTTACTACACTTCTATAAAAAGCACGATTTTATTATCTCAAAGCCAAACGATAAAGGTTGGTGTTCTATTCAATGCAATCTTAAAAAATAGTTACAAGTTCATATTGTTGTTTTGAGAAGGTTCACGCCTTCTCATTTTTTATGTAAGGAGTGATGTTATGAGTGAAAAAATCAAATCACTGAAACGGTCGGTCAGCCGTGATGAAGAAAGGATACGTAAAATACAGGAAGAAATCAAGTCCAAGAAAGAAAAAATTAAAGAACTTGAAAATGCGGAAAATTTAAACCGCCTGAACGCCCTATCGGCAAAAGGATATGCGGTCGATAAAATCATCACCGCTATAGGCAATAAAGATACCGGCGCACTTATTGAACTTGTCGGCAGAAAAGGAACAGCAGAAGAAAGCGGAACCGGTTCCGCTTTTGAAATAAAAAAGGAGGATACATTGAATGAATAATTTACTTGATATGCTTGTCAAAACTGGTTACGAGGTAAGCAGCATTGGAAATGACGTGCTGCCATGCACATTAAGGATTGGTAACGAGCCAATCGGTTTTTTGCTCGGCGACTTATCCGTAAGGCTTCTGCCTGAACATGAAAACGAACGGGCACGGTTAACTCCGGTAATAAATTTTGCAGCAGAAAACAGAGGTGCTGAGCCGATAGGTGAAGAATTCAAACTTTCCCAGTATAAAGACGTTATTTTTACCGCCGCATTTGATTATAGTATCTGCAAGCCTTTATACAATGTTTATCGCCAGGACAAGGATAAAACCCTGACACTTCTTAATTCATCCGAAGACAAAGCAGAGGCGGCGCGCGACTTTGCTTCACGTTCCGGCCTTGTTGACGGCAACATTACTCCTCAGCGCGAAACGGACCGTATAGGCAAATTTATAAAATTCGTTAAAGATAAAGGTTATGCATTCCGCGAAAACCGCGAGGACGCAAACAGGGCCTACGATATTATCGATAAAGACGGCCATATTGCAGGCTTTATCGGTAAAGACAACAAGGTTACTATTACCACCGACAACAAAAGGATAAACCGCACGTTAAGGGACGCGTATATTGATTCGAACACAGACAATAACATGCTGCCAAGCTTTTTTGAAAAGTTAAAGGAGCGCCTCAAAGAAATTGGGCTTGCACTTAAAGTAATTTTCACACCTCATGGAAAACATTTTGCCATCAACAACAGGCAGCAGCAGGAGGTTGCCTCCGTAAGTGAAACACGGCATACCGTTACATATACCGACGCGGCTACAAACGAACAGAAAGCACAGATTGATGCGCTCGTTGATGAGTTACGTAGTGAATCGCACGAAAAAGAATTTCCCTCCGCTGAAAAAGAAACAACAAACAGAACAAAAGCAGAGCCGCAGAAATTAGCAGCCACGGCAGCTGAGGTACGTAATGTGGCCGAAGCCGTCCTTTCTGACAGTGAGATGGCAGCAGTATTTTTCAACACTGTACTGTCGAGCCCTGATTTTGTTTCAAGGTTAAGTGAAAAAATGAAAGATATGCCACAACAAGTAAAGAATGAACACGCACCGGAAAAGCAAAACCCTAAAGCAAACGATATTAAGCAGGAATTTAGTCGCTATTATGGCTTGCTCCAAACAACATTCGGGTTCAACTCGGAAAAATATAACAATATTTTATTCGAGATGAAAGAAAAATTCGGAACGACCGACCCGAAAGAATTCAGGGCCATGCTCCAAGAAAATAAAGTTAATGAAAACACCGCGCTTAGGGGCAGGCTACAGACTTCACAAAATATTGCCAATATAAAAAACAACGCACAGCAGCATGAAAATACGCACGAAAAGGAGAGGGCATAATAATGTTAGCCAAAGTGTCAGCATACCTTGAAAAGTTGGGCTATACTTCAGAAGAACAAGGCAGTCTAGAGAAATACCTTGTCGTTTTTAAAGACGGGCATCCGCTTGGGTTTATACTATCCGATTTATCAGTACGATTAGTTTCGGATGTTAAAGGTGCTGAAAACATTTCTGAAATCTTAAACTTCCTTAAGAAAAACCGCGACAGGCAGAGCGTTGGCAACGGAGAATTTTTGTTAGGCCTTTTCTGCGACAATAAATTAACCACTTTTTATGACGAAAAGGACCGGATGGTACGTTATGCCACATATATTTTTGATGAAAAGACAGGCGAAGTTAGCAGCACGATTTTTGAATCGTATGACGATGCTGCCTATAGGTTTGTAACGCAATCGCATATGATAGATTTTAAAAAGTACCTGCCAAAGCGGGACAGCTTTTCCGAAAAAATACGCAAACGTATTATAAAATATCTGATGTCTAAATCAAAAGCGGAGCAGATTTAAGCTGTTCCGCTTATTTCATGGGGGTGATAAAATGTCCGTAAGCAGAAAAACAGGAAAAATATATTATACTGATGATGAACTGAAAGCGGCACTTGACAACAATAATGCCCTTAACTACGCTGTTTCACGCGGGTATAACCTGATACGTATTGGTAACGAGTATCATTTGAAGGAACATGACAGCATGGTATTCAAACAGGACGGCAGCTGGTTTTGGAACTCAAAGGGATTACACGGAAGGGCGATAGACTTCATACAAAATTATGAGGATAAAACTTATCCTGAAGCAATTTGCATACTTGCAGATACGATTGACCGCCCAGCGCCTGTTGGGCCGGTACATACTGTGAACGTATCTGCTGAAGAAAAGCCTGAATTTATACTCCCTGAACGCGCGGAAAATTACAGAAACATGTTTGCTTACCTGATTAAGGAAAGGTGCATAGGCCATGAACTTGTTAAAGGTCTCGCAGAGAACCACAAAATATACCAGGGCATAACGTATAATAAGCTTAAAATCATCGGATACGATAAAGGCGGAAACGCAATGTATTCGGTTAAAGAAAGATTCCATGACGATTTAAAAGATATACCCACAGTGCGCAGTGACATTAATACAGGCGAAACAGGCGCTCCATTTCGTAACGCTGAGTGCATTGCTCCGGCTGCAATTAACGAATTACTGGGAAGCGGGCAGATACGAGCTTTTCAAAACCTTGTAATGGTTGGATATGATGATAAGGGTACTCCCCGATATGCTTCCATGCGCTCAATGAACTCCACCGGAAAAGCTGTCAAGGTAGATGTTACAGGTTCAAATAAGAGCTTCCCTTTCGTAATTAAAGGCAAAGACGGATTTAATACCGTATGCGTGTTTGAAAGCCCTATAGAGGCGATGAGTTACAATTCTCTATGCCAAATTACGGACAGTAAGCGCATTGACTGCCCAATGATATCACTCGGTGGGGCAGCGGCAACTCAGGCTCTTGACAGGTATTTGAAATGGCATCCGGAAATACATAACATTGTAGTCGGGCTTAATAACGACAGTAAAAAGTTTGGCCATGAAATAAACGCCGGCCTGAACGGAACAGAGAAAATAAAAAATGAGTATGGCCATGATTACAGCATTACCATTCATAAGCCTTACTTGGATGACTGGAACGACGTCCTGAAAAACTACCGCAGGAATATTGAAGGGAAAATTTTAGGGCAAAAGCACTCAAAATATAAACAGACGGAGAAAACAGATATATCAATCTAAAAGGAGAATTCTTATGTTTTTTAAAAAGCATGCAAAGAAAAACAATCCTTCGGAGTTTATAAGCCGTAAAGATGTAATTGAAAACATTCTTACGATGTCCAATGGCCTTTCACATGGAATAACTGATTCTGAAACATTACAACACTGGCATGGCTATCTTGAAAACATTTTCAAAATACATTTTCCAGTTTTTATTTTGTAGCAACAAGACAGCAAAATAAATCATAACGGAGGAAAACAAGTGGGAAACATAAAAATCACCGGCCTGCCCGCCATTGTTTCTCGAAGAAATCGCATTACGCTTGATTCGAAACTCTGCAGCTACTTTGGCATACCGAATGATGGACTTGTCCGAGCACAAATTAATAGCGACAGCATTTTAATATACCCGGAAAACCTGGTAAAACCTCAAACAATCGTTAAGCAAGTATCCATTCGGCGTTTTAACCTTCCTACATCCTGGGCAGAAAAAAACGGTGTAGTTATTGGGCAGTACGCTTATCTTATTGCGGCAGATGCCGGCATACAAATACGTATAAAACCGTGGTCTGCAGAACAGTGCCGCCAATACGATGTGTGCGGTATACCAATCAAAATAACACACATGCACGTTTATATACCAAAAAGCATTTGGGGGCTTTATGGGATAGAGGCAGATTACGGGCTTATTGTGCAAGAAACACAGGGCAGCCGCATAATTATGCGAAAATACACCCCGATATGCCAACGTATGCCGGTACAGGTAAGGCACAGATGCATTCCTATTAGCCCTGAGTGGTTATCGTTAAACGGTCTTATGGATGATGCCTCCATATGGCTTTATGGCATAAATGGCGGGATTGTATTATCTGTACGGCCAGCCTGCAATGAAGACTTTAATGATTTTTAATATTATGCCGGGGCAGCTATCCTAAACAGATACTGCTCCGGCTTTTTTATTTGCTGTAACTTAAAACCGGAACTGGCTCCGGTTTTAAGCTTTTTGTCGTTCTAAATATTGCTAATTGTTAATTCTTATGGTAAAATAATTGTAATGTTACGTAAGAAGGTTGTCTGATGTTGAATTATTATGAGGTTTTAGGCGTGAGCGAAGACGCTACCACTGAGCAAATAAAGACCGCATACAGAGAATTAGCGAAGAAATATCACCCTGACGTAAATAATGCGCCAAACGCAGCAGCTTTCTTTAGGCTCATAAATGAGGCCTATGAAACATTAATTGACAGCAATAACAAAGATAGATATGATAAAGAATCAGCTAATAATACTGATGATTCAACATCATTTCAAAATAATATTGTATATACATCATATGATCTTAAGGTAATGGATATTGAGAGAATGATACATGAACATGCAAAGAACAGAGCAGAATATGAAAATGATGTGCGGACTTTATTCAAAATGCATACAATCCCAGTTAAAATAATTCTAGTGCTAGTAAGAATTTTCCTTGCACCATTTATTCCTATTTTTTCACTTGCTTTTTTTATTTTAAAAGGAATATCTTGCATAGCTTCCGTTCTATCTAAAATTCTATCAGTGGGTTCAATATTATTAGCGGCTTTAGCAATAGTTAGAAAGGGCCCTTTTGAGGATTATGTTGGCAATAAACTGTTACCAGTTGCCATATTAATGGTGGCAGCAGTTATTTTATACTTTTTACCGAAATTCTTATCTTTTGCAACGGATAAATTAGAAGATTTTTTAGATGATTTTAAAGATTACATAGAACAGCTTAGCTTTTTATTTAAAAAGGAAAAATAAAAATTTTCCTTGCAATTTTCTTTATATTGGAGTATAATTTCTACGTGGACATAAAAAAAAGACATCCACAGGGGAAGAATCACCACCTAAATGATTAATCCCCATCCGCCATAAAGGTACATGCATACCGTTATGACTTGTGAACGCCGATTGTACGTAGTTTATTTTACTGCGTTTTTCGGATAGATGCAAGCCTGTACCTGACTTGACGGAGGGTTCAGGCTTTCTTTTTTGTCCCATCATCCACAACAGTAAATGTTGTGTACCTCTTGTTACGGCTTCTGCGCCGTTGCGCGAGGTTGGCGCAATTTGAAAAATATTTCAAACAATCACCCAACGATTGTTGAAATCATAGTGTAATGCAAAGACTTTCCCGCTTAGGTGTCGGTAAACATAGAAACCGCGAGCTGCAACACAGACGCATTTGCGACCAACTGCATGTTGCTCCGAAATGGCATACCGGAATTGGCGATGAGCTAAGCGGGGAATAATGATACTTCTGCCTTGAACACCTCACGGCATTGGGCAGGCCCGTTCCGAAAGTATGAGCGCTGGACAGTTATTATGACTGCACCAATGTGATTGCTTGCCAGCAATCCTTTGCAGGACACACACAAACCTTTATGATAATCTCCTGCCGCTTTATGCGGCGGGGCGTTATCATAAAATTAAGAGTCTCAAAGATATGGACTTTTAATTTTGCGATAACAACAGTTATCACTGGTGCGAGAGGCGGGACTTGAACCCGCATGGACGTTTAATGGTCCACAAGAAC